>Ga0181518_10003793_pt1 | contig 13760 bp, 11 predicted proteins | sample PEATcosm2014_Bin_28_FD_119751 | JGI IMG/M metagenome (GOLD analysis project Ga0181518, IMG submission 119751) | Peatland microbial communities from MTU Mesocosm Facility, Houghton, MI, USA - PEATcosm2014_Bin01_60_metaG | ecosystem: Environmental > Terrestrial > Soil > Wetlands > Peat | place... | reverse complement strand
GAGCGCCCGTGGCTGCCCAGCACCGCTTCCAGCCGGCTCATCTCCGACATGGTCGTCTCCACCTGGCCTTCGGCGGTTCGCATCAGCGGCCGCCAGGCCCGCAGCCAGGTGCGGCCCGGCTCGAAAAAGGCATTATCGTCTTTGTATATATTCACAAGCTGATAATGCTCGAAGCTAATAGGATCGGGGTAAAGGGTCCAGGTGCCGCCAAAGAAGTCCGGATGGTAAAGCTGCAGCGCCAGCGACTCCCAGCCGCCTGTCGAGCCGCCCGAAAGCACGCGCGCGTAAGGCTTGCGGATCATGCGGAAGCGCGTCTCAAGGTAGGGAATCAGTTCGGTCAGGATCGCGTCGCCGTACGGGCCGTTGTTAACGGAGTTCACAGCGTACGAGTCGTCAAAATAAGGCGTGGGGTGCTGAAACGTCACGATCAGCATGCGAGGAAAGCTGTCGGAGTTCCATGCCTCGAAAAACTGGTAGCCGGTTTCGAGATTGTACTGAGCGAGCCGGGTTTTGGCGCTCTCGGACGATCCCTCATCGTGAGAGGTGAATCGCATGGGCGGTCCGAGGCCGAAATGGCCCTGCTCGTAGAGCACCGGATAAGATACGGAGGCATGTGAGTCGTATCCCTTGGGCAACAGCACCGTGGCCCCAAGATAAATCGGCTGGCCCCAGAATTTCGTCAGCAGGTTGCTCTGAATCTTAATGTGCTTCACCCACTCGGTGTCGCTGGGGATTGCTACCGGCGGGATCACCTTCGTCAGGCTGAGCTGGACGTCGTAACCGGCATTGGGGTCGAGGTGCACCTTCTGAACTTCGCTGTAGAGGTTGCCGGGGGAGCGATTGAACTGCTGGCCCTCCCACTGGTCGAGGTGGACCCAAATGGTATGCCCGTCGGCGCGGCGGCACTGCGTATAAATATTCATGAGCGCTTGAACGTAATAATCGCCGGCGGGAATATCGGCGAGGGTGGCGGGTGGGTAACCGAGCGTCGCGCCGTCGATCGCGGCCGTCTGGCCGGGCTTGAGTTGGTCGACGTCCGCGCCGAACAGCGGCGACGCGTCGCCCCAGAATCCGGCCTGCGATCGTGGTTCCGGCGCTTCGCGGTTCGAAATCACCACAAAAATGCGGCCGGTGACGGGCTCAGCGTGAGCGGAAGCCGGGAACGATATCTGGAATCTCAGCGACGACGGCGCCGCCGGTGACGCGCCTGCGGGCACGACCAGTGCGCACAAGGCCACGACTCCGGCAATCGCCGCATTGAGACCGGAAGAGCCACATCGATCCGTTTGCCTCAAGTACACCCCCATCGAGATTCTATCTTAATGCCACCTAAAGCGCAGCTTTGCGACATCTCAAAAAGTCAAGTCCTTTGTTTTCAAGTACTCCTTGGCTTTGTTTCCACGATTTACCGTTTCTTCGGCCATTCGCTACGTCGCTTGCAGGGGCGGTTCACGAACCGCCGTTACGACGGCATCGCAAAAATAAACGAACGAACCGGGAATGTTCATGAAAACAAAGGAGAAGGGCAATAAGTCCACTTGCTGCCTGTAGGGCGGTTCGGGAGCCGCCCGTACAACGGCACCGCAAAAATGAACGAACGAACCGGGAATGTTCATGAAAACAAAGGAAGAGGTCAATAAGTGCGCTAGTTGCTTGCAGGGCGGTTCGGGAGCCGTCCGTACCACGGCATCGTAAAACTGAACGAACGAACCGGGAATGTTCATGAAAACAAAGGGGAATGACAATAAGTCCGTGCGGCAGTAGCCAGCTCGCTGAGTTGCCAAAACCGCGCAAGAAATCGAAGCCGTCTTACTCTCCCGAACAGGCATCCCGGCTCTCCCTGGCGGCAAAACGTCGCCGACCGGCGAATTTTACAGGTTACCATAGCCCAGTGCCGTTGTCAAGCGAAAAATACAACAGTGAAAAATGCAAATGCGGATGGCGCAGAAGGCCCCCCCCGGTCCAGGCATCAGGGTCTGCACGACCAGCTCACGGCAGGGCGCGGTTGCATTTCCGGAGGCGGAGGCGTATATTACGATTCAAGGTAGTACAAACACTGAAAACTCCGTTCGTCCTGCAGCATTGCGGCTGATTACAAGCTGTGGAGCGACTCGTCGTGTCGCAAAGGGCAGGAAGCGAAGCGTAGCAGGCGGAAAACTCCGATCAAAAGGGGGAGGAGAACACAATGAACAAAATAGCACTGGTAGCGTTTTTGGTGATCGCAGGGATAGCAGTGGCCTTGGCCCAGGCACCGGCGCCATCCGCCAAAGCCCCGAGCGTGTCGCAAGCGGTCAAGCAGCTTGAACACGACTGGGAGGACGCGTTAAAAGCGGGCGATGCTGACAAACTCGGCGAGATCCTGGCCGACGACTGGATGAGCATCGGCTATGACGGCAAAAGGGCAACGAAGCAAGAGGATCTGGCGGACGTGAAATCGGGCAAGTCTAAGCTCGAGTCCTACGAGCTTGGACCCATGGATGTGAAGGTGCTCGGGAACGTTGCGGTAGTTCAGGGCAGCGACACCGAAAAGAGCTCAACGGGCGGAAAAGACACCAGCGGCAAGTGGGTGTGGATGGATGTGTTTGTGAAGCGCGACGGCAAGTGGGTGGTCGTACGCTCTCAATCCGCCCTGATGAAGTAAACTCCAGCAGTGGACTTTTAGTCCGCTCGACGACGCGCCAACTGGCGCAGGGGGAGGTTGTGCCTCCTGGCTGAACGGGGACCACTGAGGGAACTCGTCCATGCTCAAGAGGTGCGAAAGACTTTTGCTTGATTGCTTTTCGTCTTCTATGGGAGTAAGCTACCCGGCGTGGCCACCTCGCCTCAAACGACGCATCGGCGGTCCGAGCGGAAGATTGCAAAAATAGCTATAGTCGTGTTTGTCGACCACGAGCGTGAGCAGGGAGGAAGCGACGCTTACACCGTGGACGTCTCGACGCTGGGGGCAAGAATCCGGTCTGAGCTGTCGCTGACGCCGGGGCAGATGGTGGAAGTTGTTCCTGTCAACGGCTCTGATCCCGTGGTGGCCCGGGTAGTTTGGGTAGGAAATCCGGCTTCCGAACTGCAAGGACAGGCAGGGCTTGAGTTCCTCGATCCCTTCAACATAACCACATGACATTTGTGCATCCGCGCGATGAACTCCTGGCCGTCATGGAGCGGATCTATGACTACCGCATGACGACCACTTCCGGGGGCAACCTGTCTGTGCGCACCGAAGAGGGGGACGTTTGGATTACCCCGACGCGGGTCGACAAGGGGAACTTGCGGCGCGAGGACATCGTGCTGGTGCGCGGCGACGGGAGACTTGAAGGGCGCCATGCGCCGTCTTCAGAGCTTCCGCTGCATCTGGCCATCTACCGGTCGAGGCCAGAACTGCGCGGAATCGTTCATGCCCATCCGGTGGCGCTGGTGGCCTTCAGCCTGGTTCATGATGTGCCCAACACCCGCCTTTTTCACAAAGCCAGGACGGTCTGCGGGAAGGTGGGGTTCGCCCCCTACGCACTGCCAGGGAGCGAGGCTTTAGCGCGGAATGTGGCGGAAGCCTATCGACCCGGCGGCTACTGCGTCATCCTCGAGAATCACGGCGTGGTGACCGCCGGCGAGAATCTCCGGGAAGCGTTCCATCGCTTCGAGACACTCGAGTTTTCGGGCAAGACGATCATTGAAGCGCGGCGACTTGGAGACATTCGATACTTGACCGACGAGGAGATCGAATTGGCGGCACGGCGCGCACCGGGATTGCCGGAGTTGGAGAGACCGGCTTCCACAAGCCTCGAAAAGGAGCTGCGGCAGAGGCTTTGCGAGTTCGTGCGCAGAGCTTATCGCCTGCGCTTATTCATCAGCACGCAGGGCAGTTTTTCCGTGCGGCTCGACGAGTTTTCGTTCTTGATAACCCCCTTCCAGGTGGATCGCGGCAGGTTGGATGAGGAAAATCTGGTGCTGGTGAGCCATGGAAAATCGGAGGCGGGCAAGCTGCCCAGCCTGGCTACGGGCAACCACGAGGCCATCTACCGGCAGCATCCCGAAGTCCATGCCGTCATCAATGCGTATCCCGTTAATGCGACCGCTTTCAGTGTGACGGGCGTCCCCCTTGACACTCGGACTATTCCGGAAAGCTACCTGGTGTTGCGGCAAATCAGGCAGGTGAAGTACGGAATACAGTTTCAAAATTACGAGGAACTGGCCCGGCAGGTGTCTCCCCGCCAGCCGGTGGCGATCCTCGAGAACGATGGCGTGCTGGTGATTGGCTCCGATATCCTCGAAGCCTACGACCGCCTGGAGGTTCTTGAATCCACCGCGGAAGCGATCCTCAACTGCCGCGCCATCGGCGAGCTGGCGCCCATGCCCGAGGAAGTCACTCGGCAACTGGAAGAGACGTTCCTATCGTCCTGAGCCCCTTCCCTCTCTTGGCATTCCGAGCGATCATGGGTCTTCAACCCACCGGAAGGGATGAAAACTACATGCGTCGTCACCCCCGCGAAAGCGGGGGTCCGTTGTTGCTCCGATGCACAATGGATTCCCGCTTTCGCGGGAATGACGTGATTTTCGAGAGTGAAGCGAGGAATGACACAGCTTTGGCGCGAGCGGCGCAGGTGATTAGTTTTCTCGCCTCAGGACCTTGCCGAAGTTAACTTGAAATGACGGACTGGCTCGCGTTCCGGTGATCTTGAGGGGCACGACCGTTCCCGCGCCATCCCGTTCGAGTAGCCGATCGACCGGTTTCAGGAGCAACGATTTGATGCCGCGGGTGGTTTGCGAGACTTTTGCCTGGAGGCGGAGATCGCCGTGAAAATCCAGCGATTGGTTGGTCAGTTCGAAGGCGCCCTGGAGCTGTAACGAAGCCCCCGGAAGACTGAAGAGGAGCTTGGGAAACGTTGCCTGGTTCTGGGCCAGCAAGAATCTTCCCTGCAAATCGAATGGGGTGTTTTGGATCTCTTGGTCGCCGGGCTTTCCCTGGCCACGCCGGCTGAGGCCGGTGATTTTGGCCTCCGTCTGGGGGTTGGTAAACCGCGCGGACTGAACGTCGAAGCTGCCATCCAGTTTCAGCCGCTTGGCGATGACCTCCTCGCCCGGGTGAAGATCTAACTTCGTCTGGAGGCTCAAGGCTCCGGTTAGAGACGGCGTGGACGACTTCAGCGCCAGGCGGAGCAAGTCCTCCAGCCGGGCAGGACCCGCGGTCACATCGAGAAGTATGAATCGACCTTTCCCTTCCGGGACGCGAGCCACCCGGCCGCGCGCAAGGATCTTCGACCCGAGCAATTGAGCGTCGACGCTCTGCAAGAGAACGTCGCCGCTGACGCCATCGACAACGGCGCTGAACTGAGTCTTCAGGGGCACTCGATTGCCGCTGATGCCAAGATCGAAATCGGGAGTATCAGTCTCACCCTGCACCTTGATCTCGCTTAACACACCATCGTATTTGCCGAGGGAGGTGAGCGTTCCGCCCAAGCCTCGAATGGTCGAGAGGTCCGCATTTGCAAACCGATAGCTTCCGGAGACTGGGGTCAGAGACGGCTCGGACGAATTCCAGGGCCCGAACCGCCCCTTGGATTGGATCTGCCCGACGGGCACAGGATTGGTCAAGGTAACTTGGAAAGACATCGGTTGGCCGACTCCCACCGATTCCATCTTCAGCTTGTGAATGTCGAACTCGTGGGGGGGCTTCTGCGGATTCGAGGAGACGATCTTCAGCACGGCGTCGTCGGCGAGAATCTCGTCGAGCACGAAAGTGGTTGTGGAGGCTTCTTGTTGTTGCGGCTGCTGCCGCTGCGGCTGGTTGGTGACGGCCTGTTTCGAGCGAGGAGGAATGACCAGCACCAAACCTTCCAGCCGTACCCGCCCGAAGTGCCTCGGTTGGCGCATCAGGCTGAGCCAGTTCCCCGAGGCCGAAAACTTCCGGATACTGGCGAGTGGCGCCGGCCCGGATCGCCCCTGACGATTCAGCGCCAGTCCCTCACCAGTAATGCTCACTTCAGGAAAAAACGCGACGTCGAAGCTCTTCAGCTCAACCTCGCACTGGTAGCGTTTTTCGAGGTTCTGGATAACCCACGCGCGGCTGAAGGGCGAGGATCGCCAAAAATAGACTGACAGGACGACGGCAGCGATCAGCGGCACGCCGAGAATAATGAGAATGAGCGTCAGCACTCTGCGCCGGGTCTTCGACCGATTGGACTGCATGGGCCTCCCTGCTTTCGTGTCTTTGGCTTAGACGTATAATACACTAGATGTGACGTTGGGCCGCTGTGATCATAGAGGTTCTGAGGTTGAGTCGATGAGGCGATCCCCGAAACTGGCCTTGGCAAGCGCACTTTTCCTGGTCTTCTTCAACGCATCCCTTCTCCTCGCTCAGACGGCGACCCCTAGACCGCCTTCGAGTTCCCAGGCCGCAGCGGCCGAAGGCAACGTCATGATCGAAGAGTTGAAGAGTTCCAATGCCGGGACGCGCGCCAAGGCGGCGCGTGAGTTGGGTAAAGCCCAGGATGTGTCAGGCCTGCCTGCCCTGGCTGAGGCAGTCTCGGACAAAGGATGCCCTCGTTCCAAACGACCGCACGCTAATCCGGCGATAACGCGCGGGTTGGCGGCAAAGTAGTAGGGGCGAGGCGGCGCTCGCCCCTACAGGCAGCACCCTCCGGGTGATACCGGATGTGGCGCAGGTGCCATGGCCGTGCGGCCCTACCAGTCCCGCCCGTCGTTATCGACGGATTAGGGCCGCACACTGCCCGTATTGAGAACAATCCCCCGGGATGGTACAATGTGAATTCATAATCACGGGCAAATCTCTTGGAGGAAGGTGATGGCGTCGCCGTTTGTGGAGAAGGCCGAGAAGATTGAGCCGCGCGTCGTCGAGCTAACGCTGGCGCACAGCCCCGACTCCGACGACGCTTTCATGTTTTACGCGTTGGCGACGAAGAAGCTCGGTGCCCGAGACGTTTCGTTTACTCACCGCCTCGAGGACATCGAGACTCTCAACCGAAAAGCCCTGGAGGGCGTCTACGACGTCACGGCGATCTCGTTCCACGCCTATCCGTATCTCGAGGACAAGTATGTGCTCCTGCCCTCGGGCGCCAGTTTCGGAGATCGCTATGGACCGGTCGTGGTGTCGCATGCTCGCTGGAACTCCGGCAGCTTGAAAGGGAAACGCGTGGCGGTGCCCGGAAAAATGACCACTGCTTATCTGGCTTTACAGCTTTACGAGCCCGAGGTGGACGCGGTGGTGACCCCTTTCGACCAGATCCTGGAGGTGGTGGCTCGAGGCGCCGTGGACGCCGGGGTGGTCATCCACGAAGGCCAACTGACCTACTCCGGCACCGGCCTCAGAAAGGTCCTGGACCTCGGCGAGTGGTGGTACCAGCAAACCAACCTGCCTTTGCCGCTGGGAGGAAATGCCATCCGCCGGAGCCTCGACACCTATACGAAGCACACCGTGGCGAGCCTGCTGAAAAAGAGCATTCAGTACTCCCTGCATCATCGCGAAGAGGCGTTGTCGTACGCGCAGCAGTTTTCACGTGGTTTGGACACCGCCACTGCCGACCGCTTCGTTTCCATGTACGTTAACGACTGGACCCTCGATTACGGCCAGCGCGGCCGCAGGGCCGTCCAGGAGCTGCTCCACCGCGGCTACCAGAAGGGCATCCTGCCCAGGGCTGTGACGGCGGAGTACGTGGAGTAGGGCAGGTTCTCAGTTTTCAGTTGTGAGCCTTCAGTTTTGGGCGTCCCTTAACTCGTGGTCGATGATCCTGCGCGGTGGGTGCAAGCGATCAGCAATAATCAGGGCCTTGGGACTGAGAACTGACAACTGACGACCGAAAACTAACAAGGGGCAAACCGCTTAATATGGAATTGACGCTGTGCAATCACAGCAGTTACCCTCGCATCGGGGACGGCCCGGAACATCAACTCCTGCGGCGCACACTTGCACAATATGATAAGGGTGAGAAAACTGAGGAGGCCGTTCGGGCCGCCCAGGACCGCATGACGGAGTTGGCGCTCGCCGAGCAGACGGAGGCGGGCCTGGACCTCGTGACCGACGGCCAGATACGTTGGGCCGATCCAATCTCACACCTCGCCGGCAAACTTTCCGGCGTGCGAGTGAACGGCCTCTCGAGGTTTTTTGATACGAACTTTTACTTCCGCCAGCCTGTCGTGCAGGGAAGGCCGGAACGAAGAGAGCCTTTGTTATTGGAAGAATTCAGATTTGCGCAGGAGAAGTCAGCGCTTCCAGTGAAGGCAGTTCTGACGGGCCCCTATACGTTGGCCCGCTATTCCGTCGATGAAAACGGCGGCTCGGGGGCCTTCGATGAGATGCTCGAAGGGTATACCGCTGCGCTGGCGGCGGAGATCGCTGCCTTGGCGGCAGGCGGGGCCGCAGTGATCCAAATCGAGGAGCCGGCCCTGCTCAGGTACCTCGATGATTTCCCGCGCTTCGAGCGATGCCTTACCGCCTTGGCGATGAACAAGGACTCGTCGCAACTGGCTCTGGCCGTTTACTTCGGGGATCCCGCCGCCGTTTACGATCAACTGCAGACGCTGCCGGTGGACATTCTGGGGCTGGATTTTACTTACAGCCCGGGACTTGTTGACAGGGTCGCCTCGAGTGGCACCGCGCGGACCCTGATGTTGGGACTGGTGGACGGTCGCAACACGCGGCTGGAAGATCCCGCCGCCACGGCCCGGCAACTCGAGAATATAGCGCGAGGCGCTGGTTTGAATCGAGCTTACCTAAGCCCTTCTTGCGGCCTGGAGTACCTTCCACGTGACAGGGCGCGGCAAAAACTAAGACAGCTTGCCGTCATCAGGAATACTTTTCTGGGGAGCCTGTCATGAGCCGAGCAAAGCTCCAAGGGTTGGGAATCGACCTGCCGCTTTTCCCTGTCACTTCCGTGGGAAGCTTCCCTAAACCCGATTTCCTGCTCAAGGCGCGAGCGGATTACGCCAACAACAAGATTCGTCGCGGCGCCCTGGAGAAAGCGGAACGCCAGGCGACGGAGTTCTGGATTCGAAAGCAGGAAGAACTTGGCGTGGACGTGCTGGTGGACGGGGAAATGTACCGCGGCGACATGGTTGCCTATTTCGCTGAAAACCTGGAGGGATTTGAAGAGGGCGGCCTGGTCCGCTCATACGGCAATCGTTATTACCCGAAGCCCATCATTAGCGACGAGATTCACTGGGACGAGCCGATCACCCTGGAGTGGTGGAGGTACGCGCGGGGTATCACCGCCAAGCCGCTGAAAGGCGTGCTGACGGGTCCTTATACGATCATGGACTGGTCATTTATTGAATACTATCCGGATCGCCGCACCGCCTGTCTGGCCCTGGCGAAAGAACTGCGCAACGAAGTTGAGGCCTTAATTGAGGAGGGGGCAAAAATCATCCAGATCGACGAGCCGGCCATCTCCGTGAGGCCCGAGGAACTACCCGTGGCTATCGAGGCGATGCACATCATGACCGACGGACTGCCGGCGTACTTCATCTCCCACATTTGCTACGGGGAATTCGAGAAGATCTATCCGGGCATGCTGGACCTACCGGTCGACAACTTCGATCTGGAGATGTCCAACAGCGGACTTGACATGCTCGAACTTTTCAAGCGACACGGCTACACGAAAGACATCAGTTTTGGCGTCGTGGACTCCCATTCGCACTTGATCGAAAACGACCCCGTTGTCGAGGAGCGCCTGCGCCAAGCCCTGGAGGTAATTCCCAAAGAAGCTATCTGGGTGGACCCTGACTGTGGATTGAAAACGCGGACCGTGGATGAGGCGATCGCTAAAATGCAAGCAGTGGTGAATGCCGCCCGGGTGCTGCGGAAGAACAGTGATGAGTGACGAGTGACAAGTGACCAGCAGGAGTCAGAAGTCAGGAGTCAGGAGTCAGAATGAAAACTCCCCTCCTTAAGTAAGGAGGGCCTGGGGTGGTTGATCGCTTCCCGGATTCACTCCTGGCAGACTCTCTCCGGAATCCAAGGAATTACGCATTCTGACTCCTGACTCCTGAATCCTGACTCCTGCTTTTAGATGACGACCCTCACAAAAACCAGCCGCGTGCCGTTCACATCTACGCAACGGAAAGTCCTGTTCGCGCTTGCCAGCGTTGTTGGTCTGCGCATGTTGGGACTCTTTCTAGTCCTGCCGGTTTTTACGCTTTACGGATTGCAGTTTACCAACTCCCGCTTTCTGGTCGGCTTCGCATTTGGCGCTTATGCACTCACCATGGCGCTCCTGCAGATTCCGATGGGGAGGCTGTCGGACCGAATTGGGCGCCGCAAGGTTCTGATGCTGGGCATGACGCTCTTCAGCCTGGGTTCGTTTCTGTGCGCCATCCCTCACTGGTTTCCTCACTCCTTACAGATTGGCGCCCTGATCTTTGGCCGCCTCGTGCAGGGCGGCGGCGCTATTGTTTCCGTGGCGTTTGCGACCGTGGCCGATTTCATCGAACCCCAACGCAGGTCCACAGCCATGGCGGTCTTGGGTATTCCCATCGGGGCGGCTTTCGTCATCGGCATCGTGGGCGGGCCAATTCTGGCTGGAATTCTGGGCACCGCGTCTCTCTTCTGGCTTACCGGATTCCTGGGTTTCGGAACGGACCTCCTGCTGGCCAGGTATCTTACCGACGCCCCGCCCGCCGCCGCTGCCCCAGTGCCTGTATCCGAGGCGCTGGGCAGCAGGCCGATTCGGGGTCTGGCTGCCGGCGGATTCCTCATGAACTTCTTCATGACGGCTTTCTTCTTTTACTTCCCGCTCATCGTTACCGTCCAGCACCACGTGAGCATGAAGCACTACTACGCACTGTTGTTGCCCATGATGTTCATTAGCGCCGTCACGATGTTCGGGTTCGCACGGGGCGCGGACCGGGGCTGGGCGGGCCCGCTCGCTGCAATTGCTTACCTCTCTTTCATTCCCAGCTCCCTCCTACTTTTCCGTCCGGAAGTTGCCGGACTGAACCCCAGCCGTCTTGCTGGGGTGATGATCGCGGGCACGCTGTTCTATATCGGGTTCACCGGACTCGAACCCATCCTGCCGAGCATGGTGAGCAAGTCCGTTCCCGAAGGCAGCTACGGAACGGCGCTGGGGATTTACAACACTGCACAGTACCTTGGCAGCGCCGTAGGAGGGCCGGTGGCAGGCGCCCTCTCGCATTCCTCGCCGAACCACATGATGGCAACGCTCATGGTGGCTTCGGTATTGGGAATACTCGTGATGCTCATCGTGAAACCGGAACGAAATCAGCAACCCCTCAGTAACTGACTGTGTGACTCTTTGGTTGTGGCGCCGACCCTTTTGGCCGCTCGCGGGCGACAGGGGTTTCCCCTGCAGTCCTCGTTGCCCGTTTCTCGTGTGGCCAGGGGAACGCGAGTCCGAAGACAGGTGTCGAATCGCTTAAGCCCGCGCGCTGTCAACTCCGGTTGCCGCGCCCGCATCGGATACAATAGAGGTTCCTATGTGGATCATCCGGGTGCTGCTTTTGCTGCTGGTGTGTGCTGGTGCTGTCGCGGGTCAGGGCTCCAATCCGGCTCAGAAGTCGAACCTCAAACCTTCGGACCCCTGTACTGTGGACGGCATAGTCGTCAAGTCCACTACCGGCGAAGGCATAAAGAGAGTGACGGTTCAACTTACGCCTCTGGGTGGGGGTCAGCAATCCTACTCTGCGCTCACCGAGAATAACGGCCGGTTCGTCATACACGACATTGCCCCCGGCCGATACGCAATCTATGCCTCAGGGAACGGATACGTGGAGCAAGCTGCCGAGAACGGCAAAGCAGGCTCCCAGACGAGAATCCTCAACCTCTCGCCAGGGGAGAACACCAGCGGACTTGCCTTCCGCCTGGTGCCTCCGGGGGTCATTACTGGGACGGTTTATGACGAAGATGGAGAGCCTGTGATGTCGGCACAAGTCAGGGCGATGCGTGTGAGTGGTTCCGCGGCCCACAGGCCGTCTGGCGAATCGGGCTCCGAGCAGACCAACGACCTCGGCGAGTACCGCATTTGGGGACTACAGCGGGGGAAGTACCTGGTATCCGCAACCTATCGGGCCCCGGAGTCCGGACAGCCCCAGCCCACCGATCAGGTCTATTTGTCCACCTTCCACCCCAGCACACCCGATGTTTCGCAGGCCACCGTGGTGGATGTTGAGCCCGGCTCCGAAACCTCCGGCGTCGACGTGGACCTCAGGCAGGCGCACGCCGTCGCGGTGCGCGGGCGCGTCATGGTGGATGCCCCTATGAAAACGCTAAAGGGGATTTTCGTTTCGCTCGTACCGCGCAGCCCCGACGGAAGCTCATCCTTCTCGAATTCCGCCAGCTACGGCAGCCCCGCGCAAGACGACTCAGGCAACTTCGAAATCCGCGGCGTTCCCCCCGGACCTTATAACGTCGTGGCCTTCTGGAATGATGGAAGGCGGCAACTGGGCGCGAAGGTCCCGATCGAGATCAGCAGCGCCAATCTCGATGATGTCACGGTCCTGCTGTCCAACCCCACGACGCTCTCGGGCAGATTTCGTGTGGAAGGCGGCAGCCAATTCGAATTCACGCGCCTGGGCCTGACGTTGCAATCCAACGACAGTATGACGGGCAGCGACGGCGCGAGGATTAAAGCGGACGGGACCTTCGTGATTCCGAACGTGTTTGACGGGAACTATCGAGTGCAGGTTTTCGGTTTTCCAGAAGAGTATTACGTCAAATCGGCGCAACAGGGGAGGACTGAAGTGCTACTGTCCGGGCTGACCGTCAGCCACAGCATGCCTCCGTCCGCGCTCGAGATCACACTCTCTCCAGATGGCGGACGCGTGGACGGCACGGTCGTACACGACCAGAATCCCGTGAGTGGAGCCGTAGTGGTGCTGGTGCCCGACCCGCCCCATCGAGACAATGAACAAATGTACAGTTTGAAAACGGCCGACGGTCTGGGTCGGTTCTCTTTGCTGGGCCTGCCGCCCGGTGACTTCAAGCTTTTCGCCTGGGAATTCGTGCCGGGAACTAACTACGTCGATCCTGACTTCTTCGAAGCGTTCGAGGCCCGTGGCACACGAGTCCACATCGAGGAAAAGCAGCCGCAAACGGTGCAGTTGGAGGCGATCACTGCGGAGGAGCAACTGCACTAACCGGGAGATCCGTTGATCGGAGTTCTGGTGGACACCCCTGGCCCAAGGCGAAGAGTGCAGGTGCTATAATCTGGAGTCTGAGGTGTGCTGGACGGCAGAAGTTCAGAGGCACGTTCTGCCCCTGGACTCTTGACTCTCGACTCTCAACTTCAGCCTGAGGCCTTTATGCAAGTTGCGCTTGTCTGGATAGCCTTGGTCCTTTACGGGTTAGGGACACTTCTCCTCATCCCCTCGGTCGTCAACCGCCGCCCGACGATCTCCTCTGCCTCGCTGGGGGCGCTGGGGCTGGGGTTGTTGGCCCACGCGGGGGCCATCGCGCTCGAGGCAGCGCGTATACACCGCTTGCCGGTAACCGACGTCCGCAGCACACTGTCCTTTTACGCATTCCTGGTAACCCTGGCGTTCTTCTTTCTCTACCTGCGTTATCGCATCACTTCTCTCGGCCTTTTCATGCTGCCGTTTGTTTTTGTGCTCACGCTGATTTCGGCGTTCCGTCCGGTGCGGCCTTTTGATTTGTCGGCGTTCCGGGGCGGCTGGCTGGCCGTTCATATCGGCTCAATTATCCTCGGCTACACGGGCTTTTTCCTCACTTTTGTGGCCGCGGTCATGTACCTGATGCAGGAGAAAGAGCTGAAATCGAGGATTCCGCGGGCGTTCTATTACCG
>Ga0181518_10003791_pt1 | contig 13770 bp, 7 predicted proteins | sample PEATcosm2014_Bin_28_FD_119751 | JGI IMG/M metagenome (GOLD analysis project Ga0181518, IMG submission 119751) | Peatland microbial communities from MTU Mesocosm Facility, Houghton, MI, USA - PEATcosm2014_Bin01_60_metaG | ecosystem: Environmental > Terrestrial > Soil > Wetlands > Peat | place... | reverse complement strand
CAGAGGCACTGAGGCACAGAGACTGAAAGGAAAGGGCCCTTCTCCGTGACTCCGTGTCTCTGTGGTTAGCGCATTTGATTTTTTCAGAGGTCCTCGCGCCGTGGGCTACGATCTTGCGCCCGCTTTGCGGGCTTACTGTGCATGCGATGGATCTACGTGCGCTACTCGCTATTTGATCCCAGCAAACAGCGCCAGTTCGCGCCATTTCCAGAGGCAGTCCACATCTCTAAATCCGATTTCACGCAGCCAGGTTAGTTGTGTTTCAAGGTCGAGCAGCTTGTTCGCGGCGTCCTCCTGGGCCGGGGTCATGCCGATGTGGCGGAGAAACTCCAGGTGGAGCCGCTCGGTGGGTGAGGAGACGTGCTCAAGGTTACAGAACACACCGCCTGGGCGCAACCGGTCAAAAATCTCCGCATAAAGGCTGCGCTTGCGCTCATGCGTGACGTGATGTATGGCAAAGCTGGAGATGACAGCGTCGAAAGTTCCCAGGAGCGGCAGCGGCTGCGAGAAGTCGTGCGCGACCACCGTCACCTTGGGTTCGCCATCGAACTGCTGGTGCAAAGCCTCCAGCATGTGGGAAGAGAAGTCGAGCGCCACGAACTCCGCCTGTGGGCGGTCCTCTCTCACTAGCTTCAGCAGTCGCCCGTTGCCGCTTCCCAGATCGAGAATTCGTTCGGCCTCTTTGGGGACAAGTTCCAGCAGAGTCGATTCCCCCTCCGTCCGGTGGGGAAGCGAGTCGGCCCTCTCGAGATATTCACGGGCGTGCTCGGGCTCAGTCCAGAGGTTGCGATCAGGAGAGTTTGACATGAAGTCATTCTGGCGGAAAGAAGCAGGCAAGTCCAGGGAGCAAACGCGGCTGGCTCGGGTGGCGACGACATGAACAGCCATGTTGCTGCCACCCGCAACCTTCACAATTCTGTTGACTCTTATTAGATGGTTATGTACCATACAGTGGCTTCGGTAGTCGAAGCCTAAGGGCGATTCCTATAATTCACGTTTTTGAAAAGGCGCGACGTTAAGTCTCGCTTGGTTGGCGGTGCTCTGGTGAAAACCGGCTCACCACAGAGAGCACAGAGAAAGGTAGTGGCTCTGCTCGAACCTCTGTGTCCGTCGTGGTGAATCCGCCGCAGGAGGTCGGAACATGCTAGGACTCGATTTTGGCAGCCGAAAGAGTTCTTACGACTACATCATTGTGGGTTCCGGATACGGCGGTTCCATCTTCGCCGCGCGCCTGGCTTCCGCGAATCTCAATCCCAAGCCCTCCATATGCCTATTGGAGCGCGGCCGCGAATGGCCGGTGGGGACTTTTCCCAGCGAACTCACAGATGTTCTAGCGGCCACGCGAGGCGATGCCAATCCCTTGGGACTCTACGAGTTTCTGAACTATCCGGACATTTCCGTCATCAAGGGGTCCGGCCTGGGTGGAACGTCGCTGGTGAACGCCAACGTTGCAATCATCCCGGACGCGGAGGTGTTCGGGGAATCGAGTTGGCCGCGCACGATTACGCGCGATGTCCTGATGCCCTACTACCTGCGGGCTCGCCAGGTGCTGGCTTCAACCCCACATCCGAAGGCGATGAATCTGGCGAAAGTGCAGGCCATGGAGCGCCGCGCCGCTGAAATCGGGCTGGACGCTTATGCTCTCAACATCAACGTGAACTTCACCATTGATGGAAAGAACCCTTACGGAGTCGAGCAGAAACCCTGCACAGACTGCGGCGACTGCGTCACGGGCTGCAACGTGGGCGCGAAGAATACCCTTTACATGAATTTCCTGCCTATGGCGCGCAGCGCCGGGGCGGAGATTTATACCCAGACCAAGGTCGAATGGGTGGAAAAGCTCCCGAGCGGGGGCTGGAGAATTCACGGGTCGCATGTTGCCGACGACAAATCTAGCCAATCGTTTACATTGGACGCCCGAAATGTTGTTCTCTCGGCCGGGGCCATCAACTCGCCTGAGATCCTTTTGCGATCTGAAATGCACGGACTCTCCGTGTCGCCGGCGCTTGGCACGGGATTCAGCGGCAACGGAGATTTCTTCGGACTTGCCTACAACGGCTCGTATGTCACCAACGTCCTGGGTTATGGTTTGAAGCCTCCCGTACCTGGAGGGGCTGTTCCGCCCGGTCCTACCATCGTGAGCGCGATTTCCTACGACGGATCGAGGCCCGTCGAAGATCGCATCACGGTGGAAGACCTTTCCTTCCCGAGCGCTTACGTCATGGGCGCCAAGGCCGGCTTTGCGTTGTTGCATGGCGACCCGACCTACGCCGGGAATGAGAGTGCGCAAAAGCAGCGCACGCTCAACGATAGCGACCTCCTGCATCCTTACCGAATCGACGGCGCTCTGAATCACACCATGTTCTACCTGGTGATGGCTCACGACGACGCGCGCGGCACGATGGTTTTCGATGCCCCCTGGTACGAGTCCGACGGCCGCATGAGCATTCAATGGGACGGGGCAGGCCGGGAGATTATCTTCACGCGCATCAATGAGGAACTGCGCCGCCACGCGCGCGCTCTCCAGGCCAACTTCATTTCCAATCCCCTCTGGAACATCTTTAAATCCCGGCATCTGATTACTGCTCATCCTTTGGGTGGCTGCACGCTCGGAGAAGATTACCTGCACGGCGCGGTGGATGAGTACGGAAGGCTCTTTGCCGGAGACGGCAGCGTTCACGATGGCCTCTTTGTCACCGACGGCTCTCTGATTCCCTCAGCGCTGAATGTGAATCCTTTGCTGACCATCTCGGCTTTGACGGAGCGAATTGTCGAAAAGAGAATTAAAGTGGAGCAGGGAGATACCTATCCTCAGCCCAATAAATCCATCAGCCTCTCGACGATCAACCCGATTACAGTTTCAACCTACAGCGAGGATCAGTTGGAGCCTCTCTTCCGTCGTTGCGTATCCATGGGCATCGACACGCTGGTCAATCAAGGCGGCACGCCTCAGATCGACGTAACAACCCGCACCATTCGCAACGACCAATACTGGAAAGGGTTTTTCCCGCACGACAGCATCTTGAATACGATGTCCTCCGCGCTATTCACGGGTTTCAAAAAAGAGTTCCAGAAGCAGGACGGCCACTACACCGGCATCACCAGTGACACCGACGATCACATTCATGCGCGAAACAGCCTGGAGGAAATCAACCTCGACAAGCCCAAAGGAACGCTTGAGGCAGGGAAATACATTCTCCTCAAATACCTGGACCCGCCTTGGCAGGGTTTCTACGACATCTTCAAGATCATCAACCAGGACCTTATTATTGGCCGCGTCTACTTAGGCGAGTACCCGAACGGCGTCCGGCAAATCACCTTTCCCATGACCCGCGTCCACAGCTTTGACCAGATGACGGTGGACGATCATGCGGCGCTTTATGCCGGCGGCTCCGTGCCCACAGCCCAGGACGTTCAAGGCGTGTGGAGGATGGATTGCATCTCGAACGCCAACCATGCGACCGGCGTGGCTTACCTGAACTTTGACTCAAAACCCGATGGCGCGTTCGAAGCACGCTACCTCCTGATGGGTTTGATGGAGGGGTTGGTGACGCCCAGTTTTCTCAAGGATCACTTCCAACTGAACGACTTCACGCCTTTCCACGACGAGATCCGCAAGGTCACGGATAACTTCCTGGTGGGGGAATACATTACCAGCATTCCACCCGCCTTGGCCTCGCTGAACGACGATTTATCGCTGGGAATCTTTCACACCGCCGCTGGTGGCCAGTTTGGCTTCTATTACATGTTGACGAAGACGGATAAGACAGCACTAGCCACTACCACCGTTCTGAGCCCGTTCCTCGACGTTTATCTTCCCGACGGGCTGGGCATGACTTTCAGTGAAGAAATGGTCGGCTGGTACTTCGAGGGCGCCACGACTCCCAGTTCCGGCCGCGCGGGCGACCTCACGATTGCGCAGCGCATTCCCCCATCCGGCACGCCTGCCGGCGGGGTGGATTGCAAGTTCGACGTGAACATGACCGTCCGCGATGTGAACGAGTTCATTGACGGGCTCGCGCACGAGGCCGCGCTCGAAGGTACAATCACCTTCGGCCAGTTCCTGGGCGCAAGCCAGGTGACTTATCCGGTGGATGCACAAAACAGCCGCTTCAATTACCTCGAGGTCAACCCCACGACAGGCGAGGCGGAAATGCGGTATCACCTGGAGTTTTCCACTCCCGCGGGGCGGCATTTTTACCTCGACGGAATAAAGTACATGCAGAGAGATCCCACTGGGAAGTTGCGCGGTGTGGCGGATGTGCTTCAGGACTACACCACGCTCTATGCACATATCTACGAACGCAAGGATGGCCAGCCCGATACGCAAGTGGGTCTGGGCTACCTGAAGTTTCGGACCTTCGAAGATCTCTCCGCGGTGGGCAACCTGGTCGGCTTCCTGGCCTCGTTCCAGGTGACGGGCACGAACGATCCGCTTCTCCAGCTTCAGGCTCGGATGCGATTTCTTGCCTTCACCGCGCAGTTCGTGCAAGTCGAGTACGATCCGCTGGCGTTGCCGACTGCCAATTAGTTTTGGCGCGGACGAGACGGGGCGATGATGTCAACCACAGAGGCACAGAGTCACTGAGAAGAGCCTTCCGTTTTGAACTCTCTGCGCCTCGGTGGTAAAACGGTTTTTCGCACCTTTCGCCGCCCGCACCACAAGGAGAAAATCATATGCCACCGCTCACGGTCACAAACTGGTTTGGAGACTTGGTCTCACACCCTCAGGTCGTCGTAGAAGCCCACTCGGCGGAGGACGTTGCCGCGATTCTGAAGGACCCGGCGAAATATCCGTCGCCCGTACGCGCCATCGGCCAAAACCATTCGACGGCGCCTTGCGGGGTGGTGGAGGGCGGGACACTGGTGATGATGTCCTCGATGAACCAGATCGTGCAGATTACTGACGACGCGGTGACAGCCCAGGCCGGAGCGATTTACATCGACGTGGCGCAAGAACTCCAGAAGAAGAACCTGCAGTTTTATGTGAATACCGAGATCGGCAATCTCTCGATGGGCAGCGCGGCGTGCTGTGGAACCAAGGACGGCTCCATGCCGGGTGAATATGGACAGGTGGGCTCTTATCTGACCCAGGTCGAGCTGGTGCTTCCTTCCGGCGACATTCTCGAGGTGGACGAGAGCCAGCCCGAGTTGCTGGCACAGATTCGATCCAGCTACGGTTTGCTGGGGATCGTGACCGCGGCAACATTCCGCGTTCGCCCTATTCTCCCCATGGCGGTGTACCACGAAACCTTTACGCTGGAAGATTTCGTGCAGAAGCTTCCCAGCCTGTTCGCCCGCAACGAATCCATGATGTATTACGTTTTCCCCTTCGACAATCAGATCACGGTGGAATTCCGGAAATACAATCCCGGTGCTTCGGGAACTGCCAACCACGTCATCTGGCCGCTGCGCAACTATCTATGGGGAACGACCGGCCCCGCCTTCTGCCGCCAGGTTACCGCAGAGATTTCCGATACAAAGATTCGCTACGGCGTGATCGATGGTTTCTGCGCCATGTGGCGTTTCAAGCTGACGAACATTATCCGCAGCGATTACACGATCGCCAGCGAACAGATGATCCGTTATCCCAATCCCGCCACCAACAGCAGTTACACGTTCAGCTTCTGGGCATTTCCCGAAACTCGCTTTACCGACATTCTCACGGGCTATTTCAAGTTCGTGCGGGACTATTACCAAAAGACTGGCTATCGCAACAACATGCTCAGCGTTGGATACCGTGTGGCCCAGGATCAAAAATCCCTGTTTTCCTATTCCTACGACGGCAATGCCATGACGGTGGACCCGGTGTCCACGGCAAATCCCGGGTGGGAAGCATTTCTCGATGCCTACAACGAGCTTTCCAGCAGCCAAGGCGGGACTCCTCTATTCAATCAGACCGCTCGAGTCACGGCGGCGCAAGGCCAGAAGGGTCTGGGGGACCGATTGAAGGTCTTCGCCAAGACACGCACAACCTATGACCCTCAAAACCGTCTCCTGAACGGCTTCTTCCGAGACCTGCTGGGCACGTGACGTGAACCATGCAAACTCGCAATCCCGCGCCACTGTTCGTGTCCCTCTTCGCCGCCTTGGCGATCGTCTATCCGGTTCTGGGTGTCCGGACATCCCAAGGCAATTCCGCAACCGGGGCAAAGTCGTTGAAAGGCATTTCGGCACCTCCGGAGGGAGGATCCGGGAAGCAGGAATTCCCCAACGCCAAGGACATTGTCTCTCGTTTTCTCTTCAGCCAGGCAGCCGGCCCGACGAATCCTGCGGAGAAAGCCGGCACGGAGCAATACAGCATTGAGCTTCTCCTTGCCACCGTACCTGACCCCATCGATTCCCGCTTGCCCAATTTCTTCGACAGCTTCGTGGAATCCATCGCCAGCGCGGCGGAGGCCTCGGGTTACACTTTGGACCGGTTTGCTTTCCCATGGACGGAAGCGGTTGAAACAGGTCAAAAGAGCCAGCCACTCTGGCGCCAAACGATTTACGACAGTAACCCCGGTCTGATCCTTTTTCGCAATCCCCGCCAACACCAACTCCTTCTGGTCTTCGTGGTCGGGGAAACTCCCACAACCGGAATCCACAAGCAAGCGCTGTTCTCAGCCCTCGATCAGATGGCGCAGTTCTACCCTTGGGACCCGCATCATGCGGAACTCCCGCCGGAATTTCCGACGGTCAAAAGTCTGAGCTCGTCCGGCGCGCTGCGCATAATGGGTCCGGCATTTTCGGGCTCAGCGGTGTCGCTGCGCTTCGTGCTGGACAGTTGGCTTAAGTCGCGCGGAAACAATCCGAATTTGCGCTTTCAAATCATTTCGGGAAGCGCCACGGCCATCGACCCCAGCGGCTTCTCGCGGTTCGGTCATGACCAGGTTGCCTTCCATGCTACCGTGCCGCCGGACCGCGAAACTCTTCAGGCCGTTGCCTGCTACATTGAGCACCTCGGCTATCCCCGGATTGCAATTCTCACGGAACGCAACACCGCCTATGGCCAGAACCTGGCCCACGACATCACCGAAGGCGAGAAGGGAAGTGGCAAACCTCAAATGTTCTGCCGGGATACAACCCAGGTCCCGGAGATACTGGACCTTCCTTTTCCATTGCACATTTCGGAACTGCGGGAAGCATCGGTTCAAAAGGCCAGCGCGTCACAGCAGACGGGATCCGGAAGCGACAGCGCCAAGCCCGCCCCGGAGCCGCTCGCGTCCGGCGATACCGTTGAGCCTCCAGAGGTCGTGCCGCCGTTTTCGGAACTGACCGTTCAGTCGGCGGAGTTGACGCTTTCGAACCTACTCTCCACGATTGAGCGTGAGCGGTACACCTACGTCGGGATTCTAGCCACCGATGTCCGCGATGCCACGTTTCTGGCCCAGGAAGTGAAGTGGCGCGCCCCTGCCACCGTGCTCTTCACCTTCAACTCCGATCTTCTTTACGCCTACCCCTCGGTAAATCGTTATACGCGCGGCATGCTCGTCATTACTCCTTATCCGCTCTTTAACCTCGAGCAATTGTGGACTTATCCTTATCGCGGTGGTCAATCTCGCCTGCAGTTTTCGAGCCAGGCTGCTGAAGGAGTTTACAACGCGACCATGGCGCTCCTGGGGCAGGATGGCAAGCTGGTCGACTACGGCGGCCCCTTGTCGAGGCCAGCCGGCGTCCCCTCGCCTGCTGTGCACAAACCCGCGCTTTGGGTCACAGCGATCGGGAACGGAGAGACTCTCCCGATCAGCTTGCTGAGGTGGGAAGATCGCAGCGCGTATACCTATTCGCCGGCTCCAGCGGCGGTTCCGGGCGGCCCCCAAGCTGAGGGGGAGGGAAAGCCCAACGTCGGCCTCGGCCTCTACAACGAAAATGCGGTGGTTGTGGTCATCGTCCTCAGTTTGCTTCTTTCCGCCTTCTCCGTGCTGATGATCAGCCAGTACCAATCCACCGCGCAGAAGAGGAGTCCGGACGGCATTTCCGACGTGCTGGGGGATGCTGCTTCTCCAGCTTACTGGTCGGAGGGACGCCTGTTCCTGCTTTGTTGTTGCGCGAGCTTGCTGACTTTCTACATTGTGGTGATGGTGGATTTCTGCCTCCCCTTCATTGCAGGCAGAGAACTGGGCAGGAACGTGCAGACCTCTTTAACACCCAAAGTGGCGATCGTCCTGGCGGGGATCACGATTCTCTTGCTGGTGATCGCCACCCAAACGCTGGTTTCGGCATTCCGCTTGGCGCCTGCCGGCCAGCGCGGGTCTGCACGCGAGGTGACGATTTTTGCGCTTCTGAGCTGCGCGTTCGTATTCGTTCTCGCCGGGTTGCTGGCGGTCTCATGGTACGAGGCAGTGAAGGAGTACCCTGCCAGCGGCCTCTTCAGTTTCCTTCGCTCCTTTGACTTTCGAGGCGGGCTGTCGCCTCTCTTGCCGCTCTCCTGCGTCGCAGTTGCGGCGTGCCTGTGGGCGTTCTGTTCCTTTCGCCGGCTGCGACTGATTGACATTCTCAGGGCGTCAGGGAGCGCCGAGACGAGCAACTGCTGGCTGAGTTTCTTTTCCTTGCAAGGACGTTCGTTCACCGGCGTCCCGGAACTCGAAAGGAATATCAAGCAGAGTCTGGAATGCGCGTCCGTGATTTCGTGGCAGGGGTACACGGCTCTGCTGGCCGTCGCGTTCGTGGTGGGACACTATTTCTTTGCCACGCGGCTGGTCCGTGCCCTCGAGGCGCGGCCTTTCTATTGGGTTTTTGAGGCCTCCTTCTTCATTGTCTATTGGGCCCTGCTCATGGAGTCTATTCGCCTGGTCCTCGCCTGGCGGAGCTTGCACGTTCTCCTGCTGCGGCTTGCCTGGCACCCAATGCACGCTGCCTTCAAGCGTTATCATCAGCGCTTTCCGAACCGCGCGAAGATGAATCTGACCAACCCGCCATCCAGCTTTGCGTCCCTCGAGGCGTCCGTGGAGCAGGCCGGTCGCCTGTTGCAGGCTGGCAGGACTCTGGCTCAGGTAGCCGGCAGCGATCCGGACCTGCGCGAACAGGTGCGGCAAATGATTCCCGAATGGGAAACTCAAGTGCAAACTGCAGAGTCCGAGCTTTACAAGGCTCTGAGATTCCAATGGACCGACGCAACGCCGGGCGAAGGTCATTCGTCGCGGGAGCCCGTGCGTAAGAAACGCGCCACACGCTTGCACGGCAATTGGAGGCAATCGCTCGCTTCTCGTTGGCAGGCCCACCACGCCCTGTTGCTGCTCATGCAATCGCTGACCGACCCTTTGGAAAAGCACTGGTCAGTCGGCCATGAGGAAAGCGCGGCCGTCACCAAATTCTTCGAGGAAGCGGAGGAGTTCATCGTCACGCGTGTGGTCAACTTTCTGGCCGTCGTCTTTCCGTCGTTCCAGAATCTGGGTTACTTTGTGTTAGTGGGATTGTTGCTCATGCTCCTGTCGGTTACGTCTTACCCTTTTCAGCCCCGGAATGAATTCCTGTTCTTCAATTGGGTGGTGATCCTGTCTTTCATGGGGACCATATTCTGGATTTTCGTGCAGATGGACCGCGACACCGTCTTGAGCCTCCTGAACGGAGGCAAGCCTGGCCAGATCAACATCAGCCTAGAACTGGTGTTGCGGACCTTTCTCTATATCGGCGCACCGCTCCTGGCTCTGCTCGGCGCGCAGTTTCCAGAAACCTTGGGTAAGATCCTCTCGGTGCTGACCGCCGCTCAAGGCGGCGGATAGGACGGGCTCCAGTTCTCTCAAGAGTCAGGCTCTAAGGAACGTGATTGGATCTCCAGTGGAGGCTTGATTCGCTACGAGCCCGCCATGAGGTGCACACAGGGGTGAGAGAGGCGCTGCGCCCTCAAAGCCGACGCCCACGAACCTGAGCGCAAGCTCGCTTGGAGGCGAAGACTGACTGGGTGCCCTCCGCGCTGAGCGCTGGCGCTATTGCTTTCTTTCGAACGGTGTTTTCAGCCGCTCCTCGACCCAGGTTTTGTCGATGATCAGGTTGTACTGGCTGTGCTGCATTCTTGGCGAACCGGGAACTTTCAGGGCGTCCTGGTAGCGCGCCACGGCCTCTGTCCGCCGTCCCAGCAAATCGAGCAAATGGCCCTGCCACACGAGCGCAGCGAAACCCCAACCGGGATCGCTCCCGCCCACGCGACTCATCGCCTCGAGTGCTTCCGGGTAACGGCGGCCGTCGTAGAGCAGCAAGCCCAACTTGAACCAGGTGAACTGATCTTCGATTTTTAAGTCGCACGCCTGGCGATAGGCGTTCGCTGCCGCATCTCCGGCGCCTGTCCAGGGCATTTCACTGATCTTGGCGATGAATGTCCGCCGGCGGTCGAGTGGAGAATCGATCATCGCTACTACCGCATTGGGCTCGACCATGACTTCCTTGAGCGGCGACTTTGCTTGGAATTTCAACTCTTCGAGATCGGCCAGGCGCTCGGTTTGGGCGGCTTGCTCGGAGCCATCTTCGAAGCGGGCCGAGACCGTCACCGGCATCCGCATCAGGCCCAGCCGCTCGATGCGCACGGTGCAGTTGAAGAGACCGCCCGCCGGCGAGCATTCCTGTCCGGCCACGCGGTAGTTTGCGCTGCCCGAGGAGCGCACCCACTGCTCGAAGAACCAGTCCAGATCCTGTCCGCTCTCATTCTCGGAGACGCGCTGGAATTCCCGCCAGCCGAGTTGCTTCCCGGCGTATTCTTTCAGGCAGCGGCGGTAGATGCGGGCGAATGTCTCAGCGCCGACAATCGACTCGAGGGCATCGAGCATTGCCGCACTCTTGCCATGCTCGACGGTGTTGTTGAAGTCCCAGTGGATGGCGTCCAACTGCTCATCGGTCACATCCATGGTTGTGTCCAGCCCTTGCTTGGCTCCGCTGACGTAGACCTGCTCCAATTGAATAGCGTCGCTCTTGATGCCGCGGGCCCGCCTGTACTCGCGATCCGCGTGAATGCCGAGTCCGATCATCAGCCAGTTCAAATCGTCCGAACCCTGCGCCAGTACATAATTGGACCAGTACATGTGGCCGATCTCGTGGGCGGTGATCCAGCGCCAATGGGCCTCCGGGCGTTCTGGCATCCGCTCTTCTCCATGAATGACGACCAAGGCCGTGGCGGGCGGATAACCTCCTGCCGGATAATCCATGCCCGGCACGATCGAGAGCGAGCGGTGGGGATAGAAGCCGAACTGTTGGCGATAGAAGCCGATCGCATCCACCGCGGTCTTCAGGAGCAGTTCCGCGCACGGCCGCCCTTTGCTGGTGAAGACGGCGCGAACGCGCACGTCGCCCGCGTCCGCCTCGGCGCTCTCGTATCCCTTTCCAATGAACATGCCGAACTCGCGAATGCCCTCGCCTTTGTACAAACCGGCGCGCGAGTCGTAGCGTCCGCTAGTTGCCACCGCATAACCATCCGGGACTTGGAGCCGGACTTCGTAATCGTCGAGAGTGCCGAAGCCCCACCCCAGATGCGGTGCGAGCGTTGACGTGAGGCCATTTTCAGTGTGCGGATTGAGCTTGAAGGGCGCGCCGAAATCAACGGCAAGCTCGATCTCGCCGCCGGGAGCGAGAGCGCGAGGCAGATCGAAAAGCGCGATGCTCGGGTTTCCCGGCGCGGGCTCGACGGGAACGCCGTTGGCCCGCACGTGCAGAACATCTCCGTGCCACTCAAGTGCGATACGCCCGATGGGCTGCCGCGTATTGTTGCGAAATCGAATCGTCTCAGTTCCCTCGATTCGCGAACTCTCAACGACGAATCTCTCCGTGATTGAATAGTGTGCCCGCGGCGGATTGACGGGGGCCCAGAAGTTCACGCGAGCTGCCGCCATGGTAGTGAAAAGAACAATCATTGCGAATGTCTTCATCTTGTACTCCTGCGCGAGCCGTTGACTTGCAGGGGCAATCTCAGGCAAAAGGGGGCAGCCCCACCGCATGGTTTGCCCAGGATTATTACGAGCCGGCCGCAGCCTCGGGTCCAGCCGCAATTCGATGCCGCTCGCTCACCACAATGGTCTCCGCGATGCGGTCGTGCACACAGCAACGATTGGGATGGATGAAGAACTGCAAAAAGCCCGTGCCCAGTTCGAGCACTGAGGCGCCGTAGCCTAGGGCCCGCTCCACAGCCTGCCATAGGCTGATTTTGCTGCGCACGAGTGAAACCACGCGGATGCGTAAGAGACGCTTGCCCAGCGTGAGACCATTGGTCTTCCAAATGATAAGGCCGAAATAAAGCACCAGCCAGATGACGTTGCCCACTTCGTGGAAGTTGAATTCGACGTGGAGGTCGAGCTTCTGGTGACGCCAACTCAACAGGAGGTATTGCCGAGCGAGTTCGACAGGAATGTAGGTGACAAGGACAACGAAGAAGTCGATGGCGAAGGCCGCCGCGCGCTGTCCGAACGATGCCAGGGGTACGCCGGTGAGAGCCTTGGCGCGCGACATTCCGTGCGGTTCAAAGGTGCGATTGCGCTTGTCTCGGGCCATACGAACACCTCCGCTTTCTACTACAGTGGCCGCCGAGGTTACCTACCTCGCGCGACCTGCCCATCTGCCGATCTGCAGACCTGCCCATCTGCCTAAGCCGTTCCCTCCAGCACCGAATTGGCCCAGATATAGAACGCCACGTGCGGGCTCCAGTACTCGCAAGCCCGCCAATCCAGCGTGTACTCAAGGTCGAGAACAGGCTCGTCATTTACGTTTCCCGCGATGCCGTTCATGATTCCGCCGGGGATCAGCCCCACAAAGCGCGAATGCGGGAAAAGATTGCGCATTCCTTCGCTCGTCAACATGCGGGAGGCGAAAGGATTCGCGCCCACGATCCACTCGAGCTGGCGATAGGCGAGCGACACATAGGGTTTCCCCGCGTCGCCGCGCAGCCGGGCGAGCCACGCCAGCGCGTTCGAGGCGTAGTGACAGTTCGTCCCGAAGGGACACGTCAAGGCAGGCGGCGCAACGTGGCCGGACCGCGCCTTCGGCGCATCGCAGACGTTCAAGAGCAACGTCTCCGCCAGCCATCGAGTTTTTGCCGGGTCCTTTGTTTTCATAGACATTCTCGCTTTGTTCCCTCGAAAAGCAGCTTCTCGCCGTCAGCTTTCAGCTCTCAGTCACACCATTCCAGGATGGCGCAGACCCCGAAGTGTGGGGTCTGCGATGTCCCGAAGGGACACGTCAAGGCAGGCGGCGCAACGTGAACGGACTGCGCCTTTGGCCCATCGCAGACGTTCAAGGGCAACGTCTGCGCCAGCCCAAACATTCTGCGACAAAGTGTCTTCAAAATGACCACAGTAATAGGCTATCATAGGCCAGCGGGCTCGTCAAGCGGAAAATGCGAAAAGGCGCGCCGATTCTCACGAATCTGTCGGCCGAGCGTAGCTGGAACAGGTTACCAAAGGTCAAGGTGACAGAATGTCAAATACTTATTCCTCTGAATCTGGCGCCTGCATTTCGTGGAACGCGGAATCGACAGCCTGGTCCGGCGATCCCGACACTGTCACGCTAAGAGCCGAATAATTGTTCCAACAACTGCGCTTGTTCGATGTGAAGAAAGGTGGCGACTTCGCGAAGAATCGGGTGCAGCGTCCCGATACGAAGTTCTCTATGTGCGGGGACGGTGATGTGATGCTGTCTACTTTCCTTCGAGCACGTCAAGCGAATGTGGCTTCCAGTCTGACGGGTGATTTCATATCCTAGGCCATGCAGAATAGCGGCGAGTTTTATTCCCTCGATGTCGCGGGGAAGCTTCAAACAGGGATTACCTCATCTTTCACGAGATGGACACGAATGAGTCGGGGTGCGTCT
>Ga0181518_10003788_pt1 | contig 13772 bp, 17 predicted proteins | sample PEATcosm2014_Bin_28_FD_119751 | JGI IMG/M metagenome (GOLD analysis project Ga0181518, IMG submission 119751) | Peatland microbial communities from MTU Mesocosm Facility, Houghton, MI, USA - PEATcosm2014_Bin01_60_metaG | ecosystem: Environmental > Terrestrial > Soil > Wetlands > Peat | place... | reverse complement strand
CATCGCGACAGAGGTAATCCTCCAAGCGACAACAGGCCGAATACATGACCGCACCCGAACGCTTCGCAGAAAAGTCAGATTCCCTCTTGCAACGCGGGCGCCGTCCATACATGACCCATAGCGTCACTTTTCCACCGCCAATTGACGCAATGCACAATCGCAGAGTTGTGCCCAGTTTTATGCCGGCTCCTCAACAAGGGCCTTGGCGCGCAGACGTTGGCCCACACTGAGGTCAAGTTCGTCCGGTTCACAATCCGATGGCTTATGCCGATGTTCTTGCTCAGAAAACAGAGGTGAAAGGAATCGTGCCACAGACCGCACGCTCTCGGCGACTGTGCGGCCAGTGTCCGTTATTGTTTTACTCGGACGCGCTCCGCGGGATGCAGTGACGATGCCAACAACGATTGCGGCGGCAACAAACAATAGGGATGGCGATAAGCGCTCGTTCAGCAACGCACTCGCAAAGAACAGCGCACACACAGGCTGAGCAAACTGAATCGGCGCGACGCGAACGAGGCCGCCTCTCGAAAGGGCCCACACTAATGCGATATTGGCCATGACGGCTGCTCCAAGCGTGATATGGACGATAGCCGTCCATGTCACCCCCGTAAGGTCCTCAAGTCGGTACGGTGCGGCCATAAGGTGTATTGCGGCGAAGGGAGCCAGTCCCGCGCTTGCAATTGTCATCGCCCAAAAGGCGGCCGCCAGTGGGTTCATGCGTGACCCAAGCCGCGCGCCGGCGACGAGGCCGACTGCCGAAAGCGCACATCCGACGAACACAACGGCGTCACCGGCGATTGTGGCGCCGGCTGCGGTCCCGACGTTGCCCAACCCAACCAGGGCCACCTCGCCTACCACGGCTATCGCCGCACCAACGAACCAGCTCCACCGTGGAAGGCGTCGATCAAGGCAAATTCCAATCAGTCCCACTAGCAGTGGCATCGTCGCCATTATGAGCGCAGCATGTGATCCTGACGTTCTTTGGGTGCCAAGGCTAAATAAAATTGGGAAGCCCGCAAAATTCCCGATCGCATACACGAGCAACAAACCCAAATCCTTCGCCTTTTTTGGCGGTCGTAGGCGACAAACGAGCAACAAAGGAGCGGTCAGCAGCCCAGCTCCAACAGCCCGTATCAATCCAATCGAAAGACCATCAAGTTGAAGGCCGGCGATTCGGGTACTCGCTGGGACCAATGCAAACAAGACGACCGCAAGGCAAGCAGCTGCAAAAACGCGAGTAGATTGGGAGTGCAATGTGCCTAGACTATATGCACCGCCGGGAGGCTCCGTCGCGACATTCACGCTCATCGCGCTCATCGTTTCCCTCAAGCTGAGAATGCCGCTCAACGGCGTTCCAAGTCCTATCGGAAAAAACAAATTTTTTTGTTGCAAATAATGTTGAAAATAGGCGCTCTATGCGTAAGTCGTCGTTTACTTAAAAAGCTCAGCGTCGAAGGTGCTAGGCCAACCACGTAGTCACTGACGAAAGGTGAAGCAGAATCCACGAATGGTGACCTCACCCTAATCTATGGATGCGCACCGCCCCCACCGCCGGAGCTGATCCTCGAGCTTCGACAGGATGGCAGGAGGCCGCCTAATGGCCCCATGGGGCATTTAAAGGCGGTCTAGTTGCTGCGCTGGCCGTATTGTCGGCGAGGCGGTTCACGACCTACAGCGGACATCAACGGCGCCTTAGGTCTGACACGCGCGTCTGTTTCGTTGCTTGTCCGCACCGGTGCCGGAGCGGATAGCAGCTTCGCCACCTCGGTGCCTGGGACGGCTTTGCCGAACAGGAAACCCTGCGCCTGGTGCACACCATGCCGAAAGGCCGCCAAGGCTTGCGCCTCAGTCTCGACCCCCTCAACGGTGATGGACAAATTTAGACCGGTGCAGAGGCCGACAATTGCACGAACAAAAATTGCGTCTTCGCCGCTGATGACAAGTTCCTGGGCAAAGCGTCGATCAATCTTGAGCTTGTCAAACCGTAATTCGTACAAGTGATGGAGGCTCGAATATCCGGTGCCAAAATCGTCGATCACGATACGGACGCCCGCATTACGGAGGGTTTGTATAGCATGGCGTGTAGCTTCTATGTCCTCGACGACAGCGCTTTCAGTGATTTCCGCTTCAAGGCGATGCGCCGGAAGCCCGGCATCGTTTAGGACGGTAAGGACTGCATCCGCGAAACTTCGGTCGCTGAGTTGTGACGGTGAAAAGTTGAACGACAGCGAGACGTCGTCTGGCCAAGTGACGGCGTCGCGGCACGCATCGCCGAAGAGCTGACCTGACACCATGTCCAACAAGCCGATCTCTTCGGCAAGCGGGATAAAGATATCCGGCATTATCACGCCACTCACCGGATTGTGCCACCTACCCAAACTTTCAAAGCTGACAATTCGCAAAGACTTCAAGTCAATAATAGGCTGATAATACGATTGAATTTCATCCCCTCCTATCGCCGCTCTCAGGTCCTTTTCCAACAGCGCTCTCTTGCGGACATGTGCATCCATCTGCGGATCGAAAAAGCAATACTCAGTGTGAGTATTTCGGGCGCGAGATAGTGCGACGTGAGCGCATCTGAGAAGCTCGTCGACGGTAACGTGACCACGGCCTGCTTGTGCTATCCCCACGCTTGCGCCGATACTATGATGCTCTATGCCGATTTGCACAGGCCTCTTAACGATCTCGACGAGCGAACAAGCAAGTTTGCGCGCGGTTTCGGGATCCCCACCTGCCAAACACACGGCAAATTCGTCGTCGCCAATCCGCGCGAAGATGTCACCAGAGCTCGCGCGATCACGTATCCGCGAGCCCACCTGTAGGAGAGCCTCGTCACATCCAAGGTGTCCGTACACTTCATTAAGTTTCTTGAACTGATCGAGCCCTAGCAACAGGACACTCATTTTATTGTCGTAACTTTTCAACGCTGCACTTACGTCGTTTTGAAATTGGCGCCTGTTTGGCAGCTGGGTCAGCGGATCGCGCATCGATATCATGTGAGCATGGCGCTCAGCCGCCAAACGTTTAGCCCGCTCGCACCTTTGGTCCACGATGCGGCGGACGCTGAACACCACTAATGCCATGCCCAAAAAGTATAAGAATGAGGGCTTTTCAGGCTGCGTGCCGAGGATTTTGTGGAGGATCGACAGTCCACCCCAGTCCGCAACTACCATGTACGCGATGATCGACACCGAGAAGATCACCATAGCATCGGTGATTTCCCGCACCGCCGCTGCCGAGAGATCAATAGCAAAGAAACGCTTTGATGGCTTACTCAAGGACACACCTCTAGGCAATGAAGTGTCGCAGAAAGACTTCACTTTTCCATGAATCAACTCGGTCTCAGCGAGTTTCTTTAGAATTTGTTTACCGGTGTAAGCCTGCACGACGATGGCGGACGGCTTGTCTATTAGTGGCGCGGGGCCGGCTGCGAATGCTGGCCTCGCGCCACACAAGGCTGTACCCGGAAAACCTGAAAATTGTGCTTGCAGTCACATCCTGCTTGGGCCCGCCATAGTAAGTAGAGCTTGTCCGGGATGGAGAGTGCCATGAACACGATCAACTGGGACCTAAGGAACCTGACAGTTCAGACCCACAGCGGGTTGCGCTGGAGCGATATCAAGCGACAGCTCACGGACTGGCGGCAATTTGAAGGTCTAGACGATAGGTGTTTGCGGGACATCGGAATCTCACGCGTTACGGCGAATCTTGAAGCCGCAAGGCCCTCACGGAACGTGCGTTAATTTTTGGCGGCAGTGAACCCGCCTACCAAGATCTGACATCATCCGGTTCGGGGACCGTGTCACTTACGATCTCCCATCGCAGTTGGCGACATACCCTTCTTAGTGCGCCGGCCTCGGCGTGCCGGAAGACGAATAAGTTGTCAGGTTGGTATGCAACGACAAAATCCTCGCCGTCGCGACTGATCGATACTTGCTTGCGAAAAAGAGCGCTTTTTCGGAACGCCTCGACGGCATCGAGTACTGACATAACGCCACCCCACATACTTACAAAGCCGCACCAAAATTATCGTACCAGCGGCGAAGCCCATTGGCCAGTTCTGAGGACAGATGGGGCGGCGGGAAACGGCGGGGCATCAGCGCCGCGCCATCGCAGTATCGATAGCCATCCGACCGAGGTCTGTAATCACATAGCGACTCGACGTTCCTTCGGTCACGCGACGCTCGACATATCCTGCCTTCACCAGTCGTGCGACCATTAGCGGCGCTTGAGGAACAGGACGACCGCGCTCGCCGGTCCCCCTCAACTCCTTCAAAAGCCGGATCTCGTCGTCAGTTAAGCTGTAAGCCATAAGGACCTCGGGAAGCGGCGCGGGGATGGTATGGCGCGATGATAGCAGATCGTTGCACCGCGACGCTGAACGGCGGAGGGTCGTTCAATGCTACGGCCTGATTGCTCCACGGTGGCGGCTGATCAGCGTGGCCGCTTTCGGGTGTATTTCTGCCGCGCCAGTCGGTGACAGGCGCGGCGGTTCATGACCCATCACGTCATTTCAGCCGGATTGCTTGCTGTGGTGCACAACACTTACGCTGCCGCCAGCATTGCCGCGGCCAAAACGACCAAGATCACGGCTGTGAGCACTGCGGCCCAGATGTAATTATGCAGGTCTTTCGCTGCCGAGGGAGCCCCATCATTTGTCACGGGCAGCTGCGCTACCGGAGTACTAGGGGAGACCTTGGGCTCAGTGACATCGCTCGGCGAGCCTTCTGCTTCTAGCCCCGATGGCGTCTCAGATCTTGACTGTTCGACGCTTGGCGCCTGCGTCGCCTCGACGAGAGGTTCTTGCGATTGAGCTGCCTCCGTCGGTTTCAATCGACTGAACTCCAAATTACTGGTATAAGAGCCGTAGTTGCGACAGTTTCGCCCGACTTGCGGCGCCCGCCCCCGTAAGCATTATCCGTTCATCGTTGTCGAGAACCGATCCTTTGACTTGGAACGGGATCTGTCCGCAATGCGGATTAAAAATATATGCCGTTCCGGAGTATTGGCCGTTGTCGACTTGGCCACGAAACAGAAGGGAGCCGGGACGTGCACCTGCCTCCAACATTCCTAGACGGGGCTTTTGATAGTGGAACTCCCGAGAGGCGTCGTTTTCGACTAAATACACCAGGGACCCATTGTGATCCCAAATCGTAGGCTCAGGTGACGCAGTTTGCGTCTGAGCGTGCGCGCTCGCACAACACTCTTTAATCCCGTCCTGCAGTGTCAGCGTGAAAGTGGCGCCAAGTGCAATGGCCGCTGCGGCGAATACAGCGCGGATCATGCGATACTTTCATGTAGAGACCGGAGTGGCACCGGCAGCTTGGCGACGTCGTGGGCGATAGGAAGGGATGACTATCCGGCAACCAAGGTGATTGAAGAGCCTTTTTGTGCTGGACTTGGTCCGGAAAAACGGCACAAAGCCGACGCATCCAAATGTCCAGCATGAGTCCCCATGTCCGCTCTAAGTTCGCGAGCGGGGACAAAGCGATGCTGCCGCGCACATTCGGTCGAGCAAGTTCCCAATTTTGCAGCAATGCATTTGGACTCTAATGGCCCGGAGCGTCACTTAGTGCAGCGCAGCCATCTGGTCGCTATCGGGGGAGTAGCGGACATTGGGCGGGAAACGCGAATGTGTAGCGATTGACCCATACCGCCCGTTTGCGACCGTCAATTGATGCGCTGCGAATGGTCTATTCGATCACCTCGGTGGCGCGTGACCATCGCAAAGCCGAATAGCTATGCTGAGTTCGGCCATACGCTGGAGTAGCTCGATTACTGGTCGGCAGCACAGCCACCGCCGATCTAGAGCGAGCAATTTTGCTCAGATTCCGTTGTGTGAGCGTGGTTGAGTCGCTCGCTCGCGAGCCAGATAGAGACATTTGAGGCCGATTCTGAGTTTGCGAGCGTCGAAGCTCAACAAAGAAAGATCATCTGATGTTGCGAGAGAATCGCGTGAATGGCGGCGACGAATATCCGCCCAGTCGTCCGGGTCCAATGACGTTCCTACTTGGCGCGATAGTTATCGTCGCAGGTGCAGTGGTGGTAAACTGGGAAGCGGTATCAGCCTTTATACATCTGCCCCAAATCAAGAGCGGCCTCGGCCTCTGAACGTCGACATGAGGCCTCCAAGACAACGCATTTCACGCGACCGCGCGAGGCTATACCTCTGCAAGGCACATGGTTCGGAACCGATAACGCACGCATAGAGGCGTTCGATCAGGCCTATGAACCGGTTCAACATCAGAGCCAAAACCAAAGGTTAAGAGTAGGCTGCGTCCGACAACCCGATGCAACTTGTTGGGCTGGTCACGCGTTATCATATTTAACCAGCCAAGCGAGGGCGCCCCAAAACCCTAGGATGGCTTTAGCTTTATTCAAAGGTGGAGCATGAAATTTCCCAAGACCACCCTAGTTGCGGGGAGCTTGCTTTTCGTTCTAACCGCCCGAATAGCCGCTGAGGGACAAGGTGTCTTGGGACAAGGAAATGTCTCGTGTAGTTCCTGGCTTGAAAATCACACAAGTAATGATGCCCGGGCTGCCTGGATTCTTGGCTATATAACTGCATTTAATCAATACGCATCCAAGCCAGAAAGCGACGTCTCCGAAGGGACGACTACCGAAGAGATGATGGTTTGGATTGATAACTATTGCAGGAACCATCCAACCGACAATGTATACAAGGCGTCCGCCGCGCTGGTTGATCAGTTCAGACAGAAACCCGGGCACTAGCTAGTGGTGAGACTCAATCAGATGCAGCGTCGCTTGTGAAAGCGGACGTCGTGGGATCGTCGCCGCCTTGACGGTCGTCATTCCATGACGTGCAGCAGCAGGACTTCCTCTTCGGGCGTCATCTCTGAGGTATCAATCTCGTCCTTGTGGCCAGGCTCGTGGTTCTTGTTTTTGCCGGGCCGCCGACTCGCCTTTACCGGCTTGGCGGCGAGCGAGCGATGCAGGGCCTTGACCGCGTCGCGAAGTGTATTTCGGTGCTCCGAATCATCCTCCGGTATCGCTGAAACCGTTCTCGCCAATTCGCGGAGGATTTCCGCGAACAACCCGTAGTGTAGGTGCATACGGATCGACCTCCGCGCCTCGACATCGCCTGTGCGCTGAAGCGTTAGCGAAATTCCGCTCTTGTCGAGGTGCGCGTCAAATCGCGCCGATCGTCCGAACGTTCCAATGAAAAGCTTATCTGGGTATTCGAGCGCCACCTTGGCTTTGTCGGGAATAGGCTTGGTCATGGCAGCTATTCCTTTGCTGGTTTGGTTTCGTCTAGGCTTGATAGTCCAGCGATCCTGAGAGACTTATGACCTAGATCAATTCGCGACCAGGTTTTTCGCTATGTCAGATTGTTCGCGAATAAGAATTTCTCCGACGCGGGAAGGATGGGCTGCCGCTTTTGTCGGCTTGTGGCCCATCTCGGCCGCGCCGGGCGCATCACAAGGCGATCTTTAGGCCGCCCTGTTTTCATCATCACCAGCCATAGATGTTTCGATTGTAGCCGAGGCTACCGCCGCCCGTGAGTGCCGGATCATCAGGATCCAAGTGTGTTTGCGGATTATAACCAGGGACGATGTTATGAGTCGCCGTTCGATGAACATGGCTGACGCGAGGCTTGGTCGCAGCCGACGCCGAGAAGGCGGCGCTAAGAACAAATACCGCGGAAAGCGCAATTTTTGCCTTGGTGAACATTGTCGCATCTTCTGTCTGATCAAAAATACCTACCCGAATTTCGGAGAGACCGCCGCGCGCAGTCTTTCCCTTTTGTGCGCAAAGATTGCCTGACTGATGTCCATTGATGGCATCTAGGGCAGTTGATGGTCAGAGTATCGCTTCCGCGCGGATGCGCCGCCTAACAGGGAGGTTTTTGGCGACGAACAGGGTTGCCACCTCACGGTGCTGTCCGCCCGAACATCCACGCTCCGTATCCCACAACGCGGTCGCGCGAGCCTGCGGTGTCTCCGGAGTTGCTCAATGACAGCCGGTGGGCCTTGAGGCCATGACGTCCGGCTTCCAGCAGCAGACCGGCCACGGCGAGGCAGCCACAGGCTTGGTCTGGGCCTAGACCAGCCCAGTCGCCGTCTTCGATGGCAGCAGCGGTCGCGGCATCCAGTTGCTGTGCAATCTCGTAGTCGTGATAATGGGATAGATCGGAGCTGACGACGATCAGCGTCTCAGGCCCGCCCCACAGCCGCTGCAACACAAGGGCGACTTCTTGCGGCGTCGCGTCGCCGACTACGAGCGGTATCACTTGGAAGGATGCCAAGAGATTTTGCAAGAACGGTAGCTCCACTTCGAGGGCGTGCTCGGGAGCGTGCGGGGCGTCGGCCCGCGTGACAAATCGCAGGTCGGCGACCGTGCTCAAGGCCTCCTGGTCCACGGTCACGCGGCCAAGGGGCGTTTCGAAGGCATCGACCGTGGGGGCGGCAATCCCACGCACGTAGACATAGTGTGCTGGCCCGATCAGTACGACCCGCGTGATCGTCCGCGCGCTATCCCGAAGCGTCGCGAATGCCGCGGCGGCAACACGGCCGGAATAGGCATAACCTGCGTGCGGCGCAATCAGCGCCTTGGGCATAATCTTTGTAGCTGCCGTTACATCGGCGAGCAGGTCCAAAACCTGGGTCCGCAGCCGATCCGGATTCGCGGCGTAAAACAGCCCTGCCACCGCTGCGGGCCGAGTCGTCGTGCTTTGCAAAACCGCTCGCATCTTGCCCCGTTGTCGGCTGATCACCATTTATGAACTGATCCCTGAAACTTAAGACGGCGGCGACATGAATCAACCCTTCGAGGGCAAACTGGGGCGTTACTGGCACGTCCTGGAGGACGGTCGGATCCAGTGCGACGTTTGCCCGCGCTATTGCAAGCTGCATGAAGGTCAGCGCGGCCTGTGTTTCGTGCGCGCGCGGCAAGGCGATCAGATAGTGCTCACCACTTATGGCCGCTCGTCAGGCTTTTGCATCGACCCGATTGAAAAGAAGCCGCTCAACCACTTCTTGCCGGGCACGCCGGTCCTGTCATTTGGTACTGCCGGCTGCAACTTGACCTGCAAGTTCTGCCAGAACTGGGATATCTCGAAGGCCCGCAATTTTGATCGCATTCAGGATTTAGCCTCGCCCGAGGCGATTGCAGAAGCAGCGCTAGGGAGCGGCTGCCGGTCCGTAGCGTTCACATACAACGATCCCGTGATCTTTCTCGAATATGCCGTCGACGTGGCGCAGGCCTGCCGCGAGCGGGGTGTCAAGACGGTGGCGGTAAGCGCGGGCTATATCTCGCCAGAGCCGCGGATCGAGTTCTTTCGGCATATGGACGCCGCCAACATCGACCTTAAAGGCTTCACCGACGGTTTTTACAATAACCTCTGCTCGGGTAAGCTCGCTCCCGTGCTAGAGACGCTCGAATACCTCAAGCACGAGACCAAAGTTTGGTTCGAGATCACCACTCTGCTGATTCCGGGCGAGAACGACTCGGCCGCCGAAATCGAAGCGGAGAGCGCTTGGATCATGGATCGCCTTGGTCCCGACGTGCCGTTGCATTTCACGGCCTTCCATCCGGACTGGAAGCTGGTAGATGCGCTGCCTACACCAGCGAAGACGCTGCGCATGGCGCGGCAGATCGCCATGAATGCAGGAATTCACTACGTCTATACTGGCAATGTCTACGATCCCGTCGGCCAGGCCACGCATTGTCACGCCTGCGGCGCCGTGTTGATCGGTCGCGACCAGTACGACGTGACGGCGTGGCATCTGGCGGCGGACGGCCGCTGCGCTGAATGCGGCACGCCTTGCCATGGAGTGTTCGAAACCAAGGCTGGACAATGGGGTCGGCGCCGTCAGCCTCTAAGGCTGCGGAGATCCGAGCCGGAACCGCAAGCGTTATAATTGCGCAAAAAGCCCAGCGCGGCCCGCTGCAAGCGCGGCGGGGGTCGAACGCCGTTCGATTTCCGGCCCAAAAGCTAAAAACTGCGTTCGAGATATTCTCGCAAAAAAATTCCACACCCCAATGACAACCAACGATGGACAACATACTTAAATAAAATGACCGAAGCGGCCGCGTCAGCGTGCACTTAGCTCGCTGGGCTGTGACGGGATGGAAGCCCCGGCCCCAAGCCCCCAGCCCCTCGGCCGGGGCTTTTTTTGCGCGCTGCACGACCTCGGCGGTCCATGACGTTACAGGTAAAAAATTCCGACCGATGTCCGCTTTCAACGGCAAGGCAGACGTAACGCGGACATCGCGGATGTCCGTTGATGACCCATTCCGGAAGCCGACTGTGTGTCGCAGAAGCCGAAACAATGTTGATTTGCCAGGGTGCGTGGGCAATCCTCGTCCGTACCGCGACCGTCTCCCGCTCGTAACTTGTTTTGCAAAAAGATGGTTGCCGCGTCCTCGCTCTGAACAACCCGCCTGGGGTTTCGCTAAGCCCACCTATCGGTCATGCCGTTCCAGAGTTCGTGGGCAGCTATCATTGATTTAGATCAAGGTGTGTGGCGATTTAAGCGATCTTAATGAAAAACTTAGCTCGGATAAGGGAGACAACGATGATCAGGAAGCTAGTGGTCATAGTCCCATTCCTTTTCGTTGCGTTGATGGCATCTGCCTCGGAAGCGCAGCAGAGCACTTCGCCGGCAGTGCAGCAGGGCGAGTCCAGTGCCAAGGAGTTGTTGAAGCTGATGGATAAGGACCGGAACGGCAAGGTCTCGCGGGCGGAGTTCATGAGGTTCATGAATGCTGAGTTTAATCGATTGGATGTCAACAAGGATGGCGAACTGGACGTCAATGAACTAACCGGGCTGCGATTCTCGGCGCACCCTGGCGCTCACCGTTAGACCCCTGACCGTAAGATCGGCTCAACGGCCGCGCGGTAGCTCGGACCGCCTCCTCCTACAGAGTGAGTTCCCATCCGGAGTGCATGAGTCCGCTTTTGGCTCAGAGCGTCACCTAGTGCGATGCAGTTGATTGGTCGCTCTTGGGATAATAGCGGACATCGCGCGTACACCGCAAATCGGTCGCTCCTGACCCTTAGCGCCAATTTGCACCAAGACTTCGGTGCAGTGCAACGCAGGCAGGGTGTTTCCCGACACATCCAACGCCCAGTTCGCGACCGGGTTGCTGCGCCTCTGTGACCGGCGTATTCTATTTCGTCAATTACTCCGACAAGATTGAGGGTCTCATGAAAAAATCGACACTGACAGTGACGGTAGTCGCGCTCGCACTGGCAACGATGGCCAACGTGGCCGACGCTCAAACTCAAGCGCCGGGGGCGGCGAATATCCATCGGCAATCGCAGAACTTCACGCCGATCATCGAAAAGGCGGCTTGCAACGGATATACAGGTTCGATGGGCTGTGGCCCAGGATGGATCTGGAGCGGCTACTGGCACCGGTGTGTACCCTGCCGGTAAGAGGCGATCTCCGGCAATACCGATTTACGGGGCCGCCTTCGCGCGGCCTCGTTGTTTACGGGCAAGCTCTACGACCTTGCGAGCGGCAGCTACTGGGGCAAGACCGGACACGACAGTCCGTGACGGGCGCGGCGGTTGTTGACCCACAACGTCACTTCGCCGCTGGTAATTGCCGCAGTGCGAAAGGATCATTCGATCACCTCGTCGGCGGCCACAAGCAGAGTTTGCGGCACGATGATGCCGAGCGACTTGGCGGTCTTGAGATTGATGACAAGCTCGAACTTGGTCGGCTGTATCACCGGCAGGTCGGCAGGTTTTTCGCCCTTGATAATGCGGCCGACATAGGCTCCCGCCTGCCGATACATGTCGTTAGTGTTAGGTCCATAGCTGATAAGACCAACGGTCGTAACGAAGTGGCGCTCAAAATAAATCGTTGGAACTGCATGGCGTGCAGCCAGCGCCACCAATTGATCGCGCCGGGAAAAGAAAAACAAGTCGGAGGCGACGATAAGCGCACTAACCCGATGCTGGACCAGGTCTGCGAACGCCTTTTCCAGGTCGCTCTCGGTGCTGGCGTCGGCGACAATGAGTTCCTGCCCCATGGCGCGTGCCGCCGCCGGCAAGTCTTTTAGCTGTTCCTGGCCTTCCGTAGAACTAGTCGGGTTCACTAGGATGGCAATTACTTCTGATTTCGGCACCAACGCGCGTAATAAATCCAGCCGCTTCGCCCCAAGCTCCACATAAAATAGGCTCATTCCCGTGACGTTGCCGCCCGGCCGGTTGAGGCTGGAGACGAGGCCAATCTTGACCGGGTCCTCAGCACTCGTGAACACGATGGGGATCGTGGCAGTTGCCGCTTTGGCAGCCCTCGCCGAAGGGGGGCCGCTCGCAAAGATCACGTCCACCTGCCGGCCAACAAGCTCGGCCGCAAGTATCGGCAGGCGGTCACGATGATCCTCCGCCCACCGATATTCAATGGCGACGTTCTGTCCCTCGCTATAACCGACTTCCTTCAAGCCCTGGTGAAAGCCGTCAAGGAAGGGCAGTCCTGGGGCTCCGCTCATGAGCATGCCGACTACCGGCATCGCCGGTTGTTGCGCGCGCGCCGCAACGGGCCACGTTGCCACTGCTCCGAGGAGCGTAATAAACTCGCGCCGCGTCATTCGATCACCTGGTCGGCGAGCGCCAGCAACGTTGGTGGGATTTCAATGCCGAGCGTCTTCGCAGTTTTGAGGTTTATGACGAGGTCGAACTTCGAGGGTTGCAAAACGGGTAGATCGCCCGGCTTGTCGCCCTTGAGAATGCGTCCCGCATACACGCCCAGTTGACGATAGACGTCCTCAATGCTGGGTCCGTAGGTGAGCAGTCCACCTGCCTCGGCGAATTGGCGGAATTCAAACATCGACGGCAGCGAGTAGCGCGCTGACAATGCGACGAGTTGGCTACGGTGGCCATTGAAGAAAGGATTGCCACACAACGCGACGGCACCGATACCTGCCTTGGCCATGTCTGCAAACGCGGCTTCAAGCTCAGGCTCTGAACTTGCCTTGAAAATGCGGATTTGAAGCTGCTGAGCAGCGGCAGCAGCTTGCAGCTCCCTCACTTGCACGTCCGCAAGCAGAGATGCGGGATCAACGAGCACTCCAATTAGTGCAGCCTGCGGTAAAAGTTTGTGTAAGATTTCTAACCGCTTCGCTTCCAGTGTTGTTGTGTAAACCATAACAAACGTTACATTCCCGCCCGGCCGATTGAGGCTACTGATTAAACCTTGCCGAACTGGATCACCGCCATCGGCGACGACTACTGGCACACTCGACGAAAAATCCTTGGCCAGAAAAGGCCCGCGACCGCTTCCGCCAATCACCAGCACATTTACCGGCTTGCGCACCAATTCATCGACTAGGGCCGGCATTCTACTTTCTTGCCCTTCGGCCCAACGATACTCGATGGTGACATTTTGGCCTTCGACGTAACCATTCTGCCCTAAGCCTTCTCGGAATGCCGCTACTAGGTGGGCAAGAGCTGATGGCGATTGCCCGTTTGCGAAGCCGACAATAGGCATCGCCGGCTGCAGCGCCCGTGCCGCGATCGGCCAAGCTGCTGCCGCTCCGCCCAGCGCCGATATGAATTGCCGTCTTCTGATGCCAATTGTCATTGAGCGTCCCGACTAGGGCCATGTCCGCTGCGAAGAGGGAAGAATATCACGCACCAATCGGCAGGTCTGGCCCTAGCGACGTTCGCCGTAACGCAGCAAATTCGGTCGCTTCTCTAATCGGCCGGTTGGGGTCAAGCGCTTTCAGACTATCCACCACCACAGTATCGACGTCTCTCGCGGGCTCGTGCTTCTCTTCGGAATCGGCGCCAGGGCCCT
>Ga0181518_10003772_pt1 | contig 13822 bp, 19 predicted proteins | sample PEATcosm2014_Bin_28_FD_119751 | JGI IMG/M metagenome (GOLD analysis project Ga0181518, IMG submission 119751) | Peatland microbial communities from MTU Mesocosm Facility, Houghton, MI, USA - PEATcosm2014_Bin01_60_metaG | ecosystem: Environmental > Terrestrial > Soil > Wetlands > Peat | place... | reverse complement strand
TTCTGTTATGTGTATCTGTCATAACTTTATCCGGGGGATTGAGCGCGCGGATGAGTTTTTCATCAAGTCCATATTCTGTAGCAAGTGCTCGACGACTTACATAATACGTCATTTTGCCTCTTTATAATAATATTCAGTTTTAATCCCGTCGGGAGGCGGTGCGGTCTTTCTCTTACCGCCCCTGCAAGCGCATTTTAAATCTCGTTCCTTCATAATCATATGCCACATCCACCCTGCGATACTCATTATTCGTCAGCTCCTTTTTTATACGCTTCGAATTGTATTCCGTGGTATCCCTTATACGGTTTTTTCGTGATGCACCTTGTTAAGCAAAATCTCTCGCGGGTATGCCTTCTGGGAACGCGCCGACGTGGAAGAAGATGTATCACAACCTCGAATTCAGAAACGAGGAATTCTTAGAGCACTACCACAAGCGGAGCAACGCTGAAACGACATTTCATATGATAAAGAGCAAGTTCGGCGATGCGGTCAGGAGCAAGACTGAGGTTGCTCAGGTTAATGAAGTGCTGTTGAAGGTGCTGTGTCACAAAATATGCGTTGTGATACAGGAAATGTTTGAGTTGGGGATTGAACCCAACTTCTTTTCTTCCTAAGGCTAGGTTACAGGGGGTTGATTTGGAACTAGGACAAACAAATGGAAGTGCTTGGTCAGGAAGGCGACGGCAACACCGAGCGCAACGCCCAGCGTGACGACCACGAGTAGTTTTGACCCTCTACAACAAATTATCTAAATGCATTTAACAAATCAGGATACAATTTCACAACCACTGATATATCAAAAGCCCCTACCAGCGTTTATTATAACCTAATCCCGCAGAATCCTAGCACTTTCCAATATTGGCAGCATGACCAATTGAGCGGTTATAACACAACTAATTCTTCAGAAATCCTTCAGTACGATAACTCTTGCAATTCGACAGCATGTGGCAATCGACGCGATATTAAATCCGGTGTTTTGCGTCGCATAACGCCGCCGGTCTCTAAAGTCTAACGTGTTGCTTGAAGGCCTTCAATGAGGGCCCATCCCAGTGGGATCCCCAAAGCTACCCTGTATACTAAGATTCTACATATCAGACCGATAGAACGGGATCATCGCATACACTCCGAGCCTATAAGAAAGATGGAATTAAAATGATAGTCTGAAGATGAATGTCATAGCGAAATACGGATTTATCGTTTTTGTTGGCTCTATCCTAGCGGTCGGGGGCATTTGCGGTCTTATCTTCCTATTAGCCCCTATATTCGCCACGCTTTAATAGTAAGTGTCTTTGTGATGATGATGCGCAACATTGGTACTCCTAGCCGACGCCATCAGAAGACACAAAACTATAGGGCCGACCCTTTAACAAATTAGAGTGAAGCAACTATTCTGTCTTAGGATCACGTAATCCCCAAGACTACTTCCGCACTGCTCTTCGTCAACCATTATTCAGAAAAACGCCTCCGTTACACTATGCACAATGATCGCCTCGAAGTCGACGAACTCATACTCGAACTAGCCGACTACAAGAACGATTACGCCGATATGGCGGCAGAAAAGCTCTTACGGAAGTGCTCAACCAATTGGGAAGCCTATCAATACCTGCAAGACCGTGTGCACGATAGCTGGCTACCCGACAGCGCACGGCAACAGGCACGACGGATTACCAAGAGGATACAGGTGCACATGCATCAGTGTCGCGAATACGGCTATGCTTATGTGGGGTCGTGAGCGCGAAGCGCTCGGCTCATATTAGCTATGCCTGCAGGCGCTTCTTTTGCACGTTAAGCTCGTGTATCGCGTTGCTTAACGCGCCGTAATTCCTATGAGGGCCTAGATCTTCAAGCGCTTTTATAGCCATATCAAGCTTTGCGAGTCTTTTGGCTGCAAAATTCTTTACCTATTTTGTTTTTCGTTACCTTCTCAGCAGTCGTTTTCATTTTACCCCTACCTCTTGTTTAAATTCACCGATCGTCGTACCGATAGGTATCGGTTGCTTGGATCCAGACCGGCCAGCCGTCGCGATTCTACAATCTATGATGCGGTTAGACTCTCTAGCGCCGAGATCGATGTTGAACCGCGTGCATCAAAAGTAGAGAAAACGACCAGCGACACGTACTAGCGATTGTCTTTACTTACTCCCTGATTGCCATCGCCAATAGTTAGCAATATCCGCTTTTACGAAAGCCGCTTTATAAGGGTTTTTTTCGCACCACAGATCGTAGCAGTAATTAAACCTTGGATTGCTAATCTGCGCCGTTGAGCACGGCTCACACTCAGGGCGGTCACGCTTTGCCCTAACAGCGGTTATCTTTCCAGTATGACAGCCATTGCATTGGTCAGGTGGATTCACTTCGTGGTTGTCTGAGTCTCCCGTTTTTATCACATCCTCACTAGTGACCTGTTTGCACTGCTATATCGGTCTTCGCTATAGAGGTATTGCTGAGACACGAGCCTTCGCAAAGACAACCGGCCGCACCAAACACAGTAACTTACCACTCACACTCGCCCGATAGGCCGCTCTCGTTAGAATTTGCCGCCCTCGATGGCTAACTGAAGCCCCCAGTCGTTCAGCAGGAGATAATCTCGGGTCACGCGGGGCCAATTCTAGTATTCTAGTAGCATATTGCTTTTAGCCTCTCCATGCTCTCTAGCTTAAGCCTTTATAAACCAACAGGGGAGGCGTATGGTTGAACCGCGGGACACTATTAAAATTGAAAATGTGGTAGCCTCAACCGGCATCGGAATAGAGATAAACCTCAAGCAAGCCACGCTTGCGTTAGAGGGTGCAGATTATGATCCTGAACGGTTTCCGGGCCTCGTGTACCGGACCAAGAACCCGAAGACGGCAGCGTTAATTTTCCGATCCGGAAAAATTGTCTGCACGGGTGCAAAGAGCATAGATGAGGTTCATAAAGGCCTTGAAAACGTATTTCAAAGTCTACGAAATATCGGAATCGAAGTGAAGGGAACGCCGGAGATTAAGGTGAGCGACATCGTCTCGTCAGCAGATCTACACTCAGTTCTGAATCTAAATGCAATTGCCCTCGGTCTCGGGCTCGAGAATATTGAATACGAGCCCGAACAGTTTCCGGGTCTCGTCTATCGGATGTCAGATCCTAAGGTGGTGATTCTTTTGTTTGGTTCCGGCAAACTTGTCATCACGGGCGGGAAAAAGCCCGAAGATGCGGCTAATGCGGTCGATCGAATCGTTGAAGAGCTTAAAAGCGTAAACCTTCTACGCTGAATGACTCCCTGAATCAGAGCGCTTAAAGGCACCGATTGTATCTGCGCGAGCTTGAGAGTAGGGGTGTTCAGTATGTGCGCTCGTAGTCAGCGGATGACCCTTCTACTGGCATTTCGATCCCCAATTTCAGCGATTGAAGCCCTTTCAATGCTCCTTTTGTTGGCCGCTTAAAGTACCTTTGTGAGCTGGCTTGTACAGCAACCGGTTCATAACTTTGAACTTCGCCCTTCGCAATAACCTTCTTCCCAGATTTCGAGCACAGAAATCGCAAGCTTTTCTGCATCGTGTGCGCACATCGCCTGTTGCAACACCTCAATGATCTGGCGGAGAGGTGGCTTGGGACGGGCAGCACTACTTATTTTAGCGATTGGAGCACGTAAAAAAGCCCGTTGAAAATCAATCTCGTTACCCTTTGATTCACAGCTAGTTATTGACTGCGAGCACGTATGTTGTGTGACGCGTGTGTTCTCTACAGCCAATGTATAAGGTCATGAGCAAACAAACCAAAAATCACGGTTACATGTGAGCCAATTATGAACCCAGTGAACGCAGTGGTTCTTCTTCTCATTCTGCTCGTGGCATTCAGCGCCGCGCGTCTGATACTTTGGGCGTGGTGGATTCGCAAGCGCAACGCGAGGATGAAGAGATACGACGAACGATGGCTTAGAAAATGAACTAGAACCCAGACTTAAGCCGAAGAAACTGTTAATCGGTAATCATAAAAAGACGATAAAACATCTGTTGAGGGGGTACACGAGTGAAATGGGTTGATGTTGCAGATGTCAGGTTAGTTGAAACGCTGTTATAGTTATTCTTTATACGGTTTTAGCGCTATTCCAACTGGACAACTAAAATGTTACGGGAAATCGAATCAACGCTGAAGTTGGAGGAGTAAACCGTGTATGATATCATTTTTCCAAACATTCTCTTTTTAAACGCGCTTGTCTTCACTACTATAATCGTCGCTGTGACAGACGCGATTATGTTTTACGTAATCTGGAGCGGCAGAAGACACTTAAACGCGCTGTTCGTCGTCGGAGCTATTTTTATCACCATGGTACCGTTGGCAATTAATCTCTGGGTTCATATTTATCCAAACATTCTCTTTTTAAGAGCGCTTGTCATCAGTGCTATCATCATCGCTGTGATAGACACGCTTGTGTTTTACATAATCTGGAGCGGAAGAAGAAAAATAACTCCACTGTTCGTCGTCGGAGCTATTGTTGTCACAACGGTACCGTTGGTAATTAGTCTCTGGGCTAACATTTTATAGATATGTTGGTAAGACCGTCAGTGACGCCGCAGCTAACTAAAATGACAGAGAATTACTCACCTAATTTCTACCGTCTTAGCGTAGAAAAAAGAAAGAGCTTACGTAGTAGGAATAATGCTTGAGCACGTGGAGACGCATAATATTATTTCATTCTGCTCCGCGCCTGACCTAACCCGGCTGTGTTCAGGAAAAGCCTCTGACGTAAGTAATTGGAAGCGCGATCAATATTTAGTATGAGGTCTGAGTAAGCTCACGCCCAAAAATAACTTACGCTCGCATCACAGCCGATCAGCCGTTCACTCGGCGCAAGCTTGCGTGGGGGGCTAACGCCCGGCGGTAGTTCTGTTTCTTGTGTCATGCTCGGCACTAGCGCGCCATTCCTTCTTCATTTTTTCGATATGGTCGCCGGCTTCGCTTCTGTCTCTTTCTTTCACTTTCAGCACAGTCTCGCAACTAGATTATAACAGGTCAGAGCCTACGCCGTTTGTGCAAGCAATACCTCAAACCGATACCAGCGACCAGAGACAGGCCATCTACAACCTCTTTGCTGCTTACATTCACACATTGCCACTTGCGGATCTTCTCGAAAGCGTGGAACGAGCGCGGCGAGAGGCACAGCAGATTAAGCGACGTAGTCCGCTAGGATGACATATCAAACGCTGCGTTGCCCAGCTTCTGCAGAAGAACCGAGCCGGGGCTGGATCACGATGAGTCGAGCAAGCACCAAATGGGCGACGTTGCGTTCGCGCTCTGCAGAGGCAGACCTTAGCGAGTGCTGAGCAGAAACCCGCCGAGGCCGAGTGCCCATAGGATGATCGGGTAGGCGACCAATCGCTCCATCCCGCCGAAGCCGATGCCGCGCATGTGCTTCCGGGTCAACAGCACTAACGCAGCGAGCGAAATGACCCCGAGTCCGATTGAGTAGTACGCCAAAGGGACGCGCTCGTACGAAAAGGCGCAGATCGCAGATAAGCCCCCGAAAAGGAACGAGACGAGCGCGCAGCGGAGATGAAGCCTTCCGGTCGTCTCGGGGAATATCCCCACGCCAACGATCCCGGCGCCCCCAAGGACGATGAAAAGCGTCGGCACGGGGCCAAAAAAGCCCGTGCCAATGAGCGCGCCGCCCACGATCGCGGCGCCGAAGACGATGATCGAGGCGTTGAAAAGGCGCGCGGTGCGTCCGACGCCCAGGTCGCTGATGGCGTTATTCGCGATGCTGTAGCCCGGGTAGCGCGCCTCAGCGATGATCATCGCGAGGACGAACTGCGCCGCGCCGACGAAGCAAAGTGAGCCGATGAGTAACTGGTTGGCTACCGCCATCTCGCGTGACCTTCTGTGCGTTGATCGCCATCTCTCTCTCTTCTATTTATACGTGTCTCGCGGCGTGCGTCTGGCGAGAGCACACCTCAACGCAGCAGAGCCACCCCTCCGCCAAATTATTGACGTGTTGCGGCAGGTGATGTGCACACCAGACGCAGAAAAGCTTGCGATTTCGGTGCCTGAAATCCACGAAGGCGGTTATCGGGAAGAGCGAAGTTCAAACTGCAGTTCAGATCAAATCCACTTTAAAGAGGGCAGCTTAAATAGGAATTAGCTAAAGTGGGAGTAATCGAAAACGAAGGATTTGCAGCAAGATGCCGAAGCACGAGCTGAAAGTTCCCACCGATAGGATCGAAACACTGACGGATGGAATATTTGCCATCGCCATGACTTTACTAGTTTTGAGTATTGAAGTACCCACACTGCCGGCCCCCGTAACTCCCGCTGTGTTCAGCGCGTATGTCACGAGTATTCTACCTCAGATATTCATTTACGTAATTGGCTTCATCCTTCTGGCTGTTTTTTGGATGAATCACCACATATTCTACGTAATAGAACGAACCAACACCACTCTTCTCTGGATAAATATCCTCTGGCTAATGTCAATTGCTCTCGTGCCTTTTTCAACAGCAGTTATCGGTAGATATGGCCAATTCCAGCTCGCGGAACTCATATTTGATTTAAACATGCTCATTATAGGTCTTTTATGGTATGCTAACTGGTCTTACGCATCAAGGAAAGGGTTAGTCGCTGAGAAGGTGGTGCCCTACGCCGTTCACATCAGGCGATCGAACCTTGCATTGCCAGTTTTGGCAATAATAGCAATTATGGTCTCTTTCATAAGTCCAATCGGAAGTTTTTACGTATTTGTACTTGTGCCCGTTATATTCACGGTTTATACCGTTACGAGGCGCGTTAAAGAAAACCGAGCCACCTCCGCGCCTGATAATTGAAGCATTGCAGCAGGCGATGTGTGCACACGATGCAGAAAAGCTTGCGATTTCTCTGCTGGAAGTCTATGAAGAAAGGAAGTTGCCTAAACAACCTACGTGCTATAAATGACACCGGTGATAAGAGTCAACGTAATTTTGCAATTATTCCTGGCGTGGCTGATAGCCGAGCCGTCCGCGTGTCATAATGATAATTAGCAGTGCTGGCACCCCAAAGGCGATAAGGTTGGCCAAGTCCAGGGTCGTCTCATTCACGGGGCGAAACAGTGGTATCCACACAACTACCGGGGTATTGATGCTGGTGTGCAGAACGCTGGCGATGAAGACGCTTCCTTGAGTGTGGTTGAAAACCCACGTCATGATTATTGCGATTGCTATGACCATCATAAGAAAAATGAGAAAGCCCGTAAGGACGGTAGAGAAACTGGTGCCTGGGCCTCCTCCGTGATCCGGCGTCAAGAAGTACAACGAATACCAGAATCCCCATAAGACACCAAGAAGTAGCGTACCCCGCAGTGGCCCATAGCGCGGTTGCATACGGGGCAGCGCGAAGCCGCGCCAGCCGATTTCTTCGGGGAGCCCAGTCTGAAGGAAGACGGCGAAAAAAGCCACTGGATAGACCAGCAAGATGGGGCGAAGACCTTCAAATCTCGCAAGCAATCCTGGCTGGATGATGATCCCAAGCAGGAGTAGTGCAGGGATGCCGATGAGGATGAACAGATACCATTGCCAACCAGCGCGCCATTGCGTAAGACGGTGCCGCAGGCCACGCAAGCCTGATTTTCCTGCGGTGATACTGGTCATGATGATGGCGGCTAGGGCCGGCCCCGCGTACGCCTTTAAGAAGGTGAACAAGAGCAGTGCAATTCCGCCCCCGTTAGGCAAGAGGCCCCAAACTGAGAGCACGTAGGGGATAGAAATAATCCAGGAGAATGCGTATGCCATGAAAAAGAAGAAGAACAAGGGATGGCGGCGCATCGTCTCTCGCGGGCCCCTGGGAGGTGCTGCTGATTGACCCGATGCCTCTAAAGATGCCACGACAATGATCCTGCGCTATAGTCCTATCTCTCGACCTTTCTCCGGAATAATCACGTTGTCGTCCATGTTCTGAAACACTTCAGCGTGCTGCGTATGCACAGGAATCAGTACTTTCGGCTGCACAGTTTCAATCACAGTTCGGATGTCGTCGTAGTTTAAGTGCTAAACGGGTAACTACAGGTGTGTCTAACGCAAATTGCCTAGATCTATTTTCAGGAACAAACTCACAATAACAGCGTCTTATCATACGCTCTTTGATATCTTGCCTAGAATTCAGTCTCGGCTCATATAACGATCCCATTCTGTCTCAAATTCCGGAGGTTGTTCTGCTTGGCGTTCCATTTCACCTCGTCGCTCTAGCTCTTGCACTTGCCTCAATTCGATCTCGAGATAATATCGGTTTGCATCCTCGACTAAGTTGGCCACCATCTTCCAGCATGCTCCGCCCCTTTGTATTGCGGCTTTGTCTTTGGGGCATTTATAATGGGCTGTGTTGCCAACAATCTTTGCGTTCGCACTTGCAGGGGCTTGTTTTTCGAAGTAACTCTTCCATTCTTCGGGTGGTGTGTTAGACAAAATATAGGGGACTATTACATCATTCACATCATTCCTTGAGCGCAAAGACTCCTCGACGTGAGCATAGTCAACATCTAGAATCATAATCTCTGTAAATGTCATAATCATTACCTCACGCGAATCTATCGGCACGACTGAACTACCATCCCCGAACTAGCTTTTCAAGAAAGTAGTTATCAGCCCGAACATATACTGGCATAGCTATAAAAAAGGCGCGCAATTTGACTCAGTTGCGATTCCAACCCTTTCTTTAGGCGTTGTCGCGGTTTCAGTGAGTGCTTTCTCCGAGAGAATTCAATGCTTGAGAAGCGATTGCGTAAGGCTTTCCGTGAACTCCAGGGCTGTAAGTCGCACGCAGCCACGCAATGAAATTAGTTGCTTCAGAACCGATGACGTGTCGGTACCATCTCCCTGTGCTCATCAAGCCGCGAAAACGATCCGGCGCGAGGACAGCATTCGCGCCGAAGTAAAAGAAATCGTCTGAGACGAGTACGTATTCTCCGCGTAGTCTGCCTCAATTTGCTTTTCTCTATGATATGATAGCCTCTGTTTCCAGTCTCCGTTGCTGTCTCTAAGGTAGATATTATCGCCGCGCTCTTGAATCAGAAATCAGCCAGCTAAAATCACTTCTTTTAGAAAATAAAGCTTCAGCGAGTTCAAAAAGCAAAAAAGGAGCGCCCGAGTCGGGATTTGAACCCGAGTCGGAGCCTCGACAGGGCTCCATGATAGGCCGCTACACTACCCGGGCTTGCGCACGCAAAGCGACTGCCTGACGCAGCACAGCTTACTAGCCAAGTATCGATAATAAAGCTTTCTGCGGTGCTTTTCGAGCGTGAGTCTGGCTCTGACTGTTTCGTGGAATGAGGTGCACTTTTTGCAAGAGCTTCCGTCAAAGGCTGTGCCAAATCTGCACATGGTTTTAAAACCGTGTCTTCCTTTGGCACGCTTTGTTCTGTCACAATGAGGAACGCTTGCCTTCCTTCGTGTTCAGTCTCATAAATACAAGCAGTCTTACCCACGGCATCAAAATACAGTTTGGGCAAGCGCAGCTGTAGGTAATCAATACCTTTGGCAGATAGCTTGCCGATTTTTGATTTTCCTATATGTTGCATAATCCCACCGATTTAGCTGACCTCTCACAACTACCTATCCAACCTTTCCAATCAATCGCCCCTCTCCGTGTCTCTCGCTTGCTTCGCAAGCTCAACCGCTATAACTAGCGCGTCGCTCTGCGAGATTCTTTTACCTAGTCGAGCAGCCTCCTTAAGTTGAAAGCCAATTAGCAGCTCCCGCGCCTCCTTAGAGACTAAGATTTTCGTCCTTTCCATGTTTTGTCTCGTTTATCCTAGATTGATATGAACCTTTCTCTGATATTGACTCCTCGAAGGGTAACTTATACCCTAACATGTTAGAGTTACACGGTGCTTCTTTGTGGCTCTGCGTATTTCGCTCCGTTGCCGATTCTGGAGAGCTTCATCGCAGCTGTCGGAGCCGTCGAGGTCAACCGAGCCGGAGCTAAGAATTAGAATCTCAGAATATTTAGCACCCCATACGATTTTGAGGCCGTTCGCTTATTACATAGCCGATTGCTGCTGGTCGCTGTCAGCTTTCACAGCAGCCCAAAAGTCAAAGGAATCTAAGAAAGAAGAAGCTTTAGGAGCTAAGGAACGGTTAGAAGCAACACCTGTCTGTTGACAAGGTCATCCTTCTTTCACCTTTCACTTTCGGCACGTTCTTGCAGTTCGATTATCACCATCAGCACGAACACACCGTATGTGCAAGCAATTTGTCCCCGCACTGATGTTGAAGACAGGAAGCAGGTAGTCTACAACCTCTTTGCTGCCTACCTTGAAACGATGCCGCTCGAAGAGCTGTTAGACGGCGTGGAACGAGCGCGGCGAGACGCGCAACTTAGATATGTCGTAATCCACGGCGCGGTATGCAGCTACTGTATTGGCAGAGCCGAACGGCTTGACGGGTCATACCTGCGGACGTTCGCGCTTAAGGTAAAAGAACAGCTTGCCGAGACTCTCGCTGCGTTTGTCACGTCGATTCTGACTCAGCCGCGTAGGCTAGAGGAGAAAAGTGTTGCGAAAAAAATCGGCAAGACAAAATAAATTTATCCGGAGAAAAGTAAATGATCAAAAAGAAACGCAGCGGGCCCTGATGAACGAAAACAAGAAGCTAAATCCTGCTAAACTTTTCTGGGTTGTCATACTACTGATCATCCTGTACGCCGTACTCGATGTAATCGCTCAAAGCCTGCCGCCACATTATAGCCCAATAAGTCAAGCAGAAAGCGATCTCGCAGTAGGCCGATTCGGATTTATCATGACCCTGAACTTTTTGAATCGCGGGGTGCTCTCTCTTATATTTATCTTTGCTTTTCTCAGAACTTTAGATCTAACTGGGGTTGCCAGATCCCGTTTTCGAGCGGGCACGTATTTGCTTGGCGCATGGGCAGTTGGAGCGATACTCCTTGCAATATTCCCGACCGACGTACCTGCCACACCTGTTTCGTGGCACGGTGCGATTCATATCGTTGTTGCACTGATCGCCTTCATCGGCGGTGCATTCGGAGCATTTGCCATTTCATGGAAACTGGGCAAAAATCACGAGTTTGAAGGTTTGAAACCTATCGCGCTACCCTTGTCCGTAATTGCTGTGATTCTTCTGGTAATCGAGTTCGGGTTAGATTTCGTATTCCCTCACCTAGACGCGCGCATCGGTGGGCTGACTGAAAGAGTATTTCTCGGTTCCGTCCTTCTCTGGATTGGGATCGTATCTGCATATCTCGCCACGCATGTGTGCCAGACCAAGGTGACGCCAAACCAGACGAGCGAATAAGTCTAGGGTTTGGGGAAAAGTTCGCAGAGCGGAAGCCATTGCGATCACGATCGCAAAGTGGCTTTCAGCTCGAACGGATTGTTAAAATCAACGTCTTCTGCATCTGCAGAATCTCAAAAATCTCCTCTCGCTTAAACTTCGAGAGTTTCACCGAAGACAAATCTTCAAGAACATTTGACCAAGGATATTCTTCGATCGTGAATCCAGCATTGGTGAAAAACTGTCGCACAGCATTTTCGTCTTCAAATGTGTTCGTTTCGATGTCACGCCCAGTCGCGCCAGATACATTCTGCATCCGTTGCTGCATAGTGTCATCTGCTTGAGCAAAAAACTCGAGGGTTTGTTTGGTGTTCACATCCGGTGTAACCCATACTCCGTTATATTGTCTAAGAAGGGCATGGATGTTGCCTGCCAAGGTTTCTTTTTCTCCGCTGGTAAGGTACGGAAGTAACCCCTCCGTGATAATCGCAATAGGCTTGTCTGATCGAAAAGGGATAGCCGCTTGCAACAAACTTTCTCGATCAAGTGCATTTGCAACCCGGTAATAGAGGTTTGAACGATGTATGTTCAATTTTGCAAGTATGGATTCGGCAATTGCTTTTTCCTGTTCTAAAATCTCCGGCAAATCAGTGGCTACATAGACTACGTCAGGGTTTTCAGTCATTGCGAGACCACGCGGAGAAAGTCCAGCGGCGATTTCCAAAACTTGTGTAATATGGTAACGTGCAATGATCTGATCAGTAGTTTTGCAGCGTGCCTCCAAATTGAAAGCAGACTGAGTCATGAATTCCGCGCTCTTGCCTGCTAGTGTTTGAAAGTCTGTCTCAGCTCCGCTTGCTGCGGCTATCTCCTTGGCGAACGGAATATCGGTAAATGCCCTTATGTGCGCTACTAACTTGGCAGTGGTGCTAATTTTTTCATAGGTTTCTTCTTGTGCCATATTTACTCATCACCCTTTTGCGCCCATCTACTCCAAGCGATTTTGTACACACACGCTTATTCGCAATATATAGACGCCCCCACGCGTGTCAGAAGGTAGACGCCCCCACGCGTGTCAGAAGGTACGATAAAGACTCCGATTGAAAGTGATGTCAAGACCGCCGAGCGCAGAGCCGAAAGGGTGCCGCTCGACCGTTGGTTAAGATTGCCACCTTTTTTGAAAGGTGAACAAGCCACCCCCCGCAACGTCCTTTTAGCTGCTTGTATGAAGCAATTGACCCAGTAGTTAGCAGTTCTTTAAAAAAAAATGAACGGAGCCCAATATGGCGTTATCCCGTAGTCGGGTTTATATACGCGTTTTTGGCAAAGGCATGTTAGGTAATAACATGGCACAATATCAGAACACGAAGTCGATTACGATCGACAAACTTATCGCTCCCTCGCCTCAGCCCACGGAGATCCGAGGAGTCGGCTCAGAAGGAATGCGCGTTGAGAGGACAGGAGTGAACAGAACAACGAGAGGTGATCGGTAAATGCCCTATGCAGACCCCGACCGGCGTCGTGAATACAACAGGGAATACAAGCAGAAGCAGCGGGCACAGGCAACGACGAAAAAAAGATTCAATACGCGTCAGACCGTCTCTGAAATTGAAACTGTCGACGACGTGCACGGCCTGCTTGCCGTCGTAGAGGGGGCGATATCCTTCGTGCGCAATGACCGCCAAAGCACAGGCGTAACCAAGGGCCGAGCTTTGGCATATATTGCCTCTATCATCGCTCGAATGCTGCCGCTTCTCGAAGCCGCAGACGCTCAAACTAAGGATTGGGATAAGATCCGCAGAGAACACGAGGTGGTTATGGATTTCACCAGCAAGAGCGCAAAAGACAGTCAAACCGTTTATGACTACATCGACCTGTCGTTTAGAATTGATGAGGAAGTCGCGCGACGCCGCGCGTGTGAAGTGCATCAGCAAGGGTGAACCCTACCTAGTACCCCAAAAAAGCGGCGCGCACATTCCAGCGCTATAGCCCATCAAGTTGCTATGCACTCGGAGCGCTCAGCACACGCGGGGCACGGGATCGCCTAGTGGAGCATCGACAAAGCGGGTTCCACCGATACGTGTCGTCATCAGAACTCTTTTGCCGGCCCTCACCTCACCAATTATGGCAGCGTTTCTCCCGTACTTGGTCTTCTTGATCGCGCTGAGCACTGCCTCAACACTGTCGGGCTCTACGCCGATGATTGCCTTCCCCTCATTGGCAACTTCCAGCACGTCGATGCCCAACATTTCAGCAGCAGCCTGTATTGACTGATTAATTGGCAGAAGGTCTTCTTCGATAACGACCTCCACGCCGCTTTTACGTGCCATGTCGTTCAGGGCGCTCGCCACGCCACCCCTTGTGGGATCCTTCATCGCAGTTATTGCAGAAGCGTCAACGTCGAGTGCGGCTTTGACGGTGTGCCAAATGGGGGCGACATCCGAGCGCAGCTCCGTTCGAAAGTGGAAGTCCTCACGCTTGGCAAGCACCGCGATGCCGTGATCGCCGATCGTGCCTGTGATGATGAGCTTATTCCCGGGCTTCAGACCACAGTCCCGTACCGGCTTCTCAACAAAACCGATCCCTGCGGT
>Ga0181518_10003767_pt1 | contig 13828 bp, 5 predicted proteins | sample PEATcosm2014_Bin_28_FD_119751 | JGI IMG/M metagenome (GOLD analysis project Ga0181518, IMG submission 119751) | Peatland microbial communities from MTU Mesocosm Facility, Houghton, MI, USA - PEATcosm2014_Bin01_60_metaG | ecosystem: Environmental > Terrestrial > Soil > Wetlands > Peat | place... | reverse complement strand
TCGCGCAGTTTCGCGAAGATTTTCCGGCCGCCCACGCGCTTGAACACATTCTCCAAGGCAAAGTCAGGGGAATGATTGTCAAGGGAATGGGAAAATGCGTTTTGACGATTATTCCCCTGACATACATTCCCCTGACTTTTCTTCCGGCTTTTCCATCTTCCGTCCTCCCTGTGGTTGCGGCTGGCCGCGCTGTGTTCTTCGCGGCTAAATCCGCAATCCGTCCCGATGCATCGGGACAATCCGCAATATCCCCCGCCTCCTCCCGGAACCGCCCCTTCTCTGTGGCTTCGTGCCTCACGCTCACTATTTAATCATAGACTCTAATTTTTGTCAAGCCCTGGTTGCCAACCGGGTGGACCAGATCATCATCGGCAATTGGCGGCGGTCATAGACCGCCGCTACAGGTTTCAAAGGCGGTCAGGGGCGACTTCTTTGTCGAACGAAGATGCCGCTCCTGACGGAGCTGGAAATTCTTTTTCGGTTTGGTTCTGCAAATAGGTCGCGCCTGCGGCGCTTCCTGCGCCGCAACACAGTTAAGATTGAGATTAAGGACCGGAAACCGCCACCCCAAAAAGCCAAATGCGCCCCAGCCCCAGCCAGCGCCGGGAACCTCGTGACATTCGAGGGTGGTTGCGCCATTGTGACCGGTTACAATAGTGAATGGTGAATTGCATCATGGCCAACGCGCGGATTGAAGAACTGAAGACGCTCCTGCCGCAATGCCTGCTGCCCGACTGGGTGCGGCTGGGACGGCGGCTCGCCCGGCTTTTGCGCGATCATCGCCACCCGGAGCAGCGCGATGCCTTGCTGGAGCGGTTGCGCCGGCAAGCGCAGGCTTCCATCGCGTTGCGGGAAGAGCGCCGGCTTCATGTCCCCCGCCCGGCCTACCCGCCCGAACTGCCCATCACCGCGCGCAAGGATGACATCGTCGCCGCCATTCGCGCTCATCAGGTGCTCGTCATTGCCGGTGAAACCGGTTCGGGCAAGACGACCCAGATTCCCAAAATGTGTCTTGAAGCGGGGCTTGGGATCGAAGCCAAGATCGGCTGCACCCAACCCCGCCGCGTCGCCGCCCTTTCCATCTCGCGCCGCATCGCCGAGGAACTGAACGTCGCCTGGGGCCGCGAGGTCGGTTGCAAAATCCGCTTCGACGACCGCTCCAGCCCCCGGACTTACATCAAGATGATGACCGACGGCATCCTCCTGGCCGAAACCCAGGGCGACCCCGACCTGGCGGAATACAACGCGATCATCCTCGACGAGGCCCACGAACGGAGCCTGAACATTGATTTCCTGCTCGGCCACTTGAAGGGCCTGCTTTCCCGGCGCAAGGACCTGAAGACGATCATCACTTCCGCCACCATTGATACCGAGGCTTTCTCGCGCCATTTCGACAACGCCCCGATCATCGAAGTCTCCGGCCGCCTCTATCCGGTCGCCGTTGCCTATCAACCGATGGACGCGGCTTCCGAGGAGCAGGGCGAGGTCAGTTACGTGGATGCCGCGGTGCAGGCGGCGGAGCGCATTCTCTGCGAGACCCACTCCGGCGACCTGTTGATCTTCATGCCGGGCGAACGCGATATTCGCGAAACCGGCGACCAGCTCGAAGGCCGTTTCAACGGCGAGACGGAAATCGTCCCGCTGTTTGGCCGGCTCAGTGCGGGCGAACAACAGCGCGTCTTCGCCCCCTCTTCGCGCCGCAAGGTCGTCATCGCCACCAATATCGCCGAAACCTCCCTGACCATTCCCGGCATCCGTTATGTGATTGACGCCGGCCTGGCCCGCATCAGCCGTTACAATCCCCGCACGCGCGTCAAGCGCCTGCCCATCGAGCCGGTTTCCCAAAGCAGCGCCAACCAGCGCAAAGGCCGCGCCGGGCGCATCGAGGAAGGCGTTTGCATCCGCCTCTATGCGGAAGAGGATTTCAACGCGCGCCCGCCCTTCACGCAGCCGGAAATCCAGCGCGCCAATCTTGCGGAAGTCATCCTGCGCATGAAGGCGTTTCACCTGGGCGACATTGAGACGTTTCCGTTCGTCCAGCCGCCCGCGCCCGCGGCCATCGCCAACGGGTACGCGCTCCTCCAGGAGCTGGGCGCGCTGGACGAACAGCGCGCGCTGACGCCGCTGGGCGAAGACCTCGCGCGGCTGCCGATTGATCCCACCCTGGGACGCATGCTTCTCCAGTCGCAGCGCGAGCATGCCACCTCGGAACTGCTGATCATAGCCGCCGGCCTGAGCATTCAAGACCCCCGCGAGCGTCCGCTCGATCAAAAGGACGCGGCGGCCGTGGCCCACAAACAGTTCTCCGATCCGCAATCCGACTTTCTCTCGCTGCTCAATCTTTGGAACGCCGTTCACGACGAATGGGACCGGCTGCGCACGCAGGGCCAGCGGCGGAAGTTCTGCAAGCGGCGTTTTCTTTCCTACGTGCGGATGCGCGAATGGCAGGATGTCTATTCGCAATTGCAGGACGCCCTCCAGGATCTTGGCGCGCTCCGGCTCAACCAAAGCGGCGAATTTGCGGCGGTCACAGACCGCCGCTCCAAGTATCCCGGCACGCTCCGCCTCAACGAAAGCAACGCCGCTTACGATGCCATCCATCGCTCCATCCTCGCCGGCTTGATCGGCCATGTGGCCCGTTTCGAGGAGCGCAATACTTACAAGACGGCGGGCAACCGGCTGGTTTCCGTGTTCCCCGGCTCCGCCCTTTTCGCGCGCTTCGAGCCGCGGAAGAAATCCGCCGCCGCCCCGGCCGAGGCGGACAAGCCGAAACCCAAGCCGCGGCAGCCGACATGGATAGTGGCCGGTGAAATCGTGGAAACCTCCCAACTCTTTGCGCGCACTCTGGCAGGCATCGAGCCGGAATGGATTTTCCAACTCGCGCCGCATTGCTGCAAGATCACCCGCCAGAATCCGCATTGGAGCCAAAGCGCGGGCAATGTGCTGGTGGAGGAGATTGTCACCTTGCACGGTTTGGAAGTGCAGCGCCGCAAGGTCGCCTACGGCAGTATCAACTCCACGGAGGCCACCGCCATCTTCATCCGCTCGGCCCTGGTGGAAGAGAACTTGTTCCGCGACAATTCTTCCAGGAGTGAGGCCCAGGATGAAGATGGAGTATGTCATTCGTCCCATTCGTCCCGTATGTCCCATTCGTCCCTTCAGGGTTCCGTGCAAGACTTGCCCCCCGCCTGCCGCTTCCTGGCCCACAACCGTGGCATCCGCGAGAAAATCGAGAACTGGCGCACGCGCGTCCGCCACCATTCCCTGGGCGATCTGGATGAATCGCTGGCAAAATTCTATGCCCGCCATCTCACCGGTGTCTCCTCGTTGCGCGAGTTCAATTGTCTCTTGCGCGACGACCCGGCGATGCCGCAGCGCCTTTGCATCTCCGAATCCGAACTGGCCGGCGGACACTTGCTGGGCTATGACGCGGAGGCATTTCCCGACGCCGTGCCGGTCGGCGGCCAATCGGTGGCGCTGGCTTACGCTTACGCTCCCGGCGAGGAACACGATGGCGTGACCATTGAACTGCCTTTCACCCTCGCTCAAACCGCTTCGGCCGCGCTGCTGGAATGGGCGGTGCCGGGGCTGCGCGAGGAAATGACCGGCCAGTTGCTCCGCGCGCTGCCCAAGTCCATCCGCCGCGAGCTGATGCCCTTTCCGCCCAAAGTGGCTGAGATTGTCCGCGAGTTTCAGCCGGCGGGAACGTCGTTCTTGCGCGACTTCAGCGCCTTTCTCCGCCGCCGCTACGGCGTGGCGGTGAAGGCGGACGATTGGCCGGCCAACGCCTTGCCGGCCCACTTGCGCCCGCGAATAGAAATTGTTGACGGCCAAAGGAAATCGCTCGCCGCCGGGCGCGACCTGGCTCAACTCCGGCAAAGCCTTCAGCAAGCCAAGCCGCCGCCGCCCGCCGATACCGGCAACGCCGCCTGGACCATCGCCGTGGAAAAGTGGGAACGCTTTGGACTGACGGACTGGACCTGCGGCGACCTGCCGGAGCGCATCCTTATCAGCCAAGGCCAGGAACTGCCAATTCAATCCGCAATCCGCAATCCGCAATCCGCAATTCAGCAGTATGCCTGGCCCGCCATCGAATTTGCCGAAGGCAGCGTGAACGTGCGCCTCTTCCGCGGCCGGGACCAGGCGCGCGCCGCCTCGCTGGCCGGCGTGCAACGTCTCGTCGAACTTGCCATCCAAAAGGACCTTGCCTGGCTGGAAAAAGATTTGCGCGCCTTGAGCCGTTTCGACGCGCTCTATTCTCCGCTGGGCGACAGCGCCGAGTTGCGGGGAACTTCGCTCGAACATCTCAAGCGCCACATCCTTCCCTCCGAGCCGTTGCCCGCGTTGACGCGCGCCCACTTTGAAGCGTCTGTGGCGCAAGCGCGCCGGCGGCTGCCCGGACTCGCGCCGCAGTTCATGGACCGGCTGGGTCTGATTCTGCAATTGCGGCAGCAGGTCCAGCAACGCCTCGGCGCAGTGGCGGCTCCGGCCCTCCCGCGCTCCCGGACACTCTCCTCGCTCAACCATCTCGGAGCGCCCGCCGCCATGAGCGCCGCCAATCCGCTCGCCGGCGAACTGGCCGGTTTGGCGCCCGCCCGTTTCCTGGAGCGCATCGCTTATGAGCGGCTGGCGGACTTGCCGCGCTACCTCAAGGCGCTGCTCATCCGCGCCGAGCGCGCCGCCTTGAACCCGCAAAAAAATCGCGAACGCCTCGCTCGCATCGCGCCCTACGTGGAGGCCTTGAGAGCACTGCAATCCCGGCCGTCCGTCTCCCCCGAAGCGCAGCGTCAGATCGAAGCCTTTCGATGGATGGTTGAAGAATTCAAGGTCTCCCTGTTCGCGCAAGAGCTTGGCACCGCCGTCCCCGTTTCCCCCAAGCGCCTGGACCAACAACTGGAACTCATCCGCAACACCGCGTAGCGGGAATGGCGCTTGCTTAAGCGCATAAGACATTGATTAACAACAGGTTATGCGGGCGCCAGATGCAGCCCCGCCAGGGGCGGCATATTTGTAGTCAGTGTATCGAAAGGCAGCCCAAGCTCCGTCAGGAGCGATATATTCCGGGTGCCGCGCCGAACGCCACAGAGTCAATACTATTAACCTATTGACTGATCCCCTTTCCGTTTCGTTTCGACTGCGCGGCGCTTCCATGCCCGGTCAGTCTGTCGAAAAACGGTAGATGATGGCGTGGCGATAGGTTTGGCCGGGCTGGAGCAGGGTGGTCGGAAAATTGGGATGGTTGATGGCATCGGGATAATGCTGCGGCTCCAGGCAAAAGGCATGGCGGCGCTGATAGACCCAGCCGCCTTTGCCGGTAATGGTTCCGTCCAGAAAGTTGCCGGTGTAGAATTGCACGCCGGGCTGGGTGGAACTGACCTCCAGCGCGCGGCCCGATGTCCGCTCCGTCACGCGCGCCACAACCGCCAGTTGGCTGGCCGGTTTGTTGGGAACCCAGTTGTGGTCATAGCCGCCGCCGAATTTCAACTGCTCGTCGTTTTCCTCGATGCGCGCGCCGATGGCGGCCGGCCGGCGGAAATCAAACGGCGTGCCGGCCACCTCTTGCAGCTTGCCGGTCGGAATGAGCGCGCTGTCCACGGGCGTGATGCGGTCGGCGTTGATCTGCACGGCATGATTGAGCACGTCGCCATGCCCCGCCAGGTTGAAGTAGGAATGATGGGTCAGATTGACCACGGTGTCCCGGTCGGTTGTGGCGGTGAAATCCAGCCGCAGGCCGTTGTCGCGCGCCAGGGTGTAAATAGCCTTGACACGCAGGTTGCCGGGGAAACCCTCCTCGCCGTCCGGACTGAGATAACTCAATTCGACAGCCGGGCCGTCGGCTGTCAGCGACGGTTTGGCATCCCAAACCACTTTGTCAAAGCCAACCAGACCGCCGTGGAGCGAGTTGGGGCCGTTATTCAGGGCGAGTTGGCGCGTGACGCCGCCGACTGTGCAGCGGCCTTTGGCGATGCGGTTGGCGCAACGCCCGACCAGCGCGCCGAAGTAGGGCGTCGCTTTGAGATACCCGTCCAGGTTGTCGTAGCCGAGCACCACGTCGCCGATATGGCCCCGGCGGTCAGGAACCAGCCATGAGGTGACGATGCCGCCGTAATTGGTCAGCCGCACTTCCGTCCCGCCGGCGTTGCGCAAGGTGTAAAGATCGGCGGTCTTGCCGCCGGGCGCCGCCCCGAAGGGCGCGCTGGTGATTTCTCCAATGTATGAATTCATGTCTTGGATCAGGGTTGTATATTATCCTTCTCAAATTCCGGCTTTGTAATCAGTGTGGTCAGCGTCTGGCCTTGTAAGGTGAATTGCGCCGAGCCATTCCTGACGCTGACCGGCTCGATCTTCTCCATGCCCCGCTTCGCATCTGTCACATATACGCTCATCTGGGTGATCGCGGACGGCAGCCCGGCGAGGGTCAGGGGCCGGCTCGCGCCATTGTTGACCAGGTGGACGGTGCAGACGGCCAACGACGGGTCCATGCAAGCCGCAGGGAGAACCAGGCCGTCGCTGGATTGCGCGGGAATCCAGAACGAGCCGGGCGGCGTGAGGTTAAACTGCTTGAGGTTGTGGAACCGCTGCGTCGGCGACAGCGCGCCGTCGGGGCCGGTGGTGAGCACGGAATAATCCTGCGTCAGTTGCCATTCCAAAATGGCTTCCGGGTGGCAGATGCGCATGATGCGGATGTATTCGGCGGCTTCGTCCAGCGCGTACCAAGGCTCGCGGAAAACATTGGGATAGCCGGAGGCCTGGGCGTCGTTGCCGCCTTCGGCGTCGAAGAGCGGAAGGCCCAGCTTGACGGCGGCGTCGGCCCACTTCTGATACTGCTCGTCGGTCGCGCCGCGCCAGGAATGAAACGAGACCGCGCCGATGTAGGGGAGCGCCTCGGGGTCATTGAGCGCGGGCTGAATGAAACTGACCGGCACGGCGTCGCTGGTGTCGCCCAGAAGCATCTTGGTTTTCAGCCCGGCCGACTTGAAGTAAGCGCCCAGCTTCTTGATGGCCTGATCGTGTTCTTCCGGGCTCTGATGAACATCTATGCCGAGGTCCGATTCGTTGAAGCTGAAGTAGCGCGGTTCCGCGCCGTAATGGTCGCGCAGATAGACCAGGTAAGAGCCGATGGATTTGCAGATGGCGTCCCACTTGGCCGGGTCCAGGTGCTGTCCGCGTTCCGTGCCGCCGAACCGGCTGGAACGCGGGTCGTTGCTGACCACGGCCCAGGAGGGCGGAGACCAGACACTAATGATCATCGGGATGTTGTTCGCAGCCAGCTTCCGGGCAATTTCCATCGCCGAGACAATCGAATTCATATTGCCGCCGCCGCCGCGTTCGCCGCGCGCGGCAGGCGGCGTCGCGCCGGGCGCTGTAGCGTCGGCGCTGCGCGCCGAGGGTGGCGCCGCGCCCTCGCCCGCCAACATTGGGGGCGGCGAATTTTCCTCCGGCTGCCAGACGTTCCACGGCAACGCCACGCGCCCGAAGGCCACCCGCATGTGGTCCATGTTGTATTGGATCACCTGCGCGTCACGCGGACTCTGAATGCGGAAATTGCCGCCCATGCCGTCAAAAGGCCGGGCGGACTTAAGGAGATCCACCGTGACCGCCACGGGGCCGCCCGAATTGGTTCTCATGACTGTAATAATTTTGGAGGAATCCACCGTGACCGTGACGGGGCCGGTCGCGACATCGCCCGCGGCCTTGAGCGTGAAGTGCGATTCAATGACCTGGCCCGCTGTCGTGTTGCCGGCGGCGATGGGGAAATAGACCTCGATGGAATCGGCGGCAACATTGGGGTTCTTGCTGAGCCGGGCTTGCTGCACAACCACTGGCAGTTCCTTGCCAAAACTGACTTCCACCTGCTGGCGGTTCTTCCCGGAAAGGCGTATCCCGGTGCCGGACCCCGCCAGATAACGGCCCTGGGCGTTGGGTGTATTCAGAGCGGCAGTTACATCGTTCTCAGTCACCCTTCCCAGGAACCCTCCCTGGCCGTTGGTTGTAATGAGCACAGCGGAGCCATTGGTAAAAGCCGCGGACGGAAAATCCAGCAAGTAGTAAATCCCGGCGATGGTTTGGTCCGCCGCCGAGGTCAGCCGGATCGCGACATCGCATGCGCCGGGCGCGGAGTCCGTATAAGTCATCGTATAGCTGAAGCCGCCGCCGCCGCCGCGACCGCCCATTCCGCCGCGACGCGCGGGAGCGCCGGCCGGGCTGGCTGCGCCGCCGCTGTTCGTGACGGCGGGATTGGCCGCGCCGCGCGGGGCGGCTGCGCTTTGCGCGCCGCTGGAGTTGTATTGCAAACTTTCGCCCACGGTGACGATGTTGCCGTTGCGGACGAATTGACTGGTGCGAAGCGGGCCTTCCCGCTGCGACATTGTGGCTTGGGAAAAGTCCGGATTGAAAATGCCCACTTCGGTGGTAAAGGCCACAAGTTGGCCGCCCACGCGGATGCCGCGCAAATTGCCCCATCCGGTGACTTCCGCCTGGCCGGCGGCGCGCTGGCAACAGAGGCAGGCGAACAACAGCGCGGCAAAACAAACGGTGGTTCTTTTCATGGCAGGTTGAATGTGAAATGGCGTCATGGCGACAACGATAAATATGCGGACAAAAACAGACTCACCCTCTTTTGCCATTTTCTCGCCCTCCATTGACCCGTGCTTTGGAAGTCTCGCCCTGCCATTCCCCGCCGTCGCCGGCGCATTATCCACAGGGCTGCGAATCTCCACCATTTTAGTATGGATTGCGTCGTTCATTGACTTATGCGCCTCCTCAAAAACATTCATTTTTTAGCTTAATTAAGCTTAATTAACCTTAATTAGGCTTAATTGACCTTAACCGGAAAAACTCGATTTTATTTGTAAGTTGTTGATATTCAGTTACTTATATTGATTTGCCGCAAAAAGGCGCAAAAGGCTCAAAAAAACAGCGTTCCAGGGGGCATCGGAAAGTATACTGATTTGGTAGAGATTCCACCCGGCAGGGCGACGCTCCCAAGGAACCCGGAAGGGACGAAAGGGACGCAAAGGACAAATGGGACGAATGGTCTCCTCCAACATATTGGAGGATAACTCTTGTGCCATGCGTGCCATGCGTCCCTGGGGTCCCTTTCGTCCCTTCAGGGTTCCGCGGGAGCGCCGCCGTGCCATTCCCCGCGCCAACGGCATGAAGAATTGGCGGCGGATTGCCATCCGCCGCTACGGCTATTTTGCCTTCGTCCCTCATGCTGACTATTTAATCATAGCCTATAATCTTTGTCAAGGTACTAATTGGCGCCAGCCGGGACCGCCGGAAGGCGCGAGGCGGGATGTTTCATTGTTCGCGGGTAGCACGGGCGACTCGCCCGTCCCGCCGGGCCACTGGCCCGGCGGAACCACTTATGCGACTTGTGGCGGAATCTCGGTGTCACAACTACTGGCCTTCACTCACGGTTCCGGTCGGCGAGTCGCCGACCGGCACAGGCGGGTCGCCTGTGCTACCCGCCGCTTCAACGCGAAGAGCGTTCGGCGGGACGCCCGCGCTCCCAAAGCGACTGGATTTCGGCCTTCCGATGGCAGGGGGTGATTTTTCGCTCCGGCTTTTGCAAAATGGCATTGACATTGCGGGGGCGGCTCATAGAATCGCGGCCATGAACCCCGGAATGAGGTGTTGGCGAATCCGTTGCGACCGCTCAACCGCCGGGGAAATGAGAAGGCATTTTATATGAGAATCAATCCACTATCCGCGTCAAAAATCTTCATGGCCGGCCTGGGCATCGCGTTGCTGCCGGTGCTTGCGTTCGGACAATCCACCAGCTTCCCCTTGCAAAAGTACACTTGGAAGCCTGTCGTGATAAAGGGGGGGGGCTTCATTGACGGGCTTGTGTTCAACAACACCCAGCCGGGCCTTGCCTACTGCCGCACCGATGTCGGCAGCGCCTTCAAGTGGGACAACCAGAAGAAGTCCTGGATTCCACTCACGGACTGGGTCGGAGACGCCAATCTGATGGGCGCGGAGAGCGTCGCGACCGATCCGATTGACCCGCAGCGGGTGTATATCGCCGCGGGGATGCATGTCAACGAGCCGGCGGCCATCCTGCGCTCGATGGACCAGGGCAAGACTTTTCAGACGATCCCGGTGTCCTTCAGGATGGGCGGCAATGAAAACGGGCGGGGCGTCGGAGAGCGTCTGGCCATTGATCCGAACGACAATAACATTCTTTATTTCGGCTCGCGCCAGGCCGGGCTTTGGGTCAGCAAAGACGCGGCGCTGACTTGGGCGAAGGTGGACAGTTTCGCGCCGGCCCCGGCGGAAGCGGCACCGGCTCCAACCGCCCCGCGCGCCGAAGCAGGCGCGGCAGGCGCGGCGCCGGGCGATGCGGGCGCGCGGCGCGGACGTGGCGCTCCCGGCGGCGGCGGCATGGGCGGCGGCAGGGGAGGAGGCGGGGTTGGATTGAGCTTCGTCGTGTTCGATCCGAGCACCGGAACGCGCGGCCAAGCCACCAAGACGATTTACGTCGGCTCGACCGATCCCGGCCCCAGCCATCTGTTCCGCAGCACCGATGCGGGCCAGACCTGGCAGCCCGTTGCCGGCCAGCCCGCGAACTTCATGCCCGGTCATGCGGGCTTCGATACGCAGGGCATATTATATGTGGCTTATGCCAACAGCCCCGGCCCGGGCGGCGCGACCGATGGCGCGGTTTGGAAATTTAATCCCAAGGACGGCGTTTGGACGGACATTACGCCGGTCAAGGATGCCAACAAGTTCCCCGGCGGCTACGGCGGGCTGGGGATTGACCGCCAGCATCCGGGCACGCTGGTGGTGGCTTCATTGAACAGGGTGAATCCAAACCTGCCGCAACCGGACCGGGACGATGACCGGATTTATCGGACGACAAACGGGGGGCAGACCTGGATGGACATCAGCCCGAAATCGCACCGCGATTCATCCGGCGCGCCTTATGTGCCGTGGGCGGGAGTGTATGATGCCAACAATCCGAAGCCGGAAGCCTCGGTCGGCTGGTGGATTGACGGGCTGGCGATTGACCCCTTTAATTCCTCACACGTTGCTTATTGCACCGGCACCATCATGTGGGGGACGATGGACATGGAGAACGCCGATAAGGGCGGCGACACGCATTGGACGACTTGCACGGACGGGCTTGAGGAACTCTGCGTGGCCCAGCTTATCAGCCCGCCCGCCGGCCCGCGCTTGCTCAGCGCCGTTTCCGACGTTGGGAACTTCACCCACGACGACTTGGATGTGAGTCCCCCCCAAGGGATGGCTTTGCACCCGCTGTTCGCGAACTCGACCTGGATGGATATCGCCTACATGAACCCCAGCGTCGTCGTCCGCATCGGAGTCACGCCCTATCACGGTCCCAAGGAAGGCACAATGGGGTATTCGCTTGACGGCGGATATAATTGGAAGCCCTTCTCCTTCGGCGGAGATGCCGCCGCCGCCGGCGGCCGGCGGGGCGGCGGCGGTGGTGGCGGCGGCGGCGGGAATGTGATTCTGTCGGCGGATGGCAAGGTCTTTATGAGCACGGGCGGAACGCCGCGAATCTCCACTGACCACGGCACGACTTGGAAGGATGTGGCCGGCTTGAGCGCGGGCCTCAGCCCAATCGCCGACCGCGCCAACGGGGCGAAGTTTTACGCGCTGGATGCCGCGGCGCATCGAATGTATTTGAGCACCGACGGCGGGGCGACGTTCACGGACGCCTACGCGGTGACCGGCCTGCCTGCGGGCGGCGGCGGCGGGGGCGGCGGCGAACGCGGCGGGCGCGCCGGGCGTGGCGGCGGTGGAGGAGGAGGCTTCGGGGGCGGCGGCGGGCGATTGGTGGCGGTTGGAGGCAGGGAGGGAGACCTTTGGTTTGTTGGGCCAACGCTTTGCCATTCGACCGATGGCGGCAAGACTTTTAAGGAAATCCCCAATCATCCGGCCATTGGCGCGTCGGGTGGCATCGTTCCGTTCAGCTTTGGCAAAGCCGCGCCGGGCAAGGACTATCCCGCCATTTTTTGCCTCACTCGCGGCGGCAGCGACGGGCCGGCAGTCTACCGTTCCGATGACGTGGGCGCCACATGGGTTCGCCTCAACGATGCGCAGCATCTCTACGGCCGGGTCGACTGCCTGTCCGGCGACCCGCGCATTTACGGGCGCGTGTATTTAGGCCTCTTCGGCCATGGCGCCGTGTACGGCGACATAGCAAACTGAGTAACTTGGAAGGGAAAGCGGCGCTGCGCGCGCGCACTCCAAAGCGGCCTGTCGGCCGCGTGCATAGCGCGAAGCGCCGTGGAGTGCGGAACGCAGTTCCGCTTTGAATCAGGAAAGAAGCAACGCTCAAAGCTTGGAAAGCGGCGCTGTCGCGCGCGCACTCCAAAGCGGCCTGTCGGCCGCGTGCGTAGCGCGAAGCGCCGTGGAGTGCGGAACGCAGTTCCGCTTTGCATCAGGAAACAAGCAAAGGCGGCGGTCTATGACCGCCGCTATTTTTTTCGGGCTTGCTTTTTGGGGCGGGGGGGATGTTGTCTTGAAGGCGTGACGGGCCGTTTTTTCAAGTATTGGTTGCCGGTGATTGTTTGGATGTCGCTGACTTTTGGCGCCTCAACCGGCTTGGGCCGGCAGGAAAACACTTCGCGCTTTCTCCGGCCTTTGCTGTTCCCGTGAAACGGCCGCTTTTGCCAGTGGCGCTGTGTTATGCCAGCGGCGTTGTGCTGGGGGAATGGGCGCATCCGCCGCCGGCGTGGTTGTTCGGGGCGGGATTTGCGGTCGCGTTCGCGGCTCTGGCTTGGAAGGGCGGACGGGGCTGGCTTTTGTGGGGGTTGCTGGCGCTGGCGGGCTGGGCCAACATGGAACGGCATACGGCGCTTGTCGCGCCGCGGGATTTGCGGGCCGTGCTGGGCGCGGCGCCGGAAGATGTGAAGTTGCGCGGCGTCATCTGCGATTCGCCCGCTCCGCGAATTTTCGAGCGCGGGGCGAAGGAGTTTTGGCATACCAGCGCGCTGGTGCGGGCGGCGGAAATCTGGCGCGGCGATCATTGGGCGCCGGCTTTTGGAAAAGTTGTCGCGGGCACTTCGGGGATTTTGGATTCCAATTTTTTCGACGGCCGGAGCGTGGAGATCAGCGGCATTATTCGTCCTGTGCGCGGCGCGCTGGCGGACGGGCTGTTCGATCCGCGGCGGTATTATCAGCGGCAGGAGGTTTATTTCCAGTTGCAGGCGGACTCGACGAACGACTGGCTGGCGCTGGGGCCGGCGGCGGAGGGGCCGATGTCGGAGCGGTTCAGCCGGTGGGCGCGCCGGACGCTCGCGCTGGGTTTGCCGGAGGAGGATGAGGCGGTGCGGCTGATGTGGACGCTGGCGCTGGATTGGAAGGCGCCCTTGACGGAAAGCGTGGAGGAGCCGTTTATGCGGGCGGGGACGTTCCACATTTTCGCCGTTGACGGACTGCGGATCGGGCTGCTGGCGGGGATACTGATTGGATTATTGCGCGGGCTGCGGCTGCCGCGGGCGGTTTGCGGGCTGCTGGCCGTTCCAGTGATCTGGTTTTACGCGGGGCTGACGGGATGGCCGGCGTCGGCGGTGCGGGCGGCGGTGATGATGAGCATCGTGATTGGAGGATGGGCGGCGAAACGGCCCGGGGATTTGACGAATTCGCTTTTTGCGGCGGCGCTGGTGATTTTGGTCTGGGACCCGCAACAGCTTTTTCAGGCGGGCTTTCAGCTTTCGTTTTTGATTGTGTTGAGCATCGGATTGCTGGCGCTGCCGATGCGGCGGATTTTGTACGCGCGGTTGTTTCCGCTGGAGGAATTGGCGCCCGGCGCGGTCCTGCCGGCCTGGCGTGTGTGGATGGATGCGGC
>Ga0181518_10003762_pt1 | contig 13841 bp, 13 predicted proteins | sample PEATcosm2014_Bin_28_FD_119751 | JGI IMG/M metagenome (GOLD analysis project Ga0181518, IMG submission 119751) | Peatland microbial communities from MTU Mesocosm Facility, Houghton, MI, USA - PEATcosm2014_Bin01_60_metaG | ecosystem: Environmental > Terrestrial > Soil > Wetlands > Peat | place... | reverse complement strand
GGCCAGCTCGGTGGTGAGCTTATGCAGCGCGTCCCGGGCGCACGTTTTTGACATGGGCGTGCAGACTGGTGACGCACCGCTCGGTGCGCCGCTGGCGCTTTGAGCGGTTCACCGGCCGGGAGCCCTTGATCGCCCGCCCCCTGCTCGTCATAGCAGCCCGGATTGTTCGCCCTGCGCTGGCGATCGGCTCGGCGTTGCAACCGCCGCAGCTTGCGTTGCGCTCGCGAGCGAGCCCGCGGGTTTTTGACCGGCTTTCCGGTCGACAGCACCGCGAGATGCTTCACGCCCGCGTCGACGCCGACCACCGACTGCGGCGCGGACGCGCGCGCGCGTTGCGTTGAACCTCGCAGCACAGCGCGCAGAACCAGCGTCCACCGTCACGCGCGACGGTCGCAGATAGCACCCGCGCTTCACCAGACTCGATCTTCCGCCGGAGCTTGGTGGTCGGCTCGTGGGTTCGCACGTGCCCGACCTTGGGTAGCTGCACCCGGCAGCGGCCTGAGACACCGAAACTGCCGGTCGTATACCGGAAGCTCTCCCGGCAGCGGCCGCGCCGCTTAAAGCGCGGGAACCCGACCCTGGGCCCGGCACGTCGCCCGTGCTTTGAATCATCCCAGTTCTTCAGCCCGGCTGCGAGATCAGCCAGGCCAGGATGCCGCTTCTTTGCTGTTCTGCGTCCACCACGGCGCGAGCACCGCCTTCTGTGCGTTCCACTGACGACGCAACGCGGGCTGAGTCCACCCAACGCTCTGATGCTCGGGGTTCTGCTTGCGGGCATCCAGGTCAGCTTTCACGCGCGCGAGCAGCAGGTTATATGCGAACCTCGCGGCACCCGCGTGAGACGCGAGCGCCCGCTGCTGAGCGGGGGTCGGGTCCAGCGCGAACCGGTACGCCTGCACAACCCGCCCGTCGAAAGGCTCAAAACTACCCACGGCTGCTTACCTCCGCCTCGACGTCCCGCGTGTACACGAGCGCGGCACGCTCCTCGCCGCTGTTGATCTGATCGCTGATCGTGACCCGGGAGCGCCCGACCTTCACGATCCTCGCTACCCGGTCATGGCTCTTGACGCGCGCGACGACGCGCGTCCCGACGACGAGGCGACCGATCGCTTCCCGGGACTCCGCGACCCGCTCGCACCGCCAGACACGCTGCGCTTCTTCCCGTTCTTCGTACGCCTCAAACGCCACCGCCTCCAAGCGCTCGCTGTCGCAGCGCCGTCGCGTCTGGCGCTCGCACTCCACGGCGAGCCACGGGTATTTGCGGGCGATCGCGTCGCACGCAATCGCGTGCGCCTGCTGGCTGTGCGTCTCGTCATAGCCCGTGAGCTCGTCTCGCAGCATGTTGACGACCAGCCGGTCAACATCGCCAGTCCACCAGTCGCAGCACCGGCGCTCGATCGCCTAACTCCCGCGCGTGCGCGATCGCGCGACCCTCAAACTCGCCGCGATCCCACCTGGGCAGTCGAACGCCCAGAGCCGTGGACATCAGGCCGGCTCCCCGGCGGCGGCCAACGCCGCTTTCAGCTCGGCGTCTCGCGGACCGCCGGCCGTACAGGCGCGCGCACATCAAGGTCAGCACCTCCGTGATGTCACGCACGAGATCATCGTCCACCTCTTAGTCCTCGACCACGACCAGTCGGCGGCCCTGCACGCGCAGCGCAGCCTCGATGCACTCCACCCCAAACCGCGCGAGGCGCTCGCGATGCTCCACCACCACCGTCCCGACCGTCGCGTCGGCCAACAGCCGCTTGAGCTTCGTCTGAGACCCATTCAAACCCGACCCGACCCCCGCCACCGTGACGGTCAGCGCGAGCCCCCGTGCCGTGGCCCACATCGCCAGACGACCGACCTGACGCTCGAGATCCTTACCCTGATCCGACCAGGACACCCGCGCATACAACCCCACGCCCGCGCTCGCAGACGCGCGAGGCGCGTCGATCAGGATCGCGCCCGTCGCGGTCCGCCGCGACGGGACCGGCAACGTCCCGTCCTTGAACCACTTCCACGCCGTCTGCCGTCTGCTAGTGGACTCCCTCCTGCTTCGCCCACTCCGAAAGTCTCACCCACCCAAGGATCAACGGATCAACGATGACCCGGACGGATAAACGCCGAGACATCGGTCAGCAGTTCTTAACCCCTCAGGCGCGCTTAGGGACTGCCTCTCCAGCCCCCTCGGGCGCCCTGTCGTTCGCACACAGCAGCCAGCGGCGTCAGGACGCAAATCCACCGCGCCGACGGTGCGGCAAACATCCACTTGTGATCGCTTTTTCGCGAGCGGTGGACGTTGACGTCCACAGCGGCGGCAAACGTCCACCGGGCCTCGAAAACGTGATCGAGTCGGACGTTTGCCGCTCACCTTGGGTAGCTGGTTCTTGTAGAGCAGCTTGCATACAAGCTGCTCTACTTCTGTCTACTGTATCGATCGATGGAGGACGCGCTGGCGCCTGACCCGACAGCGACCGTCGCAACAGGCTCCGCCGCCGCGCGCGCGTATGCCCACGTCAAGCAGCGCCTGCTCGACGGCCGCTACGCGGGCGGGACCCTGCTAAGCGAGAACGAGATCGCACGCCAGCTCGGGATCAGCAGGACACCCGTCCGGCAGGCCTTTCTCCAGCTCGAGGCCGAGGAGCTGCTGGAGCTCTACCCGCGCCGCGGGGGGCTCGTGCGGCCGGTGTCGGCGGCCGAGATCGAGGACGTGCTGGAGGCGCGCCTGCTGATCGAGCAGCATTGCGCCCGGCGGGTCGCCGCCCGCGGCGCGGAGCTGACCGCCGCCCTGGAGGAGTCGCTGGCCGAGCAGAGCCGGGCCCTGGTGGATGGGAGCGTCGACTTCGCCTCGAGCGACCGCCGATTCCACCGTACGATCGTGGCCGCCAACCGCAACGCGATCCTCACGCGTCAGTATGACTCCCTGCGTGACCGTCAGCGGCGCATCACGGCCGCCGCGGTGGCCGAGGATCGGGACCGCGTCGCCAGGTTCATCGCCGAGCACCGGGAGATCGCGGCGGCGATCGAGCGCCGGGACGGCGATGCCGCAGCCGAGCTGACGGCGGCCCACCTGCGAGGCGCGTACGCGCAGGCGCGCAGGCCGCCCGCATGAGCGGATCCGCATCGGGTGCGGTCCGGATCTAACGCGCTACTTCGCCGCCAGCCAGTCGGCGCCGATCCCGGCGTCAACGGCGAGCGGCGGATCGAGCTCGTAGGCGCCCGACATCTCGGCGACGGCGATCGCGTCGACGCGCTCGGCCTCGCCGGCGGGTCCCTCGAACAGCAGCTCGTCGTGGATCTGGAGCACCAGCCGGGTGGCGAGCCCCGCCTCGCCCAGCGCTTGGACGCAGCGGACCATCGCCACCTTCATGATGTCGGCGGCGGTCCCCTGGATCACCATGTTGACCGCGAACCGCTCGCCCTGCTTGCGCATCTCCCAGCGCCGGGCGCGCAGCTCGGGAACCTGGCGGCGGCGGCCGAACAGGGTTGAGACGTAGCCGTGCTCGGTGCCCTGGGTGATCGTGTCCTCGATGAACCGCCCCACCGCCGGGAAGCCGGCCAGGTAGCGCTGGATGAACTCGTCGGCCTCGGACTGCGGGATGTCGAGGCGATCGGCCATGCCGAAGGCCGAGAGCCCGTAGACGATCCCGTAGTTGATCATCTTGGCCTTGGAGCGCATCCCCGGATCGATCTGCTCCGGCGTGACCCCGAACACCCTGCAGGCGGTGGCGGTGTGCACGTCCTCGCCGCGGCGGAAGATCTCCTTGAGCACCTCCTCGCCCGCGATGTGGGCGAGCAGCCGCAGCTCGACCTGCGAGTAGTCGGCCGACACGAGCAGGTTCCCGGGCTCGGCGACGAAGCACGCCCTGATCTCGCGCCCCAGCGCGGTCCGGATCGGGATGTTCTGGAGGTTGGGGTTGTTGGACGACAGCCGTCCGGTCGTCGCGGCGGTCTGGTTAAACGTCGTGTGCAGGCGGCTGCGCGAGTCGACGAGCAGCGGCAGCGCGTCCAGGTAGGTCTGGGCGAGCTTGGTCAGCTCCCGCCAGCGCTCGATCTTGGGGATGATCTCGTGCTCGGCGCGGATCGCCTGGAGGACGCGGGCATCGGTCGAGTAACCGGTCTTTCCCCGCCGCTTGCGTGACAGGCCGAGCTTGCCGAACAGGATCTCCTCCAACTGCCGGGGGGAGCCGAGCATGAACTCCTCGCCGGCCAGCGCGTAGATCTCGGACTCGAGCTCGTCGGCCTCGGCCTTCACCCGTCGGGAGATGTCGCGCAGCCGCTCGGTGTCGAGCTTGACGCCGGCCAGCTCCATGTCGCGCAGCACACCGACGATCGGCAGCTCCACCTCGACGAGCAGATCGGTCAGCCCGCGCCCGCGGATCTCCTCACGCTGCCACGCCGCCAGCGCCCCCACGAGCACGGCGTCGGCTCCGGCCTCATCGGCCACGTCGGCGGCCAGACCGCGCTCCTCACACAGCTCCCGGAACGGGTAGGCGCGGCGCGCCGGCTCCAGCAGGTAGGCCGCGACCTCGGTGTCGTGAGACAGGTGCTCGGGCACCCGCCCCAGCGACTTGGCGTCATGGGCGATGACGGGGTGCTCGGCGAGCGCGCTCACCACGTCCTCCGGGCGCGTGCACGCGCCGACGATCACCTCACGCGTCCGGTCGACATAGGCTCCGAACCGCCATTCGTCCTCGGCCGCGAACAGCGCCCCCTCCGGCATCGCCGGAGCGCGGAGCGCGATCGCGACCTCGGCCCGGGGCAGCCGCGCGAGATCCTCCAGCGAGCCGTTGCGCACGCGGGCCGTTAGCGCCCGCTCGGCGGCGGGGGCGGGCGCCGCAGCATCGGCCGATCCGAGCGCCTCCTCGAGCCGGCGCAGCGGCTCGCGCAGCTCGAACTCGCGGAACACATCGCGCAGCCGCGAGCGGTCCGGCGGCGCCGAGACGAACTCGGCGATGTCGAGATCGAGCGGGATGTCGCGCTTGGCGGTCGCCAGCTGCTTCGACACGCGCGCCGCGTCGGCGTGCTCGGTCAGGTTCTGCTTGCGCTTGGCGCCGCTGATCTCGTCGATCCGGTCGAGCACGTTCTCCAGCGAGCCGAAGCGCTGGAGGAGCTCGGCGGCGGTCTTGTCGCCGATCCCCGGCACGCCCGGGATGTTGTCGGAGGTGTCGCCCTTGAGCCCGATGAAATCGGGCACGAGCTCGGGCGGGATGCCGTAGCGATCGATCACGCCCTGGCGGTCGTAGACCCGTGTGTCGGTGATCCCGCGCGAGGTGGTCATGATCCGCACGCGGTCGTCGACGAGCTGGTAGGCGTCGCGGTCGCCGGTCACCACCATCACCTCCACGGGAGGATCGGCGTGCTTGGCACGCTCGGCGATCGAGGCGATCACGTCGTCGGCCTCGTAGCCCTCCACCGCGAGGTTGCGGTATCCGAAGGCGGCGACGAGGGGCTCGAGATGGGGCCACTGCTCGCGCAGCAGGTCGGGCCGCTTGGAGCGCTGCGCCTTGTATTCGGCGTAGACCTCCTTGCGGCCCGAGGATCCGGCGTCCCAGACGACGACCGTGGCCTTGGGCCCGTAGTCGGTAAGGATCTTCACCAGCATCGAGGCGAAGCCGAAGATGGCGTTCGTGGGAACGCCGGTGGAGGTGGCGATCGACTCGGGCAGCGCGAAGAAGGCGCGGTAGGCGAGGCTGTTGCCGTCGATCAGGAAGAGCTCGTCTGACATCAGAGATGAGGCTATCCGGCGGGCCGGGGCCGGGAGGTCGTCGTCGCCGGCTGCGGCTTATGATTGCCGTATGCCCTCCCACCCCAGCGCCCAATACAGCCTCACCCTGCGGGTCGAGAGCGACCACAGGCCCGGGATGCTCGGCAAGGTGGCGAGCGCGATCGGCGACGCCGGCGCCACGATCGGGGCGATCGACCTGGTCGCGGTCGAGGACGAGCACAGCGTCCGCGACATCACGGTCGAGACCGGCGACGCGTCCGACTGGCCGCGGCTGGTGGCCGCGGTGGACGCCGTCCCGGGCGCACGGGTGCTCGACACAACCGATCGCACCTTCCGGATGCATTTCGGCGGCAAGATCGAGATTCACAACAAGCATCAGCTCAAGACCCGTGACGATCTCTCGATGGCCTACACACCCGGCGTCGCACGGGTCTGCACCGCGATCCACGAGGACCCCGAGCGGGCCTTCAAGTACACGATCAAGCGCAACACGGTCGCGGTGGTGTCGGACGGCACGGCGGTGCTCGGGCTCGGCGACATCGGCCCGCGAGCGGCGATGCCGGTGATGGAGGGCAAGGCGATGCTGTTCAAGGAGTTCGGCGGGGTCGACGCCTTCCCGATCTGCCTCGACACGCGTGACCCGGACGAAATCGTCGCCGCCGTCAAGGCGATCGCGCCGGGCTTCGGCGCGATCAACCTGGAGGACATCTCGGCGCCGCGCTGCTTCGAGATCGAGTCCCGCCTGCAGGCCGAGCTCGACATCCCCGTGTTCCACGACGACCAGCACGGGACGGCGGTCGTGACGCTGGCGGCGCTGCTCAATGCCCTGAAGCTGACCGGGCAGCGGATCGAGGACATCCACGTCGTGATCGTCGGGCTCGGAGCAGCGGGGATCGCGGTCTCCAACATCTTCCTCGTGGCCGGCGTCCAGCATCTGATCGGCTGCGACTCACGCGGCGCGGTCCACGTGGAGCGGGCCGACTACCTCGACGGGACGATGCCTGCGGTCAAGCGCGAGTTCGCGGCGCGCACCAACCCGGAGCACCGCGCCGGCTCGCCGGCGGACGTGCTCGAAGGCGCCGATCTGCTCGTCGGGGTCAGCGGACCCAACGTGATCCCGGCATCGGCGCTGACCAGGATGAACCCCGGCCCGATGGTGTTCGCGATGGCCAACCCGGACCCGGAGGTCTCGCCCGAGGAGGCGCTGCCGCTCGTGCGGATCCTCGCCACCGGACGCTCGGACTACCCCAACCAGATCAACAACGTGCTGTGCTTCCCGGGGATCTTCCGCGGCGCGCTGGACGTCCGCGCCCCGCAGATCACCGAGGGGATGAAGATGGCCGCGGCGCGCGCGATTGCCGAGATCGTCCCGGACGACGATCTCCGCGAGGACTACATCATCCCGTCGGTCTTCAATCGCGCGGTGGCGCCGGCGGTCGCGGCGGCGGTGGCCGCAGAGGCGCGCATCAGCCGGCACGCCGAAGCGGGCGCCACAACGGACTTCGCGGCCAGCGAAGACCGGCGCACCCCCGGCCGGCGCTAGTCCCCGCCGCACACCCCGCCGCCTGCGGCCCCTAACCGAAACCGCCGGCGGGCGGGAGGCAGACCGCCGGGGCCGATGCTGCCCGGCGCCGGCGGGTCAGATCGGCCCGCGGGGCACGAGCTTGCCGCCCTCAGGGCGGGCGATGACAAACGGCGCGATCGTCGTGTCGCCGCCGACGATCGAGTAGGTCCCGAGGACCGAGCTGCGGTTCTTCAGCGTCCGGAACGCGCTCACGACGTCGGCTCGGTTGCCGGCGCTTGCGCCCTCCTGGCCGAGCACCGCCACGAGCGCCGACACGGCCTCGTAGCCGAAGATCGCCTCGGGTGCGGGCGCGCGACCGTAGGCGGCCGTGAATGCGGACTCGAACTGGCGGCCCGAGGGGGTGAGGCCGGAGGCCATGAATCCGGGAGACGACACGAGCAGATTCGCCTGCGCGGCGGCGCTGAGCCCGGCGACGAACGTGTCGTCGTAGAGAGCGGAGGGCGCGAACAGCTTGACGCCGGGCGCCTGCGTCGCGAACCGGTCGAGCGCCGCGGTCGCGGTCGCGCCCGGCACGGCGCCGTAGAAGATCGCGTCCGCGGCGGCGGGGCTCGACACCGCGACCAGACCGGCCACAGACGCGTCCGAGCGCATCTCCAGCGCGATCGAGGCGCCGTATGACGAACCGTCGTCGCCCACGTAGAGCCGGGTCAGGCCGAGCTTGCGCAGCTCGGAGATCAGCGCCTGAGCCTCGGCGGCAGTGGTGGGCACCACCCGCGCGAACGTCTTGTGATAGCTGGAGCTCGAGGGATAGAAGGTGCCGGGCGAGTCGCTCACGGCCGCCGTGGCCTGGGTGAGATAGACCGCGGTATCGGTGGGGCTGATCTCCAGCAGACCGAGCTCGTTGGTGATCGGGACCGTCAGCTGCGACGTGCCGGGATCGATCTCGCCCAGATACGCGATCGCGGACGTGTTCTGGACCGCGGTACGGGCGTTGGCCGTCAGCTCGCGCCGGCCGAGCTCCGCGAACTCGAGCTTGAACTTCCCGGCCGTGTCCGGCGACTGGCGGGCCGCCAGGCGCTCGGCGTCGAGTACGTCGGTCGCCGCCTGGCCGCCGGCTGCGCCGGGCGGCCGGCTCAGGTAGATCGTCAGGGTCTTGCCCGAGACCGTCACGGCGGTATTTGTCTGCGTCGAGCAGCCCGCGAGCGCGCACGCGGCCACCGCCGCGCAGAACGCGGCCGCACGTCTCCGCACGAGGACGGCGCCGCGCATCGACTGGCGCCGGCTAGTCCCGCCGGCCGGGCAGGTACGGAAGCACGTTGCGGACGCCGATCGCGACCAGCACCATCACGATCGTGATCAGGAACGCGTCGAGGCCGCTGACGTTCAGCGACCAGACCACGATCCAGATGCACAGACCAAATGCGGCGGTGAGGACGAGTCCCATTGCGCAAGATCCTAACTGAGCGGGCTGGCGGACAGCGCTGTGGAGAGATCGCGCACGAGCGCACCGGCCGCCGCGGCCGGATCCGGAGCCTCGCCGGCGGCACGCACGAGCCGGGTGCCGACGATCACCCCGGCGGCACCGGCGCGGGCGGCGGCCGCGGCCTGCTCAGGGGTCGAGATCCCGAACCCGACCGCCACCGGGACCTGCGAGCAGGCCGCGGCGCGGGCGACCACGGCCGCCAGACCACCGTCAAGCCCGGAGCGCTCCCCCGTGGTGCCGGTCAGCGAGACCGTGTAGAGAAACCCCGAGGCGGTGGCGCCGATCCGCGCCAGCCGCTCCTGGGGCGTCGTCGGGGCCACGAGCGGCACGAACGCCAGCCCGCGCTGTGCGCACGCTTCGCGCGTGTCAGCGGCCTCCTCCAGCGGCAGGTCGGGAACGATCAGGCCGCTGACGCCGGCCGCGACGAGCGCGTCGGCGAAGCGCTCCAGGCCGCGCACGAGGATCGGGTTTACGTAGCACATGACGATCACCGGCACGCGGCGGGCGATCGTGGCGGCGACCTCCAGCACCGCGGGCAGGGTCGCCCCAGCGCGCAGCGCCGCGGTCGCCGCGGCGTGGATCACCGGACCGTCGGCGAGGGGGTCGGAGAACGGCACCCCTAGCTCCACCAGGTCGGCGCCGTTGTCGGCATAGGCCAACCCGATCGCGGCCGAGGTCTCGAGGTCGGGGTAGCCCCCCATCAGGTAGGGCATCAGCGCGGCTCGCCGGCCGTCGGCCAGCGCGCGGGCGAACGCCTCGGCGATCTGCTCGATCCCGCTCACGCCCGCCATCAACGGCGCCCGAGCGCGGCGAGAGCCTCGGCCAGATCCTTGTCCCCGCGGCCCGACAGGCAGATCACGTCGAGCTCTGAGTCGGTGTGGGCGAGCGCCCAGGCGAGGGCGTGGGAGCTCTCCAGGGCGGGAATGATCCCCTCCAGCCGGGCGGTCAGAGCGAACGCCTCCAGCGCCTGGGCGTCGGTGATCGCCTCGTAGCGCGCGCGGCCGCGATCACGCAGCCATGCGTGCTCGGGGCCGGTTCCCGGATAGTCGAGCCCGGCCGAGATCGAGTTGGCCTCCAGGATCTGACCGTCCTCGTCCTGCATGATCGCCGAGAAGGACCCGTGCAGGACCCCACCCGGCCCGCCCCGCCCCCCCACGGTCAGTGGCGCCCCGTGGCGCCCGGTCTCGATCCCCTCCCCCGCCGCCTCGACGCCGATCAGCTGCACCTCGGTGTCGTCGATGAACGGGACGAAGATGCCGATCGAGTTGGAGCCGCCGCCCACACAGGCGATCACGCGCGACGGCAGGCGGCCGGCCTGCTCAAGCACCTGCGCGCGGGCCTCGTCCCCGATCACCCGCTGCAGATCGCGCACGAGCGCGGGATACGGGGCGGGGCCGACGCACGACCCGATGATGTAGTGGGTCGTCTCGACGTTGGCCACCCAATCGCGGATCGCCGCCGAGACGGCTTCCTTGAGCGTCCGCGCCCCGGCCTCGACGGGCTCCACCGTCGCCCCCAGCAGCCCCATTCGCTCGACGTTGGGCTGCTGGCGCCGCATGTCCTCGGTCCCCATGTAGACGACGCACTCGAGGTCCAGGAGCGCGCACGCCGTCGCCGTGGCGACCCCGTGCTGCCCGGCGCCGGTCTCGGCGATGATCCGGCGCTTGCCCATCCGCCTGGCGAGCAGCGCCTGACCAAGGGCATTGTTGATCTTGTGGGCCCCGGTGTGGTTGAGGTCCTCACGCTTGAGGTAGATCGGGTGACCGGCCGCGCCGCTCAGCCGCCGGGCCCGGTACAGCGGCGACGGGCGCCCGACGAAGTCGCGCAGGAGCGCGTCCAGCTCGCCGGCGAACCCCGGGTCGTCGCGGGCCCCGACCCACGCCTGCTCGAGCTCGGCGAGCGCCGGCATCAGCGTCTCGGGCACGTACTGGCCCCCATAGGGGCCGAAGCGGTGGTCGACGACCGTTGTCACCTCGAGCTCACCCGCATCCCGCGCCGGCCACCAGGCGGCCGGTCATGCCGCCCCCACCGAAGCGCCCGGCCGCCAGGAGGCCGGTCATGCCGCCCCCACCGAAGCGCCCGCCGCCGCCACGGCGGCCGCGAACGCCGCGATCTGATCGCGGTCCTTGACCCCGGGCTCGCGCTCGACGCCGCTGGCGACGTCGACGGCGAACGGGTGCACGGCGCCGATCGCCTCGCCGACATTGACGGCCGTGAGCCCCCCGGACAGGATCACCGGGACCCCGCCCGGGTGGCACGCCGCGAGCTCCCAGGCGAACGTCTCGCCGGTTCCGCCCCGCCGGTCGGCGCTGTAGCTGTCGAGCAGGTGGAAGTCGGTGTGGAAGGCGGCGAGCGCCTGGGTATCGGCCCCGCTGCGCACGCGGGCGGCCTTGATCACGCGGCAGCCGGTGCGGCGCGCGGCCTCCGAGCAGAACACCGGCCCCTCCTCGCCGTGGAACTGGAGCACCGTCAGCCCCACTTCGTCGGCGGCCCGTGCCACCTGGTCGAGCGTCGGATTGACGAACACCCCCACGATCTCCGCGTGGCGCCGGTGCGCGGCGGCGATCTCGGCGGCCGCCTGGCGCCGGCAGTGGCGCGGGGAGCGCGGCCACAGGATCAGGCCCAGCGCCCAGGCGCCCGCGGCGACGGCGGCATCCGCGTCGGCGAGATCGGTGAGGCCGCAGAACTTGATCTTGGGGGTCAGCTGCTCCACACCCACATCCTACGAATCAGTCACGCTCGCCCGGACCGGCGCGCCGGTCAGCGACCGGCAGGCGGCCTCGATATCGGGAGCGCGCATGAGCGCCTCGCCGATCAGCACGCCGTCGACGCCGGCGGCGACCAGCCGCTGCAGCTCGGCCGCCGTCCGCCAGCCCGACTCCGATACTGTCACCACTCCGGGCGGGACCAGCGGCAGCAGCTCGAAGGTCCGCGAGGTGTCCACGGCGAGCGTCGTGAGGTCCCGGTTGTTGATCCCGATCACCTCCGCGCCGACCTCGGCGGCCAGCTCGAGCTCCCGGGCATCGTGCACCTCGACGAGCACCCCGAGCTCCAGCGACCGCGCGCGGGCGTACAGGCCGGCGAGCTCGCCGGGCTCCAGCGCAGCGACGATCAGCAGGATCGCGTCGGCGCCGCCGAAGTAGGACTCGGCCACCTGATAGGGATCGACGATGAAGTCCTTGCGCAGGATCGGCAGGCTCGACGCCGACCGCGCCCGCTCCAGGTCGGCGAGGCTGCCGCCGAAGCCCGCCTCCTCGGTGAGGACCGAGAGCGCCCGAGCGCCGCCCCGCTCGTAGGCGCCGACGACGTCCTCCAGCTCGATCCCCGCGCGGATCAGGCCCGCGGAGGGGGAGCGCCGCTTGTGCTCGGCGATCACCGACAGCCCGGGGCGCGACAGGGCGGCGGCGAACGGCCGCGGCGGCGAGCCCCGGTGAAGCGAGCCCCACCGCCCCGCGGCGGCCAGCTCGGCCTCCGGGATCTGGGCCCTGCGCCGACCGACCTCCACGCGCGTCCGCGCGACGATCCGCTCCAGCTCGTTCACGGCGCCGCCGGATCGGGCGCGGCCAGCCGCTGGGTGGCGGCCACGTAGCGCTGCAGCGCATCGGCCGCCGCGCCCGAGTCGATCGCGCGCTGGGCGGCGGCGACCCCGTCGGCGAGCGTCGGCGCGCCCCCGCCGGCGTAGATCGCCGCGCCGCCGTTGAGCACCGCCATGTCGCGCGCCGCCCCTGGCTGTCCGGCGAAGATCGCGCGGGTGGTGGCGGCGTTCTCGGCGGGATCGCCGCCGGGCACAGCCTCGGCGGGGGCGCGTGGCAGGGCGACATCCTCGGGCGCGACCTCGTAGTCGAGGATGCCCTGTGGGGTCACCTCCACAACCCGCGTCGGCGCCGAGATGCTGAGCTCGTCGAGGCCGTCGGAGCTCGAGACCAGCAGCGCGTGCTCGGTCCCCAGCAGCGCGAGCGCACCCGCCATCTTCTCCAGGTAGGCGGCGTCGGAGACCCCGATCAGCTGGCGCGTCGCGCCCGCCGGGTTGGTGAGCGGACCGAGGAAGTTGAAGATCGTGCGCACCGCCAGCTTCCCGCGCACGCCGACCACGTACCGCGTGGCCTGATGGTGGGCGGGGGCGAACATGAAGCCGAACCCGACCTCCTCGATGCAGCGCGCCACCGCCGGCGGAGCCAGGTCGATCCGGGCGCCGAGCGCCTCCAGCACGTCGGCCGAGCCCGACAGCCCGGTGGCGGAGCGGTTGCCGTGCTTGGCGACCGTGCAGCCGGCGCCGGCGGCGATCAGGGCCGCGGTCGTCGAGACATTGAACGTCCGCCGGCCGCCCCCCGTCCCCGCGGTGTCGAGCAGATGGCCGCGCCTGACGCGAACGTGCGCGGCAAGACGCCGCATCGCGCTCGCCAGCCCGGCGAGCTCGGCCACGGTCTCGCCCTTGGTCCGCAGGGCGATCAGGACGGCGGCGATCTGGACCTCGGAGGCGTTGCCGCGCATGATCTCGCAGAGCACCTCCTCGGCCTGCTCGGAGCTGAGGTCGTGACCGCCGGCGAGCGCGTCGATCGACCGCGTCAGCAGATCCGCCCCGGCGCTCACGGCGCCGTCGACATGAAGTTGGCGAGCAGGTCGCGGCCCTGCTCGGTGAGGATCGACTCGGGGTGAAACTGCACCCCCTCGGCGGGCAGCTGCCGGTGGCGGACCGCCATCACGATCCCGTCGGCCCAGGCGCTGATCTCCAGCGCGCCGGGGAGCGGCTGATCGGCGATCAGCGAGTGGTAGCGACCCACCTGGAGAGGGTGGCGCAGCCCGCGGAAGATCGTCCGGCCGTCGTGCTCGATGATCGTCGTCTTGCCGTGAACGGGGTGGTGGGTGACGACCTTCCCGCCCCACGCCTGGACGAGGGCCTGGTGGCCGAGGCAGACGCCGAGCGTCGGGATCCTGGCCTCGGGGAAGCGCCGGACCGCCTCCAGCGAGATGCCCGCGTCGTCGGGCGTACAGGGCCCCGGCGAGACGATCACGCGGTCATATCCGCGGATCAGGAGATCGGCGATGCCGAGCTGGTCGTTGCGGACGACCTCGATCTCGTGAGGCGGGCGAGAGAGCTCCCCGATGTACTGCACGAGGTT
>Ga0181518_10003761_pt1 | contig 13843 bp, 12 predicted proteins | sample PEATcosm2014_Bin_28_FD_119751 | JGI IMG/M metagenome (GOLD analysis project Ga0181518, IMG submission 119751) | Peatland microbial communities from MTU Mesocosm Facility, Houghton, MI, USA - PEATcosm2014_Bin01_60_metaG | ecosystem: Environmental > Terrestrial > Soil > Wetlands > Peat | place... | reverse complement strand
GCCGAACGACGCATAATTGAGCTTGCCGGGATTGGCCTTGGCGTAGGCGATGAACTCGGGAACGGTTTTGACGGGGACGCCTGGATTGACCTCCAGCACGCTCGCCGAGCGAATCGTCCCGGCCACCGGCGCGATGTCGCGGAGAAAATCGAAATTGAGATTGTCGTAGAGCGTGGCGTTGACCGCGTTGGTCACCGTCATCGCCAACAGCGTGTAGCCGTCGGCCGGCGCCTTGATGGCGGTCTCGGCCCCGATATTGCTGCCCGCGCCCGGCCGGTTGTCGACGATGAATTGCTGGCCGAGCCGCTGCGACAGCGCTTCGGCGACCAGCCGCGCGATGATGTCGGTCGCGGCGCCGGGAGGAAATCCGACGACAATGCGCACCGGCCGCGACGGATAGGCTTCCGCGCTCGCCATTCGGGGCAATGCGGGCAGGGCGGCCGTGGCGGCGGCGATATGCAGGAATTTCCGCCGATGGACCTTCATCTTGGACCCCTCCCGAATGGCCGTTTCTTGTCGCGGCCAAGCTATACCAAGGGTCGCCGATAGGAAGGGGCAGCGGCGATATGTCATCAGCGAGGTAAAGGTTGCCTCGACCCGGCACATGCCTATATAAGGCGCGCAATCTCACACGCGGACCTTGGCCTAAACAGCCGTCCGGTGTCCGGCCATAAGGGTCGGGCTCTCGGTCCGCGGCGGATCAACCGGAGAACTGATATGTCGCTGCCAGACTTCAGCATGCGCCAGCTTTTGGAAGCCGGCGTGCATTTCGGCCATCAGGCCCATCGTTGGAATCCGAAGATGCAAGAATACATCTTCGGCACTCGCAACAACATTCACATCGTCGATCTCACCCAATCGGTGCCGATGATGCACCGTGCACTGCAAGCCGTGAGCGATACTGTTGCTCAAGGCGGACGCATCCTGTTCGTCGGCACCAAGCGGCAGGCGCAGGACGCCATCGCCGAGGCGGCCAAGAAATCGGCGCAGTACTACGTCAATTCGCGCTGGCTCGGCGGCACGATGACCAATTGGAAGACCGTGTCCAATTCGATCAAGCGGTTGCGCAAGCTCGACGAAATGCTCTCGTCCAACGAGGCGCAGGGCTACACCAAGAAAGAGCGCCTGACTTTGCAGCGCGAGCGCGACAAGCTCAACCGCGCGCTCGGCGGCATCAAGGACATGGGCGGGCTGCCCGACCTTCTGTTTGTCATCGACACCAACAAGGAAGACATCGCGATCAAGGAAGCGCGCCGGCTCGGCGTGCCGGTCGCCGCGGTGGTCGACACCAATTGCGATCCCGACGGCATCACCTATGTGATCCCCGGCAATGACGATGCCAGCCGCGCCATCACGCTCTATTGCGACCTGGTCGCCAAGGCCGCAATCGACGGCATTTCGCGGGCGCAAGGCGCCCACGGCGCGGATGTCGGCGCGCAGGCCGAGCCCGTCGTCGTCGAAGAGTTACCGCCCGAAACCAACAAGCTCGGCTTCGAGGCGCTGTCGGGCCCGCGCGGCGTCGCCGACGATCTGAAAAAGCTCACAGGCGTGTCGCCGGCGATCGAGAAACAGCTCAACGACCTCGGCATCTTCCACTACACGCAGATCGCCGAACTGTCGCCGACCGCAGCCCACAATGTCGGCGAAGAAGTCGGCCTTCCCGGCCGCGTCGAAGGTTGGATCGCTAAGGCGAAGCAGCTGACGGCGGAAGCCGAGTAAGTGTCATTCCGGGACGCGGACTAAAGTCCGCGGGCCCGGAATCCATAACCACGGCCTTTTGGTTTTCAGGTTCGTACCGATATTCGAGATCAGCGATTATAGATTCCGGCTCCTCGCTCCGCTCGGCCCCGGAATGACGTTGAGACAAGGATCAACACCGATGGCGAACATCAGCGCAGGCATGGTGAAAGAGCTCCGCGATCAGACCGGAGCCGGCATGATGGACTGCAAGGCAGCGCTCAGCGAGAGCGACGGCAATCTCGAGGCCGCGGTCGACTGGCTGCGCAAGAAAGGGCTGTCCAAGGCGGCCAAGAAAGCTGGGCGCGTCGCCGCCGAGGGCCTCATCGGCATTACCACCACGGCCACCAAGGGTCTCATGGTCGAGGTGAATTCCGAAACCGACTTTGTGGCGCGCAACGATTTGTTCCAAGGTCTGGTGAAGATGATCGCCAGTGCCTCGCTCGATACTGGCCCGAATGTGGAAAAAATCCTCGCCGCAAAAGCCGGCAGCATCACCGTTGCCGACGCCATCGCAGACACCATCGCCAAGGTCGGCGAGAACATGACGCTGCGCCGCGCCGCCGAGCTTGCGGTCGGCAAGGGCGTCGTCGCGAGCTATGCGCACAGTTCGGTGGTGGACGGGCTCGGCCGCATCGGCGTGATCGTCGCGCTCGAATCGGCTGGCAATGCCGAGGAGCTCAAGGCGTTCGGCCACATGCTGGCGATGCATATTTCCTTCGCAAACCCCCAGGCCATCGATCCGTCCGGCCTCGATTCAGCAACGGTCGAGCGCGAGAAAAACGTGCTGGCGGCCAAAGCCGAGGGCAAACCCGCAAACGTCATTGAGAAGATCGTCGAGTCCGGCCTCAAGTCCTACTACAAGGAGGTCTGCCTGCTCGACCAACCCTTCATATTCGACGAGAAGAACAAGGCCAGCGTGACGCAGGCTCTCAAAGACGCGGAAGCAAAGGTCGGCGCGCCGATTAAAGTCACGGGCTTTGTCCGCTTTGCGCTCGGCGAAGGCATCGACCGCCCCTCTGGCGATTTCGGCGGTGAAGTCGCGGCGTTGGCCGGCACCCATTAAGTCGGCGGCCGTTGTCTGTGGGTTTCGCGTGGAAACGCGCTAATTCTGTTGCGTTTGCGCGGGAATCGGCGGCGAGTGACAAAAATCGCAAGCGGACCCCTCGATGGCTGAGCCGAACTACCGACGGGTGATCGTAAAGCTCTCCGGCGAAGCTTTGAGCGGCCCGGAAAAGTTCGGCATCCATCAGCCGACCATCGATCGCTTTGCCGCCGATCTGATCGCCGCCCACAAGCTCGGCATCGCGCTCGGCGTCGTGGTCGGCGGCGGCAACGTCTTGCGCGGCGCCCAGATCTCCGAGAACGGCCTGTCGCGGCCGACCGCCGACTCCATGGGCATGCTGGCGACCGTGATGAACGCGCTCGTCCTGGAAGCGGCCATCGAGCGGGCCGGCGTCAGCGCCCGCACCATGTCGGCGCTGGCCATGCCGCAGGTCTGCGAGACCTATGAGCGCCAGCGTGCGCTACGCCATCTCGACGACGAGCGCATCATCGTGTTCGCCGGCGGCACCGGAAATCCCTATTTCACCACCGATACCACGGCCATCCTGCGCGCCGCCGAGATGGGCTGCGGCGCCGTGCTGAAGGCCACCGACGTCGACGGCGTCTATACCGCCGATCCCAAGAAGGACCCGAAGGCCAAGCGCTATGATCGCCTGAGCCATCAAGAGGCCCTGGATAAGCGCTTGAAGATCATGGACGCCACGGCCTTCGCGCTTGCCCAGGAAAACCATATGCCTATCATCGTGTTCTCGATCCGGGAGCAGGGCGCGATCGAGACGGTGTTGCGTGGAAAAGGGCGCTTTACCATCGTCGGATAGCAATCGCGCGCTGACCTGAAAGACCGGACCGCGGGAGGCACCAAGGAGGCTGCCATGGCAGCAACGGCATTCGACATGAACGACCTCAAGCGCCGCATGCAGGGCGCGATCGCGTCGTTGAAACAGGAACTTTCCGGCTTGCGCACCGGTCGCGCCTCCACCGCGCTGCTCGAACACGTCCAGGTCGAGGCTTACGGCAACTACATGCCGCTCAATCAGCTCGCCTCCATCAGCGTGCCGGAGCCGCGCCTGCTCAGTGTCCAGGTCTGGGACCGCTCGATGGTGCATGCGGTCGAGAAGGCAATCTCCGCGGCCAATCTCGGCTTGACGCCGTCGACCGAAGGCCAGGTGCTCAAGCTGCGCATCCCGGAGCTCAATGAGGAACGGCGCAAGGAAATCGCCAAAGTCGCGCACAAATATGCCGAAGCGGCGCGCGTTGCCGTGCGCCATGTCCGCCGCGACGGCCTCGATCTTCTGAAAAAACTCGAGAAGGAACACCAGATCAGCGAAGACGACGAAAAACGGCAAGCCGGCGAGGTGCAAAAAGCCACCGACGCGACCATCGCCGAAGTCGAGAAGCTATTGGCCGGCAAGGAAAAGGAGATCATGACGGTTTGAGCGCGACAGGCGAAGTTCAGACCAAGGTGGGGAGCGTCGACGGCTTCGAGAGTCCCCGCCATGTCGCCATCATCATGGATGGCAATGGACGCTGGGCCGCGGCCCGCGGCCTGCCGCGCGTCGAAGGCCATCGCCGCGGCGTCGAGGCTTTGCGCAAGACGGTGCGCGCGGCGAACGAGCTCGGCATTTCCTTCCTGACGATTTTCTCCTTCAGTTCGGAGAACTGGTCGCGTCCGCCGTCTGAAATTCGCGATCTGCTCAGGCTATTGCGCCGCTTCATCCGCAACGATCTGGTCGATCTGCACAAGAACAATATCCGCGTGCGCGTCATCGGCGAACGCGACGATCTCGATCCCGATATCCGCCGTCTCTTGCAGGAAGCGGAAGATTTGACCCGCGGCAATGACGGCTGCACGCTCGTCGTCGCCTTCAATTACGGAGCGCGGCAGGAGATCGCGCGCGCGGCGCGTCGGCTCGCGACCGAAGTGGCCGAGGGACGGCTCAAGGCGAGCGACATCACGCCGGAGCTGTTATCGCGCCATCTCGACGCGCCGGACATCCCCGATCCCGACGTCATCATCCGCACCAGCGGCGAGCAGCGGCTGTCCAATTTCCTGTTATGGCAATCTGCCTATAGCGAATTGGTGTTCGTTCCGATCAATTGGCCGGATTTCGACCGCGCGGCGCTCGAAGGCGCTATTGCCGAGTACCGCCGGCGCGAACGGCGCTTCGGCGGATTGATCGCCCAGACCGGATCGTGAGCAATCATCGCGACAGCGGAGAGACCGGAAAATTCGCGTCGAGCTTCGGCAGCGCCAATAATCTTGTGCTTCGCGTCGCCTCTGCCGCCGTGCTCGGACCGTTGGTGCTGGTCTTGGCCTATCTCGGCGGTTGGCTGTTTTTCACGTTCTGCGCCGCCGCTGCCGCCGGCATCCTTTGGGAGTGGACCAAGCTGGTTGCCGACAGCGCCGACCCCAGGATCCTGATCCCCGGATTTGTCGCCCTCTTGTTTGCACTTGCGTTGACCGGCGTCGGCGAACCCGGTGCCGCAGCGGGCATGATCTTCATCGGCGCCGCCCTTGCCGCAGGCGTCATGGCCGCGTGGCCCAGTCGCTTTCCCGCGCGCAATCCGCTGGTTTGGGGGCCGTGCGGCATCGTCTATGCCGGCATCGCCTATCTCGGGCCAGCGCTCATTCGTCGCGACGCCGCATGGGGCTTTGTCGCAGTACTGTTTGTGGCGCTTACGGTCTGGGCAACCGACATTTTCGCCTATGCCGTGGGCCGCATCGTCGGTGGTCCACTGCTGTGGCCGCGCGTAAGCCCGAACAAGACCTGGGCGGGCGCCGTCGGTGGTGTCGTAGGGGGGGTTGCCGCCGGCACCTCGGTCGCCTATGCGAGCGGGGTCGATAAGCTTGGTGCCGTAGGGGTCGTAGCTTTATTGCTTACAGTCCTTACCCAGGCTGGCGACCTGTTCGAATCCGCGGTCAAGCGGCGCTTTGGCGCCAAGGATGCGGGCAGCCTGATCCCCGGTCACGGAGGACTGATGGACCGTCTCGACGGCTTTCTGGTCGCAGCGCTGGTTGCGCTCCTGATCGGCCTTCTTCGACAAGGGCCCGATGCTCCGGCCCGCGGCTTGCTGGTATGGTAGGCCTATTATGGTAGGCCAAGTGAAGAAGACGCAGCAGAAACCGGCGAGACCGGATCTGGCGCGCGTGCCGAAATCGGTGACGCTGCTCGGCGCCACCGGCTCGATCGGTTCGAGCACCATCGATCTGTTGCAACGCGAGCCCGGGCGCTATCGCGTCGAGGCGGTGACCGCAAACCGCAATGCCGGCGCGCTGGCAAATATCGCGCGCGAGCTTGGCGCGCGCTTTGCCGCGGTCGGTGAGCCTTCGGCTTACAAGGAATTGAAATCCGAACTGTCCGGCTCAGGCATCGAAGCTGCCGCCGGCGCGGATGCTTTGGTCGAAGCGGCACAGCGGCCCGCCGAGTGGGTCATGGCGGCGATCACCGGTGCGGCGAGCTTGAAGCCGACGCTGGCGGCTGCCGAACGCGGCGCAACGGTCGCGCTTGCCAATAAGGAATGTTTGGTGTGTGCCGGCGCCTTGTTCATGCGCCGCGCGGCCGCCGCGGCGGCGACGATCCTGCCGGTCGATTCCGAGCACAACGCGGTGTTCCAGGCGCTGATGTCGGGCCGGCGCGAAGAAGTGCGCCGCGTCATCCTGACCGCCTCCGGCGGCCCGTTCCGCACCTGGTCGCTCGAAGCCATCGGCACGGTGACGGTGGAGCAGGCGCTCAAGCATCCGACCTGGATCATGGGGCCGAAGATCACGATCGATTCCGCGACGCTGATGAACAAAGGTCTCGAACTGATCGAGGCGCATCACTTGTTCGGGTTGTCGCCCGACGAGCTCGACGTCGTCGTCCATCCGCAGTCGGTGGTCCATGGCCTGGTGGAATTTCGCGACGGCTCGGTGATCGCGCAGCTCGGCTCGCCGGACATGCGCATTCCGATCTCCCACTGTCTGGGCTGGCCGACCCGCATGGCGACGCCGGCGCCGCGGCTCGATCTCGCCAAAATCTCGACTCTGACCTTCGAGGCGCCCGACCCGGTACGCTTCCCGGCGCTGGCGATCGCGCGCAAGGCGCTGGCCGCGGGTGGGGCGGCGCCCACCATCCTCAATGCGGCAAATGAGATCGCGGTGCGCGAATTCATCGGCCGGCGGCTCGGATTCCCCGGAATACCCGCCCTTGTCGAGGCGACGCTGGATGCGGCGGAACGGCGCGGCGAGCTGGCCGAGCCGCAATCGGTCGAGCAGGCCTTGGAAATTGACCATAATGCGAGAACGTTAGCCGCCGACCTCTTGCCCGAAATTGCCGCAATGGCATCCTAGGTTCGGAATCGGGCGGGATCGCGGGACAGGCGGGGGCGGCAGGACAGCGTCATGGGGTCGTATTTTTTGTCGCATTTACATGCGCTTGGGGGCGGCGTGGTCGGGTACCTCGTCCCCTTTCTGTTTGTCCTCAGCCTGGTCGTGTTCTTTCACGAATTGGGGCATTTCTTGGTTGCGCGCTGGTGCGGCGTGCGGATCCTGGTGTTTTCCATCGGCTTTGGGCCTGAGATCGTCGGTTTTAATGACCGCTACGGTACGCGCTGGAAAATCGCCGCCATCCCGCTCGGCGGCTATGTAAAATTCTTCGGCGACGAAAATGCCGCGAGCGTGCCGGACACCGAGCGCCTCGCCAGCATGGATGAAGGCGAGAAATCGCAAAGCTTTGTGTTTCAGCCCGTGGCCAAGCGCGCGGCGATCGTCGTGGCCGGCCCGATGGCTAATTTCGTTTTGGCCATAGTCATTTTCGCCGGCATCTTCATGCTTTACGGCAAGCAGTCCATGACCGCCCGCGTGGACACGGTGCAGGCCGATAGCGCGGCTGCCGCAGCCGGTTTTCAACCCGGCGACCTGGTGGTGGCGATCAACGGCAGCGCTATCGGCGACTTCGCCGACATGCAGCGCATCGTCAGCGAAAGCGCCGGCGAGCCGCTCACCATCAGCGTCGACCGCAAAGGTGCCCAGGTCGTGCTGAAGGCGACGCCGGCGCTCAAGGAGATCAAGGACAATTTCGGCAACGTGCATCGCATCGGCATTTTGGGCATTACGCGGTCGACAGCGCCTGAGGATTTGAAATTCCAGCCGGTGCCGCCGCCGCAGGCGCTGTGGATGGGCGTGCAAGAGACCTGGTTCGTCATCGACCGCACGCTGAGCTATATCGGCGGCGTGGTGGTCGGCCGCGAGGCGGCCGACCAGCTCGGCGGCCCGATCCGCATTGCCCAGATGTCGGGCCAAGTGGCGACCGCGGGATTCGTCGCCCTCATTCATCTTGCGGCCGTGCTGTCGGTGTCGATCGGGCTTTTGAACCTGTTCCCGATCCCGCTGCTCGATGGCGGTCACCTTTTGTTCTATTCAATCGAGGCGCTGCGCGGCCGGCCGCTGTCGGAACGCGCCCAGGAGGTCGGGTTTCGTATCGGCCTCGCAATCGTCTTGATGTTGATGATATTTGCAACTTTCAACGACATAGTTCACTTGGCGACCTCTTGAGGTGGCCAAAGTGGGACGCACTCGCGGGGGCAAGATCGATCGTGGGGACTGTTGTGCAAAGGGTGGGGACGTGGCAAAAATACGCGTGGAATTAACATCTTAAGCGGCAAGAACTGAGGGAGATCGAGGCAAGTAACCCGCCACTGGGGGCGGCCACTAGGGGTAAAAGGCGCGTTGCGCATGAACATGGGTGTGCGGGTGAGACGGGGGCTCGTTCTGGCCGGCTTGCTCCTCGGAGTGGGTTTTGTTGGCCTGCCGGCCGGTGCAGCGTATGCCGCGCCGCCGGCTGAGGCTGGCGCGTCCGTCAACAGCATCGTGGTCCAGGGCAACCGCCGCGTCGAAGCGGATACGGTGCGCAGCTATTTCAAGGTCGGCCCCGGCGAGCACCTCGACGCCGCCAAGATCGACGCCGGGCTGAAAGCGCTCTATGCCTCCGGCCTTTTTGACGACGTCCACATCACCCAATCGGGCGGCCACATCATCGTCACGGTGGTGGAATCGCCGGTGATCAACCGGCTTGCCTTCGAAGGCAACCACCGGATGAAGGACGAGCAGCTCCAGGAGGAAATCCAGTCCAAGGCGCGCGACTCGCTATCGCGCCCCAGGGTGCAGGCCGACACCCAGCGCATCATCGACGTTTATCACCGCAACGGCCGTTTCGACGTCACCGTGGTGCCGCAGATCATCGAGCGGCCGAACAACCGCGTCGATCTGATTTTCGTGGTCAACGAGGGCGAGAAGACCGGCGTGAAGTCGATCAACTTCGTCGGCAACAAATCCTATTCCTCGTGGCGCCTGAAAGAGGTGATCAAGACCTCCGAATCCAACTTCTTGAGCTTCCTGCAGACCACCGACGTCTACGACCCCGACCGCATGGAAGCCGACCGCGATCTGATCCGCCGCTTCTACCTCAAGCACGGCTTTGCCGACGTGCAGGTCGTCTCGGCGGTTGCCGAATACGATCCCGCCAAGAAGGGCTTCCTCGTCACGTTTACGATCGAAGAAGGGCCGCTGTACCACTTCGGCGCCGCCGACATTCAGTCCAACGTCCGTGCCATCGACTCGCAGTCGCTGCGGTCGGTCATGCGCATGCGCCAGGGCGATATCTATAACGGCGAGGCGATCGAAAAGACGGTCGAGGACCTCACCGTCGAGGTGGCGCGGCGCGGCTATCCGTTCGCCACCGTCCGCCCGCGCGGCGACCGCAATCCGCAGACCCGCACCATCAACGTTTCTTTCGTCGTCGACGAGGGCACCCGCGCCTATATCGAGCGCATCAATATCCACGGCAATATCCGCACCCGCGATTACGTGATCCGGCGCGAGTTCGACATCGCCGAAGGCGATCCGTACAACCGCGCGCTGATCGACCGGGCCGAGCGGCGGCTCAAGAATCTGAACTTCTTCAAGTCGGTGAAAATCACCAACGAGCCCGGATCGGCGCCCGACCGGGTGGTGATCAATGTCGAGCTCGAGGAGCAATCGACCGGCGATTTCTCGATCATGGGCGGCTATTCGACGGCGGAAGGCTGGCTCGCGCAGATGTCGGTCTCCGAGCGCAACCTGCTCGGCACCGGCCGCTACGCCAAGGTCGCCTTGACCTATGGCGAATACGTTCGCGGCGCGGAATTCAATTTCATCGAGCCCTATTTCCTCGATCAGCGGCTGGCGGCGGGCATCGATCTATTCGCCAAGGAGACGCTGTCCAACAGCTACCTGTCCTACGGCACGGAATCTTATGGCGGCAGTTTCAAGCTCGGCATTGCGCTGCGCGAAGACCTGGCCTTGCAGCTGCGCTACTCGATTTATACGCAGCGGATCACGCTGCCGAACTACCTCGATGACTGCAATAACCTCAATCCGGATTTCGTCAACACGTTCGCGTCGCCGCAGGCGATCATCGCTGCGGGGGCCGCCGGCGTCTTCTACAACGATCCGACCGGGACCACCTGCTACACCTACGGCCAGGCCTCGCTGCCGGTGCGCGCCGAGCTTGCCGCCGGCACCACGCTGACGTCGCTTGCGGGATACGGCCTGACCTACAACACGCTCGACAACAACAAGAGCCCCACCAACGGCTTGTTGGCCACGTTCGGCCAGGATTTTGCCGGGATCGGCGGCGACGTCGCCTATATGCGCTCGGCGCTGGACTTCCACACCTACTACGAAGTCATTCCCGACCTTATCGGCATCCTGCATCTGCAGGGCGGCAACATGATCGGGCTCGGCGGCCAGGAAGTCCGCCTGCTCGACGACTTCAAGATGGGCCCGAACCTGGTGCGTGGCTTTGCGCCGGCTGGCCTCGGCCCGCGCGACATCACGCAGGGAACGTCGAACGATGCCATCGGCGGCACTAACTACTGGGGCGCTAGTCTCGAGTTCCAATATCCATTCTACTTCCTGCCCAAGGACACCGGCTTCCGCGGCGCCGTCTTCGTCGATGCCGGCTCGGTGTGGGGCTACAAGGGCGAGACAACCTATGCGGCGACCGGGGAAATCAACGGCGTTATCAACTCCACGGCCGGCTCCTTCGTTTGCCAATGCGGCATGCAATATGCCGACTCATCCTTCGTACGCAGTTCGGCCGGCGCCAGCATCATCTGGGATTCCCCGTTTGGCCCGTTGCGGTTCGATTTTGCCTATCCGATTACGAAGACGGGATACGACAGGACCCAATTCTTCGCCTTCGGCGGCGGGACGCACTTCTAAGCGTGGCCTAAGCTCTCGTCATGGACGGGCGCATGCCGGACACTGCACGAGCCCAGCGGGCGCTGACGATCGACGAGATCGCTGAGCTCACGCGCGCTAAGCCGCGCGCGGGCGATCCTGTCGACCGGCGCATCAGCAACATCGCGCCCCTCGATACCGCGGTCGCCGCCGATATCAGCTTTCTCGACAAGCCGCGATTTCTCGACGCATTGGCGATCACGCGCGCGGGCGCCTGCTTCATCAGCCCACGCTTCGAAGCGCAGGCGCCGCAAGGACTGGCAATCCTGGTGACGCCCGAGCCGTATCGCGCCTTCGTCGCGGTCACGCGCGCACTGTTTCCCGATGCGTTACGCCCATCGTCGTTGTTCGGCGTGAAAGGACGCAGCAGGGACGCGCACGTTCATCCCTCGGCACGCCTTGAGGCGAATGTGACGGTCGATCCGTTCGCCGTAATCGGCGCCGATGCCGAGATCGGCGCCGGCACGGTGATCGCCGTCGGTGCGGTCATTGGACCGGGCGTCTGCATCGGCCGCGACTGCGCGATCGGCGCCGGCACGACCATCCAGCATGCGTTGATCGGCGATCGCGTGATCATCCATCCGGGAGTGCGGATCGGCCAAGACGGCTTCGGCTATCTGCCGGGCCCGAAGGGACATCAGAAGATTCCGCAGACCCGCCGCGTCATCATCCAGGATGACGTGGAGATCGGCGCCAATTCGACCATCGACCGCGGTGCGACCAGGGACACCGTCATCGGCGAGGGCACCAAGATCGACAATCTGGTGCAAATCGGACACAACACCTCCATCGGACGGCACTGCGTGCTGGTCTCGCAAACCGGCATATCCGGCAGCTGCAATGTGGGGGATTACGTCATGATGGGCGGGCAGGTCGGCCTCGCCGACCATTTGACCATCGGCGATGGGGCGATGCTCGGCGCGCGCGCCGGAGTCGTTACCGACGTTCCCGCCGGCGCACGCTATAACGGCTGGCCGGCTCAGCCGTCGCGCGAGTGGCTGCGTGGCGTCAGCTGGGTGCGCCGCATGGCACGCAACGCCGGCAAGTCCGAAGGCGGCGACGAATGAGCGACACGCTTGGCGCCGTCGACATTCGTGAAATCTTGCGGCTGTTGCCGCATCGCTATCCGTTTATCCTGGTCGATCGGCTGATCGACATGCGTGCCGACGAGCACGCCATCGGCATCAAAAACGTCACCATCAACGAGCCGCAGTTCATGGGCCACTTTCCGGACAATCCGGTGATGCCCGGCGTGCTGGTGATCGAGGGCATGGCGCAGACCGCGGGCACACTCGTGCTCTGGTACCTCGGCACCGAGGCGCGCGGGCGAAAAGTATATTTCCTCACCATCGACAAGGCGAAATTCCGCAAGCCCGCGATCCCAGGCGACACAATCGAATACCACGTCGACAAGATCGGGCACCGCCGCAACATGTGGTGGTATCGCGCCAAGGCTTTGGTGAACGGCGTGCTGATCGCCGAGGCCGAGGTCGGCGCCATGATTGCCGAGGACTAGATGGCGATCGATCCGACCGCGCGCGTCGCCAGTGGTGCGCGCATTGCCGAAGGCGTGGAGATCGGGCCGTTTTGCCTGGTCGGGCCGCAGGTCGAGCTTTTAAGCGGCGTGCGCCTGATTGCGCACGTCAACGTCACCGGTGCAACGACGATCGGCGAGGGCACCGTGGTCTATCCGTTCTCGTCGCTCGGCACGCCGCCGCAATCGGTGCATTATCGCGGCGGCCCGACCAAGCTGATCATCGGCACGCGCTGCGAGCTGCGCGAGAGCGTCACCATGAACATCGGCACCGAAGACGGCGGCGGCGTGACCATGGTCGGCGACCGCTGCTTCATCATGGTCGGCGCTCATGTCGGCCACGACTGCCAGGTCGGCAATGACGTGAACCTTGCCAACAACGTGGTGCTGGGCGGTCATGTTTCAGTGGGCGACCACACTTTTCTCGGCGGCCACGTCGCGATCCATCAATATGTGCGGATCGGCGAAGGCGTGATGATGGCCGGCATGTCGGCGGCGCGCGACGACATCATCCCGTTCGGCTTCGCGCTCGGCCAGACCGGCGCGCTGGTCGGATTGAACATGGTCGGCCTGCGCCGGCGCGGCGCCACGCGCGCCGAAATGCACCGGGTGCGCAATGCGTATCGTTCGCTGTTCTTTGTCGAAGGCCGCATCGCCGATCGCGTCGACGCGGTCGAGCGTGAATTTGGCGGTGACCCGCTGGTGGGCAAGATGATCGCCTTCATCCGCGCCGGTGGCAAACGGCCGTTGATGCGGCCGCGCACGCGGCGCTGGAACGACGGCCCGGACGAATGACGCCGCCTGATGAGGGCTTCCATGGCTGACGCCGAGCGTGGTCCCATCGCCATCATCTGCGGCGGCGGTAGCTTTCCCGGCGCGGTCGCCGAGGCCATCGCGCGCCGCGGCCGCCAACCGGTGATGTTCGGTATCAAGGGATGGGCCGACGCGAGCGTCATCGAGCGCTATCCCCACCATTGGGTCGCCGTCGGCCAGCTCGGGCGGTTTTTTCGCCTGGCGCGGTCGGAGCGCTGCAAGGAGGTGCTGTTCATCGGCACGCTGCTGCGGCCGCCGCTGAAGCAAGTGCGGCTCGATTGGCAGACCATCCGGTTGCTGCCGCGCATCGCCGGCTACTTTCGCGGCGGCGATAACCGGCTGTTGTCCGGCGCCGCGAGCATCGCCGAGAGCGGCGGCTTGCGGGTGATCGGCCTGCGCGACGTGGCGCCGGAAATCTTTGTCCCCGCAGGCGT
>Ga0181518_10003753_pt1 | contig 13865 bp, 14 predicted proteins | sample PEATcosm2014_Bin_28_FD_119751 | JGI IMG/M metagenome (GOLD analysis project Ga0181518, IMG submission 119751) | Peatland microbial communities from MTU Mesocosm Facility, Houghton, MI, USA - PEATcosm2014_Bin01_60_metaG | ecosystem: Environmental > Terrestrial > Soil > Wetlands > Peat | place... | reverse complement strand
TGCTCATCGCGCTGCGCGATCCGTGATCACCCTAGGGCTCCCCCACTTCGTTGTATCGAGGTACGGCGCCAGGCTAGACGCGGCCGGGCGGCGGGTTCCTCTGGTGGGGGGCGGGCTGCTTCGGGGGGACAGAGGCGGCCATCGAGTGCAGCAGGGTACCGTCAGTACCATGAGCCGCATGAGGCGTCTCCGGCGGGGGCACCTGGACGTGTGCCGGTGCCACTGACCCGGATGCCTGGTCCATGATCCCAGTCGCCGAGGCGCGCCTGTTCGTCCTCTCCGCCTGCAAGGTTCTCACACCCGTGCAGATGGACGTCGGCGGCGCGTACGGCCACGTTCTGGCCGAGACCGTCCTCGCCACAGCGGATGTGCCGCCCTTCGCCAATTCGTCCATGGACGGCTATGCCCTGCGGGCCGCCGATACGGCGTCTCCACCCGTGCGCCTTCGGGTGGTGGCCAGCGTGATGGCCGGGGATGACGCGAGGCCTCTCGTGTCACCCGGTGAGTCGGTCCGGATCATGACGGGGGCACCGCTGCCGCCTGGCGCTGATGCCGTGTGCATGGTCGAGCGCACCCGCCTCGAATCGGACGGATCGATCGTCGTCATCGAGGAATCGGTGGATCCCGGGACGTTCGTACGGAAGGCCGGGGGCGACGTCCGTGCTGGCGACGAGGTGTTCTCTCCCGGGACGTACCTCGGCGCCGCTCACGTGGGCGTGCTCTCGAGCATCGGGGTCGAGCGGGTTCTCGTCCACCCATCCCCCACCGTGGGCGTGCTCTCCACCGGCGACGAGCTGGTCACGTCGAGCCGCACGCTGGCGCCGGGAAAGATCCGCGACGCCAACCGTCCGGCGCTCCTCGCCCAACTCCAGGCCGACGGCTTCGACGCGCTCGACCTCGGCGTGGCCGGAGACGACGAGGCGGCCCTGACCGCTCTGCTCGAGGAGGCGGGATGCCGCTGCGAGGCCATCGTCTCGAGCGGGGGGGTGAGTGTCGGTGACCTCGACCTGATGAAGGCCGTGCTCCACAAGCTGAGCGGACCCACCATGCGTTGGATGCAGGTCGCCATCAAGCCGGCCAAGCCCTTCGCCTTCGGGGTGCTCGAGAAGTCCGGGACACCGGTCTTCGGGCTGCCGGGAAACCCGGTCTCGGCTCTCGTGTCCTACGAGCTGTTCGTCCGGCCGGCGCTGCGCTCCATGGCCGGCTGCACCGTGCTCGATCGGCCGCGCCTCGCCGGCGTCGCCGAGGTCGACCTCCCCCGTCGCCCCGATGGCAAGTTGCACCTGATGAGGGTGACGGCCCGTACCGGCGCCGACGGGGAGCTGGGGGTGCGGTTGGTCGGTGGCCAAGACTCGCACATGCTGCACGTGATGGCGCAGTCCAACGCCCTGGCGCTGGTGCCGGACGGGGATGGCGTCCGCGCCGGTCAGCGCGTGGAGGTCCTCCTCCTCGACACAAGCGGAGTACCGGCTGCTCGGCGGGAGCCATGGTGACCGGGGCGTCGAGGCGTGGCCCGGCGAGCGACACGTGTTAGCGCCCTGCCCGGCTGTCGATCCCGCTGATGCCGTCGATGCTGGTCGCGTTCCTGTCGGCCCAGTACTGGCGGATGCCGTCCCTCCCCTTGCGAGTTGACCACTGATCCATGGTCGGTCGGTGACCCTCGAAGGCCATCAGGGGCACGCCGTAACCGCACGAATCCGACACTCGCCGTACGGCCATAACGATGACCGAGCGGACTCCTATCCCCGCACCACCGGGAAAACGGTCGGCGAACACGTCGAACTCCGCGTCGTCGGCCAACACCACCCGTCCCTTCCCGTGCAGGCGTACGATCCGTGGCGGTCCCGCGAAGGCGCAGAACATGACCACGATCCGTCCGTTTTCCCTAAGATGTGCGATGGTCTCGACACCACTGCCTGTCTGGTCGAGGAAGGCCACCGTGCGCTCATCCAGGACGGCGAACTCGTCGCGGTTGCCCTTGGGGGAACAGTTCAGAGAACCTTCCTGACTGAGCGGGGCCGTCGACACGAAGAAGACCGGCTGGTCCGACATCCATTCGGACAGCGTCTGGTCGATCCCGTCGTAGGTCTTGGCCACCGACGAATTATCGCATTTCTCCGCCGCTTTGCCCTGCTTTGGGGTGCATTGCTCGCCTCCCCGGTAGCGTCATGGCGGTCATGGCCCTCGATGCGAAGATCCTCACCGTCTCCGAGTCGGTCAGCCTGGGCGCGCGCGAGGACCGCTCCGGTGACGAGCTGACCCGCGTCCTCGTCGGGCATGGGTTCCGCATCGTCGATCGGCGGGTCGTCCCCGACGGGACGGCCCCGGTCTCGGCCGCTCTCGTGGAGCTGTCGACCGGATTCACCGGGCTCGTCGTGACCAGCGGGGGCACCGGGTTCTCGCCCACCGACCTCACACCGGAGGCGACCCGCGCCGTCGTCGAACGCGAGGCCCCCGGCCTGGCCGAGGCCATGCGCTCCGTGAGCCCGCTCGGACGTCTCTCCCGCGGCATGGCGGGAACCATCGGCAGTTGCCTGATTCTCAACGTCCCGGGATCGCCGAGCGGTGCAGTGGAATCCCTCGAGGCCGTGGCCGATGTCCTGGGGCACGCGCTCGAGCTGCTGGCCGGCGGCCGACCTCACTGATCCGGCGCGGTCAGGACGTCGGCGCGGCACCGGAACACCGCGGGCGTGGGGAGGCCCGCGCAGTGTCCTGAGTAATGTGGCGAACGGCTCTCTCCCGCGAGGCGCCCGGGAAAGGGGTGGTAGTGACGGACGCGAAGGAGAACATCGAGAACGGCCCGGGGGGCCTGACCGACCTCACTCCCCCGGAGAGCGGTGACTGGGTCGGCGTCGGCGGAGAACCCCTACCGGTCGAGGAGGCGTGGCGGTGGGCGGTCCTCCCCGGATGCGGGGGGATCGTGACCTTCTGCGGCACGGTGCGTGACCACTCCGAGGGACGTCCCGGCGTGACGTGCCTGGAATACGAGGCGTACGTCGAGCAGGTTGCTCCACGGCTGGCACGGGTGGCCGCTGCAGCCCGGGAGCGCTGGGGGGAGATCGGCCGGCTGGTGCTCCTGCATCGGGTCGGGCGGCTCGAGGTAGGAGAGGTGTCCGTGGTCGTGGTGGCGTCCACACCCCACCGTGCCGAGGCGTTCGCGGCGGCGCAATTCTGCATCGACACCCTCAAGCACACCGTCCCTATCTGGAAGCGTGAGACATGGAGCGGTGGGACGGACTGGACCCTCTGTTCCGATGACCTCGACGGTGCCGGCCGCGACCCTTCGTCGGTTCGGTGAGGGCCGCCGCATGACTGCTCCCGTCCGTGTCGCCGTCTCGGTGCGACGCCATCGAAGCGATGAGGAGACGGGGACCGCCATGCCGGTAGAGGGCCCTCTGGTCGACCGCTACGGACGCGTGCACGACGACCTCCGTATCTCGGTCACTGACCGCTGCAACCTGCGCTGCGTCTACTGCATGCCCGAGGAGGGGCTTTCGTTCCTCCGCATGGACCAGCTCCTCACGTTCGACGAGATCACCCGGGTCGCCCGGGTGGCCCGGAGCCTCGGTGTGACGGCATTGCGCATCACCGGCGGCGAGCCGCTCGTCCGCAAGGGGCTCCCGGTGCTCGTCGCCCGGTTGTCGTCGCTCGGGTTCGAGGACCTGGCGGTCACCACCAACGGGACGGAGCTCGCCGGTTTGGCGGGGAAGCTGGCCTCGGCCGGCCTGCGGCGGGTGAACGTGAGCTGTGACTCCCTGCGACCAGAGCGCTTTGCCGCCATTCGCCGGCGCGGCGTCCTCAGCGACGTCCTGCGCGCCATGGATGTAGCGCAGGCGGCCGGGCTGACCCCGCTGAAGGTGAACGTGGTCCTGCTGCGAGGCCGCAACGACGATGAGATCCTCGACTTCGCCTCGTTCGCACGCGCCACCGGGCGCATCGTGCGGTTCATCGAGTTCATGCCACTCGATGCCCAGGGAGACTGGGACCGCTCCCGGCTCGTCCCGGGCCGCGAGGTCTTCGACCGGATCAACGCACGCTGGCCCCTGGAGCCCTTGCCAAATGCCACGGGCGCTCCCGCTGAGCGGTTCCGCTTCACCGACGGGGTCGGCGAAATCGGCCTCATCTCGAGCGTCACGGAACCATTCTGCGGCACGTGCAACCGCCTCCGGCTCACGGCGGACGGCGCCGTGCGGAACTGCCTCTTCACCAACGACGAAGAGACCGTGCGGGGCCTCTTGCGCAACGACGGCACCGATGCCGAAATCTCCCTCCTGCTTAGGCAAGCCGTCTGGGCCAAGCATCCCGGTCATGGGATCAACGAGCCGGGGTTCCTCAGCCCGTCGCGATCGATGTCGATGATCGGCGGGTAGCGATGGCTTGCCTCCGCTTGTTCGGGCCGGCGCGGGAGGCGGCGGGGGCGTCCGGTGCTCTCGTGCCCGGGGACAACGTCGCCGCCGTCGTGGCGGGCGCGAGGGAGCGTTTCGGGGAGCCGTTCTCGACCGTTATCGACGGGTCCCGCCTTTGGGTCAACGGTGAGGAGGCGGACCCCGACACGCCTGTCGGCGATGACGACGAGGTCGCGGTGATCCCGCCGGTGTCGGGGGGCTGCACGTGAACGCCCAACCGGACGGCAAGACCCGGACCACCGGGGCCCTGACCCATCTCGACGAGCAGGGCCGCGCCCGCATGGTCGATGTCACCGCCAAACCGCTGACACGCAGACTGGCCGTTGCGCGATGCGCCGTCATCACCAGGGTCGACGCCGTCGAGGCACTGGGCGATACCCGTCACGGGATGGACCCAGTGGAGGCAGCACGGGTCGCCGGCATCCAAGCCGCCAAGCAGACGTCCTCGCTCGTGCCTCTCTGCCACTCCATCCGAGTCGACCAGGTATCGGTAGACGTGGAAATGTCGCCGCACCGGATCGAGATCACAGCGGTCACCGAGATCGTCGAAAGGACCGGGGTGGAGATGGAGGCCCTCACCGCCTGTGCCGTTGCGGGCCTCACCTTGATTTGCTCATTGCTCGAGCTCGACCCGGACGTGTCCATGGGGGAGCTGACCCTCTGGCACAAGTCGGGCGGTAGGTCCGGCCAATGGCAGAGGACTGCCCGGGACCCCCGGCGAGACCCGCAGAAGGCCCCGCCCGCCGTCACCGCCGATCCAGCTGGTTACGATCCGCTCCAGCAAGGCTAAAGCTTTCCAATAGCCTCATATGCGGCATAAATTGAACTGAATTGGCGTAAATACCCAACAGCTTTGTTACCGTGTCGGCATGTTGACCCGATACTCCCGGCGGACATCCGGGGCCATTCCTCTCCGATGGATCATCGCCGCAGCCGCAATGTCGCTCGGTCTCTCCGTGGCCACGGCACCGGGCTCTGTCGCCGCCTCCGCCTCCCCCTTGCCCTCGGGCCCGGTCGACGTGCTGTCTGCCGGCTCGTTGCAGGATCTGCTGCAACAACAGATCGGACCGGCCTTCCAAAAGGCATCCGGGTACACGCTCAACGACACCTCCATGGGGTCGGATGCGATCGCCAACGGGATCAAGGGGGGAACCCTCCAGGGAGACGTGTTCATCAGCGCCTCGCCGGCGGTCAACGATGCCCTCGAGGGGACGGTGAACGGGAACTGGGTGTCGTGGTACGGGGAGTTCGGCTCGTCGCCCCTGGTGCTGGGCTACAACCCCTCGAGCCGGTTCGCCGAGGCCCTGCGGACCAAGCCGTGGTACGACGTCATCGACCAGCCGGGCTTCCTGATCGGTCGGACTGACCCCACCACCGACCCCAAGGGCGTCCTGGCCGTCACGGCGCTGGACCAGGCGGCCAAGATGCACCACATCGAGGCCCTGAAGGCCATCGCGTCATCGACGTCGAACGTGTACCCCGAGACCTCACTTGTCGGGCAGCTCCAGGCCGGGCAGCTCGATGCCGGTTTCTTCTACGGCGTCGAGGCGGCGGCGGCCGACATCAAGACCGTGCCGCTCACAGGAACGCACCTTGCCGGCGACTACACCATCACGGTGCTCAACCGGGCGCCGCATGATGCCTCTGCCCGCGCTTTCGTGGCCTTCCTTCTGGGTGGGGCTGGGCGCAAGATCCTGGAGAGAAACGGGATCGTCGCGATCACTCCGCCCAAACTGAGTGGCGGGTCCTCGGTGCCGAAGGACCTGAAGGGGCTGCTGTAACGGTGACGCGGGGGGCACTGCGCAGCCCCCTTCCCTGGTTGGGCGGTCTGATCGTCGTCTACCTGGCCGTCCCGCTCGTCGCCTTCGGCGTCCGCTTTCTTGAGGCCCCCCGCCGCGGGTTCCACGTGCCGGGACTGTTCCCGTCTCTGTTCGTCTCACTCGAAAGCGCGACGATCTCGTTGGCACTGATCACAGTGCTCGGTGTCCCGCTGGCCTACCTCCTGTCCCGTTCCCGGAGCCGCCTGGCCTCGCTGATCGGGCTCGTGGTGCTCCTGCCCCTGGCGCTGCCTCCCCTGATGAGCGGGATCCTCCTGATCTACCTGGTGGGCCCGTACACCTTCCTGGGTCAGCTCTTCGGCGGTCATCTCACCAACTCGCTCGCCGGCATCGTCCTGGCACAGACGTTTTGCGCAGCCCCGTTCCTCATCGTGGCCGCCCGCGCTGCGTTCGGTGCGGTCGACCCGGCAACGCTCGACATGGCCGCCACGCTCGGCCACTCCGAGCTCTCCCGGTTCCGACTCGTGGCGATTCCGCTAGCGGCACCCGGAATCCGTGCCGGGATGGTGCTGGCCTGGCTGCGCGCCTTCGGTGAGTACGGGGCGGTCATCATCCTCGCCTACCACCCGTTTTCCCTGCCCGTGTACACGTACAACCAGTTCAGCGGGATCGGCCTGCCCACGACACTGGCCCCAACGGCGCTGGCTCTCGCCGTCGCGGCCGTCGTGGTCACGCTCGGCCGTCTCGCGCCACGGCGCCACAGGACTCACCGCGCGCTCGTTCCCGCGCCCGACCCTCCCGGCGCCACCACGCCGACACCGGTCACCTTCGACCTCGACTACCGAGTCGGGACGTTCCACCTTGAGGTGTCACACCGGTCCGCCGGAAGCAACCTGGCGGTTCTCGGCCCCTCGGGGTCTGGCAAGTCCGCCCTGCTCCGGAGTTTGGCGGGGCTCAACGGCCCGACGCCCGGCCCGATCTGGTACGGCGGTCGACCAGTGGAGCGCATCGCCGCGGAATCCCGCCGAGTGGGCTACGTGGCCCAGGGGTTCTCCCTCTATCCCCATCTCACGGTGTGGCAACAGCTCCTCTTCGCCGAGGGCGCCACGCCGGGCCGGGCCGCGTACTGGCTCGACCACCTTCACCTCGACGGGCTGCAAGACCGCTTCCCGGACCAGATCTCCGGTGGCCAGCGCCAGCGGGTGGCGCTGGCGCAGGCCCTGTGCAGGTCGCCGGAGCTCCTCCTTCTCGACGAGCCGTTCTCGGCACTCGACGCGCCGGTTCGACGGGAGCTGCGGCGGGAGCTCCGCCGACTACAGCACGACACCGGCCTGGCCACTGTGCTGGTCACCCATGACCCCGAGGAGGCCGCGTTCCTGGCCGACGAGGTCATCGTCATATCCGACGGCCGCACGTTGCAGTCCGGGTCCACGAGGGATCTGTTCACCCGTCCCTCCTCTCCGGAGGTCGCTCGCCTGCTCGGCATCGCCAACCTCTATGGGGCGACGGTCGAATCCGACGGGTGGATCGACGCTGAAGGCATCAGGATCGGCGCGTCGACGGAGGACCTGGCGCCCGCCACGCCGGTTTTGTGGAGCATTCGGCCCGAGCACGTCACTCTGCTCGACGCGGGCGGGCTCTCGGGCACCTTCTCCGACGTTGCCGACGTGGGCACCGCGATCGACTTGTTCATCTCGATCGCAGCGGGACTTGAAATCCATGCTCGCACAACGGAGCGACACGGCTTCCAGATCGGCGACCGGTGTCACATTCAGTTGCCGAGCGAGGCGATCAGCGTCTGGCCTTACGATCGGTCGCAGGCAGAGGTGGTCGAGCGGCGCTGACACCTCGGCTCGATCAGGTGTCCGTCGGAACCTCGAGCCCTACATTCGTCGCCTTGACCACGGCGTCGGCGATCATTCCCGGCTCCAGCTCCAGATCGTCGGCCGCCTCTCGAGTGATGAGCGCCACGAAGCGATGGGGCCCCGACTGCACCTCGACCTGGGCCGCCACCCCGTCCTTGGTCACGTGAGTCACGATCCCGCGGAAGCGGTTACGAGCGGACTGGCCCCGCGACCGCTGGCGGCCCTGCTCACCGGCCAGCTCGACGGCCAACCGGGCAAGGTCTGCTCCATCGACATAACGCCTGCCCGCGGACCCCTGCGTCGCCTTCACCCGACCCGCGTCGGCCCAGCGACGCACGGTGTCCGCGCTCACCCCCAGCAACTCCGCCGCTTGGCTGATGCGGTACTGGGGCATGCCACAAAGTAGCAAGGACGATCTGCATGCAGCGGAAGCCTCACGGGCCGACCGGTCGGCCCGCTTCACGGCACTGTCTCGGGCTCCACATCCGATTGCTGCTCCGCCAACCACCCGGGAGCATGTCGGGCGGCCCACGCCGTGGTGACCCAGCCTCTGATCATGGAGCGCAGCGAGTCAGGGTGGGCCAGTGCGAACAGCACGTGGCCGGCGACCACGATGAAGATCGCCAAGGCGAAGACGTCATGGACGAACGTGGCGCCGGTCCGCCATCCGACCGGGAAGAAGCGGAACCACTTCAACATGGCGCCGGTGGCGAGCATCACCACGATGGCGGCGCCCGTGAAGATGGCGTTGAGTTTCTGGCCGGGATTGAACTTGTCGACGACGTGCGGGGCCCTTCGCCCCAGGGCCTTCAGCCAGGTCAGCTCGTCCCTCGTCCAAAGGTTGATCCGGCGAAGGTCACGGCGGAACTGGGCTCCCCAGGGGCCCAGGAGGGCGATGAGGAGCGGCACGGGCAGGGCGATACCGGCCCACAGGTGGATCTGCTCCACCAGCGTACGGCGCCCCACAAAGCCTGCGAGCGAGCCGAAGTACAGCGGCAGTGCCGTGAGCATGAGGATGCCGAAAAGCAGCGCATTGGCCCAATGAGCCGTCCGCTGTACCCCGTCGAATCGTACGATCCGGGCCGCTGAACGCCCACGAACCCCCGCCACAGATGTCATGCCACACCGCCAGTCAGAGACGGATCGGTCGCCCCGGTGGACCCGTCGATCCACCCGTTGACGGGATACCCGTTCTCCTCCCAGAAACCCGGAATCACCTCGTGCACGACGCTGATGGCCGACAGCCACTTGAGCGACTTGTAGCCGAACATTGGAGCCACGTAGAGCCGAACCGGTCCCCCGTGTTCGGTGGTGACGGGAGCGCCGAGCATGCGGTAGGCGACGATGACGTCGGGCAGCCGCGCCTGGTCAAGCGTCAGGCTCTCGGTGTCGGTGCCGTCGTACGACTCGAAGCGCAGCGCGACCGCCCCCGGCTGCACGCCCACGTCGTCCAGGATGTCCGAGAGGCGCACGCCCTCCCAGTGCACAGCGGGGACGGTCCATCCGGTGACGCAGTGGAAGTCCTTGACCAGGGCGGTGCGTGGCATCGACTCCAGCTCGTCGAGCGTGTAGGTGTGCGGCCGGTCAATGAGTCCGGTGACCTCCAGCCGATATTCCGAGGGGGTGATGGAAGGGAAAGATCCGGAGACGGAGTAGATACGGAACCTGTCCCCGCCGGGCAACAATCCTCCGAGTCCGGACCCGACGACGTTGCCAATGACGTTCTGCACCTTGGCGCCGAACACGATGCCGACAGCTCCCAGACCCACAAGACCCAGGAAGACCCGGCGTCCAACCGCGACCCGTTGCTGGGCCCCCTGGCGAGTCGTTCCGGTGGGATTGGCAGACACCAATGCCAGACTATGGGCACATGGGAACGCGGCGGCGGCGCCCCCTCCTGGTGCTGTGTCGACGCGTTGTCTCGGACGTCTCAGGGATGTGACAGTCGTGAGACGGGCCTATAGGTCATGTCCCACGGCCAGAGATCTCCAATGTGTCCCTCGCACCATGTTGATAGGGCCAACAAAAGGTCGGTGGTCCCAGCAAATGGCTGACACACATCGTGTCCCAGGAAACTACGGATACCAAGACCATCGGCAATCTGTAACGGTGGGCCAACTATATGTCAAGAGATGGTTGACCCTCGAGGGAACTACCATCGGCTGGCGAAGCGACGAAGTGATTGCGGCGCTGGTGCCGAGAATGGAGCCAACGATGTGGGTGCGAGCGGTAATCGGGATTGTGCTCTGTACCGTCGGCACGGTATGGATCCTCCAAGGAACCAAGGTCATTCAAGGTTCGGGTATGAGCGGCCAGGGCAAGTGGGCGGCTATTGGAACAGTGGCGGTCGTGGTGGGTTTGGCGTGTTTTGCCTGGGCCGCTCGACATCACCGAAGAGGCACGACCGAGTCAAGCTGAAAAGCCGGGAATCCGCAGTCACAATTCAGAGAAGCTGATCATCAACCTATACCGATATCGTTGCCCGCCATGCCCCGTCGGCCGGATTCTGACGTATCGACGGGACCATGGGTTCTCCGTTTCCCCGTTTGAGTTGTGGGACGTCATAGGAGTGGTCGATCAGTTTGCAGCTTGGCGGCCCAGGAGGAATTTTCATCTCGAAGGAGGTCCTTGGAGAAAGGCCACGCACTTCGTGCCCGAGGGGATGGCTCGTGTGCCAAAGTGGCACGGACGGTCGAGATGATGCAGCAACCCCGCGCCTGGGCGATCGGATGGCACACCCCCCTCCTTCAGTCAGCCGGTCCAGATCGGACCCGGTCCGTACCTTTCAGTCGCAACTCAGTAGCAATCCCGCGATCAGCTTCAATCTCGGAATCAGCCAGACTCGAGCGGCGTGGTCGATCCGATCTCAGCGTCCGATCGCGTAGAGGGTGCCCTTCTCGTCTCCGAAGATGAGCACGCCGCTGGCCGTCATGGCCGGATAGCTATCTATGGGTCCGCTCACCGGGAGATCGAAGAGGAGGTGACCCGAAGGGGAGTACCCGTAGACGTGAGCGCCTTGTGTGCCGAAGTAGACGTCGCCGTGGGCGTCGACGACCTGAGCTGCCCACAGGCCCTGCCGCCCTTTGTCGGTGCTCACCTCCCGCCCGGTCGATGTCCGGACGACCTGGAGGTGTCCGGTGTTCCCGCCGAAGTAGGTGTTTCCGTCCGGACTGACCGACGGGGAGGAGTACGACTGCGTGCTGCGAAGGACTCGCCACTTCAGCCCGCCGGACGGAGTGAAGGCGTACTCGTACGGATCGTTGGTTCCCACCGCCACGGTGCCGTCCGCACCCACCGCGGCGGACACCTCGACGGCGCCCTTGAATGTACGGTGCCACGCGACGGTGCCTCTCGTCCCCTGGTCGCGGACGACCACCAGCTGGTTGTCCGCCGTGGTCACGACCTCGCCGTCAGGTGCCACGACCGGGCTCCCGTACGACGACCGGCCGATGGAGAGCTGCCAGCGCACCTGCGGGACGGGCCCACCGACGTCGAGCGCCACGAGGTTCCCACCCGTCGTCCCGACGTACACGTTTGACCCCGACTGGACCGGCGACGTCACAGCGGAACCGAAGGAATGCTGCCAGAGCAGCTGCCCAGAACTCGAGAGCAAGTAGAGCGCGTTGCCCGGTCCGGGCCACAGAACATCCCCCACCGACAGCACCAGGGGGCTGGTCGAGAGGTCCGACGGACCGGTCGACGTGCCCTGCCCTGTGAAGGTCCACTGGTCGGCACCTGTCGAGGGATCCAGGGCGTGGAGCACGCCGGCGTTGGTGGCGACGTAGATCGTGCCGTCTGCACCGACGACTGGCCCGGGGGTGATGTTGCTCCCGAGGTCGCGTGTCCACTCGACGTGGCCGGTCGCCGGCCCGGTCGCTGATGACGTGCCCGTGTGCCGCGCATCGAACAACGCCATTGGCCACGGCGCTGCTTCAGCTGGGGCAGGCGTAGCGGCAACAGGCACCGGTTCGAACACCGCGCTGATGGCCGCCGGCACCAGGGCGACGAAAGTGCCCAGCACGACGACCGTCAATCGACCGACGCCTGGAGTGTGCATGGTCGAATCGTATTGTTGGGGCCTCCACACGGCGCCCGCCATTTGCTTACGAATTCCTAATTCTTTGCGGACGGCCCGCGAGCCGGCCTCGCCCGCGCCTCCACCGCGTGAGGCGAACCGTAGGGTTCCACATGTGCTCTCGACGATGCTGCGCACGGTGGTCCGGTACCGCTGGCCGGTCGTCGCGTTCTGGGTGTCCGTCACCGTCGCCTCCGTCGTGCTCCTCCCTTCGCTGGCGAGCGTCGTGCGCAACGACACCGCGTCGTTCCTCCCGGCCAACGCGCCGAGCGTCATGGCGGCCAGGTTGGCCGCCCCGTTCCTGGCACCGAGCGGCGCGACTGGCGTACTCGTGGCAACGAACACCGCTGGACCTCTGACGCCCGCGGACATATCCGCGATCAAGGTGGTGGAGGACCGAGCCCTCCAATCGCCACTGGTCGTGTCCGTCGGCGGAGGTGCAGTCTCAGTCGATGGACAGGCGTACTCCGCCCAGGTGCGTTTCGCTGCCGCCACCGCCGGCGGCGGCAGCGCGGGGCACGACGCTGTGAACGCCGTCCGCGACGCGTTCGGCGTGACGCGCGATCCGCGGCTCTCGCTGCACCTCACCGGCTCGCTGCCCATACTGGTCGATCAGCAGGCGGCAGCGGTGCGTACCGAGGCCATCGCCGTGGTGGGCACAATCCTGCTCATCATTGTCCTCCTCGCGCTCGCGTTCCGTGCGGTCCTTGCGCCACTCGTCGCGCTGGCACCCGCCGGCCTGGCGTTAGCACTGGCGGGACCGCTCATCGCAGAGTCGACCCACGTCGGCATCGACATCTCCTCCTTGCTGCAGCTCCTTCTGACGGCGTTGGTGCTCGGCGCGGGCACCGACTACGGCCTCTTCCTCCTCTTCCGCTACCGGGAGAATTTGGCGACCGGCATACCCACCGACGAGGCGATCGTGGCCGCGGGCTCGCGGGTGGGGACGTCCATCACCTTTTCCGCGCTGACCGTCGTCTGCGCGCTCCTCAGCCTCCTGCTGGCTAGCTTCGGCCTCTACCGCGGGGTGGGTCCGGGCCTGGCCATCGGCATCGGCATCGTGCTGCTGGTCGAGCTCACCCTCCTGCCGGCCTTGCTTTCCATCGTCGGCCCCCGGCTGTTCTGGCCATCGCGCGTGCGCTCAGGGTCGGGAGGTGCCGGCGTCTGGGGACGAATCGCAAGCCGCGTCGTGCGGCAGCCGGTAAGCGCCCTCGTTGGCGGGGTGCTGATCCTCGGCGGGCTCTCCGCCTTCCTGGTCGGGTACGCGCCCTCCGGCTTCAACCCCGGGGGGGCCATCGCCGGCTCGGACTCGAGCCTGGGACAGGTGATGTTGGCGGAGCACTTCGGTGAGATCGCCGTGGGCGCCACCGAGGTCGTGTTCCGGTTCCCCTCCTCGGTGTGGACTGCCCCCTTCCTGCTCGACCGAGCCCAGGACGAGCTATGGGCGTCGGGGCGCTTCTCCTCGGTGACGGGCCCCCTGGACGCCGGCGGACGCTACCTCCCGCCGCGAGCGGTGGCCCGCATCTACGCCACCCTCGGCCCGCCGCAGCGCCTGCCGCTGGTGTACACGAAGGCGCTGGGTGGTCTGCCGGCCCCGCTCTACGCCGCCTACCGGGTCACCGCGCAGTACGTGACGGAGGACGGCCGCACCGTCCTCTTCCAGACGTCCCTCCGGGCGGGCTCGGCGGGGAGCACGGCGGCGATGCAGGCAGTCCCGTCCGTGCGTGCAGCGGTGTCCGGC
>Ga0181518_10003751_pt1 | contig 13873 bp, 8 predicted proteins | sample PEATcosm2014_Bin_28_FD_119751 | JGI IMG/M metagenome (GOLD analysis project Ga0181518, IMG submission 119751) | Peatland microbial communities from MTU Mesocosm Facility, Houghton, MI, USA - PEATcosm2014_Bin01_60_metaG | ecosystem: Environmental > Terrestrial > Soil > Wetlands > Peat | place... | reverse complement strand
GATTGCTCCGGCGACCGGCCTTCACCCTCCTGGTGTATTCATTGTCGAACGAAAAAAGAAAACTGCTTTCGGCGGGTTAGCGGCCGCCCTCCTTACGGATTGGCCGGTATAAAAGGACTTCTGTGACGTATATCAGGGCAAGACGTTAGGCCAGCGGGCTCATATCAGGCATTGTCGGTAGCTGTTCGCACCGTGCGAGCGCGCTCGCATCTATGACTTACGCGGCGGCTGTCGTGGCTAGCTTGCCAGTTTCCGAGTGCCCCGTGACTCGCCCGCGATCCCGAATTCACCATGCAGAATCGCTAGGTCCACGGAGTCATTTCTGCGCGTAGGCGGCTATGTACACCTCGCACTTACCGGTTCGGCTGGAATCCCGGTACGCCGAACTGCCAAAGCAGGAAGCTCCACGAGTCCGCCAAGCTTTCCTGAAATTCCTTTTCGCCGCTGCCGCCACCGTGACCACCGCCGTAATCCACCCGCAGCAGAACCGGTTTGCCGCTGGAGGTCGCCGCTTGCAGGCGCGCCGTCATCTTGCCCGGCATCCACGGGTCAATGCGCGGATCGTTGATGCCGGTGGTGAGCAGGACCGCCGGATACGACGTGCCGTCTTTCACGTGGTGGAATGCGCTCATCTCATATAACGCCGCAAAGCCTTCCGCAGTCTTCGTGCTGCCGAATTCAGGGATGTTCGTCTCGCCGTTGCCGGTGGTTTCCGCGCGAAGGGCGTCTTCCATACCGACGTCAATGAGAGCGGCGCCGAAGAGGTCCGGCCGCTCGGTGATGGCGCGGCCGATCAGAATGCCACCGGCGCTCCCGCCTTCGCCGGCGAGCCGCGCCGGGGAGGTGTACTTGTTGTCGATCAGATACTGGGCGCAGGCGATGAAATCGCGCCAGGTATTGGGCTTGGTCCGCCCCTTTCCGGCGAGATGCCACTCCTCTCCGTACTCCCCGCCGCCGCGCACATGGCAAGTCGCCATGACTCCGCCCTTTTCGTACCACGGAAGATCGGCTGGCATGAAATACGGATTCTGCGAATAGCCGTAACCGCCGTAACCCGTAAGCAACGTGGGGTTCGAACCGTCGAGCTTCATGCTCTTCGGATGAACGATGGATAGCGGTACGAGAGTGCCGTCGTAGCTGTGGGCTTTGACTTCCACCGACTCCACATTGGCGGGATCATCGTAAGGTCCGGCTGGCTGGATTCTGGTATCGGTCACCCGCTTAGTTTTGGGATCGTATGCGTAGACCTTGAACGCCTTCGCCCAGGAGGTCATGTAAAGCAGGGCGCCCGGCAGGCGGGGATCAGCCACTGCATAGACGGTGCCGTCAAACGGGAGGGCGACGCGTTCCGCTTTCGGAGCAGGACCGTACGGGACCCGCAGTAGGCGGCCGATTCCGCCGTCCAGCAGCCGCACGTACAGCGCGTCCTGCGCTGCACTCATGCCAGTAATCACGGCCTCGCCCGGCGGAACGACGATCTCCGCGGAAGCGAGATCGGACTTGCTAGTATCGATGCGCACGATCTTATACCGTGGAGCATCTTTGTAGGTCAGGAGGTAGAGTTCGTCGCCGTGAACCGCGATGCTCGTGACCCCGTCGGCAAAATCCGCGACCTTGCGCCACGCCGGGTTCGGCTTGCCGATCGAGTTCACCGGCGCGATGTAGTAAGCGCTATTGGGCGTGACGCTCCCGTTCAGAACGCCGAGGGCGTAGCGCGAGCCCGGTCGCGTCATGACGGATGCGATGAGACTTGCGTCGACATCAATGGATGGGACCACGCCGTAACCGAACACCGGCGGGTCCTTCTCGGGGTCAGTGCCCAGGACATGCAGATACGAACGGAACTTCTGCCTCGCCTCCGTCGCGGGCGCTCCGGGCGGCAGGGTTTGCATCCGCCCATACACGAAGCCCCGATTGTCGGGCAGCCATGAAGGCTGCCAGGCTTCCGGACCGACACCGTGAGAAATCACATCCCCGGTCGCGCGACCCGAGGCAATTTCGATAACATGCACTTCGGCATTAGTCTCGGACCCGCCCGGAATGATGCCGACTGCCATATACCGGCCATCGTCGGATATCGCGGCACCAAGGATGTCGTTCTTGCCCTTGCTCTGGTTCGCCGCGGTAAGCGTGATCTTCTCAGGATCGATGAGCAGCCTGTCCTCTCCGTCCAGACCGCTGCGCAGGTAGAGCTTGCCGACGTCCTCGGTGGGCAGGCGCTTCCAAACAAGGTAAAGATCACCCGGCAGTCGCGACGCTCCGACCTGCGGGACGGATTGGTCGAGTTCGCGGATGCGCGCCAGCAATTGCGCGCGGCCAGGCAGGCTCGCCAGCACGGCTCGGGTGTAGTCGTTCTGGCCCTTAAACCACGCCTGCACTTCCGGGTCCTTGAGGTTCTCCATGTAGCGATAAGGATCAACCACCTTCGTTCCGTGATAGTCGTCGGTGACCGGTCTGACAGGTGCGACGGGTGGTGGTAGAGCTACCGTCTGCGCCGATAGACCTGCCGTTCCCGAGAACCAAAGAATTACGGCAGAGCCGAATGCATTCAGAGGGAATCGCGTTATCGTCATCGTGGAATTCCTTTTGCGAAATTCTATCAGATTGTGCGGCTCGACATAAGTTGGACGGGGCCCCGTGATTGGACCCCTCCTCGGTATCAGGCAGTTTCGTGGAGTTTGCCTGGCGCATCGTCGCCGTGGGCACTCGGACAGAGGTTCCAATCGTGCTTCGGAAAAGCCGCCTATTTCGGAGGACGTTGTTTGCCATTATCGTCCGGGTGCGAGTTGAGCGCGCCGTTGATGAGCGGCGGTCGGTGCCGCGAATGCATACAAGTCGCGTTCGGTTCGTACGTAAAGCTTCCCGTCGACAATCGCTGGTGTTGCCAGAATTCCGCCATCAAGTTTGTTTCTAGCCAGCACGTTCATTTGCTCGCCGGCATCGAGGACAGCCACAACGCCTTCTTCGGATGCGATGTAGATCTTATTGTCGGCCGCCACGGGCGACGAGTAGTAATATCCCGATGCTCCCGTGCGTCCGCTGTATACGAGCGCGCCTGTCTGCGCGTTTCGAGCGAAAACGATACCGCCGTTCTGGAATGTATAGAGGCGTCTGTTGTAGTAAAGAGGCGAGGAGACGCCGAGTACCCCCTTGTGCTCCGACCAGGCGACGTGAGTTTGGTTCACCTCGTGCTGGCCGCCCGGTTTCACCGCCACTACGCGTGACGCGTTGTTGGCATACATCCGCGCGGCTCGTTCCGGATTGGCGTTCTCAGCGGCGGGGTCCATGATAATATCCGGCGCGGCGAAGAACAATAATCCGCCGCCGATGACGGGCGTACTCTTCCCGCACGGCGGAAGTCCCGCGACCCACCAGCGCTCCGTTCCATCGACGAGGTTGTAGGCCATGAGCCGTTGGTTCGGTTGAAAGTCACCGCCCAGCACTGCAATCTCATCGACTCCGTCGTGATGCCAGTACACGGGTGTCGACCATCCGTACTGATACCGCGAACGGTCAGTCTTCCAGACGGTCCGGCCATCTCGGCGGTCGACCCCAAGCAGGTACGCTTCTTTCCCTTGATGATTGAGCACGAGCAACTGGCCGGCGACGATTGGTGAAGCGACCGCACCGTAGATGTTCTCCGGGAGAGGGAGCCGCCGTTCCCATTGCACTTTTCCATCGAAATCGTAGCTGACTAAGCCATACGAGCCGAAGTAGGCGTAGACGCGCTCCCCGTCTGTTGCGGGTGTCGGTGCCGCAGGACTGCTGATCTCGTGCACCTTTTCAATCTGGGCAGGCGCAACGCTGCGCCGCCAGAGAAGTTTTCCGGTGCGCAGATTGATGCACACGGTCGAAAGTTGGTTCGTGTCGCGATCAAATTCCGTGAGGAACAAGCGCCCCTTCGCAATGACAGGCGAAGAAATTCCCGATCCGATGGCAACTTTCCAAAGCACGTTCTTGTCGGGTCCAAACTCGACCGGCGGTTTGCCGTCACCGATTCCCGTGGAATTTGGTCCCCGGAATTGCGGCCAGGAAAGCTGGCCCGCGTCGGCCGCCACGCCCGCGAAGGTCGGCAGCGTGACGAGCGCCAGAACAAGGATCGCGAACACGCCACGCGCCGTCGAAGGCGGCTCATTGCGCGGGCCTCGCAATTCGCGCCTAAAGTCCTGCCAGCCGGAAGTCATAACCCAATAGACGGTCCGGAACCGTTCGGTTAACGGCGTTGTGGTTGCTTATCGGACACTAACTAACCCTGACCGCAGCAATGGTCCGCGTTCGGCGTGCCCGGCCCGCGCGGCTCCGCCAAAAAGTAGGGGAAGAGTAGCCGACGATCCACCCGGAATGGCACATTTACAAGCGAGCAGCGCGTTTTTCGGCCAAGTGCCAGGAACGACGAATCGCCGGACACCAGCCGACTTGCTGGCACTTTTCGCCCGCCACTGATTCGACGGCTCCCTACATCTTGCCTCGAGGGCGGGTCTCCGGCTAATGCCGCAGGCTTGTGACGCGCACCGCTGCCCCAATTTGCCGCGCAGGGGGGCTCAGCGGTCGCGGTCGATGCGGTAGATCTGGGTGCTGAACGTGTTTTTCAGCACGACAGGCTCCTCTTCCGGCGTCCAGAAGGCGCCACTTCCAATCACGCCGGTTGTGCTCGAATCGCAAACACGGCACACTGGAACCTGATTTCCCACCGATCGATACCAGTTTATCGTTGGGTGGTATTGCGGTTACCCGCAAAGCCACTGATGCCCGGCTGCAGGCATACTCCGGAATACTCATCAGTCCTCGGAGGAGAACTGGCCGCTTTTTTCTCACCGATTTACCCTACCAGATCTCGCCCAACGCCGTTGCAACAGAACCCATCATTCAGGGGCGCGGACGTAACCGTTCCTGTGCGCTCGGTCGAAAGAATCGCCCGCCGAGGGTGCCGGAGCTATCTGGCGTCAGCGGCGCTTTATCACCTCGGTGGGTGGTGAAACGTCGGTCTGGCTGTTTCACCCGTACTTCAGAAGGGCTTTAAATCCATAATCCATGTGGTGCTGGATGTGGCAGTGAAACAACGCAGCGCCCGGCTGATCGGCCGTGAAGTCGACCACAGCGCGAGCGTACATCGGCACGACGATGGTGTCCTTGATGACCCCTGACGTCGGCTTGCCGTAGATCTCGGCGATTTCATACAGGTGCCTGTGCAAATGCAACGGGTGCGCATCGTCGGTCCGGTTGCGAAACGTCAGCCGGTAGCGCGTACCCTCCTTCAACACGAATTCATCCTCGTGTGGATACGGCTTGCCGTTCACCGTAAACGAATTGAACTTGCCCGCGCCGCGCGGAATCTTCTCAAAAACCATCTCGAGATGTTGGGCCGCCGCCGGTCCTGATGGCGGATTGCCAAAGAGCGTGTAGTCCCAACCAGGCGCCGTCGGCGGAATCCATTGCGGGCTGCGGCGCTGGTTGGCGTATTCGATCACGATGCCCAATCCGCCGTCGCGAACCGGGTCTTCAGGCGCCCCCATCACCCAGACGCCGGGCTGGTTCATGGCTACCCACGCGTCGATGCGCTCACCAGGCCCGAGCATCAGGACATCCACGGCCGCCGGCCGCGGCACGAGGTTGCCATCGAGCGCTTCGATGTGGAACTTGTGGCCGGGTAGGGCAAGGTACCGGTTTTCGATCGCGCTGGCGTTCAGGAAATGGAACATCACGCGCTGCCCCGTGCGCACGCGGATGGGCTCGCCAGAGCCGAGCGCCTTGTCGTTGATGGAGTAGGTGTCGCTTGCCACCTCCCATCCCGGAGGCCGTGTATCTAGCACGGCGGGCTTTTCCGGTTGGGGCCCCGGGGGGCCGAGATCGTCGGTGTCCATGTATTGCGTGGTGAAGTAAGGTTCCCAATCGCGCAGCGCCAGGTAATGCTCTTGATCGTAGGCGCCGGAGTTGCGGCCGTCTTCGATCACCAGAAAACCGAACTGGCCGGTGTAGGCCCCGCGATGCAAGTCGTCCATCGACATGGCATGCGTGTGATACCAGCGCGTGCCTGCCGGATTCGGCGTGAACCGATAGCTGCGGGCCCCGTGCGGCGGAATCACGAGAGTTCCTTCTTCTTCGGCACCATCCACCTCGGGCGGTATCAACAGTCCGTGGTAATGCACCAGTTCAGGGACATCGGTCTTGTTCACCACGTTGACCGTGACCGGAACTCCTTGTTTCATCCGCAAGAGCGGACCCGGCGAGGATCCGTTGTACCCGACAGTGCTGATAATCCGATTCGGCGCCAGTTCCACCGTGACGGGCGCGATCTCAAGGTTGAATTCCGTTCCCGAAATCTCCTTGGTGCCGATCGAGGACGGCGCGGGGGGCATCGGCATCTGCTGGGCGACCAGCGGTCCCGCGGCCGCCGCGGCACCCACCAGTTTCAGGAACTCACGTCGATGGGGGGAGTTTCGATCCGGCATGAAACAAGCAGCGGGCTTTCCGGCCTGGGCCCGCTCATGGTACGCTTCAGGATATCAAAAGGGGCTACCGACCATGAAATTGGCCCGCCCATTGCTCGCGATCGCCTTGCTACTTGCAGCGGTGATCGAGCTTCTTGCCTGGCAACGATTCGGCCGCACCGGCTCCAATCAGTTGCTGGCTTACGACTCGACCGACCAGAACCTCCCAGGGGAGTTCTACTTTAGCCGGCTCCGCTACAATTCCGGGTACGGCGGCGGGTCCGGATATCGCGGCTTTCGGGGCGCCTACGGGTGGTCACAGGACTTCCCGCGGGCCGACCACGATTGTCTCCTTGTCCTTCGCCGCCTCACCCGCATTGACTCGCCATCCCCGCTCAGCGTCGTCGACATTGACGACGACCACATGCTGGACTTCCCGTGGATCTACGCCGTGAACGTGGAAAACTGGGCGTTCACGGACGTGGAAGCCCAGCGTCTGCGCGAATACATCGCGCGCGGTGGATTTCTGATGGTGGACCACTTCCATGGGCCTGGCGACTGGGATCGCTTCATGGCGGGCATGAGCATGGTGCTGCCCGAAACAGTGGTGGAGGACATTCCGGACGATGACCCGATCTTCCACGACCTCTACGACATTCGGGAAAAATTCCAGATCCCCGGCGAGCAATACGTCGCCACGGGCCGTACCTATGAAAAGGACGGCTACATCCCCGGGTGGCGTTGCATCCGCGACAAGAAGGGGCGCATTGTCGTGGCCATCTGTTTCAATATGCACTTGGGCGACGCGTGGGAGTGGGCGAACGATGGGGGGTATCCGGAGAAGTTTTCCGGTCTCGCGTTCCGAATAGTGCTGAACTACATTACCTATTCAATGACCCACTGATGGTCCTGCGCTAGAGCCGCTGTCGCGCCGGGTCAAAAGGGCGGTCTGATCACGCAGTCTGCCGGAAGACGCGCCGTTCCGCGCCTTTCAGCCACGGAAAGCGCGCATCCAGCGTGGCTGACGTTTCCGCTGACCTGACCGCCGGCATTGACCGCATGCCGAGCACTCGGGGCGTTCAAACAACATTGTAGAACGGAAGTCTGTGGGTTCCGGGCAGCAAAGCGTCACGTTTGTGTCACATTTTCACGGGGCGATCTGGCTCAGGCCGTCTGACAGCCACCATATCGGACACTATTCTCGGATGCAACGCTTGTTCATGGTTTCATCTCAATCGGCGCTTCCGGATGCAGTCTCGTTCGGATAGTTGAAGAAGATCTGGTTGCCGTCGGGATCATCGACCACCAGGAGCCGGTAGCCCCACCGGCCGTCCTTGACCGGAGCACCCTTGCCTTCGAGTTCTGTCCGCAGCGCATCGAGGGCCGCAACCGCGGCCTCGCGGGTCTCCGGCTCGACGTTCAAGGAGATGAACATTAGGCCTTTGCCGACCTTCTCGGGCCACTGGCTGGAAAGGATGAGCGCGCAGCCCTGCCGCTCCACCTGGGCGACGAACGTCTTGCCGTCCTCATCGAAACGCCAGGGGATCGAGAAGCCGAGACGGTCCACGTAGAAGCGGATCGACGCGTCGACATCGGCGACGTGGAGGACGGGGCGGGCGAACCAGTCGGTCATAGGCTCTAGAGATCTCCTCGGCAACTTCTTCCTGCGTCTTGAATTCTACACCCCACTTAGGAGTTCCTGGCCGATGCGAACCCGGCTGTGGTAGCCGGTCATCTCGACGTCATCCTACCGCCGGCCAATATCGTATCAGGCGCGCCAGCCTGGACACCCCGGATCTCACTGGACCTCCGCAAATGGAGTGGGTTCGAATATTCATGGCGACGGTAATTGTCTCAAGCGTGAGCTGTCCTCGTGCTCCTCAATAGGGAAGCTGACCTGTCGGCGGGTGCGGATTCAGGCCTTCGGTTCTGTCTCCACGTAGCAGACCTGGACGACGATCTCGTTGGGTTCGCTGGCCGCGAAAGCGGGCTGCGGTCCTGGCCGCTCTTCCCACTCGAACCAGGCTTCCGCACGCGACGACGGTGGTAGGTCCTCAGGCGGTATTTCCTACACCGTTACGACGTGCCGTGGTCCCGCGTAATCCTCGGGCAGCGTCTTCAGATAGCCGTACTGAATCCGCAAACGTTGCGGCGCCGTGCTCAGCCGGTTCAGCCGTTCGAGTCGCGCCAGCCTCGATACCACGGATCTCACGTTGCCTCCACCGGAAAGCTGGCAATCCACCTTTCCTCCAGCCGGCGCAAGCGCCTCGCGATGGCCTTCACCAGCGCCTCTTCTTGATCGGCTCCGGGGCTGCGGGCACTCTGAACTCGATCCCGCTGTCATTACCTGAAGCCACCGACGGAAGCTACTAGGAGATCACCGGAGACGGGGCCAGCGGTGACGGCACCGTATTCCGCCTGCCCGTGAGCCTCGTCCCGTAGTAAACCGGTATTGACACTACGTCGCTGACAACCCGGTTACGTCCCGTCTCCTTCGCCCGGTAGAGCAGTTCATCACACCTCCGAATGCAGGACTCGACGGACTCCCCTCGTTGGTACTCCGTGAATCCGATGCTCATGGTGAGGCGGATGGTCGCTTCCCCGTGTGGCACCTCCAACGCCAGGATTGCCTGCCTCAACCGCTCAGCCACCTCTGTTCCTTCCTCCACGCCCATCGCGACCAGCACGATTAGGAACTCTTCGCCCCCCCATCGGCAACACAGGTCGGACTTCCTCATGGTCTCGCGGGTCGTACGCGCCACGCTCGCCAACATCATGTCGCCGACATCGTGCCCGTAGATGTCGTTTACCCGCTTGAAGAAGTCTAAGTCGCACAGCATCACGCACAGCGGATGTCCGCCCCGGCTGGCGCTGGCGATCTCCCGCATGAACAACTGGCCCGCGCCACGCCGGTTCCACAGGTCCGTCAGCGGGTCAGTCCGAGAGGCCATCTCCAGTTCTTGGTTCTTCTGCACCAGCAGCTCGTGTGCAGTTTTAAGATCCTCTACAAGATGCCTGTTTTGAAGCCGTAGGTTCAAGGATGAGATGATCGTCAGATGGATGCGCCACGTGGCGATTAACGTGGCCAGAGTGAAGAGGCTGGCGAGCAACCCCGTGGCAAGGTGAACCTCATCGCCGTGAACCACGAGACGCACGGCTGGCCCGAGACCAGTTGGGACAATGAACGCGAGGAACGTCTCGGGCCGCGCCGCAAGGAGAGAAGCTGCGCCAAGCATCATTCCGCCCAGAATGAAAACGAGAAAGACCTGATTAACGGGATAAGCTTCTGGGTATAGCAAAACACCTGCCGCGCCCCAACCTGCTCCGGCCAAGCCCGCGCCAATGGTGAAAGCAGTGCCCCACTTGCTCGTCTCTAGGCTCGACGGCGGAGTGCGCCAATAGAGCCGCCCCAGAGTGAACCTGGCCATTGGTACCAGAAACATGTACAGGCACCAACCGAGGATGACAAGGTGCGGAACGGCACGCCACTGAAGACGGCTCAGGATTAGCGCGGCGACTAAAGTGATCCCAATGCCGACGTCAGCGTTCGCGTAGAGCAGCCGAACCTGCTCCGCATACACCTGTCGTCTCCTGAAATCTTCCTGCGCGAAGGGCCAGAATAAGCGCTGCCCCGCTTCTGTTCCTTTGGCTCGTGGAGAGCGAGACTGTTCGGGTTCGGCCATCGCGCAAGCCTGTAACACAAGGCACCGGCAGATCGTATTTCTGAAACGACAGATCTCCGATGCATATATCTTCCGGCAGCGCCCGCGGGGGACACAATGCTGCTGATGGTTAATGTTAGAACCGGGCGGCCTTCTGTAAGATAGAGACTTAACAGGAAACTTGAAGCCACTCTATACGAACGAGCTAAGCCACACTTTCTAAGATGCCTACATGCCAAAGATTCTGGAATGTATAGCTTAGCCCGTATTTGGCCAATGTGGTTTTCCTGTTCCGTCTTTGTTTTAGGTCGGCGCGCAGAGTCCGACTGGGTCAATCGCAGGCTCGGCATTGCCAGCCACGTTGGGCTTCGCGTCCGGCAGAACCGGATGGGGCATCTGGGCACTATCGGGGGTTCTTGGAGGTCCTGCCGCGCTCAATACGCGGATGCGGCCACGGTTGCCGTTACCCGCCAGCCGGCCTCTTCCTCTCCACGTAGCTCACCCGGATGATCTGCTCGTCGCTGAGGCGGTCGGCATATGGTCGTTTAGACGTCCGGCTTCCACCGCTTGGGTGAACCGATCCGCTCCCCGATCGCGGCCGCCAATTCACCCGCGCGCTGCGAGCCCACGATCACGGTTTCGCCGCCGGTTAATTCGATGCGCACGCTGCGGTTGCCGCTGACATTGTAAGTCATGCCGTCGGCTCGCCAGCGCACGCCCCAACCCCCGGAAAAGTATGTTTCGGCTTCGGCGCTACGAATCTGGCTCCACGAAATCAGCCGTTCGGGCCAAAGCCAGTGAAAGTGAATCGACAATTCCCTTTCACGGACTTCGGTGACCAGGCTCCCGAGGGAAAACCAGACGGCCAGCAGTCCGGGCACACCCAGAAAGACGTACGGGCGCGGCCCCGGATGGTTGCCCAAGTTTTGCGGCAACGCCGTGACCACCGCGACTATCGGCACGGACAGCGCCACCAGCAGCAGTACCCAAGCCCACAAGCGCTGCACTTCGCGGAAGTAGACCATTTCCATAGGGCTTGAAGCTGGTGACGCCCCTACCGAAGGCGCCTCGACCCACGCAGACTCGGGTGAACCGGTCGCCGAGGTGCATCCGGTCAACTGCGCTTTGCGAATGCATGAGTCACATACTGAGAACCCGATGCCTACTGTGGCTCCACATCCGATGCACTTGCCCATATCCTTCACTCCGAGGCTGTGACTACTCCGACCCTCGCGCTGCATGGTTCGCGCCACATCGGCCATTGCCTGGTGCATGGCCTCCGTCATCCCGCTTCGTACATATTCGTAAAACCGGAACCACCGGAGACTCCAGCACGCTGGCGTACTCGCTCACTGATCGTCGGGCTCGTCCCGATACCTGTACAGCCGCATAACGAGGCGTTCCTGGCGCACCGCATCATCGCCCTGGCGGATCATCCTCACCGCCGTCAAGAATATCACACCGTTTCCGATTCGCGTCTGCGGCAGCGCGCCGCCTTTCTGGCCAGGGCTGGGGCGCCCGAAATCAGGTCGATACTCCGGCCTAGCGGTGCCGTTTGCAGGCTGTCGTTCAGCCGGAAATCTCCCGCCGTGTGGTGTATTCTCGCGACTTGTGAAGTCTTTTGGCGACTTTTGAAGCTTTTTGTGCCGCCGTGTGAGGGGGCCACGCCGTTTTGCCCCTAATCGCGCCCTTCGCGCCATCATCGCCACTCCTTCGCCAGCAAAAATATCCTCGCAGAATTGCCTTGCCTTCCAAGCCCTTCCGAGTGATCCATGTGATGACCGCGCAGAGCGCGGCACCAAGGAGATTCAAAATGAAAACGTTCACCATCGACAACGAGAACAACATCAGCGCGTTCGCCAGCCCGGAGGATGCCGCGGCGGCAACCACGACGCCCTTCGACAGCTTCGCCACCGAGCAGGAACTCGCCGAGTTGGCCACAGGTTGGCCGGCGGATCGGCTGGTAGCCATCTGGAACAGCCTGCCGGGCGTCACGCCGGTGAAGAAGTTCAAGGACCGCAACACGGCCATCAGCCGGATTTGGGCGCGCATCCAGGATCTGGGCGAGAGCGCGGAACCGAAGCCTGCCGCCAAGCCGAAAGCCGCACAGAAGGCCAAGGGTGGCGCACGGGCCGCCAAGGGCGCGCTGGGGAAGGGCAAGGCGAGCAAGAAGGCCACCCCGGTCAAGGCCGCGCCCAAAGCCAAGAAGGCAGCCAAGGCCCGCGAAGCCGGTGCCCCGCGCGAGGGCAGCAAAATGGCGCAGGTGATCGCGCTGATGCAGCGCAAGGGCGGTGTCACGATTTCCGAGGTCATGGAGCGGATGGGCTGGCAAAAACACACTGTGCGCGGGTTCGTCGCGGGCGCTCTGAAGAACGCCGGGTACGCGGTCGAGTCCTTCAAGCCCGAGAACGGGGAACGAACGTATCGCATCAACAAGTAGTTCGATTCGCCCCTCCTACCCGCCCGCCCGGCTCCGGCCGCGGCGGGCTTTTTTCGCTTCTGGGCGCGGCCATCGACCAATACCGCCAGCCGCCTTGTTGCCACGCGAACGTGGGCCGACCTGGCGTAAAAGGGCCGGGCGCTATTTGGACAGGACCTGGAGGTCGGAACGGTAGCCCGCGGGGGCACTCTTGCCGGGATCGCCAACGATGTTCCAGATTCTTCACCCTTACCTCGTCTGCGCAGCGCCATTTACCCGTGATTTGAGCGCAGTCATCAGTCCTGCCGAGAACGCGATACAATCGCCTTCGTAGAAAGCGAGGTGATCGCCTTGACCAAGCTTTTGAGTAGGCCCCTAAACAACCCATGAACAGCGGGTTACCACATGCCGGGGTGCTGGAGAAGCCAGCTAGATGACTGGCCCGTCTGACGGCACAGACAAATGTGGTATCGCGGCAAGATAAGGCGCACGGGAGAAGGTGAGGCCAGGTCGCGCTTCTCCCATTTCCAAGCAACGCCCCACGCAGGGCGCCGGATTTGGCGCAGGACCTGAAGAACGTGCTCAGTGCCAGTGTCCGCCGTCCGCCCGCCCCGACTCCGACGGCGGGCTTTTTTCGTTTCGCGTGCCAGTTCCGGCGCGGTGGCCCAACACTGCCAGCCGCCCTGCCCGGCGCGCACGTGGGCAAACCGTGGCGCGCCCGTGGCTATCCTGGGCGGCCAAGCCGTGGTGAGCTAAGCGCGCCGGGTGCCGGTTTGAAGAAGTTACACACTATGGTACTTTGCCGCCGCAAGCAATTACGTTTGAAAAACCGCGATATCTCATTGGGTGCGAGTTCCGCGTCGCAAATCACGGCGGCCTTAGCCCACGCCGGATCACCGGGTATGAGCGGGCATCACCCGTCGGCGCGCCGGGCAACGAAGCCTGACGGACCGGATCGGACACGGCACATCCGAGAACGGCACTGTTCAAGAAAGGCGGAAGTTCGATAGCGTTACGTGCATCCAACGCTGTGTAGTTTGAGTGCCGTTCGCCAAGCGGTAAGGCACGCCCCCTGCCATTCAGAGGACCAGTCAGCTAAGGGGCGATACATGGGTTCGAATCCCACACGGCACTCCAGAAACACGACTGGTCCTCCACAAGCCCACCCGAGAAGGTAGGCTTTTGTTTTTCCCGGCAGGATTCCGCGCGGACAGCGGAAATGAAGCGGTATCATTTATGGTCACTGCTGTCCGGCTAAAATCTTCCACCAGCCAGGAACTCCCGCGGAATCAGTGAGCTAGGGGCGGACTTGGATTTTTCGATTTGAACTTTTTCAGGCGAATCCCCCCCAACTGCCGGCGGCG
>Ga0181518_10003746_pt1 | contig 13887 bp, 13 predicted proteins | sample PEATcosm2014_Bin_28_FD_119751 | JGI IMG/M metagenome (GOLD analysis project Ga0181518, IMG submission 119751) | Peatland microbial communities from MTU Mesocosm Facility, Houghton, MI, USA - PEATcosm2014_Bin01_60_metaG | ecosystem: Environmental > Terrestrial > Soil > Wetlands > Peat | place... | reverse complement strand
GACGGCAGCGCCGGCGGTCGTGGCGACGCTCGGCACGGCCGCTGAGGCGACGCCCCCGAAGATCCCGATCGCCACGACGAAGAGCCCGATCGCCACAACGAGGGTCCCGATCGCCACGACGAGTGCGCCACACGCCAAGACCCCACGGGTCGGTCTCGCCATTGCCCGGCGACTCTATCAACGCCATGCCGGGCTGTTCGGCTCAGACGCCAAGCAGGAGACGCGCCACCAGCGCGCCGGGGTGAGCCGACGCGCGGGCCGATCGGGAGATAAAACGAGGGCTGCCCGCCGCACGGGACCGGGGGGCTGCGGCGGAACAACCCTCGTCCTCATTATGTTCCCGGCGCGCGCATTCCGAAACCCGAAAACCGCAAACCCGCCCAGCAGACCCGAAAGGCGAGCGCCTAGTCCTCTGGCCTTGAGCGCGGTGGACGCCGGTGCCCGTGATGACCGGCAACGCCGTGTTCCCAGTTCCTGACGTCCTGGGTGGTGTCGTGCGCGAGCTCCGACGGCCGCTCGGGACCCGAGTTGTGGTCGAGATCGGCGTAGGGGTGCTGGTTGATGGCGCTCCCGCTGCGTGTGTACCAGCTGTATGCGAACCCGAAGAAGCCCACGACGAGGAAGCCACCGAAGATCAGGCTTCCGCCGGCCAGCGCAAACGCGAAGGGAATCGTCACCACAGCATGCATGTGGGGCTGCTCGCCCTGACGCTACGCCCTGGCTCGAGGCGTGGCATCCGAACGCCGCCGGCACCGGCGTCAGTAGAAGTCCTCGGACCGGCCCAGCCGCCGACAGGCCGCGGCCCGGGCAAACGACTGAGCTGTCAACCGGGGCTCAACGATTGGGCGTGCGGAGCCGATTACTACACCGATCATGCGGCGACTGGTCGTCCAACAGGCAGTAACGATCGAGCTCGATGCCGATATCGGCTTCGAGCACGAGTGCGTGCACTGCTGCGTAGGCTGGGTTCTCGGCCCGGTCGCGACGCTCACTCCGCGCGGCACGACTACCACCGCCGCGCGCGAACGGCTCGAGCACGGGTCGCTCTGCTTCATGACCTTCGAGCACGGTCGGACGCCCGTGGCCCTGCGCGGCGTCGCCCTGGCGGTCGCGATGAGCGACACGATCGAGTTCGTCGTGATCGATGGGATCCAGGTGACCGAACGGCGGTCGGCCGCGCGCGTGGCGGTCGTGACCCCGATCCGGGCGACGTGCGTGGAGGCCGACGAGACGGTCGCCGCCCAGATCGCCACCGTCACTTCGAATCTCAGCATCGGCGGCGCGCTGCTCACGCGTCGCCCCGGTCTCGGCGACGGTCCGCGCTGGCAAATCGCACTGACCCTGCCGGGCGACCCCGTGCCGGTACGCTGCGACGCGCTGCTGGCGCGCCAGACCCCCACCCACGTCGGGGTGAGATTCGACAACATGCAGGAGGCCGACCAGCTGCGGCTGGCCAAGATCCTTGCCGACCGGCAGCGGCGTTCGCTCCCGGGGAGCCCGATGGCCGCTTGATGACGGGGCACTCGCCGCGTCCGAGTTGAGAGTGAGAGCGAACCGCGAACATATGCGGGTGGTGCGCCGTGCCTGAACCTGCCCGTCCGCCGGGATGGCTCCCCAAAGCCGAGTTCGACTCGATCTTCAGCCGGGTCCCGCGCCTCTGCGTCGAGGTCGTGATCGTGGCGCCGGGCCGCGGCGTGCTGCTCATGCTGCGCGACATCCCGCCCAACGTCGGGGTCTGGCACATCCCCGGCGGCACGGTGCTGTTCGCCGAGCCGGTCGTCGAGGCCGTCAAGCGAGTGGCCCGCTCCGAGCTCGGCATCACCGTCGAGGTCCGAGAGCTGCTCGGCGGTGTCGCCGAGCCCGTGCGCGGCCAACCCCGGCGGCGTCGAGCGCGAGCGCGACCACCACGCCGGTGCGATCCTTGCCGGCCGCGCAATGCACGAGGACACCGCCGTCCGCGCGGGCGATCGCGCGGACTGCGCCGACGACCGAGTCCGGGCGGCGATGCAGGTAGCTCATGTACGCCCGCACGACGGGCGGCTCGTCCGGCCATGCCTCTCCGTCGGCCGCCCCCCATGGCTTGACGGTGTCGGCTTCGAGATCAGTGTTGCCGCCGGACTCCGGGTACAGCGAGCGGTGCTCGATCCGTACCGCGGGCACGGCCGTCATCGGTCCCGGCCCCTCGAGCTCGACCTCGACCTCGGTCCGGAGGTCGAGCACCACCTCGAGCGCCTGCTGCTCGACGAGCAGACGCACGTCGCGCGCGCTCAGCGACTGCAGGTTGTCGGCTCGCAGCAGCACGCGGGGCACGACCGCCCGCGCGTTGACCGCCCCATCGAGCGCGAGCCAGCGGGGATTGTCGTTCGCGACGCTCATCCCTCCAATCCTCGCAGGCCGCATGCGACGGCCTGCGACCCGCGAATGTCAGACCCGTAACCCGCCGCGCCGCAGCTCGGCGCGAGCGTTCTCAAGCGCGCGGCCGCCGTGAGCGGAGTACCCGACCACGACCATCGTGTGTCCGTCCGGAGCCAGGCACTTGACGTGCTTGCGCTCGCGCTCGATCCTCCACCCTTGTCGCACGGCGTCCGCAAGGAGATCCGACAGCGCCTTGTCGCGCACGAGTCTGGTCACGGGTCCAGACGGTATCGCTTACGACTTGTGGGCGACGGTGCCGGGCGGTAGCGTGCCCTGCGTGGGTTCTGATTGGCCGGCAGTCGCCTACGCCCGGTGGAGCGCGTCGTGCGATACGTTGCACGCCCATACGCAGGTGCTCGGCAAGCTCGCGGTGGCGCTCGCGCCGCCTGAGCCCGAACTGCAGCACGCGGCGCTTCGCCTCACCGCGCGGGGGTGGGAGACCGCGCCGCTGCCCGCGCTCGATGGGTCAGGGGCGTTCGTCGTTGCGCTGGATCTCCGTACCCACGAGGCGGTCGTCGAGCACAGCGGCGGGGGCGCGACGCGGGTCGCGCTCGCCCCCGACCGACCGGTGGGCGAGGTCACGCGAGCGCTGCTCGCGGCCGTCCGCCACGTTGCGGGTCCGGTCGCGATCGACCCGACACCCCAGGAGGTCCCGTGGCGCTTGCCCCTCGACGAGGATGACGAGCACGCGCGCTACGACGCGGCCCAGGTCGCAGACTACTTCGCAGCCGCGACCCGCGCCGCGCTCGTCCTCGCGGCGTTCCGCGCGCCGTATCGCGGACGGTCGACCCCGGTCAACGCGTGGTGGGGCTCGTTCGACCTCGCGGTCAACCTCTTCTCCGGCCTGCCCGCCGACCCGCCGGCGAGCGACTTCATCATGCGCAACGCGATGGACGCCCAGGAGGTGGCCGTCGGCTGGTGGCCCGGTGATCCCCGATACCCCAACGCGGCCTTCTACGCGTACGCGCATCCCGCGCCCGACGGCTTCGCCGGTGCGACCCTCTCGCCTTCCGCGGCACGCTGGGAGCCAGCGCTCGGCGAATACATCCTGGACTGGGACGACGTCCGCGCCGCCCCCGACCCGCACAGCCTCGCTCTCGGCTTTGCCCGTTCGGCGTTTCACCACGCCTGTACGGTGTGCGCTTGGAATCCCGCGCTCGCGGCCAGCGCGGAGGGGACTCCCCCGCCGGTCAGGTGATGGCAGACCAATACGTGGTCACCCCGAGCACTGGCAGGCCTGGAGCCGCCCGGCGCCCGCGTAAAGCCGGTCCGGGCCGGCCGGCTACGCGGTACTCGTGGTCGCGCGATCGGCGTGCACCTCGAAGCCGGTCAGAGTGAGGGCTCCGAACGACGTGATCAGTGCAACGTCGATCGCATCCCGGCCGCGTCCGACGACGACGCGCCCGACGCGTTGACTGTTGTTGCGAGCGTCGAACGTGTGCCACCGGCCGTCGAGGTAGGCCTCGAACCACGCGGCGAAGTCCATCGGCTCAGGTGATGCCGGGACGTCGATGTCGGGGAGGTAGCCGAACACGTAGCGGGCCGGGATGTTCAGGGCGCGGCAGAAGGTGATGGCCAGATGGGCGAAGTCGCGGCATACGCCCTGACCGGAGCGGTAGGCGTCGGCCGCTGACGTCCATGGGTTGGAGGAGCCAGGCACCCACTCGAGGCAGTCATGGACGTAGTCGACAATCGCCTGCACCCGTCCCCACCCCGGCGCCAGCCCGCCGAACCGCTGCCAAGCCTCGTGACCCAGCTCGTCCGGTAGACAGAAGCGACTGGGCATCACGAAGCTGAGCACCTCGTCAGGCAGCGACGCAACCGGAGTCTCGTGTGCGTCGGACTCGATCAGATCCGCCGGTTGCGAGAGGAGCACCTGCGTCTCGTATGCCATGTGGAAGACCCCCCTCTCGATCTCAAACCGCTCGCAGCGGTTTCCGAAGTTGTCCAGGTAGGAGTAGTGGTGGGCATCGGTCACCCATCGCTCCTCCTGGATCGAGACGCTCGCGTGCGGACGAGGAGCGACCTGCATGATCGCCGTCGTGGGCTGCACGGATTCCAGACCAAAGGCGCACCCCAAGCGCAGCCCCAGCGATCCGTGACCGTCATCGCGGTGATCGGCCGAAGGCCCTCGGAAATCGTCGGCTGGAGCCCGGGCAGGGTCGATCATCCCCGTGAGCATGGCAGCTCAGGCCCCTCATGACCGTCGTGGCGTGGGCCAACGCGATCGCACCGCGCGCGGCCGTCAGTCGATGAACTCTGCGGGCCGCTTCTCCAGAAACGCGGCGACCGCCTCGGGCGGCGCGTTCCCGAATGTCGCCATGATCTGCTGGCGATCTTCGTATTCGGTCGCCGCGTGCTGGGAGGCAATCTCGAGAGCAGTCCAGATTCCCCGCTTCGTCAGACGCACGCCCCACGGCGCCAGCGACGCGATCTGCTCGGCTGCCTCCAGCGCTCGTGCCGCGAGGCGATCGGCATCGACCACCTCGGCGACGAGCCCGATCCGCAAGGCCTCGGCGGCGTCGACGCGGCGTGCGGTGAGCATCAGTTCGTGCGAACGCGACGCACCGATCAGCCGCGGCAGCAGCCAGCTGGTGCCCATGTCGCAGTTGGAGACACCGATGTTGATGAACGCGGCACGGAACACGGCTTCGCGACTGGCGTACCGAATGTCGCACCCGAGCGAGAGCGCGAGTCCGAACCCCGCCGCGGGACCGTTGATCGCCGCGATCACCGGCTGGGGAAGCGCTCGGAGCCTCAAGATCAACGTCGACATGTGCTCCTGGGTAGCGAGGCGATCGCGTGACTCGTCATGTCCGTCGCTTCCCGGCGGCGCCCCGTAACCATGGAGATCCAAGCCGGCGCAGAAGCCCTTCCCGGCGCCGGTGAGAATCACCACGCGGCAGGCCCGGTCCGAACCGATCGACGCCAGCTCCCGGTGCACTGCTTCACACAGCTCGGCCGTCATCGCATTGAGGCGATCGGGACGGTTCAGCGTGATGCGGCGCACGTGGGCCGCGGGAGCGTCGGCGAGGAGCACTCGATCCACCTCGCCATCGTATCCCGTCGGCGACCACGGCGGACGGTTGCTGCATCCGCGGCGCGGTTAGTTAGTTAGTTAGTCCCGGTCAACGCCGAGCGCGCCAGAATCTCCAGCGGCCCGCGGTCGCGCGCAAGCACTGCTAGACTCTCTTTATCGATACAGAAGCGGCTCCCCTCCCAGCTGGAGATGTCGTCTTGCGACGTCCGACGCTCGATACCGTGGCGCGGGCCCTGGGCGTGTCGCGGATGACCGTGTCAAACGCCTACAACAAGCCGGATCAGTTGTCGGCGCAGACGCGCGAAGCAGTACTGGAGATGGCGCGCTCACTGGGCTACAGCGGACCCAGCGCCGCCGGGCGGTCCCTGCGCCGCGGCATCTCCGGCACCGTCGGCGTGCTGCTCACCGAGCGCCTGCCCTACGCGTTCGCCGATCCCGGGACGATCGCGTTCCTGCACGGTCTGGCAACCGAGCTCGCCGATGCCTGCCGCGCCCTGCAGCTGATCCCCAGCGATGGGGATCCCGACGGCACGCTCGCGCTCGTCCGGGGCGCGATCGTCGACGCATTCGTCGTCAACGGTCTCGGCGAGGACGACCCGGTCATGTCGGCCGTGCTGGAGCGGCGTCTGCCCCTGGTCACGGCCGGCAGCCCGCGTCTCGCCGATGCTCCCTTCGTCTCAGTCGCAAATGCGCCGGCGGCATGCATGGCGGCGGAAGCGCTGATCACGCTGGGTCATACTCGCATCGGCACGGTCACCTACCGCGCGCAACTGCGGACCGCGCGCGACGGCGGTCTGATCGCGGTCCACCAGTGCTTCCACGACCGGCTCGTCGGCTACGAGCGGGCGTTTACCGCTGCGGCCCTGCCACAGGACCGGTTGAGTACGCGCGCGGCCTCGACCAACAGTCGTGGTGGAGGCCGACAGGCCGCCCTTGAGCTGCTGTCCCTTGCCCCCGAGATCCGCCCCACCGCGCTGCTGGCAATGACCGATGTGCTCGCGCTGGGAGCGATCGATGCGGCACGCGAGCTCGGCCTTGCGGTGCCGGGCGATGTGTCCATCGTGGGATTCGACGACATCGAGGAGGCGCGCCGCAGCTCTCCGCCGCTGACGACGATCCGCCAGGGGCTGTTCGAGCAGGGACAGAATGCGGCCGCGCTCGCGCTCGCGCTCGTCGCCGGGGAGGTTGCCGAGGCCGACGACTTCCCGGCCGAGCTCATTATCAGGGCAAGCGCTGCACCGCCCACGACCGATCACACGGACCGACCGGCGACATCATGATCGAGGTGCTCGGGATCCTGTCGGGCTGTCTGACCACCCTGAGCTGGGTGCCTCAGCTGCTGCGAACCTGGAGGAGCGGGCATGCCGACGACATCTCCGGCACGTACCTCTTCACGTTCGGCACGGGCGTCGCGGGCTGGATCATCTACGGGGTGCTGAGGTCCGACATCGCCGTGATCTTCGCCAATGTCCTGACGCTCATGCTGTTGATATGCCTGCTGTGGATGAAGTACGCACGAACGACCGCGCCGTTTGACCACCCCGCGACCGAGCGCCCGGTCAGTTGACGCCGGCTGGTTGAGCAGGCCGCGCTGGGGTTCGGTCCTGGACGATCGGAGGCCCCGGGCTCGACCCGGTGGCGGGACGGCTCTGCGATCATGAGCACACACGAACCGTGACTCAGCCGCCGGCAGCGAACACCATGTCCGTGATCCTCACCACGCCGTATGCCGCCCGCTGATCTGCGTGGGTCCGCCACCACGGCGACGCCCCCGGGCCGTGGTCATGGGATGCCGGATGAGCTGGATCCCCGGCATCTCGCCGTCCGCGTTGTCGAGCTCGCGCTCATCGTCGCGGTGGTGGCGGTCGCGATCAGCGCCTTGCCGGGGCTCGGCGAGGTGCGCGTGCGTCTGCAGGGCGCCAACCCGGCCTGGATCGCAGCGCTCGCCTTCGCTGAGCTCGGATCGTGCCTCGGGTACGTGGTTGTCTTCCGCTCGGCCTTCTGTTCGCAGATGTCGTGGGGCCTGAGCTACGACATCGCGATGGCGGAGCAGGCGGCCAACGCGCTGCTACCGGCCGGCGGCGCCGGGGGGCTCGCGCTTGGCGTCTGGGCGCTGCGGCAGTCCGGCATGCCCACCGACCACATCGCGCGGCGAACGGTTGCGTTCTTCGTCGTCACGAGCGCCGCGAACTTCTTCACGCTGATCCTCGTGGGGGTCGGTGTGTTCGCCGGCATCGTGGCGGGCCGGGGCTCAGACCTGCTCACGCTCCTACCGGCGCTGATCACGGCCCTCGGTGCGCTGATCGTCGGACTGAGCCCGAAGCTGCTGCGCGCGCTGGGCAAGCGCGGCGCAGACGCGAAGGGCGTCGGCTGGCGCAGGCGCGTACGCGTCGTGCTGCGCGCGTGGCTGGAGGCTGGGGCCGACGGCGTGGACCAGGCGATCGCGCTTCTGCGCTCACACAGCATCGGCGTGATCGTGGGCTCGTTGTCCTATATGGGTTTCGACATCGCCGCGCTCGGGTTCGCCTTCGCCGCTGTCGGCAACGTGCCGCTGTTCGGCACGCTGGTGCTCGGCTACCTGATCGGCCAGCTCGGCAACCTCGTGCCGCTTCCCGGCGGGATCGGGGGCACCGAAGGGGCGCTGATCGGGATCTTCGCGCTGTACGGCGTCAACCTCACACAGGCCACAGCGGCGGTGCTCACATACCGCCTCTTCCAGCTCGCCGTGCCGGCACTGCTCGGCGCACCGGCGTTTGTCGTACTGCGGCGCAAGCTGAGGCGCGCGGACCAGCCGGCGCTCGTCTGCGCGCCGCTCGCGATCGACGTGGTGAAGCTACGGGCGCAGGGTTGACCCGGCACACAGGGCGACCACGACCGCTGCGCGGTCTCGGCGCACCTTCACACGATCTGTATGGGCCTGCTGCCCGCCTTCATGACACCTTGACAAGGCCGTGGTCAGACTGAAGTCGACCAACACTGCCGGCCGATCGCCGCCTCTGTCAGGCGGGTGCTTGACGGCAAACGGAGAAGCGACATGCAAAGCATTGTCCTGGCATACGACGACACGGAATCGGCGCGCGGTGCCTTGGAGAGCGCGGCCAAGCTCGCCAGCGCACTCGAGGCCAAGCTGACGGTTACCAGTGTCGCACCGGTGCTGGTGAGCGTGGGACGCTCGGGCGGTCTGATCGACTCCGCCGACCCGCCCGAGCGCCACGCCGAAGCGCTGGAGCACGCGCGTTCCTACCTGCGCGAGCACGGCGTACAGGCAGACTACGTCAACCTGATCGGCCCTCCGGCCGACACGATCGTCCGGCTCGCCGCCCGGCGCGACGCCGACCTGATCATCGTCGGTTCGCGCCGCCCGCACCGGGTCACGCGCTGGCTCGGCCAGAGCGTCAGCCAATCGGTCGTGCACAAGGCCCGCTGCGCGGTGCTCGTCGTCCGCGAGCCCAAGCAGGTGGGGGTCGCCGCCACCAGCGCTGCGCGCCGCCTCGCGCACCCGCCTAACACGCGCGAGCGGATCGCGGCGTGAACCCACCCACGGCAACCTCCGGGAAGCCGTGAGCCTCCAGCGCCCGCGGCGCATCGCCTGCCCCTCTCACGGGCGATCGCCGCGGGCCGAGGCACGCATCACCGCAACCGGGCCAACCGGCGAGGCTGACGTTTCCCACACACAATGCAAAGGAGCCGTCGGTGACCGATGATCAAAGAATCACGCTGCTTGAGCATCGCGTCCGCGAGCTGCAGACAGCGGTTGCCGCGATCGTGCACGAGCTCGGGATCGAGCAGCGGCTCCTCGCCTTGGAGCTGACACGATTGGACGAGATCAGACGCACCGGCGAGGCCGAGGCCCCGACAGCCCGCCTGATCGAGCTCTACGGCGGCTCACAGCGCCAGTAGCTAGACCAGCGGCTGATCGCCGCGGGCCTGTGTCGCCCAGCGCCGCGCGAAGTCCAGGTAGCGAGTGGCGATCTGCCGGGCGGCGTCGGCATCGTCAATCTCGTTCGCCATGCGCGACCGAATCGCGTCCTCCCAGATGCTGCGCCCGATCGCGAACCCCACGAACCCGTCGATCGGGGCGGCGACGTCGAGCCAGTGGTCGAGGCGATCAGCGGGCGCATCGCGGCCCAGCACGATGACGTCGACTCCGGCACGGCCGCCGGCGCGTGCCTGCGCGACGACTGCCCTCGCGGCGGCGCTCGTCTCCAGTCCTTCGACCTTCCAGATCGCCGGCTCGACTCCCGCCTGCTGATTGTCGGCGATGACCTCGGTCACCAGCTCGGGTCGAATGTCACGGTCATAGGTGGCCACGTCGCCGCCGGCCGCGGCCAGCTGCTGCTCGGAGGCCGGCACGAGCAGCTCGTAGAGCAGCGGCACGCCTTCGTCGCTCAATGACTCACTGACCACCCGCAGCCGAGCGAACTGCTGGTCGCGCGCTTGGGGAGGAAATGACGGGTTGTCGCGGACGAGGACCTTGGCATAGTCAGGGGAGACCTGGCGAACATGGGCGAGCCACTCCTGCTCGCCCCACTCCAGCTCAAACCAGTCTCGCCCACTGCGTTCGATCGGCACGGCCAACACCATGCCGGCGCCGCGAGCGGCGTCGATCACCGACTGCCCGTAGCGTTCGTCGACGAGGACCCCCGGGTGCCCGATCGGCAGCTGGGCGCCGGCGCGGGTCAGTCCGGCATAGATGAGCTGCTTCGCCGCCGCCATCGCCGTACGCTGTTCGTCACTGGGACGATCGTCAACGACCGAGAACAACGTGCGTCCGAAGGAGGCACGGTGATCCATGGCGAGGATGAGTAGCGGGTCGGCGTTTGACGGTCGGGGGTGACGGGCGGGCATGACGGCCTCCTCTCCGGGGATCGGCTGTTCACATGAAGGCGAACACCATTCTGCACAGGCTAGTGAGCTGGGGGAGCTGTCGTACGCGGTGTGCGAGCTTGGGGTGAACGCGCGTCGTCGGATCGATCGCCGACCCGCCGGCGCTGCTCGGCCACTGACAAGAGACGCACGGCGCGAGTCGAAGCCGCCTCGACAAGCGCCATTGGCGGCGAACCGCTAGTCTCGGGAGCTGCCGCCCGGATCAGATATGAACCGCGATGTCTCGCTGAGGAGGAGAACCAAATGGTGATCGATCTTGCTGCGCTGCCCGACGAGCGGGCCGCCTCACATCCGCGGGCGCCCTGTCTTGCTGACGGCCGGCAGGACCTCGACAACACCGGTTTCGCCGCGGAGGTCCGGCGCATGTCCGGCGCCCTCGCCGAGATGGGTGTCGGGCGTGGTGATGTGGTGGCGGTCGTGCTCCCCAACAGTGTCGAGCTGGTCACGATCATGTTTGCTGCTTGGCGGCTCGGCGCGGCGCTGACGCCGGTGAACCCTGCCCTAACCCGACCCGAGGTGCAATACCAGCTCACCGACTCGGGCGCCCGGCTGGTCGTGGCGGATGCGTCGTCGTTGTCGAAGGTCGACGGCGGCGTCACGCAGGTGTGCGCTGTCGACGAGCTCCTGCGACGAGACGGCGCGACTGACGGTACGACCCCGGCGACCAAGCCCGACGAGCTGGCCTTAATGGTATACACGGGCGGGACGACGGGCCGCCCGAAGGGCGTGATGCTCGACCACGCCAACCTCGTGGCGACGGCCGCGATGATCGTCGACTGGTTCGCGATGACCGCGGCCGATCGCTGTCTACTGGTGTTGCCGTTGTTTCACGTCAACGGGATCATGGTCAGCGTCGTGTCGCCGCTCGTAGCAGGAGGCTCCACGGTGATCGCCCCCCGGTTTGACCCGAAGACGTTCTGGGATCTCGTGGAGCGGGTCCGGCCCACGTATTTCTCCGCCGTGCCGACGATCTACGCGATGCTGACCGGGCTGCCGGCGGAGGTCAGGCCGGACACCGCCTCGCTGCGGTGCGTGGTCTGTGGCGCCGCGCCGATGCCCGCCGCGGCGATTCATGAGTTCGAGGCTCGCTACGGCGTTCCCATCCTCGAGGGATACGGCCAGTCAGAGGGGACGGTGGTAACGACGGCAAATCCGCTGACCGGGTTGCACAAGCCCGGCACAGTCGGTTTGCCGCTGCCAGGGCAGGAGGTCCGCGTCGTGGGCGAGGACGACGAGCCGTTGGCGCCCGGACAAGTGGGCGAGGTGACGGTGCGGGGCCCGAACGTCATGCGAGGCTATCTCGGTAAGCCCAAGGAAACGGCCGAGACGCTGCGTGGAGGCTGGTTGCACACCGGCGATCTCGGCCGGTTTGACGAGGACGGCTACCTGGTCTTGGTCGACCGGCTCAAAGACATGATCATCCGCGGCGGCGAGAACATCTACCCCAAGGAGATCGAAGACGCTCTGTACGCGCACCCGTCCGTGTTCGAGGCGGCGGTCGTTGGCCGAGCGGATCCGTTGTTCGGCGAGGAGCCCGTCGCGTTCGTCGTGCTGCGTCCCGGCCACGCCGCCGAGCCTGACGAGCTCATCGAGCATTGCACGCATGTGCTCGCAAAGTTCAAGATCCCGCGCGCCATCTTCATCGAGGCCAGCCTACCCAAGACCTCCATCGGCAAGATCGCCAAGCCGGTTCTGCGCGAGCGCATCTGATCCCCCGCCGCGTAGAACGACATGATGGTCCGCCGGGCCCCTATCTATCTAGGATCGAGTTGGACCTCGACGATAACGCTTGAACGCTCGTCCCCGTGGACCTCGGCGAGACCGCTGTGCTGTTCGCCCCCCAGGCGCAGCCCTACTCGGGCGCCTCCTTGGACGTTGCGCCACCAGAGTTTGCGAGCCGGCCAACCGACCGGAATCGTCACGCGTTCGCCAACCCGGCGGTAGCCAACAGGAAACGTGTAGTCGTGTCCGCTGCGGCGCCCAGTCACTGTGATGAGAGCAAGATGCCGGCTCACGAGGGGGTGCAGCGGCGAACGCAGCAGCGAAGCGACGGCACGGTTGCCGGTGCGGTTCCAGAGAGCAAATGGCGCGTGCCCGTCATGCATACGCCGTCACGGTTACGCTGCTCCTGCTGCCGGAAGGTTGGCGTTAGCGCTCGGGTCGGACGACGATTGCGCGGGACGCATTGGCACCCTCGCGGCGGCGTACGCGGCCCCAGCGTCGAGCGTCTCGGCGGCCAGGAGGGCGTGGCTGAGGCTCTCGAGCTGAGGCCGGTGGTCGGTGAGCAGCTGGGTGACCTGCCCGTGGGCATCCTCGATCAGACGCTGGACCTCCTGGTCGACCAGCCACTGGGTTTGCGGGGAGGTTTCGCTGGCGCCGGGGAGCAGTGGCCCCTGGCCGTCTGAGGGGAGCAGCGTGACCGGCCCGAGCTTGTCGCTCATGCCCCAGCGTCCAACCATCTGGCGCGCGATCTGCGTCAGCTGCCGGATGTCGGATTCAGCTCCCGTTGTGATCTTGCCGTAGATGACCTCCTCCGCAACACGCCCGCCGAGCGCGACGTTGATCTTGGCCTCCAGATCCTCCCGGGAGTACGACACGCGGTCGGCGTCAGGGGTGGAGAGCGTGACCCCGAGCGCCTGGCCGCGGGGAATGATCGAGACCTTGCGCACCGGGTCCGCGCCGAGAGTCAGCATCCCGACCAGGGCGTGCCCGGACTCGTGGTAGGCGGTGCGCTCCCGGTCCTCCGGCGAGAGCATGATCCCCCGCGGCGCACCGAGCATGATCTTCTCCAATGAGTCGGTGAAGTCGGCCATCTGCACCTTCTCGTGACCACGACGCGCGGCCAGCAGCGCCGCCTCGTTGGCGAGGCTGGCCAGGTCGGCACCGACCATGCCTGGCGTCGAGGACGCCAGGCCATCGAGGTCGACATCGTCGCCCAGGGGCATCGATCGGGTGTGGACGGCGAGGATCGTGCGCCGCCCGGCGCGATCCGGCGGCTGAACGCCGACGCGGCGATCAAACCGGCCGGGACGCAGCAGCGCCGGGTCCAGGATCTCGGGACGATTGGTCGCGCCGAGCACGATCACGGCCTCCTTTGACTCAAAGCCGTCCATCTCGGTGAGGATCTGATCCAACGTCTGCTCGCGTTCGTCGTTGGCGCCGGTGATACCCGCTGACCCCTGCCGCGAGCGACCGATCGCGTCCAGCTCGTCGATGAAGATGATCGCCGGCGCCGCCTCCTTGGCCTTGGCAAACAGGTCACGGACGCGAGCGGCGCCGACCCCGACGATCGCCTCGATGAACTCCGACGCGGCGATCGAGAAGAACGCGGCGTGTGCCTCTCCGGCGACCGCGCGCGCCAGCAGCGTCTTGCCGGTGCCCGGCGGGCCGACCAGGAGAATGCCCTTCGGCAGTCGCGCACCAAGACGGCCATAGGATTTCGGATTGCGCAGGAAGGAGACCACTTCCTCGAGCTCGAACTTGGCTTCCTCGACGCCCGCCACGTCCTTAAAGGTCACCTTGGTGTCGGTCTCGACATAGACCTT
>Ga0181518_10003744_pt1 | contig 13888 bp, 11 predicted proteins | sample PEATcosm2014_Bin_28_FD_119751 | JGI IMG/M metagenome (GOLD analysis project Ga0181518, IMG submission 119751) | Peatland microbial communities from MTU Mesocosm Facility, Houghton, MI, USA - PEATcosm2014_Bin01_60_metaG | ecosystem: Environmental > Terrestrial > Soil > Wetlands > Peat | place... | reverse complement strand
TGCTTCATTCGACCTCCCGGTTATTGAGGCAGAGTTCCTGCGGCTCGGCATTTCCAACCCTCTCACGTCACTCCGCTCTATATGCACTATGCGGAGCACCGTGGCACTATGTTGTATCCCTCACAGGCACGGGAGTGGTTTCAAGTGGCCGACGTTGCAGGAATTATATGTGAAGCTGTTTGCGCGTCCTTTCATTGGTGAGCACGAATCAGCATCAGACGTGCGTGCGCTGTCTGAGTGCTTTGGCAAGCTCTACCGGGCGGGTCACTACAATGCAGAATTCGGCCTTATACAACCCCCGCTCTTGACGCCAACGGAGGCGCACACGAGGAAAGGCTATGTTTTCGAGTGCGACGACAGCACCGTGACCGACTGCAAACAGAGGAGTCTATTCGGCGCTAGAAAAGATTGGCCGCTTTCAGTCACTCCCGGCAATATCTGCTTTCTCTATAATATCAATTCTCACATCATTTATGGGATGTGGCGCGCTGTGCAGTCTGGAGAATCCCTGGACGCGACCGCATTCGGAGGAAAATTCCAATATCAGTGCCGCGTTCAGCTAATGCTCCCCCGTATTGCCCCTCTCCCACGCAATAGCTTCTCGTTCCTTGCACATGGCCGGATTCCGAATCTTGTTCCGCAGACAGACCTTGAACCCATGATGCGAGAATTCACGCTTGCCAGTGCGAAATAATCAGCCATCAAAGCACACGCGGCCACGTCCCAAATTGTGCTGAACAAATTAAACGAAATCCTTCCGAAACTTCCCAGTGAAGGTGTCAAGCCCGGAATTCGCAATTAAATTGCGGCACTGTCACAGAAGCCGACGAATTTCGGCAGACGTTCAATCCAGAATTCGACGTTGCAAAACAGCTTGGCCGTGAAATCTTCCGACCACAGTTGGCTTTTGCGCAGATACGGGTTGACTGGGGAGACTTTGTCTTGTAGGCTTTCTGGAATGAGCACAGTTTTGGAAATCGAATCGGCGCTGCCGAAGTTGACGACTGATGAACTCCGGCGGGTCGAAGAGGCGGTTCACCAGCAATATCGTCAGCGCCGAGACGGAATTGTTTGTGATGATTCCTACGGCGTGGTCACGGAAGCGGACTTGATTGCTTCCGCCGAACAAGCCTTTCTCGCCTACGACAAGGAGGAACAGGAACATGCTCAACGCCAAGCGCGGTGAAGTCTGGTTGGTGGATTTGGGCATGGCGGCCAAAGCCCGTCCCGCTGCTGTTTTGAGCATCCCTTTTTTGGACAATGAAAAGGCTCTGTACGCCATCGTCCCGCACACCACCGCAACGCGAGGGGGGCGGTTTGAAGTGGTTATTGATGTGCCCTGGCTTCTGCCCGGGGCTTTCGACGTGCAGGGTCAGCGCAATATCCCCGGTTCTGTTTTCATGCGCAGAATGGGCACCTTGAGTGAGCCGCAGATGGCGATGATCCTCCAGGCCACCCGTTTGTGGTTGGGAATGATTTAGCGCGGAAAGTGTCTGCTTTGGTGCAATTATTACTCAATAGACAAGGAAGGGCGAGAGCGGGCGGCGCGGCAGCGCCGCCCTACCATTGGCTGAATTGTTTCACGGCGCGATCAGGCGGGGAAGCCGAAGTAGTTTTTCGCGTTCCGGTAACAAACGTCCGCGACGAGGCTCTCCAGCCATTCGCGGCGGTCGGGCAAGCGTCCGCTTTGAACGTCCGCGCCCAGCAGGTCGCACAGGATGCGGCGGAAATACTCGTGGCGCGGATAGGACAGGAAGGAGCGGGAATCGGTCAGCATCCCGACAAAACGGCTGAGCAAACCGAGGTTTGACAGCGCGTTCAGTTGCGCGCGGATGCCGTCCTCCTGGTCCAGGAACCACCACGAGGAGCCGTACTGCAATTTGCCCGGGACCGTGCCATCCTGAAAACTCCCCGGCATGGCCGCGAACAGGTGATTGTCCGCCGGGTTCAGGTTGTAAATAATAGTTTTGGGCAGTTGGTTCCGGCTGGCCAGCCGGTCCAGATAGCGGCCCAGCCCGGCGGCCTGTGGAAAATCGCCGATGGTGTCGCACCCGCTGTCGGCGCCCAGAAGCGCGGCCATGCGGCTGTTCGGGTCGCGGTATGCGCCGAGGTGAAGCTGCTTGGTCCAGCCTTTCTCCGCGTCGAGCGCGCCAAAGAACTCCATCATAAAAGTCGCAAACCGCTCCGCGTCCTCCGCCCCGGCCGCCCTGCCTTTGAGCGCGGCGGAAAAGATGGCGGCGGCCTGCCGCTCCGTGCAATCCAGCGCCGGCATAAGGTTGAGGCCGTGATCGGACAGCCGCCCGCCCATGGAATGGAAGAAGGCATGCCGCTGGCCGATGGCTTTGAGAAAGCCTTTGAACGTGTCCGCGCCCGCGCCGGCCGCCTGGCTGAGGCGTTGCGTCCAGGGTTTGAAACGGTCCGGCTGGCCGACGCGCAGCGCGTTGTCCGGCCGGAAGGCGGGAAGGACTTTCACTTTCCAGCGCGATTTGGCAATGGCCTGATGAAATTCGAGGGAATCGGCGGGATCATCTGTCGTGCATATTATCTCCACCTTCATCCGCTCGACCAGGCCGCGCGCGGAAAAGCCCGGCTGCGCCAGCAGGCGGTTGGCCTCATACCAAACAGGCTCGGCGGTGGTTTCGTCCAGCAGGGTTTCGATGCCGAAATAGCGCCGCAACTCCAGATGGGTCCAGTGGAAAAGCGGGTTGCGCAACGTGTGGGGCACGGTGGCGGCCCAGGCCTGGAACTTCTCGCGGGGCGTGGAGTCCTTGCCGGTGATGAGCCGTTCCGGCACGCCGTCGGCCCGCATGGCGCGCCATTTGTAATGGTCGCCCTCCAGCCAGGGTTCGTGCAGGTTCTTGAAGCGCCGGTCCTCCGCCAGGTCGCGCGGCGAAAGATGGCAATGGTAGTCAATGATCGGTTGTTTGGACGCCGTGCCGTGGTAAAGTTCGCGGGCAACGCCGTTGGACAGCAGAAAGTTTTCGTCGCAGAATTTCATAAATTAGACCGTGTAAGTGCCGCTGGCGACGCGGCCGCCGGTGCCGGTCCAGTTGGTGTGGAAGAACTCGCCGCGCGGCTTGTCCACGCGCTCGTAGGTGTGCGCGCCGAAAAAGTCGCGCTGCGCCTGCAGCAGGTTGGCCGGCAGGCGCTCGCTGCGGATGCCGTCGAAAAATGCCAGCGCGGTGCCGAAGGCCGGGACCGGGATGCCCTTCTTGACCGCCGCGGCCACGACCTTGCGCCAACTGCGCGCGCAGCCCTTGATCGCTTTCTTGAAAAACGGATCGAGCAGCAGATTCGACAGGTTTGGATTCTTGTCGAAGGCGGACTTGATGTTGCCGAGGAACGCGCTGCGGATGATGCAGCCGCCGCGCCACATAAGCGCGATGCCGCCGTAGTTGAGATTCCAGCCGTAATTCTTCGCCGCGGCGCGCATGAGCATATAGCCCTGGGTGTAGCTGATGATCTTGGAGGCGTAGAGCGCCTTTCGGATGTCATTGACCCATTGCTGGCGGTCGCCGGCGAAGGCGGTGTTCGAGCGAGTGAAAACCTTCGAGACTTCCACGCGTTGCTCTTTCATCGCCGAGACGCAACGCGAATAAACCGCTTCCGCGATGAGCGTGATCGGGATGCCCATTTCCTGCGACGAAATCACCGTCCACTTGCCCGTGCCTTTCTGGCCGGCGGTGTCAAGAATCTTGTCCACCAGCGGCTGGCCGTCGGTGTCCTTGAACGCGAGAATGTCGCGCGTGATCTCAATGAGGTAGGAATCCAGTTCGCCCTTGTTCCAGTCCGCGAAAACGGCGTGCATTTCGTCCGGCGTCATGCCCAGGCCGTCTTTCATCAGTTGGTAGGCCTCGCAGGTGAGTTGCATGTCGCCGTATTCGATGCCGTTGTGGATCATCTTCACGTAATGGCCGGCGCCGCCCTCGCCCACCCAATCGCAACAGGGCGTGCCGTCGGCGACCTTGGCGGCGATGGCCTGGAAAATCGGTTTGACGTGCGGCCACGCGGCCGGCGAGCCGCCGGGCATGATGCTCGGCCCGTGGCGCGCGCCTTCCTCGCCGCCGGAGACGCCGGTGCCGATGTAAAGCAGGCCCTTGCTCTCGACGTACTTGGTCCGGCGGATGGTGTCCTCGAACAGCGAATTGCCGCCGTCAATTATAATGTCGCCGGGTTCGAGGCGCGGAAGGACCTGCTCGATCAATTCGTCCACCGCCTTGCCGGCCTGGACGAGCATCATCACGCGGCGCGGCTTCTTGAGCTGCGCCACCATTTCTTCGATGGAGTGCGCGCCCAGCACTTTGGTGCCTTTGGCCTCGTTGTTGAGGAAATCGTCCACCTTCGATACGGTGCGATTGTAGGCCACGACGGTGAAGCCGTGGTCATTCATGTTGAGAATGAGATTCTGGCCCATGACGGCCAGACCGATGAGTGCGATGTCAGCTTGTGGTTCCATATAGTTTTTTTGTTAATGTTAAAAGAGAGCGGGAGCGGGAAAGGACGCGGACTAGACCCCGCTGAACGAGGCGAATCCGCCGTCTATCGGAATGACGACACCGGTCACAAAACCGGCGGCGTCATCCGAAGCCAGCCAGAGCAACGCGCCGATGAGATCGTCGGGCGCGCCAAACCTGCCCATCGGCGTGTGGGCGAGGATGGTGTTGGCGCGGGGCGTCAACGAACCGTCCGGCTTGGTCAGGAGCGTGCGGTTCTGGTCCGTGAGAAAGAAGCCGGGAGCGATGGCGTTGACGCGGACGCCGACCTTGGAGAAATGGACGGCGAGCCATTGGGTGAAGTTGCTCACCGCCGCCTTGGCGCCGCTGTAAGCGGGGATTTTTGTCAACGGCCGGAAGGCGTTCATCGAAGAGATGTTGATGATGGCGCCCCTGCCCTTGCCGGCCATTTCGCGGGTGAACGCCTGCGTGGGCAGCAACGTGCCGAGGAAATTCAGATTGAAGACAAATTCGACGCCTTTCGGGTCGAGATCGTAAAAGGTGACGATTTCCTTGGCCGCGCCGGCGATGTCCTCCTTGCGCAAGTATTCCAGGCTGGTGGTGCCCTTGGGATGGTTGCCGCCGGCGCCGTTGATGAGAATGTCCACCGGGCCGAGTTCCTTCTTCACCTTGTCGTTGGCCGCGTCGAGGCTGGCCCGTTCGAGGGCGTTGCAGGCAACGCTGATGGCCGCGCCGCCTTCCTTGCGAATTTGCGCCGCCACGGTTTCCGCGGCTTCCGGTTTCAAATCCGCCACGGCAATCTTCGCGCCGCACGCCGCCAAGGCCCGCGCCATGCTGCTGCATAAAACTCCGCCGCCGCCCGTGACGAGCGCGACCTGGTCCTTCAAATTCACCTTAAATGGAACATTCATCCTGGTTCTCCTGTGTGTTGGGTTGTTGTGGTTTTGGTTCGTTGGGTCAGTCTTTAAATCGTCCCCGATAAGCCCACAATCCGAGGGCGGGGTTGGAGACATAAAAAATCTTCTCTCCGTCCGGCATCCTGTTCCAGCCGTCCTTGAGCCGGGCCGGATCATAACGGCGGGTCATTTGGTTCAGGTCGTCGAATTTGAAATTGACGCTTTCAATTTCCTGCCGCGTGAGGTGGCCGGGGCAATAAGTGATGTTGAAGCGGCTTTCGGACGAACCGTGGATGAAATGCGCCGCCGCGCTTAAATTATTTTGCAACTCGGCGTTGGCCTTGACCGCGGCCAGCGTCGCGGGCGTGCCGCGATAGCCGTACTTGCGGATGAGCCGGTCAATTTCCTTGTCCTCTCCGAACTCCTTCAGCCCGGGCGCGAGCACGACCAAATCGCCGCCGTCGGCCATCGCCATGCGTGTGCGATAAATGCTCTTGTTGCCGAGCCATGTGCTCTTGAATTCGGACGGGTCCAAGTAGACAACCACTTTTTGCAGCGGCGCGTCGAGCATCTCGAAATTGACCTGGAGCGACAGCGCCGCGCCCTTCTCAAAACCGGAAATGTCATCGCTGACAAACAACCCGCGCACGGCCAGCTTGCCGTCCCCGCCGCGCGCGACGACGGTGTGGACATAGACAATCGGCAGGTGTTTGGTGAAATGGTCCGAGGCGTAATTCAAGATGCGGCGCACCGGCGTCATGGCGCGGCCCATCATCCTCTCCATGCCGTAGGCCGCGCCGACAAAATGGCTTTTGTTGATGCCTTCCTGGCCGCCCGTGCCGACGAAAATGTTTTTGTTGTAATTGGCCATCCCAACGACTTCGTGCGGAACGACCTGGCCGATGGACAAAATCAAATCGTGTTTGCCGGTCCATATCAGGTTGGCCAGTTGCGCCGGCCACGGATAATCCACCGCGCCCTCCGACACCTCTTTTACAAACTTGCCCGGCACTTCGCCAACGGTGGTGACGCCCGTCCGCCAGTTGTGGACGCGGAAAAGGCTCTCCGGCACGCCGTTGTACATCTCGCCGATTTGCGCCGGAGTCATCGGCGTGTGCGTGCCCAGCGCGGGCAGGACGTCCGTCAAATTCGCCCCGTAATAATCGTAAATGAGTTTTGTCAACGGCCCGGCATGCGAATGGAAGCGGGTGAAATCGGGGGGAATGGCCAGCACCCGCTTGCGCGGGCCGAGGCGATCCAGGGCTTGAAAAAGCCCCCGGCGCAGGTCGTCCAACGACAGGCAGTCGGCTACCGAACCACGTTCAAAATAGAGCATAATACAAGTGCAACTTACACCACTCAAATTGTGGCGGTCAATTCAATTTCCCCGATTTCATTTTTTTGCAGACAAACCGAGGCGCTTTTGTTAGTTAAGAATGAACGGCCATTGAGCTTCCCAAGCATTTGAGAATCGTGCCTGGGAAGTATTGTGGCCGGAACTCTGAAATCGTAAGTTAAATCGCAAGGAAAAAAATGAAATATGGTTTGAACATCCCCGAAAAGGGCGCGCTGGACTTCCTGTCCCTCGGCGCACTGGTCCACCGGCTTGATCCGGGCATCGTCCCGTTCCGCAAGGCGACGCGCTGCGACATCCACGTCAGCGGCGGCGAATTCAACTGCGCCGCCAACCTGGCCAATTGCTTCCGCCTTAACACCGGCATCGCGACAGCGATGGTGGATTATCCCATCGGCGAGCTGATTGCCGAGCGCGTGCGGGCGATGGGCGTGAAGCCCTTCTACAAGCGGTTCAAGCACAACGGCGTCAACGGCCCGAACATGGCGACGGTCTTCAGTGACCGCGGCTATGGCGTGCGGGCGCCGGTGGTGTTTTACAACCGCTGCAACGAGGCCGGCTCGATGCTCAAGCCCGGCGATTTCAACTGGAAGGAGATCTTCGCCGGCGGCCTGCGCTGGTTCCACAGCGGCGGCATCTTCGCCTCGCTGTCTGAGACCACGGGCCAGGTGATTGTCGAAGGGATGAAGGCGGCCAAGACGGCGGGCGCGGTCACGTCGTTCGACTTGAATTTCCGCCAGAAGCTCTGGGACATCTGGGGCGGCCAGGAAAAAGCCGTGTCGGTGATGAAAAGCATCGTCGAGAATTGCGACGTGCTGGTCGGCAACGAGGAGGATTTGCAAAAGGGGCTGGGCTTGAAAGGGCCGGACGTGGCCGCCAAGTCCAAGCTCGATCCGAGCGTGTTTTTCGGGATGATGGAACAGGTGGTGAAGAAATATCCGAAGGTCAAAATCGTCGCCACCACGCTGCGCGAAGTGCATTCCACCAACCATCACAACTGGGGCGCCGTGGCGTGGATGGACGGCAAGACTTACTCCGCGCCAACCTGCGAATTGAACGTCTATGACCGCGTGGGCGGCGGCGACGGCTTCGCTTCGGGCTTTTTCTACGGCCTGCTGACGGGCGAATCGCCCGAGGACGCCGTGAAACTGGGCTGGGCGCACGGCGCGCTGCTGACGACGTTCCCCGGCGACACAACCATGGCCAGCGTCGAGGAAGTCCGCGCCTTTGCCAAAGGCGGCTCCGCCCGGATACAACGCTGACAGGAAACCGAGCCGGAACCCTGTCGTAGCGCGTGGGGCGCAAGCAGCTTGGGAAGCCTGCGGCAGGGCAGATATGGAAACCCGCGCGACGGGTCTGCAAATCCCTACCATTTTAGTATGGATTACGTCATTCATTGCCTTAGGCGGCTTCTTAAAAACGGTCTTTTTTGAGCTTAATTAACCTTAATTAACCTTAATTAGGCTTAATTGACCTTAATTGGAAATTCTCAATTTTAGTTGTAAGTTATTCATGGATAGGTACTTGCGATTATTTGCCGCAAAAAAGGCGCAAAAGGCTCAAAAATCCAGGGTTGCAGGCGCTTCGGAATGTACAGTGATTTGGTAGAGTATCCACAGGAGTGTACCATTTTGTCCCTTCCAAAAACCGGGGCGGATTGTCCGCAAATTGAAGAAAGAGCATTCGCCCGCGGATGACGCGGATGGACGCAAATGAAGAACTCTTGAATAGGAGGGAACAGAGAAAACAGAGAATCCCGATTCGGAATTCCCGATTCCGAATCGGGATTATCTCCGTTATCTCCTGTCTTCAAATCCGCAATCCCCAATCCCCAATCCGCAATCTCGCCGGCCTCCTCGCGGCTGCTCCCCTTGACTGTGCCTTCGTGCCTCACGCTGACTATTTAATCATAGACTCTAATTTTTGTCAAGCCCGGGCGGGGGGAATAATGAGTTCGGACAGCATTACCACAGGCCCAGCGCCAATTGCGCCCCTTCCGGCCGGCGGAAGGCGGCGGTGGACAACTCCGGGGCGTCGCCGGCCAGGCCCGCTTTGCGGCGGGCGACTTCGAACATCCGCCAAGTCTGGTCGGCGAAAATCCCCTCGCCGCGCATCCGTGTGCCAAACCGGGCGTCGTTGAGTTTGCCGCCGCGCATGGCGCGGATGCGGTTCAACACCTTCTCCTTCTTTTCGGGCACATTCCGCTCCAGCCACTCCTCAAAAATCGGCGCGACCGTCAGCGGCAACCGCAGGATTTCCGCGCAGGCCCATCCGGCGCCCGCGGCTTTGGCGGCGGCCAGCACCGCTGGGATTTCGTGATCGTTCAGGGCCGGGATGATCGGGGCGACCAGCACGCCCACCGGCACGCCCGCCTTCGCCAGGGCTTCCACCGCCGCCAGGCGCATTTTGGGCGAGGCCGCCCGCGGCTCCAGTTTGCGGGCCAGTTCGACATCCAGGGAGTTGATGGAAAGGATTAAGATTAAGATTAAGATGAGGATGAGGAGCGCCCAAGACGAAAAGCGACCCGCGGCAAGAAAAAACAAACATTAGCCTTTTCAACTTCGCGCCCGTTGCCTTAGACTCGCCGCCATGCAAACAGATTCAGCAAAGGACATACGCAATTTTGCCATCGTCGGCCACGCTTCCTGCGGGAAAACCATGTTGAGCGAAGCGATGCTCGCTTGCAGCGGCGCCATCGGCCGCATGGGCCGCATCGCGGACGGCTCGACGGTCTCCGACTACCACGCCAGCGAGAAGCAGCGCCAGATTTCCACCCAGGCCTCGCTTCTCCACACCAACTGGGCGGGAAAGAAGTTCAACATTATTGACTCCCCCGGCTACCTGGACTTCGCGGGCGAAGCCCTCAGCGCCTTGCGCGTCGCCGACCTGGCCCTCGTCGTCATCCATGCGCGCGACGGCGTCGGCGTCGGCACCGAGCGGGTGTGGAAATACGCCACCGAGCTGGGCCTGCCAAAAATCGTCGTGGTCAACCTGCTGGACAAAGTGGCTTCCGCCGGGGACTTCGATGAGAGGCTGGCGGCGCTGCGCGAGCATTTCGGGGCGAATCTGATCCCGCTGAGCCTGCCCGTCAATCCGGGGGCCGGCTTCAACCAAGTTTTGGATGTCATGCGCAGCACGGTGGTCACGTATGACATCTCCGACGGCCGGGGCAAATTCCGCGAGGAGCCGGCCGAGGGCGCGTTGAAGGAGACGGTGGCCCGGCTGCACCGCGAGTTGATCGAGCACATCGCCGAATCGGATGACGCGCTGCTGACCAAGTTCTTCGACCAGGGCGGATTGTCGGAGGAGGAGTTTCGCGCCGGCATTCACGATGCCGTGCAGAAACAGCATTTGATTCCCCTGTTCTGCACGGCGGCGGAAACCGGCGCCGGCGTCGCCCGACTCATGGATTTCATCGCCAAATACGGCCCTTCCCCGCTGGACCACGACCGCCGGCCCGCGCTCGACGCCAATGACGGGCCGGTTGAGGTTCGCCTGGCCGATGACGCGCCGGTGGCCTTTGTCTTTAAAACGATGGCGGAAGAGCATTTTGGCGAGCTGTCTTTCTTCCGCGTTTATTCCGGCCTGGTCCGTTCCGCCACGGAACTGTTCAACGCGGACCGCCAGGCGTCGGAGCGCCTCGGTCAGATTTACATTCTCAATGGACGCGAGCGGACGCCGGTGCCCGAATTGCGCGGGGGCGATATTGGAGCGGTGGTGAAATTGAAGGACACGCACACCGGCAACACGCTCGGCTCCTCCAGCAAGCCGGTGCGGCTGCCCAAGGTGCAATACCCGCTCCCCACCATCCATGCCGCTCTGGTCGCCACCGTCAAGGGCGAGGAAGACAAGGTCGCCGCCGGCCTGGCGGCCCTGCACGAGGAGGACCCGACCTTCCTTCACCGCGTGGATTCGGAACTGCATCAAACCGTGATTTCCGCCCAGGGCGAACTGCATCTGGAAGTGGTGATAGACCGGCTGCGCCGCCGGTTCAACGTCCATGTCGAGCTGGGCGAGCCGCGCATCCCCTTCCGCGAAACCATCGCCGCCCCCGCCGATTCCCGCTACCGCCACAAAAAGCAAACCGGCGGCGCCGGCCAATTCGCCGAGGTCTGGATGAAAATCGAGCCGCTCCCGCGCGATTCCGGCGTGGATTTCACCGAATCCCTCAGCGGCCAGAACGTGGACCGCGTCTTTGTCCCCTCCGTCGAGGAAGGCGTGCAGAACGCCTGCCGCGAAGGCATCATTGCGGGATACAAGGTGGTGGATGTGAAGATTGACTTTTACGACGGCAAGATGCACCCGGTGGACTCAAAGGACATCGCGTTCCAAATCGCCGGCTATTTTGCCTTCAAGGAAGCGTTTCAGAAAGCCCGCCCCTGCCTGCTCGAGCCGATTCACCAGGTCGAGGTCCGCATTCCCGAAGACTGCCTCGGCAAGGTCATGGGCGACATTTCCAGCCGGCGCGGCCGCATCCTCGGCGTGGATGCCGAAGGCCCGTTCCAGACAGTCAAGGCCCTGGTGCCGGCCCGCGAACTCTACCGCTACTCCAGCACCCTTCGCGCGCTCACCGCCGGCCGCGGCATTCATTCCGAAGCCTTCGATCATTACCAGGAAATGCCCCGCGACATGGAACAAAAAGTAATCGAAGAGGCGAAGAAGAAAAAAGCCGAGGCCAGCGTCAAGTAGAACGCAAGAACCCCACATCAACTTTGGCGGAGACTTCCCGTCCGCTGTCCGCCCGAAGGATGATTGACTTTTGGTCCGCGCCCGGCTCGATGGCCGCCACGCGGTCGAACCCGGCGGGAATGGCCGCGACGCCCATGATATAGTTGACAACCAGCGGTTGCCGCGCGTCCAGCTCCAGGCAGGTCGTCCAGCCTTTCGCGGAAATCGGGTTCGGCCCGGCCGACGCCGCCAGGCCGAGATGAAAATTGGCGGTGACATCCTCAATGCCCATCACATTCAGATGCCGGCTGCTCCAGGGCGCGTAATGCCGGCCGCGGTTGGACATCCAAAACACCGTCTCGCGCAGCACCTTCGGGTCCTTCAACGCGAACCACACGAACCGCTCGCGCGGGAACGCCACCGCCGTCCACGCCGGCGGCGCTCCGGCGTCGCTGACCACCATGACCAAATCCTCAAAACCGCGCCGAGCGGGATAGCGGCTCAAGTCCGCCGTGCCGCCGTTCGCCATCGGAACGGCTTGCAGGGATTGAAATTCCGCGCCCATTTTCAGGGACGAGTAACCGCCCAATTCCGGCTGCTCGAACACCGCCGGCAACACTTGTCCATAAACAAACCCGCTGGTCGAAATTGCGCCGCTGCCTTCCGCCTCCGGGAACTTCAGCATGGCATGATGCCCCAGGCACATCGGGCCGGCCATTCCGCTGATGGTGTGCCGGCAATAGACCGCGTCCTCGCCGTCCGCCAGGCGAATCTCCTTGACCACCCGCCCGGCGCGAACGCGGGTCTTCAGGCTCAGATGGAGCGAATGTCCGCCGCCGCCGTGCTGTTCGGCATCCAGGCGCCACTTCGCGTTGGCGGTTTCCCCGTGCATGGGATGTTTCTCCCCGCGAAACGCCGCGGCATTTCCGCCAAAAGGGAGACAAAAGAAATCACCGCGCAATGCCCGCAAAATCGCCGGCGTCTTTGGCGCCAGCTTCTCCTCCGCCCACGGCGCGACGGAGTAAGGGGCGATCTTTCGTCCCTGCCGGTCAAATGTAATGGGCGCGATTTGCCCGCCCAACTCAGTCACGAAAGCCTCCACCCGGTCGGACGCGATGCGCCAGGAGGGTTGGCCGCGGATAATTTTCATGCCGCGCATTTTGCCCCGCGCATTTCCCCCCTGCAAGTTCAGAGTTTCAGGCGCGGCCCAGCGCCAGGGCGCGCTCCTTTGGATTGAGCAACCGCCATTGGCCCGGCGCAAGGCCGGCGGCTTGGAATCCCCCGATCTGCGCCCGAAACAAGCGGAGCGTCGCATGGCCCGCCGCGGCGGTCATGCGCCGGACCTGGCGGTTTTTTCCCTCCACCAACTCCAGGGCAATCCAACGGTCGGGAACATTCTTGCGGAAGCGGATGGGCGGAACGCGCGGCGGCAGCACCGACGGCGGCGGACGGTTCGTCGTCGGTGACGATCTACACCAACGGGGTGAGAACCTCGGTGACGCTCTACACGAACGGCAACAGCAAAATCGGGGGAACGACGTTCACTTATTCAATCAATGCGGCGGGCGACCTCTCCTTTGTAGGTTATTCTGACTACGGTTTGACCCCGCCGCTCTCGTTCTACTACGACCGGCTGGGCCTGCCGAGCAGCAACCTCTGCAATGGCATTACGACCGTCCGGGCCTACGACTCGGCCAACGATTTGCTGGGGGAATCGTACTCCGGCGGGGTCCTGGACGGGCTGTCCGTCACGAACGGCTTTGACAATTTGCTGCGGCGAACGAGCCTTGCCGTCTTGAATTCCAACACTCCAATATCCCAATACTCCAACTCCTACGATGCGGCGTCGCGGCTTTCGACCGTCTCGGACGGGGTCAATTCGGCGGCGTGTTCGTATCTTGCCAATTCGCCGCTGGTGGACCATATTGTCTTTGCGCACGGGAGCAACAACGTGATGACCAATCAAAACACGTATGATCATGTCAACCGCCTGACGGGGAAATCCTCCTCGCTGAATTTCGCCTATCAGTACAACGCGGCCAGCCAGCGGACGCGGCTCACGCTGATGGACGGCAGTTATTGGGAGTACGGGTATGACGCGCTGGGGCAGGTGACGAGCGCGGACAAGTATTTCTGGGACGGCACGCCTTACGCGGGGCAGCAGTTTGATTACGCCTTCGACACCATCGGCAATCGCACCGGCACCGAGGCTGGGGGCGATCAAACCGGGGCGGCTTCGGCAATGCGCCCGGCCAGTTACACGAACAATGCGCTGAATCAGATCGTGAGCCGGGACGTGCCGGGGTATGTGGACGTGATGGGGTTGAGCCTGGCGAACAACACCGTGACGGTGAACGGGACCAGCGCGTATCAGAAGTGGGAGTATTTCCGGGAGCAGGTGGCGACAAACAACGGGAGCGGGCCGCAATGGTTGGGGATCAATGTGAAGTCATCGGGGACGAATCTGGCGACGGTTTCGGGGAGCGTGTATTTGCCGCAGACGCCGGAAACGAACT
>Ga0181518_10003736_pt1 | contig 13899 bp, 8 predicted proteins | sample PEATcosm2014_Bin_28_FD_119751 | JGI IMG/M metagenome (GOLD analysis project Ga0181518, IMG submission 119751) | Peatland microbial communities from MTU Mesocosm Facility, Houghton, MI, USA - PEATcosm2014_Bin01_60_metaG | ecosystem: Environmental > Terrestrial > Soil > Wetlands > Peat | place... | reverse complement strand
GCAAGCCGCCCCAACCCCTGCCCGCGCCGAAGGAGGTCTGGATCAACAAACCACAACCAACTCCAGAGAATAAAACTCAGTAAATTATGCTTCGAGGTGTCTCAAACACGTTGACACGCGCCGGACAGGGATTAGAGAGGGCGTTCATGTTGCTCTCCGAAGCCGAGGATTCTGGTCTACTGGAACACTCAACGGAGACGCTCTCTCCACCTGCTGTATTGGAACGTCTTCGGTCCGTCGCTACTTGGCGAACGAGTCAGAGTTTGCCTGTCGCGATGAATGCGCGTGCGGTTGAACTCTGGGACGAAATCTCGCAGTTGCGCGAGCGGGCGGGGCAGTTGCGGGATGAAGTCAAGGCCGCGAAGAAACTTGCGGGAGAGGTGGGCGGATTCGGCAGAGAAATCGCAGAACACGGGGCTCGATTGGAACCATTGGGTTTAGCCATTCATATTTCAGGAGATGGGAGCATATGTCCGATCTGCTTCAGCAGTCTGTCTGAGCCTGTACCAACCGTCGTTGAGATGCAGCGCTCTTTGGGGCGCGTTGCGAGCCAACTTCAAGCGGTTCAAGCCGAGCGTCCACGTTTAACAGAACTAATCGGGCAAATGGAGGCAGAACTGCTGACCCTCGGGAACCAGATCAATGAGCGGAGGCGTGCCTACGATTCCGCGGCTACCCAACAGCTGGAGTTTGCAACGGTCGCCGACGCGGACAACCGGCGGGCTCACGTGGTCGGCAGGATCAGCTTGTACTTGGAGAATATTCCGTCGCGAGCAGGGACGGATTTCCAGCGGCTCGAGAGAAATGTCGAGGCAACTTTCGGTAAAGTGACAGCTCTGGAGAAGTGGTTTGAGGAGCTTGATTTGGAGGAGCGCCTCGCCGCCGCCATCAATCTGATTGGCCGGAGCATGTCGAACTACGCGAATCAACTTCAAATGGAGTGGCGTGATCGGCCGATGAGGCTTGACGTGAAGAAACTTACCGTCACAGCTGACCACCCATCCGATCCCGTGACCATGGACCGCATGGGTAGTGCCGAGAACTGGCTTGCCTGCCACCTGATCGCCCACCTGGCTTTGCACGAGTTTTTTGTTACGGCTGGCAGACCGGTGCCCAGGTTCCTAATGCTCGATCAACCGACGCAAGTTTACTACCCGCCAGAGCGTGACGCGGACGGCTCGTTGAGCGCCCTCAATAACGAAGACCAAGAGGCCGTACGTCGGATCTTCAACGTCCTAATGAACTTCGCGGAGCGATTGTCCCCAGGGTTGCAGATCATCGTTACCGATCACGCGGATCTGGGAGATGAACGTTTCAAGGCTGCGGTTGTCGAACGCTGGCGCGGTGAGCGCAAACTAATTCCGCCCGACTGGCCAGTCGCTGTATCGTAGCGCCCCAGCGAGTCGTTTCGGTCGACCGGGGCCTCCCCTTTCCGCACGTCGTCAACAAGGTATCTCGCCTGTTGGCCTGGTCAAGTAATGTACTACATCTAACGAATGACGTTGTAGACTGAAGAAATTCCAGCGCAGTGTCGAACTACGCCGGATAAGGAATGCTTCGAGTATGGGCATGTCTGGCACCGCCATCGCCGCGTCGCGTGGGATTGATCCCTATAGCGAGTTGGATGATGTCTTCGCGCATTTCCACGCCAGATTTCAAAATATTCCGGATTCTCCACGATCGGTGGCGGAAGCCTCGATCGCGTCCGATGATCTGCGTTCGCTGATCGAGTGGTTCTCGGATCTCCACAAAAAGCCCCGTATGTGGTGCGATGACCCGTGGCAACGGAAGGTCGCCGGTATTGGCAACGTCTCGAACCAGGAGATGTTTGGTGCATTGCTCATCATCCTGGCTTCGGAGGTGTGCCGGGACAAATCCAGCGAAGAAGAGCTGTGGCCCGCCGTGGCGGCGGTCCTTGAGAAAGACAAGCACAGCTTTCCGCTGCTTTTCGACGGGAACCGTCAGCCTGGCGCGCTGTGCAAGAAAGCTATGGCCGAGGGTTCCCGCAGGCTTAACCTGCGCAACCTGATCGACTGTTCGGGGAATAGACAAGAATACGTCGATACCGTCCGCCTGCAGTTCGGATTCACCATCCGAGGGGCGCGCAAAAGACTCCCGGACTGGCTGGCTGGTCTCGGGCGTCCCGTGGCGGTTAAGATTCTCTGCGGAGACGAAGACGGATTTGAACATCTGAAGTCGGCCTCGTTCAGCAAGCTCTGGAAGACCCTCGATGGTTTGAGGCGGCGACGCATAGAACGGGACTACGCGGCGTCCGTCCTGCGGACCTCTGCGTGGATTCGCCCGGAATGGGTGGACGAGATACTGGCACTCACCGAGGCGAGCGCGAACCGGGTGTATTCACCCTCCTCGGTCTTCCACGGCGGTTCAACAACGGCGGATGCCGCGTCCGAGCCAGTCTGCGAATTGACCCTCCGGTGGGAGGCTGGTTCCAAACCTCGGTTCAGGCTTAGTATCAACGACGATAGGGTATGCGAGATCCTGGGCGCTTCGCGCAAGGCTCAGTTCGCCGTCGATGGCGCAACGGTGGGCACCTGGGTCGCACAGGAAGGCGGCGATTGGCATGGAGAGCGGGAACTTCCGTGCGAAGGGAGGCTTTCTCTCACGAATCTGCGCCCAGGCCTTCTAACAATTAGCGGCGACAGCAAATTACTGGAGGAAGTGGACCTTTCCGATTTGGGGACGGGTGAGGCGCTGTCGATCTTTGATTTGAGAAGCGGCGAGCGAGTAAACCTGAACGCGCGGCTAGATCCCGGCCGGGACTATGCGTTTATTTGCGATACGGATTTGAGCGTTCCCGGAGCCACCCAGCTAACGAAGTCCAAAAACCGTTGTGCGTATAAGGTAGTGAGTCCCTGGCCCAAGGATCTTCGGGTAGTGTGCGAAGGACTGACCTATTGGAGGCCGTTGCTCGTGGACACCGATCCGCCGCGGCAATTCAATGTTGGGCTTGAGTCGTTGCCAGGCCAGATCGCTGAGCCTGGTTCCGTTTCGCGTCTCTTGCTGACGGGCATACCCGACGATGCAACAGTAGTGTCGCTGACCGTAGGACAGATGTTCTATCCGGTTGCGCGGAAGGCGGGGACCTGGGAACCTGAATCGCCAGTGCGAATTACGACAGAAATGGCGCTTCGGAAGGAGCGCTTGCGGATTCGGATTGAAGGCGAGGGATATGGCCGGTCAGTCGTACCGAAACTCTCGATCAAGCTGCGGGGAATCGCCTGTATGGAAAGCGATGCGCAAGAGGACTCCGAGCTTCGTTGGGAGTTCCTGAACCGTCAACGCCCCCTGAATCGAGCGGGTGGTGCGGGTAACACAAGGGTTTTCGTCGAGACGCCAGCCTCATGGCTCTATGAAGGCGCGTATCGCGTCGGCAGAGTCGGCAACCGACCGTTGCCGTTGCGGGACCTCCACGGTTGGGGTGCTCCGCTGTTGGTTCGCGCCGATGACGGGACCCAACTGGTCATGGTAGGTTCGGTCGAGGATAAGGGTTCGGGTCGTTTCCAACCTCCAATGTTGAGGAACGCGCCAGCAATTCACTGGCGTGCGCCCGTCTTACCGGGACGCGAGCACAAGGTTCTCGTTTGGTCCAACCTGCAAGGAGATCCGCGGCTGTTTGGCTCGGATCGGATAGAGAGTCACCGCGATGGTCTCGTGTGGCGGCTTCCCGATTCAGGCTTTGTCGCGGCGATGGCGGTCGCTCACCAAGGCGCGCGGCATACTTCGTTCTGGAACGTCGAACGAACGGGTCAGGCCCTCCGGCAGTTTCCATCGAGCAAGCTTTTCGCGCTACTGCGATGGTTGCATCTGCCGGTCTTGAGCCCGGAGTTTATCGGCCTGATCCAGCAGGCGGCAGTACGGGCTCCTGCCGAGTTTGTGACGGGATGGCTTATGGACGCGAGCCTTCCTTACGCCCTTGTTCATCGACCGTGCGAGCCCGGCCTTCACGTCGTCATTCGGGCGCTTCTGTGGAATCACATTGAGAAAAATGAAATCACGATGGACAAAATCGCCCTCGCGTTCCAGGAGCCTTCCGCGAATGGAGTTCAACGCAGCGAGGCCGATGTGTTTAAGAATGCGCTGTTATGTCTCGGTCTCGTCTGCCCCTCGCTGGCCTATAGCCATGCCGTGAAAAAGGTCCGTGGCGACAAGTACAAGCGATGCGCAAAGAACGTCGCGGCCTCGATGCTCCGTCTGCCCGACAACGCGGATGCCGAGCAACTGCGCATTCAGTTGGCCTCGGCACGTCGTGAGAACGCAGAATTGATCGGGCTCTCATCCGCCAGTCTGGAGGCTGGCGAAGCCGCGTTCGCGGCGCACTTGGACAACCCGGCGGCAGGCTACAGCCAGTTCGAGGCAGCACTGAGAAGACTCGGCGAGACCTCTCGCGGCCCCCAGTTCCTCACAGCATCCTTACTCCTTCGACTTGTGGAACGGAGCCGGTATTGAGCCAGGTCGATGCGTTAGAACTGGTAAAACTCACGAGGCGGCGTCTCGCGGATCTTGCGATATCTGAGAACTACGTTCGCGATGAGAATGTCTCCGCCGCCGCCTCGGAAATCTGGCGAGGCGAAGGAAAGAAGGGCGGGCTTGTAAGCGACCTTTGGGTACAGGGAGCGTTCCCGAGCAAATTATCACGTGATTCGTTGGAATCGCTCGCAGCCGACGGCCTCTTCCCCCCAGACCTTTGCGAATATCTGGACCGCTTGGGCGACAGCAGCAGATTCCCGAAAAACCGCAAGCTGTTCTCGCATCAGGCCAAAATCTTCCGTCCCGACCCCGTCCCCGCGCCAGAGGATCGGCCTTCGTTTGTGATAACCGCCGGTACAGGGGCAGGAAAGACGGAAGCCTTTCTTCTGCCGATACTTGCCGGGCTCTGGAATGAGCGGCGAACACGCGACGAATCGGGCATGCGCTGTCTGATTCTTTATCCCATGAACGCGCTCGTCACCGACCAGGTGACCCGGCTGTATGGACTTCTCAAGGATCAAGAGCGGCTCAGTCTTTTTCATTTCACAAGCGAAACCCCCGAAAAGGATCGACAAGTGAAAGAGGCGGAGCAATGGAAGTCCTGTCGCCCGTGGAGTCGCGAATCCGCCAGGCGGAACATCCCGGATATCGTCATCACAAACTACTCGATGCTGGAGTACATGCTCTGCCGCCCACAGGACAGGGAGTTTTTTGGTCCTGCCTTGCGGTTCGTGGTGCTTGACGAAGCCCACTTGTACACCGGGACGCTTGCCGCAGAAATCACGCTGCTGCTCCGACGCGTCCGGGATCGCTGTCAGGTCGCGCCGGAACGTATCACCCACATCGCGACCTCCGCGACTATAGGTGGAACCACAAACGATCTGAAAGCATTCGCGGCGACCGTCTTTTCGTTGCCGCCGGATCTCGTGGAAGTCGTCTACGGAGAGAAGGCGAGTCTGCCGGATTCACGTGTTATTCAGTCGGCTCTCGTGCCGGACCCCGCCAAGCTGGCACAGAGCGAGGGCATGGAGCTGGTGACGCTCACTCCGGACGGCCAGTTTGTTGTGCCGGAGGAGCAGGTCTGGCGCGGGCTGATGGAAGTTATCGGGTTGATGTTGCCCCAGGAGGCGATATCGCTCGCGGAACGAGAGACCGCGCGATCTGCCGGGCCTTTTCTCAAGCGCGCGCTGGAGCAGGTTCCCACCGTCAGGCTCCTGATGGAAGTGGTCTACGAAGCCGAACTCCTGTCTATCCAGGAACTCGCCGTTCGGCTCTGGGATGCCGACGGGGATTTGGAACTGGAGGCGACGACGCTCCTGCTGCGATTGGCTGCGGCGGCGCGAGCGACGCCGAACGAATCCCCGCTTGTGCCTCACCGCCTTCACTTTCTCGTGCGCGCAGCTCAGGGAATCTCCGCATGTCTGAATCCCGCTTGTTCGGGACCGACTCTCCTCCGCGCGGGTGGAGTCGGCTGCGTTCAGGCCCCCAGAGATCGATGTGTATACTGCGACGCAGTCGCACTACCGATTCATCGCTGTACGGCCTGCGGCCAGTGGGCGCTCGCCGGGTTCGAGAACACCGAGAACGGTCAGCTAGAATCCGGCTACTTCGCGGAAACGGCCAAGCGCAGATACTACCTTCTGGCACAGTACGCGGGTAGGGAGCTCTCCAGCGTTATCGTCGATCCGGCGACCGGCGAATACTTTGGAATGGGCAATGGCACACGCTTATTTCGCGCGCCCTGCCCCGAGCACGGCAGCAACTGCAATGACGCTTCGCAGTGCATGCGGCAAATATGCCCCTACTGCGATACAAGCTGGGGGACGGGCGAGACTGAGGACGAGGAAGAACGGGAGCTGAAGATACAACCCCTCAAAGGCGGCGAGCGGCTTGCGGTCGGGGTGACTGCGGAGACGGTGCTCTACGGAATGCCCGTCTATCCGGGAGAATCGCGGGAATGGAAGCCGGGCAAGGGCCGGCGCCTGTTGTGCTTCAGCGATTCGCGGCGAGAGGCCGCGAGGCTAGGCCCACTGCTAACCAGTCAACATGAGACGTGGGTGGTCCGCGCCGCGATTGCCGACACCCTAGCGACTTCCCGGCCTCCGTCAATCGCGTATCTTTCGCGCCGAATTGCGCGCAGCCAAGAGGATGTGAACGACCCGGAACTGAGTGCGGCTGATCGCGCGCGGGCGGCCCGTGAGGTGAATACGCTTACGGAACAACTGGCCGCCGCTGAATCGGGGATTGGCTTCACGGAATTCGCGCGGTCACTGGGTGACAATCCGCGCATCGCCGAGTTGCTGGATCGCGGGCTTGGAGAAAAACACACGGAGTTGCTACAGGAAAGCTGGAAGGCGAACCGGAAGGAGGTCGCTTCGCACGCGGAAGCGTTGCTTGCCGAGGAACTGGACAAACCGCTGCGAACGGCGATATCGGTGGAAGCCGCAGGACTGGTCGAACTGGTTTATCCCAACTTGTCCGAGTTGTCCCTGCCCGGAGGCTTCAACGGCGCGCCGACGGACGAGGCGCGCACCAGGCTCGCTTCCGTGTGGCCCGACTTTCTCGCGTCACTTCTCGACACGCTGCGTGCGGATCGCGCGGTGGCGTGGTCGAAGGAGGAGCCAACCCGCACGTGGGACGGCGAATCTCCCCTGTACGCGCGCTGGAGTACCCGCTCAAAAAACGGCTGGGCGGCTCGCCGATTCATCGGAGACGACACACGACGCCGAGACGCCCTTCAGCACCGTCTTTGGTTTACCGGGCGCATACTCGCGGCGGCCGGATGTTCCGAAGGCTTTTCTGCGGCGCTGCTGGAAATCGCCTTCGACCAGTTATACGACGGCGCGAAGAAGGTGCGGCTGCCATGGCTCCGATGGGAATCCCATCAGGTGGGCCGGGCCGATGAAACCGACTTCGCGATCCAGATTCTCATCGATAAATTGATGATCCGCGAACCCGCGAGGCTTTTCCGGTGCCCGGCAACCGGCACGCTTTGGCCCCGAAACGTTCTGGGGTGGGCACCGCTTCGCGGATGTCGCGGTGAGCTTCGGGAGGTCACTCAGGCCGAGGTCAACGAGGATCGGCGCTGGGGGCGTCCCCGGCGCGAACTGCGTGAAGAGGAGATCTTCGCGATGGGTCTGTGGGGAGAGGAACATTCCGCGCAGCTCGCCCCTGAGGAGAACAAGCGCAGACAATTCCTGTTTCGCGATGGCGGACGGAATCTCCTGTCGTCGACCACCACCATGGAACTCGGGATCGACATCGGCGGTCTGAACGGGGTTCTTCTGGGCAATGTCCCGCCGGGTCGGGCCAACCACATGCAGCGGGCGGGCCGCGCCGGAAGACGCTCCGACGGCTCATCGGTCGTGGTGACGTTCGCCAGGGGGCGAGCGTTCGACCGCGAGGTTTTTTTGGACTTTCGCGAGTTCCTGAAACGTCCGTTGCGCAGGCCGGTCGTTTTCCTGGAACGCGGGCGTTTCGTCCGGCGGCACCTGCACGCGATGCTGCTGGCAGAATTCTTCGCACCGATGCAAATGTTCGCCACCGGCGCCATGGATGCTTATTCCAACATGGGCCGGCTATTGGGGGTTAAGGCACCGCCGAAATGGGAGCGATCCGACCCCCGAAAGCCAGACTGGCCGCTGGTGCCGCTTGGAAATACCGGAGAGTTCCTTCGATTCCTAGAGGGCGTCCGCTCATTGGAGCATCCTCTTAGAGTGCGCTGCCGCGCGATCGTGACCAACACGCCGATGGAAAACATTGCGGACGCGTGGGAAGCCTTCGTTAACGAAGCGGCGACTCGCTTCCGCGATGCGACCAGGGAGTGGGAAAGGGACTTTTTGTCGCTTCGCGGCGCGTGGGAGGAAATTCCACAGCAGCCCACGGCTGACTCCGTGGGCGGGGAGCGCGCCAAAGCTAACTCGATTCGCTATCAAATCCGCGCGAACTGTGACATCACCGTCATTGAATTCTTCTCCGATGCGGGATTCTTGCCAAGATACGGTTTTCCAATTCATCTGCAACGCCTTTCAGTCAGAAAGCCACGGGAGGATCAGCCGGATAAGTCCACTACCGCCGAAGGTTACCGGCTCGAAAGACAATCGTTGCTTGCGCTGTCCGAATATGTACCGGGGGCGCAGGTCCTCGTCGGAGGAAAAGTCGCAGAATCGAAGGGCATCCTCAAACACTGGACGGAAGCCAATAAGGACGAGGCTTTGGGCCTCAATTACTGGGCGCTGACCTGCGCGAACGGTCACAAGTATCTCGGCACATCGCAGGATGAAGCGTGCCCAGAGTGCGGCGAGGGGCCACAACCACAGCCGGATCAGCTCATGTTTCCGAGATTCGGATACACCACGGCAGCCTGGGACCCACCGAAGCCTCCCGGGCGGAATCTGGATAGAGTCGGCAAGGTGCTGACCACGGCAACGGGATTTTCTCTGAGCGCGGTCAGCAACACCCAGACTGATTTTGGAAATGTCCGCAGTCTGACGGCGCTGTATTACGAGGCCGGTCAGGGAGAGTTGTTGATCCGCAATGCCGGGGACGAAAGCCACGGATTCGCGCTCTGTACCCGTTGCGGGTTCGCGATGAGCGAGGAAAAGGCCCGAAGGGCAAATGGCCCTGCGCCCGCGTTACCGAAGGAGTTTCGGGACCATGCGTCGATCTTCTCCACAAAGGTAAATACACGGTGCTGGGGGAAGAACCTCGGTTCCGAGCCGGTGCTGCGGCACAAGGTGCTCGCCGCGCGTGAGACGACCGATGTGCTGATCCTCGATTGGCCCAGTGACGCGGGACAAGGTCAGCTCTTCTCTCTCGGACGCGCCTTGGTTCTGGCGGGCGCGCGGCTTTTGGAGATTGATAGTCGGGAGATTGGGTTGGAACTCAAACCGCGCTCAGCCGAGGCGTTCACCATTTTGCTGCACGACACCGTGCCCGGAGGGGCAGGGCACTGCTTTGAATTGTTCAGACTCGGTCGGCCATGGATGGAGGAAGCGCGCAGAATTCTGTGGGTGACCGGCAGTCATGACAGCGCCTGCGAAAGAGCTTGTCTGGAGTGCTTGCTGGATTTTGGTGGTCAGTTCCATGCACATCTCCTCGACCGAAGGGGTGCTCTGGAGCTTTTGGACGAGGCGCTCGGTTGACCAAGGGCCTGGAAAACAATGGATACGCTCAGTCCCGAAGAGCGCAGCACGAGGATGGGCCTCGTCCGGGGCGCGGACACGAAGCCCGAAATGATGATTCGCCGCCTTGTTCACGGCATGGGCTACCGGTACCGTCTTCACATTTCAACGCTTCCAGGCAAGCCCGACATGGTGTTCCGCTCGCGGGGCAAGATCATTTTCGTGCATGGATGTTTCTGGCACCGGCATCCAAGCTCGAAATGCAGGTTGGCGCGATTGCCGAAGTCGCGGCTCGATTTCTGGGGGCCGAAGCTGGAACGGAACCGTGAACGCGACAGAGACGCGGTGCGCAGCCTGAAGCGCGACGGCTGGCAAGTGATGATCATATGGGAGTGCCAAATCAAAACAGCAGATCTTGCCGATAGAATAAAGAAGTTCCTGGGAGGTTAATTGACGTCAGTTGAACTTTTTGCGGGTGCCGGTGGTCTGGCCCTCGGTACATCGCTCGCCGGATTCAACCACAAAGCCGTTGTGGAGATTGACCATGACGCATGCAACACAATCCGCGCGAATCAGGAGCGTGGTCTGAAACCCGTCGCGGACTGGCCCCTTTACGAGGCCGACGTAACCAAGTTCCAATTTGACATCTGTGGAACGGACATCGACCTTCTCGCTGCGGGCGTTCCTTGCCAACCCTGGTCATTAGGTGGCAAGCACAAGGGGATGCAGGATGCGCGCAACATGTTTCCGGAAATGCTCACCGCCGTCCGCACCATGCGTCCGAAAGCCATCCTGATCGAGAATGTGAAAGGGTTGCTCCGGCAGTCGTTCGCCAATTACTTTCAATACATCAAACTCATGCTTGCTTTTCCCGAAGTGATCCGCAAGGAAGGCGAACAGTGGCGTCATCACTTCGCGCGACTGGAACAGCACGAGACCTCCGGCAGCGAGGTTGGCTTGCGGTACAACGTCATTTCTGAATTGCTTAATGCAGCCAATTACGGAGTGCCGCAGAAACGCGAGCGAGTATTCATCGTCGCGTTCCGCTCCGATCTCAATATCAAGTGGAATTTTCCTATGCAGACTCATTCGCAAGAAATGCTGTGGGAAAGCCAGTTCGTCACAGGAGACTATTGGGACGATCACAAGGTTTCCAAAAAGCAGCGCCCGCCGAAGGCGCCCGACAGGCTTGCTGCGCGTTTCCGTGAGCAATCACTATTTGTCAACACCCAGGATCGCTGGCAAACCGTCCGCGATGCCATTGGAGATTTGCCTGAGCCCGGCTCTATCAGCGTCCTGAATCACCAACAGCAGGCCGGCGCGCGCAGTTATCCGGGCCACACGGGAAGCCCCATCGATGAACCGGCCAAGACGCTAAAAGCGGGCGATCACGGGGTACCGGGTGGTGAAAACACCGTAGTCTATCCCGATGGACGCGTCCGGTATATGACCGTGCGAGAGTCCGCGCGCATCCAGACTTTTCCGGACGAGTTTATTTTCACCGGCTCTTGGACGGAGAACATGCGCCAGCTCGGAAATGCCGTTCCCGCCAAGCTGGGCCAGACCATCGCCGCCGACATCCGCAAACGACTTCTGGAGAAGAAGCGTGCGGGCTGAGACACCGTACAATCCTCTCCACAAGAAAAACCTGGGTGTTAGTGTTGCGGACGCATTGCTCGCGCAGGCAATTGGGCCCTTACCACCGGAGTCGAGATTTCTGGGAGCTGGAATTTACGCGCTCTATTATTCCGGCACGTTTTCCGCATACAAAACCATAGCCCAGGCAGACGACGAAGGCAGGCCCCACATCCCGATCTACGTCGGCAAAGCGGTTCCCGCCGGGGCACGCAAAGGCGGATTCGGTTTGGACCTTCCAGCGGGCGCCGTTCTCTACAATCGACTCGCCGAACATGCCGAATCCATTCAAAGCGCGAAAAACCTCGACCTCAAACATTTTGCCTGCCGTTATCTGGTTGTCGATGATATTTGGATTCCCCTCGGTGAGTCGCTTTTAATCGAGATGTTTTCTCCGATCTGGAACCGCCTCATTGAAGGTTTCGGTAATCATGATCCTGGCAAAGGACGTTATCAACAGCAACGCTCGCCTTGGGACCTGATTCATCCCGGACGGGGATGGGCGGATAAATTGCAACCATACTCTAAATCGGAAAAGGAAGTACTTAAGGCAATCGAAACTTACCTATCGAAACAAAAATCGAAAGGCTGATACGTTTGGTTCGCGGCCCAGTGGCATGGGTCGGCCACAATAATCATCAACCAGCAGCCCGCCGTTTCCGGGCACCTTCCGATGCGGCCGGCTTGCGCGTCTCCTGCTCCACATCGGTTATCAGTTGATCGAGCTCTGCCAGAATTTCAGCGTGGTTTTTCGAAAGAAAGCGTCGAATTCGCGGGTTACCCACCAAGCGAGAGAAATAGCGACAACCTGTGGCAAGGTCCAGCATGTCCGCGGCATATGAATCTTCAGCATTTTTCAGATCTTCAACCAGAGCGCTGGCCTCCTGTTCCATGAGGGTCTTCGTCGGGTTGGGAACTACCGCCAGGCGTTTTGTCGCAGGGGTTTTTGTAAGAAGGTCGTCCGGTGTCACGCTCAGAAATGCCTTCGCGAATGCGAAGGTGTAGCTGTTCGCGGAAATCATCAGCTCAGCGCATTTTATTTGCCGAACCGGCTTCATCTTACGCAGCGTCGAAAAGCCGGTTGCCGACACGCGCCGCGTCTTCAGCAGCTCAATCACTTCGGGGCAGATCCCGTTTAGCAGATCCCGCTTCTTGCGTATCTCCGCGACATCCACGCTCAGCGCCTGGGCAATCCGCTGCTCGGTGACACCGTTTTTCAGTGCCTTCAGGATCATGTAATGTTCGCCAATAGGCGGCAGATGATTGACACGCTTGTTGTAGGTATACGATTCATCATCAGTGGCGACAAGGCATTCGACGTCGGTTGCTCCGTTCTGCTTCAATACGTCCAGCCGGGTATGGCCGTCGACGAGGAGGTATCGATTCTTGCCGTGCGGGAAAACAACCAGTGGCTCTACGATTCCAATATGGATAATAGACGCGGCGATTTGCCGGTACTTTGTCTTCGTTCTCTCAGCAGGCGTTAATTCGTCCTTGAGCGCGGAGATGTCAGTTATCTTCACCTTCAGAAGGTTCGATCGAAATGCGACTTTGGTTGGTTCGGGCATGATCAACTCAGCGAGCGGTTCACTCGGGCCGCCAGGTGCCCTGGCATGGAAAGCAAGGATTCGGCTCGGAGCAATGTCGTGAAATTCTCATCGGCTAGTAGCCGCTTCATGGCGGACGTTGCCATCAGAATACGGCGCCGGGCAACCACAGCACGCTGAACCAACGCCCGGTGGCGCTCTGTGTGGCGTCGGTACTCCTTGATCAGTGTCGCCGTGGTCACTTTCTTCGATTCCCCTGTTGGCTGAGACGCATTCTCACTGCCCGGTGACCGGCGAGCAATGATTCGTTTGACGGTTTCAAGCTTTTCACCTCGCAGCTCTCCCTTTTGATAGGCATCTGAGAGTGCGCGCTGGATTTCGGCATCAGCTCCAGTGGCGATCGTGATCGCGACTGTCAACGGAACACGGTGCATTTCGACATCCTTGAGCAGCTGAGTTTCGCCACGGTCGAGCAAGTTCATCAACTGGTGGATATACGTGATATGCATCCCAAGCTTTTGCGCGACATCCGCTGGTTTATATCCGCGAACCATGAGTTGGCGGACCTCCTTATAGAGTGCGTGAGACGATGCTCGACGACGAGCGATGTTCTCCACCAGACTTCTGAGGAGGCACTCCTCTTGTGTCACTTCCTTGATGATCGCCGGGATTTCCGTTTCTCCGAGCGCCTGAAACGCTTCGATCCGGCCCTGGCCACAAATCAAGTCGTACCGCCGGCCATCTTCCGTGGTCACGGCTCGTCGGTTAACGCTAATCGGCTTCTTGAGGCCGACGGTTCTGATGCTGGCAACGATTCCTTCGAAAGTCACCTGGTTTCGAGATCTGGGATTCAGAATCGCGATCTCGGAAATCGGTATGAGTGTTACCGTGTCGCTCGTCATGCGGCCTCGATCTGGGCGCGTGATGCCATCCCTGTGAAGAAATTCAAATCGTCGAATCGGTATACATCTACCGAAAGCTCGTTATGTTCTGAGAGGAGACGGAAGAACAGAACATCAATTCGCGGGAAAATATAGTAGTCAAGAATGCAGTCGTTGGCTGGCGTCAGCCGCGCCGCGACGGTGATGTCGGGCTTCAGAGAGTCT
>Ga0181518_10003732_pt1 | contig 13916 bp, 15 predicted proteins | sample PEATcosm2014_Bin_28_FD_119751 | JGI IMG/M metagenome (GOLD analysis project Ga0181518, IMG submission 119751) | Peatland microbial communities from MTU Mesocosm Facility, Houghton, MI, USA - PEATcosm2014_Bin01_60_metaG | ecosystem: Environmental > Terrestrial > Soil > Wetlands > Peat | place... | reverse complement strand
CGCGCCACGCCGCGCCGCGCCACGCCACGCTGCGCCGCGCGGTCAGGCGCCCGCGACGGCTCGGAGGTTGTCCTCGTGGATCCGAAGCTGGGCGACCGTGGCGCGCGACGCCGGCGGTTCGGCATCGCCGGGCTCGGTTTCCAGGAGCTCCAGATAGGCGTCGTCCTCCTCCAGAATCGTCCGTGCACGCTCGGCGGCCTGCGGCGCTCCGTGCCCTGGGATCACCCATTCGGCCTGCTCGACCAGCCCGGCGAGGCGCCGCAGCGTGGCGCGATAGGCGCTCGTCGAGCCGCCCGGCGAGAGCATCGGGATCTCGACCGGCGAGAGGTAGTCGCCGCAGATCAGCGTGCTCGCCCACGGCAACCAGAACGCGACGCCGTCGGCCGTGTGCCCGTCGGCGGCGTGCAGCTCGAGCTGATGCGCGGCGCCGAGCTCCAGGCGTCCGGGCACCGGCAGGGCCTGGATCCCCGCGAGTGCCAGCGGCGGGCGTCCCTCGACGTAGTGCTCGGCGTCGAAGGCCCGCAGACGCCGTTGGGCGTCGCCGAGCTCGGCGGCCAGCCGGTCGGCGGTCGTCTGCGCGCAGCCGAGCGATGCCTCCGGGAATGCGAGCCGGCCGAGCAGGTGGTCCCAGTCGCCGTGGGTGACCAGGAGCCCGGAGACCGGGTAGTCCGCCTCCTGCAGCACCTCCGGTAGGGCCCGCAGCTCCTCGGGGTAGACCGGCGAGTCGATCACGAACCCCTCCTGATCGCCGCGCACCGCGATGCAGGTCGTCTGCCAGACGTCGGAGACGAACACGATCAGATCGGGGTTCAGGGCTATGGCGCGCATTCGCCGCGGCCGCCGGCCGGCCGCTCGTGTCGGTTGGGGCTATTCGACGCCGATCAGCCTGGCCGCGTCCTTTAGGGTCGCGACCTCGGCGTCGGGCTTCTTCTGCCCGGGCTCGAGCTGCTGCTCGTTGCGGTTGACCCAGATCACGGGGATCTTCTTCTTCAGACAGGGCTCGACGTCGTGGTAATAGCTGGCGGCGATGTGGACCCAGCCCTTCTTGGACCCGATCCTCCGCTCGCATTCGGTGAAGTGGGCCGGGTCGGGCTTGTAGGAGCGCACCTGCTGCGCGGTGACGACGAGATCGAAGTCCAGCGGGATGTGGCGGCGGGTCTGGCCGAGCAGCTTGTCGTCGATGTTGGAGATCAGCCCCACCTTGAAGATCTTGGCGATCTTCTGCAGGACCGGGTTGGTTTCCTTGAACGGCTTCCAGCGATGGACCGAGTCAGGCAGGAAGCCCGACCGCGACGGCTCCAGCGGCCACCCGAGCTGCTTGGCGATCTGGACCGCCGTCCGCCGCAGGACCTCCGCGTAGAGCTCGTAGGAGCCGGCCTGGATCTGCTGCTGGATGTCGTGAAAGAGCGGGATCAGCTCGTCGCGCTCGATCGTGAAGCCGTCACGCGCGGCCTCCTCGCGGAATGCCTCGTACGCGCCCGTGTCCCAGTCGATCAGCGTCCCGTAGACGTCGAACGTGACAAACGAAACTGTCTTCGGAATCGCCATCGACGCGGAGATGATGGCATTTTCGCGAACCGGTCGCGCGCCAAGCCGCCGTCGCGGTCCGCAAAGCACTAGAGTGCGGCCCGCTATGGATCTACTCGAATACCAGGGAAAGCAGTTGTTCGCCCGTCATGGTGTGCCGGTGCCGGCGGGGCAGGCCGCACGCACCGTGGAGGATGCGGTGTCCGCGGCGGAGGCGATCGGATACCCGTGCGTAGTCAAGGCGCAGGTGCAGATCGGCGGTCGCGGCAAGCTCGGCGGGATCAAGGTCTGCGCCGACCGCGCGCAAGCCGAGGCCAACGCCCGCGCGATCCTGGGAATGGATATCCGCGGACTGACCGTGCACGAGGTGTGGGTCGAAGCCGCGTCGCAGATCGACGCCGAGTACTACGCGTCGGTCGTGTTCGACCGCTCCGCGAAGGCGCCGCTGGTGATGCTCTCCACGAAGGGCGGGATGGACATCGAGCAGGTCGCCGACGAGGATCCCGACGCGATCGCCCACCTACACGTCGACCCGCTGCTGGGCTTCCAGGAGTTCCACGGACGCCGGCTGGCGTTCGAGGCCAAGGTCGACGCCGACGTGGTGCGGCCGGTCGGCGCGATGCTGGCCAGGCTCTACGAGGTGTTCGAGTCCGAAGAGGCCACGCTTGTCGAGGTCAACCCCCTGATCGTCACCCCGGAGCGCGAGGTGCGTGCGCTGGACGCCAAGGTCACGCTCGACGGCAACGCACTGTTCCGCCACGCCGACAACGCGGAGCTCCGTGACCTCTCGGGCGAGGATCCGCAGGAGCGGATGGCCAAGGAGCGCGGCCTGACCTACGTCAAGCTCGACGGCAACATCGGCGTGCTCGGCAACGGCGCCGGGCTGGTCATGTCGACGCTGGACGTCGTCGCCCAGGCCGGCGGCGCGCCCGCCAACTTCCTGGACGCGGGCGGTGGATCGCGGGCCGACGCGATCACGAGCGCGGTCGAGGTGATCCTGTCGGACCCGAAGGTCAAGGCGGTCCTGTTCAACATCTTCGGCGGCATCACCCGCTGCGACGAGGTCGCCAAAGGGCTGATCGAGGCATTCGCCCAGATCAAGCCGACGGTCCCGTTCGTCGTGCGCCTCGACGGGACCAACGACGCTGAGGGGCGCAAGCTGCTGGCCGACGCGGCGCTGCCCAACGTGTTCACCGAATCGACGATGGACGGGGCGGCGGCCAAGGTCGTCGAGCTTGTCGGGGGGTCAGCATGAGCATCCTGGTCGGCACCGAGACCAAGCTCTGCGTGTCGGGGATCACCGGACGCGAGGGCACCTTTCACTCGCTGCGCAACCGTGAGTACGGCACCCAGGTGGTCGCGGGCGTCACCCCGGGCAAGGGCGGCCAGGACGTCGAGGGGATCCCGGTCTTCAACACGTTCCACGACGCCGTCGACCGGACCGGCGCCAACACGGCGATGATCTTCGTCCCGCCGCGCTTCGCGGCCGACTCGATCCTCGAGGCCGAGGACGCGGGGATCGAGCTGATCATCGCCATCACCGAGGGCATCCCGGCCCACGACGAGCTCCGGGTCTACAACATCATCAAGAAGAACGGCCGTGCCCGGCTCGTCGGCCCCAACTGCCCCGGCATCCTGTCGCCCGGGAAGGCGAACGTCGGGATCATCCCGGCCTCGTTCTTCAGCGCGGGCAACGTCGGCGTCGTCTCGCGCTCCGGCACGCTCACCTACCAGATCGGCAACGTCCTGGCCCGCAGCGGGTTCGGCAACTCGACGATCGTCGGCATCGGTGGCGACCCGGTCCCGGGGACCGACTTCATCGACGCGATCGGGCTCTTCCAGGATGACCCGGAGACCGAGCTGATCGTGATCTGCGGCGAGATCGGTGGCGACGCGGAGGAGCGCGCGGCCGACTTCATCGAGGCCAGCGTGACCAAGCCCACGATCGCCTACATCGCCGGCTTCACCGCTCCGCCCGGCAAGACGATGGGCCACGCCGGCGCGATCGTGTCCGGCTCCCGGGGCACCGCGGCGGCGAAGGCTCAGGCGCTGGAAAGCAAGGGCGTGCGCGTCGGGCGCACCCCCACCGAGGTCGCCGAGGCCGCGGCCGCGCTGCTCGGCAGCTGACCGGTCTCACCGCGGGACATTTCTGGAACGCTCGAACGCTCGAACGCTCGAACGGTTGAACGGTTGAACGGTTGAACGGTTGAACGCTGGAACGCTCGAGCGCTGGAACGCTCGAACCTCGAACGCTCGAGCGTTGTACTAGGCTCGGGCCCATGTCCGAGCCGTCGATCCTGGACGCGCGCCTGGCCGAGATCGACCGGCGCCTGCGGATGATCCAATCCGGGCTGGAGCCGGCCGTGGATCGCGAGCAGCGCGACGGTCACCGGCAGGTGGAAGCTCCGGCAGGCTCCGAGGCGGCCGCGGTGGCGCCGCCGCCGTCCCGCGCTCGCGGCGTCGCGCCGGCGCCCGCCGTCCAGGAGCCGGCCGACCCCGCGGTCGCAGTGGACGGGCTGGCGGCTGCCCACCAGCGGCTGCTCGGATCAGCCCGCGAGCTCGAGGCGGCGCTCGCTCGCGCCTCGCTGGCCGCCGGCTCGATCAGCGTCTCCGCGGCGCCGTTCGCGTCGACCAAGGCCGTGCGGAAGTTCGAGCGGGCGCTGGCGGAGCTGCCCGGCGTGCGCGAGGTGGCATTGCGCGAATACCAGGGAGAAGACCGGGTCGTGTTCGAGGTGCAGCTGCGGTCCGCGCCAACCTCGTAGTCTTCACCCACATGACCGTCACGATCTCATTCGCCCGCGGGGCCCCTTCACTGGACATCGTCGACGTCGGCGGGTTGCGCGCGGCCGCCGAGCGGGCATTCACCGAGGATCCCGCCGGCACGACCGCCTACGGCACATCGGTCGGGTACGTGCCCCTGCGGGACTGGATCGCCGGGCGCCACGAGGTGGCCCCCGAGCAGGTGCTCGTGACCAACGGCTCGATGCAGGCCGACGCGTTCCTGTTCGACACGCTCGTCGCCGACGGCGACACGGTGATCGTCGAGCGGCCGACTTACGATCGGACCCTGCTCTCGCTGCGCAACCGCGGCGCCGACGTTCGCATGGTCGAGCTGGAGCACGACGGGATCGACACCGTGGCGCTCGAGCGCGTGCTCGCGGCCGGCGCCAGGCCGAAGCTCGCCCACATCATCCCCAACTTCCAGAATCCCGCCGGCTACACGCTGTCGGCGGTCAAGCGCGAGCGGCTGCTGGCGCTCGCCCGCGCTCACGAGTTCACCGTCTTCGAGGACGATCCCTACGTCGCGCTGCGTTTCCAGGGTGAATCGCCGCCGACGATGCTCTCGATCGACCCCGGCGCCGTCGTGTACGCCTCGTCGTTCTCCAAGACCGTATGCCCCGGGATCCGCGTCGGCTACCTCGTGGGACCAAGGGATCTGATCGCGCGGATCGCCAAGCTCGCCACGAGCACGTACATCTCGCCCAACATGGTCGCGCAGGCGATCGTCAACCAGTTCTGCCGGTCGGGGGCGATCGAGCGCTCGATCGAGACCGTCCGTGAGGCGCTGCGCGAGCGGGCGCAGACCCTGTGCGATGCCCTCGCCGAGCAGCTGCCCGATGCGCGCTTCGTCGCCCCCGAGGGTGGCTACTTCCTGTGGGTCGACCTGCCCGAGGGCACCGACGTGGCGGCACTGTTCGACGCCGCCGCTGCTCGCGGGGTCCAGTTCGTCAAGGGCACCGACTTCATGCTCGAAGGCGGCGAGTCCTCGCTGCGCCTCGCCTACTCCGGCGTCACGCCGGCGGAGATCGAGGAGGGCGTCACGCGCCTCGCCGAGGCCTACGCCGGGCTCGCGTCCGCGACCTCGGCGGCCTGAGCCGCCGGCCTCAGCGTCCGTAGCGCTGGCCGAGCACGAGCTGCTCGGGCAGAGCGGTGCGCGGCGGCGGCGAGGGATCGGCGAGCACCGAGACGGTCTCGGCCACGCTGTGTGTGACCACGACCAGCGTGTCGCCCGAGCTGACCGTCACGTTGTCGCCGTCGGTCGCGGATACCGCGCCGCTCAAGCCGGGCTCGATCCCGGCGGCCTTGAGGTAGTGCAGGAGGTCCTCGGCCTCGTTCTCGAGCCTGAGGATCTTCACCGCGGCGCCGACCGCGCAGTCCGCCAGCGGAACCCCGTCGATCCGCTCTCCGACCTTGATCGGATGGCCGTGGGGACAGGTCTGGGCGTCGCCGACGGCGTCGCGCATGTATGCCTCGAAGCGCGGGGTCATGGCGTGCTCCAGCTTCTCGGCCTCCTCGTGCACTTCGTCCCACGGCACCCCGACGACGTCGGTCAAGAACCGCTCGACCATCCGGTGGCGTCCCACCACGAGCTCGGCGTGCTCGCGCCCGGCAGCGGTGAACTCGATCGTGCGACCGCGCGTGCGGGCGATGTAGCCGTCGCGCTCCAGCCGCCCGAGCATCTCGTGCACGGTGGGCGCGGACAGACGCATCGCGCGGGCGAGGTTGGCGCCGGTCATCGGCAGCCCCGCCTCGAACAGCCAGAACAGCGTCTCGAGGTACTCCTCCTCGGCGACGGTAGCGTGCTCGGCGGGCATGGTCCTGATCGTAGCGGCGAGGCCCCAGCCGCTTGCGCCGACGGGCGCCGCTAGGATCGCGCCACGTGACGCTGCCGCTCACACCGACGATCGAACCGCAGCTCGCGCGTCCGGGGAAGGATCTGCCGCGGGGTGAGCAGTGGGCGTATGAGCCCAAGTTCGACGGCTTTCGGGCGATCGTGTTCGTCGACGGAGACGATGTGGTGATCCAGTCGCGCGGCGGCAAGCCGCTCGGGCGCTACTTCCCCGAGCTCGCCTTCCCGTCCGGCCGCTACGTCGTCGACGGCGAGATCGTGATCGACGCGGGCGACGGTCAGCAGGACTTCGGCGCGCTCCAGCAGCGGATCCACCCGGCGGCGTCGCGGATCGCGCTGCTCGCGCAGCAGACGCCCGCGCACTACATCGCCTTCGATCTCCTCGCCCGCGAGGACGAGTCGCTGCTGACCGTCGCCTTCGGCGACCGTCGGGCCGCGCTGGAGCGGCTGTCGGCGATCGGCATCACGCCCACGCCGCTCACCCGCGATCCGGACGCCACGGCGCCCTGGCTGGCCGGCGGCGAAGGCGTCGTGGCCAAGGACGTGCGCGCCCCGTACCGTCCCGGCGAGCGCAAGGGGATGGTCAAGGTCAAGCGCGTGCGGACGATCGATGCCGTCGTGGCCGGCTACCGCCCGGGCAAGGAGCCGGGCACCGTCGGCTCGCTGATCCTCGGCCTGTACGACGCCGGCGGCGACCTGCATGTGGTCGGCCACAGCTCAGGATTGCGCGCGGCCGAGAAACGGGCCCTGGTGGCGAAGCTGGCGCCCTACGAGACCGGCGAGCGCGGCCACGGCGATCCGAGCCGGTGGAAGAGTGAGAAGGACCTGGAGTGGATCGCGCTGCGCCCTGAGCTCGTCGTCGAGGTCACGTTTGACCACGCCAGCGAAGGCCGCATCCGCCACGGGACCAAGATCCTGCGCTGGCGCGACGACAAGGCGCCGGCCGACTGCCGAGTTGGGCAGATGCAGTCCTAGCCAGCTGGTGAGTCCCGGAAGGGGGTGATGGAAGTTGACCATCGTATGCGGGGTCAATCTCCATCACCCCTCGTCAGCCCGGCGGCTTGCGAGCGCGGCTGGGCTGCACGCGCCTCGGCTCGCCGGCCTGCTTGCGGAACATCGGCGGCCAGGGAGCGTCGCCGAGCCCGCGCTCCTCGTCACGGGCCGAGAGCTCCAGCAGCGCGTCCAGCGACCCGGCGTGGCCGTCGATGTCGGCGCTCGGGTCTCCGCGCCGGGCGACGAGCTCCCCGACGGTCTCCAGCCGCAGATCGCCCGGCTCGACATCGGGGACCTCGTCCCAGCGCAGCGGCGTCGAGACGCGGGCGTCGGGCACCGGGCGCACGCTGTAGGCCGACGCCACGGTGCGATCGCGCGCGTTCTGGTTGTAGTCGATGAACACGCCGTGGCGTTCCTCCTTCCACCACTTGCTGCTCGCCAGCGCGGGCGCTCTGCGCTCCACCTCGCGCGCCAGCGCCAGCGCCGCCCGCCGCACCTCGATGAAGTCGCGCTCGGGGTGCACGCGCACGTTTATGTGGATCCCGCGCGAGCCACTCGTCTTGGGGAAGCCGGTCAGTCCGTGATCGGATAGCACCTCGCCGGCGACGAGCGCGACTCGGCGCACATCGTCCCAGCTCGCCTCGGGGGTCGGGTCCAGATCGACGCGCAGCTCGTCGGGGTGATCGAGATCGGACGCCCGGCAGGGCCACGGGTTCCAGTCGATGACGCCGAGGTTGACGCCCCAGACGAGATGGGCGGCGTCGTTGGGCAGCAGCTCGCGCGCGGTGCGGCCGCTGGGGAAGGTGACGACCGCGGTCTGCAACCACTCAGGCGCCGAGTCGGGGATCCGCTTCTGGAAGAACGGCTCACCGGCGGCGCCGTCGACGTAGCGCTTGAGCACGGTGGGACGGTCGCGGAGGTGGTTGATGACCGGGTCGGCGAGGGCGAGGTAGTAGTTGATCAGGTCCAGCTTCGTGATCCCGCGCTCGGGAAAGAAGACCTTGCCGGGGTTGGAGATCCGCAGCTCGGTTCCGGCGGCCTCGATCAGTGCGTGCTCGGCCATCGCCGACAGGATGACGGATACTCCCGCGCATAAGCAGCACTCCCGGCATCCGCAGCACCGTGCTCGTGGCCCCGGACTCGTTCAAGGGGACGTTCACCGCGACCGAGGTGGCGGAGGCGATCGGCCTCGGCCTGACGGCCGGTGGGCGGCCGGTCGACCTGTGCCCGATCGCCGACGGCGGCGAGGGGACGATGGTCGCCCTGGCGACCGCTCTCGGCGCCGACCTGCGGACCGCCCGGGTGAGCGACCCGCTGGGCCGTCCGATCGAGGCGCAGTTCGCGATCCACGGCGACGACGCGTTCCTGGAGACCGCAGCGGCCAGCGGCCTGGCGCTCGTTGCGCAGGACGAGCGAGACGCGTTCGCGGCCTCGACCGCGGGCACCGGCGAGCTGATCGTGGCGGCGATCAAAGCCGGGGCGACCACCGTCTGCCTCGGCGTCGGCGGCAGCGCGACCACCGACGGCGGCGCCGGCGCGATCCGCGCGATCGAGCGCGGCGGTGGGCTGCGCGGGGCCCGGCTCGTCGTGCTGTGCGATGTGCGGACGCCGTTTGAGCACGCCGCGCGGGTGTTCGGCCCGCAGAAGGGCGCGGGGCCCGGCGACGTCCGCCGGCTCACCTCGCGCCTGCAGGCGCTCGCGCGGCGGTTGCCTCGAGATCCCCGCGGGTTGTCGATGACCGGCGCCGCCGGCGGGCTGTCAGGCGGCCTGTGGGCGGCGCTGGACGCTGAGCTGGTCCCAGGAGCGGCGTTCGTGCTCGACGCCGTCGGGTTCGACGCGCGGATGCGGGCCGCGCGGGCGGTCGTCACCGGCGAGGGCAAGCTCGACCAGCAGAGCCTGGCCGGCAAGGCCGTCTCGGAGATCGCCACCCGCGCGCGCCAGGCCGGGGTTCCCTGTCACGTCGTTGCCGGCACCCGGGAGCTGGACGCGATGGGAGCGCGGATCCTCGACCTCGAGCACGTGCTCGAGGCCTCGACGCTGGCGGAGATGGAGGCCGCGGGGCGGACGCTGGCGGACGTGATCTGACCCGCGCCGCTCAGTGGGCGAACGCGGTCGCCTTGTCGGGGTCCTGGGCGGGCAGCGGGGCGGAGAGCGTCTGCAGATCGTGGGTCTTCTCGCGCAGGTAGTCGAGCAGCATGTCGGCCATCTCCATGTGCATGCCGGCGCGCACCACGATCCGCAGCACATCGAGATCCTGGCGGTTCTCCGGGAACGAGTAGGCGGGCACGAGCCAGCCGCGCTGGCGCAGCTTGTCGGAGACGTCGTAGACGGTGAAGTTCTTCACCCCGGGGTCGAGCGCGAACGCGAACACGGGCAGCTCGCTGCCATCCGAGATCAGCTTGTAGGGGCCGATGTCCGCCACCTCCTCCGAGATGTGCAGGGCGATCTCCTGCAGGTTGCGCATCATCGCCGTGTACCCCTCGCGCCCGTAGCTCATGAACATGAAGTACTGCGCCACGACCTCGCTGCCCGGGCGTGAGAAGTTCAGCGAGAAGGTGGGCATGTGCCCGCCGAGGTAGTTGACGTCGAACACGAGGTCCCGTGGCAGCGCCTTCTGGTCGCGCCAGATCGCCCAGCCGACCCCCGGGTAGACGAGCCCGTACTTGTGTGGGCCACCGCTTCCGACGCGGTGAGTTGGGGCGGCATCCCTGCCCGCGGCGACGGCCCGATAGCGCCGACGACCCACGCGTTCACGCAGGCCACCGGCAAGGGCGTCGACGAGGTGCTGTTCTCCGGCCAGGATGCGCTCCCGGGCTTCGTCTCCGGCGCGGGGACGTGGTCGCTGTCGGCGCTGGTGCTTCTGATCTGCTTCAAGGGTGTCGGCTACTCGCTCTCGCTGGGGAGCTTCCGGGGCGGTCCGACCTTTCCGGCCATCTTCCTGGGCGCCGTCGGCGGGGTCCTGGCCTCCCATCTGCCGGGGTTCCCGCTCACCGCGGCGGTGGCGGTCGGGATCGGAGCGGGGACCGTGGCGATCCTGCGCCTGCCGCTGTCGGCGATCGTGATCGCCACCGTGTTGACGGCCAAGTCCGGCGCCGGGGCCGGACCGTTGGTGATCATCGGAGTCGTTGCGGCCTACCTCGTCACGCTCGAGCTCTCCGCGCTGCAGGCCGAGCTCACCAGTTGACGATCCCCCGCACGACCAGGATCACGCCGATGGCGGTGCCCGCGATCAGTCCGATCCGGCCACCCTGTCGGCCGAGAAAGTCGGTGAAGCGCGTGACGGTCGTCTCGGTCCACTGCGGTTTGACCAGGTAGCCGAGCAGCGGAAGCTCGAGCAGCATGAGCATGATCAGGTTGAACGCGATCACCGTGAGGATGGTCGCGGCCGTAGCGAGGTTCTGCTTGGCGAGCGCATCCATGCCCGCGATGTAGGATGCGCCCGGGAAGCTCAACAGCACGCCGACGAGGAACGTATCCCGAGCCGAGCCCTTGCTCAGCTGGCGCTTCCAGCGTGGCGGCGGCTTGTCCTTGGCGGCCTCGTGCTTGCGAGCGCTCCGCGCTCGGCGTCGCGTGTCCCGGCCGGTCCCGACCACGAACACGACCACCAGGACGAGTGCTCCGAGCACCACGTTGACGACAGGGTCGACGGTGCGCTTGGCCGTGCTGGACGTAGTCGATCCGGGCAACGTGAACACCAGCAACATGCCGCAGGTGAGGCTCGTGAGCATTGCTCCGGCCAGATAGCCCGCCAGCAGCCGCTTAGGGCTCATCAGGCTCAGCATGATCGTCACCGCGAGCAGCAGTGTGGGATTCAGCGCGGCGGTCAGAGAGAAGGTGAAGACACGGCCCATGACCGCACCCTCGCTGACCGGCGCCCGGAGCGCATCATCCGATTGAGATGAAGCCGGCCGGAGGGGCGGCGATCTTCAGAGTCCGGTCTGGGCGACGATCTTTCCGGAGCTGACCGCCTTGGTCAGCCGCCGGTAGTCGCGCTCGTTCTGCTCGGCGTAGGCGTTCGCGAAATCGAGCATCGCCCGGTCGAAGCTCGAGCCGTTGCCGAGATAGGAGGCGATCGCGATCCGATCGCCGCTGCGAGCGTGGGCGCGGGCGAGCGTCCACCCGCAGAGCCTGCCGTATGCGGCCATCCCCTTGGGGATCATCTGCTCGATCTCCGCCGAGCCCTTCCAGTCTCGAAGCTGGCGGACATAGAAGTCCCGAGCCTGGCCATCGAGGCCGCTGTCGATGTGTAGCCAGCCGAGGAAGATGTCGCTGCTGGCCTGCATCAGCCGCTGCCCGACGACGACCCGCTCGCCGTGGTTGGCGAAGCCGCTCGGGCCGAGAAACGGCTCGAACACCGACGCCTCCGCCTCCTTGATCTGCAGGAACAGAGGGTCGTGTTCGTCGCGGCCGAGCATTAGCGCGATCCACGCGCGCGTGCCGACACTGCCCACGCCGACGACCTTGCGGGCGAAGTCGGCGAGCTCGAACTCCTCCACCAGCACGCGCCGGTCGAACTCGAGCGTCTCGCGATATCGGCGCACCAGCGCATGCAACTCGTCGTACATCTGCTCGCGTTCCCCGTCGGAGACGAGCTTGTCGAGCGGGACGATCAGCGGTGCCTGATCGAAGATCCGCACCCGGCCGTCGACCGTTTCCGTCAACTTGGCGAACGCCGACATGCTGTCACGAGTGCGGGCCTTGGCGAGCGTCTTCTCGGTGCGCTTGGCCATGCCCGGATTCAGCTGCGGGCCGAGGTCACGTAACACATCGTCGATATCCATGTGCGCATACCAGACGTCGAGGTTGCTTATGCTCGCGAAGCCCTGCATCGCGTCGCGATAGGCCTCGGCGCAGGCCAGGACGATCCGCTCCTGGTCCTTGACCGCGAAGCTGTTGTTGATGGCGGCGATCAGCATGCTCACCGCCAAGCGCTTGAGATCCCATTCCCACGGGCCGGGAAGCGTCTCGTCGAAGTCGTTGAGATCGAACACGAGCCGGCGCTCGGGCGACGCGAACACGCCGAAGTTCGAGAGGTGGGCATCGCCGCAGCACTGGACCGTGAGCCCCGAGCGCGGGGTCGCCGCCAGATCGCCGGCCATGATCATCGCCGCCCCGCGATAGAACGTGAACGGCGAGACGAGCATCCGGCCGTACCGAATCGGGACCAGCTCGGGGACCCGGGTCGCCGCCTGGCGCTCCAGCACCTCGAGCGGGTCAGGGCGCTCCGGCGAGGGCGTGAAGATCGCGTGGCTCGCCCGCGGCACCTCGGCGCGCGCCGCTTTTCCGCGCGCCACCCGCTCGGCGACCGAGAGATGCGGCACGACTGTGCCGGCCGGCGATGTCGCCGCCCCTGCCGGGCCGTCGGTATCTGTCGCCGTCGTCAGGGACGCCATCGCTGTGCCTTCCTCAGGGATCGCCGTGGGCAGGATGGTCCCACAACGGTCGATCACCGACAGTGGTGCGAGCACCACTGTCAGGCGCGTGGGCCCTTCACCATCGCTTTACTGGCGCTTCACTCGCCCTTCACCGCGGCCGCCGATCACCCCGATCGGATGACGCGCGGCGCGCCCCGGACGGCGAGGATCCCTCTCGGTCCGGGATCGGCAAGGGGATCCCGGCCACGTGGATCGTGCGAATCGACCTCGACATACCGGTCTTGTGCGCCGACGGCGCGTTCGGCAGGCTCGCGGACGTCGTCATTGACCGCGGGACGCTGCGCCTGACGCATCTCGTCGTCGTGCCGCACGACGGCGACGACCGCCCGCGGCTCGCTACGATCGAGGGCGCCCGAACCGCGGCTGGATCGGAGGGCGTCTTGCTGGCGTGCACGGTCGCCGAGCTCGGCGAGTCCGAGTCGATCCAGGAGTCCGTCTACGTGCGCCCCGGCGACTTCCCGGCCGGGGGCCCGGACTGGGATCTCGGAATCCAGGAGATTTACCCGTCCCCGGAATACGGAAGCCTCGGCCCGGAGATCATGGGCGCAGGAATGACGATGGAGTACGACGAGCATGTCGCGGTGAGCTATCACCGGATTCCCAAGCACGGCGCGGAGATCCGCCGCTCGAGCCCGGTCACCTCGTCGGACGCCCATCACGTCGGACACGTCGTCGGCTTCGTGATCGACGATGACCACAGGATCACGGAGCTCGTTCTCGAGCACGGCCATCTCTGGGGCAAGCGGATGGTCGCGATCCCCGGCTCCGCGATCGATCGCTTCGAGACCGACGAGCTGATCCTGAGCCTCACCGGCGACGAGGTCGGGGATCTGAAGCCGCTCCCGGCGCATCACTCAGGGAGCTGACTGCCATGAGCCTCACGCCCGGTCAAACACCCGCGATCCTCCCGGCCCACGACCCGGTGCGGGCCAACCATCTGCTGATGCTCGAGTTCGGGTCGCGCACGCAGTTCGACGATCCCAAGTTCGAGTACCGCCGGTTGTTCTCCGAGCTACTGGGCACGTTCATGCTCGTGCTCGTAGCCGCCGGGGGAGGGATCCTCCACGCCGAGGGGCAGATCAGCCTCGCGGCGGCCGTCGTCGCGCCCGGGTTGATGGTGCTGTCGATCATCCTGTTCATGGGCGCGGTCTCGGGCGCTCATCTGAACCCCGCGGTCTCGCTTGCGTTCGCCGCGCGCGGCGACTTTCCGTGGAAGCGGGTACCGGGCTACATCGTGGTGCAGCTGCTGGGCGCGACCCTTGCCGGCCTGTTCCTGCTCGCCGTGTTCGGCAACATCGAGCATCTCGGCGCGACGCTGCCGGGACGGGGCT
>Ga0181518_10003730_pt1 | contig 13924 bp, 10 predicted proteins | sample PEATcosm2014_Bin_28_FD_119751 | JGI IMG/M metagenome (GOLD analysis project Ga0181518, IMG submission 119751) | Peatland microbial communities from MTU Mesocosm Facility, Houghton, MI, USA - PEATcosm2014_Bin01_60_metaG | ecosystem: Environmental > Terrestrial > Soil > Wetlands > Peat | place... | reverse complement strand
GTGGACATCTATGAAACCGAGAACGACCTCGTGGTGAAAGCCGATCTGCCGGATGTCGATCTCAAGGATATCGATGTCCGGGTGGAGAACCAGACGCTCACCATCGCCGGCGAGCGCAAGTTCGAAAAGCAGGACAACGTGGCGGGCTATCACCGCATCGAGCGCAGCTACGGCAACTTCACGCGCAGCTTCGCGGTACCGAACAGTTTCGACACGGAAAAAATCGCCGCGTCGTTCAAGAACGGCGTGCTGAGCGTTTCGCTGCCCAAGAAAGAGGCAGCCAAGCCGCGCCAGATCAAGATCGAAGCCACCGCGTAACAAGCGTGCGACCGTAAGGTGGAGCGGCTCGCGAAGCTGTGAAAGAATGCGCCCGCAGGCGGGCGTTGGCAAGCTAAAGCATGCCCCACCAAAAAACTGGTAAGTTGAGGGCAGGCGGAGCCAAGTGGCGACCGCCTGCCTCTTTTGCATTCAGGGACGGATTAGGGGACAAGATTATGTTTCGGATAGACAAACTGACGCAGAAAGCGCAGGAGGCCTTGCAGCAGTCCCAGGCGCTTGCCGAATCCGGCGATAGCCAGGTGATGTTTCCGCTGCACCTGCTGATTTCGCTCGCGGACGAGAAGGAAGGCATCGTCAAGCCACTGCTGGAAAAATGCGGCGTGCAGCCGGCTGGGATTGTGGCTGAGGCCCGCCGCCTGCTTGGCAATCTTCCCAAGACCTCGGGCGGTCAGCCAGGCATCTACATTTCGCAACCGCTCAACCAGGTGCTGGAACGCGCCTTCGACGAAGCCGGCCGCTTCAAGGACGAATTCGTTTCCACGGAGCACCTTCTGCTCTCGCTGGCCGAACAGCGCAGCGATCCGGCGGGTCAGCTTCTCGACCGCGCCGGTGCCACCCACGACGCGCTGCTGCGCGCGCTGGTATCGGTGCGCGGCACGCAGCGCGTCACCGATCCGAATCCCGAATCCAAATACCAGGCACTGGAACGCTATGCTCATGACCTCACCGATTCCGCGCGCAAGGGCAAGCTCGACCCGGTGATCGGGCGAGAAGAGGAAATCCGCCGCGTGATGCAGGTGCTCAGCCGCCGCACCAAGAACAACCCGGTGCTGATCGGCGAGCCCGGCGTGGGCAAAACCGCCATCGTGGAAGGCCTGGCCCAGCGCATCGTGCGCGGCGACGTGCCCGACCAGTTGAAGAACAAGCGGCTGGCCGCCATCGACCTGGGTTCGATGATCGCCGGCACCAAGTTTCGCGGCGAATTCGAAGACCGCCTCAAGGCCGTGGTCAAGGAAATCATCGATTCCAACGGCGAAATCATCTGCTTCATCGACGAGCTGCACACGCTGGTGGGCGCCGGTTCGGCCGAAGGCGCCATCGACGCCGCTAACCTGCTCAAACCCGCGCTGGCCCGCGGAGAGCTGCGCTGCATCGGCGCCACAACGCTGAACGAATACAAGAAACACGTCGAAAAAGACGCCGCCCTGGCGCGGCGCTTCCAGACCGTTCTGGTGAGCGAGCCATCGGTGGATGACACGGTAGCCATTGTGCGCGGACTCAAAGAGAAATTCGAAATTCATCACGGCGTGCGCATCAAGGATTCCGCTATCATCGCGTCCGCCGTGCTTTCGCACCGCTACATCGCCGACCGCTTCCTGCCCGATAAGGCCATCGATCTGATCGATGAAGCCGGCGCCGCGCTGCGCCTGCAGATCGGCTCCATGCCGATTGAAATCGACGATCTGGACCGCCGCATTTCGCATCTCGAAATTGAACGGCAGGCACTTGGGAAGGAAGATGAACCCGCTTCGCACGACCGCCTGCGAGTGGTGGAGAACGAGCTCGAAGGGCTGCGCGGCCAGGCCGCCGTGCTCAAGGAGCGCTGGAACCGCGAAAAGTCCGCCATCGACCGTGTGCGCCAGCTCAAGGAAGAGAAGGATTCGCTGCGCCAGCAGGAAGAAAAGGCCTCCAGCGCCGGCGATTGGGAAAAGGCCGCGCAACTGCGTTACGGCCGCCTGTCGCAAATCGAAAAGGACATACAGACCGCCGAGCAGGAGCTGGAATCGGTCAAGGGAAACGCGCTGCTCAAGGAAGAGATCGGCGAAGACGATATCGCCCGCATCGTGGCCAAGTGGACCGGCATTCCGGTGGCCAAGATGATGGAAGGCGAAGTGGATAAGCTCGTGCATATGCCGGACCGCCTCAAGGACCGCGTGGTCGGCCAGGACGAAGCCGTGCGCCTGGTTTCAAACGCCATCCTGCGCAACCGCGCTGGCCTGAGCGATCCCAACCGGCCGATCGGTAGTTTCATTTTCCTCGGGCCCACCGGCGTGGGGAAGACCGAGCTGGTGCGCGCGCTGGCCGGCTACCTGTTCGACGACGACAAGGCCATGATCCGCGTCGACATGAGCGAATACCAGGAGCGGCACTCGGTGTCGCGCATGATCGGCTCGCCCCCCGGATATGTGGGCTTTGAAGAAGGCGGCCAGTTGACCGAGCAGGTGCGGCGGCGGCCGTATTCGGTGATCCTGTTCGACGAGATTGAAAAGGCGCACCCCGACGTCTTCAACACGCTGCTGCAAATCCTGGACGACGGCCGGCTCACCGACGGGCAGGGCCGCGCGGTCAGCTTCCGCAACACGGTGATCGTGATGACCTCGAACCTGGGCACCGGTATGGTGGAGAAGAACGCCATCGGCTTTTCCGTGCATGGCAGGGACGCCGCCAACGACGAGACGCGCAAGCGGCTGCTGGAGGCATTGAAGCACCAGTTCCGCCCGGAGTTCCTGAATCGCATTGACGATATCATCGTGTTCAACACCTTGAGCCGCGAACACTTGAGTAAGATCGTGGACATTCAGTTGAGCGCCGTCGCACGGCTTTTCGAGGCGCGCAAAATGAAGCTCGAAGTCACACCGGCGGCCAAGAACCGCATCATCGGCGAGGGTTTCGATCCGCAGTTTGGCGCCCGGCCGATGCGCCGCGCCATTCAGCGGCTGGTGCAGGACCCGCTGGCTCTCGAGCTGCTCAGCGGCGCATATGGCCCCGGCGACACCGTGGTGGCGGACGCGTCGCCCGGTGCGCAGGGTCTGACCTTCGCCAAATCCATTCCGGTGGAAGTGCCCGCGGAGGCCCAGCCGTGACACCTAGCCGTGGTGGGGCATGCTTTAGCTTGCCCTGGCAAGCCACCGGCGGCAAGACCGCCGGCGCTACCAACAAACGGAGATTCGACCATGACCAACAGCATTAAGACCGTCTTGTTACTGGGCCTGTTAACCGGCATCCTGCTCTGTGGAGGCGAGTTACTGGCCGGCCAGAACGGGCTATACATGGGCCTGGCGTTCGCCGTGGTCATGAATTTTTCGAGTTACTTCTTCTCCGATAAGATCGCGCTGGCGACTTACGGCGCACAGCGGGTGAGCCCTGAGCAGAACCCGGACGTCTACCGCCGCGTGGCGCCGATCGTCGAAAATCTGACCCGCCGCATGGGGCTGCCGATGCCGAAGCTGTATCTAATCGCCGAGCAATCGCCGAACGCGTTCGCCACCGGCCGCAATCCGTCGCACGCCTCGGTCGCCTTCACCGAAGGCATTTTGCAATTGATGACGGATCAGGAACTGGAAGGAGTGGTGGCGCACGAGCTCGGCCACGTGCTGCACCGCGACATCCTGATCAGCTCGGTGGCGGCCACGCTGGCCGGAGCCATCATGTTCGCGTCGCGCCTGGGTTTCTTCTTTGGCGGCAGCCGCGACGACCGCGACCGCGAAGGCGGCGGCATTGGCGCGCTTTTGATGCTGATTCTCGCGCCCATCGCCGCGTTGCTGATTCAGATGGCGATCTCGCGCTCGCGCGAGTACGACGCCGACGCCGCATCCGCCAAATACACCGGCACACCTTACGAGCTGATCTCCGGCTTGCAGAAACTCGACACCTGGAGCAAGCGGCTGCCGATGGCGGCCACTCCGTCCACGGCGCACCTGTTCATCATCAAGCCGCGCACCGGCTCGTGGTTTCAGAGCCTGTGGTCGACCCATCCCGCCACCGAGGACCGCATCCGCCGACTGCAGGAAATGCGATGAACGAAGTCCGCGTGAACCGCAAGGCGGCCGGCCGGGTAGCTTCCGGACACCCGTGGATCTTCTCGAGTGACATCGCAGAACGTGACGGCGCGCAGCCCGGCGAGGCCGTCCGGGTTGCCGATGCGCACGGAAGGACGCTGGGCACGGCGCATTACAGCTCGACTTCGCAAATCGCTTTGCGCATGCTGTCGGCCGAAGCCGAAGAGATCGGCCGCGATTTCTACCTGCGCAGGCTGCACGCCGCCGAAGCGCACCGCCGCCGGGTAGTTCACCACAGCAACGCCTATCGCGTGGTGCATGGCGAAGCCGATCTGTTGCCCGCGCTGGTGGTGGACCGCTACGGCGATTACCTGGTGATGCAAACGCTTGACCAGGGGATGGATGCGGCCAAGCCTCTAATCGTCTCCTGCCTGGAGGAAATCTTTACGCCGCCGGGAATCGTCGCGCGCAACGATGTTGCGGTGCGCGCCAAGGAGTCGCTGCCGCTGGAAACCGCCGTGATAGCAGGCACAAGTCCCGAGGCGGTCGCGGTGGAAATGAACGGCCTCAAACTGAACGCCAATTTGCTGCACGGGCAGAAGACCGGCATCTATCTCGACCAGCGTGAGAATTATCGCGCCGTGGCGCGCTACGCGACGGGTGGCAAGGCGCTCGACTGTTTCACGTCGACAGGCGGCTTCGCGCTGCACTTGGCCGCGCATTGCCAAAGCGTGGAAGCGGTAGACAGCTCGGAGGCCGCGCTCAAGACGGCGCGCGCCAACGCCGAAGCCAACGGCATCGGAAACATCGAATTCCGCCAGGCGGATGTATTCGATCTGCTGGCCGGCTACGCTTCGGCGCGGCGTCAGTTCTCGGTGGTGGTGCTGGATCCGCCGGCCTTCGCCAAGTCGCGCCGCAGTCTGGACGGTGCGGCCACGGGCTACAAGGAAATCAACCTGCGCGCGCTGCGGCTGCTCGAGCCCGGCGGGATACTGGCAACCTGTTCGTGTTCGCACCATGTCAGCGAAGCCATGCTGCTCGAGTTGGTGGCCTCGGCTTCGCTTGACGCCGGCCGCACACTACGCGTGCTGGAGCGGCGGACGCAGAGCCAGGACCATCCGATTCTGCTCACGGTGCCGGAGACACATTATTTGAAGTGTTTGATTCTGGAAGTGGTGTGAGGGGTGGAAGACAGGAGAAAGGAGACAGAAGTCAGGAGCGGCCAGACGCTATCTTGTGGTTTCGAGAATGCCTGCGAGACTCCCTGCACGAACCTTCCGCGACCTGTTGGTCTGGCGCAAAGGTCATGAGTTCGTGCTGGCAGTCTACGCCTACACTGCCAGCTTTCCTAAGCGGGAGACTTACAGCCTGTCGCTCCAAATTCGCCGCGCGGCAGTCTCGGTGCCAGCCAATATCGCCGAAGGCTTTCGGCGCGGCAGGGCGGACAAAGCGCGCTTCATGAACGTGGCTGAGGGTTCTCTGGAAGAGTGCCCGTTACTACCTGATTTTTGCTCAGGATCTCGGATATGGAGACACCTCCAACTTGGCTTGCGCGGCCGAAGAAGTGAGCCGCCTGCTCGGCGCGTACGCCGCCGCCATTCTGACTCCCGTCTCCTGACTTCTGCCTTCCAGCTTCTCCTCTCATGCGAACAACCCGCCGCGCTCCAGAGTCAGCAAACGTCGTTTGAGTGGCAACCCGCCGCCGTATCCGACCAGTTTCCCGCTTGCGCCGACCACGCGATGGCAGGGCACCACGATGGCGATCGGGTTGGCGCCATTGGCGGCGCCTACGGCGCGCACCGCCTTCGGTGCTCCGATGGCGCGGGCCATTTCCTGATAGCTGCGGGTTTCGCCGTACGGGATGCGGGTCAGCTCCAGCCAGACGCGGCGCTGGAATTCGGTGCCCGCCAGGTCCAGCGGAAGCTCGAAGTGCCGCAACTGGCCCGCGAAATAGGCTCGCAACTGGCGTACCGCCTCGGTCAGCAGCGGGTTGCCGTTCGTCGCCGCGCCGGACTCCATCAAAGGTTCGAATTCAATCGCCCGAATTCCCGCTGCGCTGGCCGTCAGCCGCAACCGTAAATCTCCCGCGAACGTCTCTTCCGTAGATTCCCACACAGGGATCAATCTGGGCGGACCATGTGATCGCGAGTACACAGGCGTTTCCCGCTCACCTGTATTCCTGCGAAAGCTTATACTCGCTTGTTATAATTGTACCTATTCGTCCTTATGCCGCTAAAGCCTCTCGCACCTAATCTCAGCGCGGAGAAGAAGATCTTTCTGCTCAAGCCTCGCGGCTTCTGCGCCGGTGTCGTCAGGGCCATCGATGTGGTCAAGATCGCGCTCGATCTTTACGGTCCGCCCGTCTATGTCCGCAAGGAAATTGTCCACAACAAGCACGTGGTCGACGAACTGCGGCAGGCGGGTGCGATCTTCGTCGAAGAGTTGGATGAAGTGCCCGCTGGCGGGCGCGCTATTTTTAGTGCGCACGGCGTTGCGCCAACGGTGCGCAAAGAGGCCAAAGAGCGGGGCCTGGACGTGATCGACGCCACCTGCCCGCTGGTCACCAAGGTTCACCTGGAAGCGGCGCGGTTCGCACGCGACGGTTACAGCATTGTCCTCATCGGTCACAAGGATCACGACGAGGTGATCGGCACGCTGGGCGAGGTCCCGCACGCCAGCCACCTGGTGGAAACCGTCGAAGATGTAGACCGCCTCGAACTGCCCAACCCCGGCCGCGTCCGCTATCTGACCCAGACCACCCTCAGCCTGGATGAAACGCGCGACATCATTGAGCGCCTCAAGCAGCGCTTTCCGCTGAGCCAGGGCCCGCCCGCGCAGGACATCTGCTATGCCACCGAGAACCGCCAGATGGCGGTGAAGGCGATTGCCGGGGCGGTGGATCTGCTGCTGGTGGTTGGTTCCGAGAACAGCTCGAATTCCAAGCGCCTGGTGGAGGTGGGGACGAATTTCGGCGTCCGCTCCTACCTGGTGAACGATCGCGGCGACGTGGATCGCGGGTGGTTGACAGGGGTCGCCAACGTCGGAGTCACTGCCGGCGCTTCCGCGCCCGAGCATCTGGTGGACGAACTGATCGCCTTCCTGCGCAACGACGGGTTTCGCCAGGTGGAAGAAATCGAGATGGTGGATGAGGATGTGCGCTTCTCGCTGCCCTCCGAGCTGATGGTCAGCCTGCGATGAACACACAGGTGGAAACGGCCAAGTCGATCGAGACCGGCGCAGAGACCGCCGCTGGCCGCGCGCGCGCCAGGCTGGTGGCTTTGCAGGCGCGCGACGGACACTGGTGCGCCGAACTGACCGCCGATACAACGCTCGAATCCGATTACGTTCTTTTCCAGCTCTGGCTCCATCCTCCCGCTCAGGGCCGCTGGGATCCGCCAACGCGCCCGCTGATCGACAAGGCCGTCCGGTCCATTCTCGACCGGCAACTCGCCGATGGCGGCTTCAATATTTACGCCGAGGGACCGAGCGAAGTGAGCGCGTCGGTGAAGGCCTATGTCGCGTTGAAACTGGCCGGCGTGGCGGTCGACGATCCGCGCATGGCGCGCCTGCGCCGCTGCATCCTGGCATTGGGCGGCATTCAGACGGCCAACAGCTACGTCAAGATTAACCTCGGCCTGTTCAACCTGTATCCACGGTGGTACTGTCCCAGCATTCCTCCGGAGATCGTGCTGCTGCCGTTTCACCTGCTCTACCAGATGTCGGCGTGGACGCGCGCCATCGTGGTCTCGCTTTCGATTGTGCACGCCGCCAACCCGCGCCGGCCCGTGCCCGCCGGCTTTCAGCTTGACGAACTCTGGCTGCCCGGCGTCAAGCCGGTCTTCCGCCGCGACCGATCGCTGTTCTCCTGGCACAACACGTTTCTGGTGGCCGACGCGTTCCTGAAGTGGTGGGAGCGGAGCGGACTGAAAGCCATTCGCCGCAAAGCCGTCGAGCGCGCCGCGCAGTGGATGATCGAGCGCCTCAAGCACTCCAACGGCTTGGGTGCCATCTACCCGCCGATGATGTATTCGGTGATGGCTCTGGATGTGCTCGGATACGCCGCGGACCATCCGCTGCGCGTGGAAGCCTTGCGCCAGTTCAACCGCCTGATGGTGGACGATGGCGAGCGTTTCTTTTTCCAACCGTGCTTTTCGCCGGTGTGGGACACCGCTATCAGCGCTTATGCGGTGGCGCAGAGCGAGCCCGGGGCTCGCGCGGCGGCGCGTGCCGCCGACTGGCTGCTGGAGCGCGAAGTGCGGCGCAAAGGCGATTGGAGCCTGAAGCGCCCCGGCACCGAACCCTCCGGATGGGCCTTCGAATACGCGAACGAGTTCTACCCGGATATCGACGACACCGCCATGGTGATGCTGGCCCTCAGCCAGGCGCACGGTTCGGATGAGGCCGCGCAGCGGGCCGCCGAGCGGCGCGCGCTCGACTGGCTCCTCGCCATGCAGTCGCGCGATGGCGGCTGGGCCGCCTTCGACGCCGACAATAACTGGGAGTTTCTGAGCCAGGTGCCGGTGGCCGACCACAACGCCATGCTCGACCCCACCTGTGCCGATATCACCGGCCGGGTGCTGGAAGCGCTGGCCGCGCACGGCCTGGACCGCGATCACACCGCCGTGCGCCGCGGCGTGGAATGGCTGGTCCGCCACCAGGAAGCCGATGGAAGCTGGTACGGCCGGTGGGGAGTGGCGTACATTTATGGCACCTGCTTCGCGCTGCGCGGGCTGGCCGCGTGCGGGGAAAGCGACCGCGAAGCCCATGTCCTGCGCGCCGGCGAATGGCTGCGCTCGATTCAGAACGCCGATGGCGGCTGGGGCGAAAGCTGCGCCAGTTACGACAAGGGCGTATTCACCGCTGCGCGCAGTACGCCGTCGCAAACCGCCTGGGCGATTCTCGGGCTGATCGCCGGCGGCGACGATTCCAGCCTCAGCGTCCGCCACGGCGTCGACTATCTTCTCGAAACCCAGCGCGCCGACGGAAGCTGGGACGAGAAGTTGGCCACCGGCACCGGCTTCCCCAAGGTTTTCTACCTGAATTACCACCTATACAAGGACTACTTCCCGCTACTCGCGTTGTCTTCGTTCGTGAAGGCCCGAGCTAACTCGAAAGACAGGTTATGAAATTTCCACTCTCGATGACCGCCGGCCTGGCCGGATACATTTTCAGGAACAAGCTGCGGCCCCGTCCGGAGTGGCAAAAGAACGCCGTCCGCGATAACGGCTCGGCCAATCCGTTTCGCATCCTGCCGCCCAAGGCCGGCGAGAAGCGGCAGCCGCATCCGATGATCGGCAAGCGCTTCCCCATCGTCCTGATGCTGGAGCCGCTGCACGCCTGCAACCTCACCTGCACCGGCTGCGGGCGCATACGCGAGTACGAAGATACCATCACCGAGCGGGTGCCGCTCGAAGAGTGCCTGGCCGCGGTGGACGAGTGCGGCGCGCCGGTGGTTTCCATCTGCGGCGGCGAACCCATGATGTATCCGCAGATCGGCGAGCTCACCCGCGGCATCCTGGAGCGCCACCGCCATATTTACCTCTGCACCAACGGCATGTTCATCAAAAAGCGGATCCGCGAATTCACGCCGGACAAGCGCTTCTATTTCAATATCCACTTGGATGGCATGCGGAAGAACCACGACCTGGCGGTGGAGCGCGAGGGCGTTTTCGATGCGGCCGTCGAGGGTATCCGGATCGCCAAAGCGGCGGGCTTCCAGGTCTGCACCAACACCACGGTCTACAAAGAGACCGACATGCGGGAAGTCGAGGAGCTGTTCGAATACCTGCGGCAGTTCCACGTGGACGGCCACCAGATCGCGCCGGCCTATGGATACTCGGCCGTCGACGACCGCGAGATTTTCCTGACGCGCGAGGACATTCGCGAAAAGTTCCGCGATTTCGCGCCGATCGCCGCGAAGTACCCGGTCCGCCAGACCCCGCTGTACATGGAATTCCTGCAAGGCCGGCGCGAGTTGCCGTGCACGGCCTGGGGCAATCCCACCTACAATGTGAAGGGTTGGAAGGGTCCGTGTTACCTGATCACCGACGGGCAGTACAAGACGTTCGAAGACCTGATGACGCGCACGCCGTGGGAAAGTTACGGTCCCGGCAACGACCCGCGTTGCGAGCACTGCATGATGCACTGCGGCTTCGAGCCTTCAGTCGCTTACGGCATCAGCGCCGGGGTCGCCGACAATCTCAAGATGCTGGCATGGATGCTGCGATAGTCCGTGGCGCGGGCAGTCCTGCCTGCAGCGTCGCCATTCGTGGCGACGTTCCGGGCAAAAGGCGACGTGTCGCGCACGTCGAATGTCGAGAAGAATCTCGACACAGCACGCTTGACAGCCTGCGCCACGCAGGCATACTGCCATGAAGCCTGTCCTGGTCACTGGCGCTTCCGGGTTCCTGGGCTGGCACGTGACGCGCGTGGCGATCGAGCGCGGCTGCGCGGTGCGCGCCTTGGTGCGGCCAGGCAGCCGCGTCGAGGCACTGCCGGTTGAGACCGTCACCGGCGATCTGCGCGATCCGGCTTCGCTCGAACGGGCGGCCAGTGGCTGCGGCATCGTCTTCCATGTGGCCGGCGACTACCGGCTGTGGGCCCGCAATCCGCGCGAACTGTACGACTCCAACGTCGAAGGCACGCGCAACGTGCTCGAAGCGGCGCGTGCGGCCGGCGTGGAGCGCGTGGTCTACACCAGCACCGTCGGCGCCATCGGCATCCCGCGCGAAGGCCTCGGAGACGAAGCCACGCCGGTATCGCTGGCGGACATGACAGGCGATTACAAACGCTCCAAGTTTCTCGCCGAGCAAGTGGCGCTGGAGTTTGCCCGCGCCGGTTCGGACATCGTGATCGTGAACCCCACCGCGCCGATGGGCGATCACGATTTCAAGCCCACGCCCACCGGCCAGATCGTCCTCGATTTTCTCAACGGCGCCTTGCCGGCCTACATCGACACGGGCCTCAACGTGGTGGATGCGCGCGATGCCGCCGAAGGCCACTGGCTGGCCTGCCAGCGGGGCCGGCGAGGCGAGCGCTATATTCTGGGTTCGGAAAACCTCACACTGGCCGAAATCCTGTGCCGGTTGGCGGCGATTAGCCATCGCAAATCGCCACGCGTGCGTCTCCCGTACTTCCTGGCATGGTGCGCCGGCGCGTACAGCACGGCCTGGGCGAACCTCTCCGGGGTGCCACCACACATCTCCCTGGAATCGGTGCGCCTGGCCAGGGACAAAATGTGGGTCAGCCACGCCAAGGCCACGCGGGAACTGGGTTACCAGCCGAGGCCCGCCGCGCAGGCGCTGGCCCGCGCGGTGGAATGGTTCACCCGCGGCCGCGGGCAGCCATGAAACTGCTGGTGGCGGCGGCGGAAGCGCGGGAAGTTCGCGGCATCCTGGCTCATTCCCGCAGCGCGCGTGCGGCACAAGCGGGCGCGGGCTGGGCCCGCTCAGCGGCGCTGGGAGAGCACGATCTGCTGCTGGTGGCTGACGGCGCCGGCCCCGCCAGGGCTGCGGCCGCGGTGGACCGGGCGGCGGCGGCCTTTTTGCCCGATGCCATCGTCTGCACCGGCTTTTGCGGCGCTCTGGAAGATAAACTGGACGTGGCTTCGGTCGTCGTCGCTACCGAAGTGATGGGCGCCAACGGCCGCTTCAGCGCCCTGGCGCCGGCCGCTTCGCTGCCACATCGCCGCGGGGTGGTGTTGACCATCGATCACGTCGTCCAACTCGCTGCGGAAAAGCGCAGTCTGCGCCAAACGGGCTCGACCGCCGTGGATATGGAAGCTGCCGCGGTAGCCGGGTGTTCGGCCGCGCTGGGCCTGCCATTCTATTGCATCAAGGCCGTCACCGATCTGGCCGGCGAAGATTTGGCGAACGACTTGAGCGCAGCGCTGCGTGCGGACGGACATTTCGATACAATGAAAGTCTTAGGTGGTACTTTGGCTCGTCCGCTGGTCCGGCTGCCGGAGCTGCTTCGGTTGAGGTGTCGCTCGGCGCGGGCTGCGTGTGCATTAGGGGATTTTTTTGCAAATTGCCGATTCTGAATTGAACGCCATACCCGCAACCATGCACGCGGCCGTGTATCGCGGCCAGAGCCTGGTGGAGATCGAGGAAGTTTCTACGCCCGAAATCGAGCCTGGCGAGATCCTCATCCGGGTGGAGGCTTGCGGCATCTGTCATACGGACCTGAAGAAGATCGAGCACAACCTGCTTGCACCGCCGCGCATCTTCGGCCACGAGACCGCCGGCGTGGTGGCCGCGGTAGGGTCGGCCGTCAAGCAGTTTCGCCCTGGCGACCGCGTGGTGGCCTTCCACCACATTCCCTGCATGAATTGTTTTTACTGCCGGCGCAAGGTTTACGCCCAGTGCCCCGTTTATAAGAAGGTCGGCATCACGGCTGGGTTTGAGCCCGCCGGCGGCGGCTTTGCGCAATACGTCCGCGTGATGGACTGGATCGTGGAACGAGGGGTGGAGAAGATACCCGACGGCATTTCCTTTGAGCGCGCCACGCTGGTCGAGCCCTTGAACACCTGCCTCAAAGCGGTCGTGCAGGCCGATCCGCAGCCCGATGAGTTTGTGGTGGTGCTGGGCCAGGGCCCGATCGGGCTCATGTTCACCATGCTGGTGCGGCGCACCGGCGCACGGGTTGCCGCCACCGATACGATTGCCGGAAGGCTCGCCCTCGCCGCCCGCTGCGGCGCAGAGCTGACGTGGAATCCGCGAAACCTGGACGTGGCTTCCGAAGTCAAACATCTTACTGGAGGACGCGGTGCGGATTTCGTGGTGGTCGCCGTCTCCGCTCCCGGAATCGTCGAGCAGGCCATCGCCTGTTCCCGGCCCGGCGCCCGTATCCTTCTTTTCGCGCAAACTTCTACGGCCGAGCGCATCGAAGCTTCCGGCGCGGATATCTGTGTAGGAGAGCGAACCATTTTCGGTTGTTATAGTGCGTCGGTGGATTTGCAAGAAAAGTCCGCCCAGCTTGTTTTTGGCGGCGAACTGCCGGTGGAGGAGTTGATTTCTCACCGTTTACCCTTGGTTAAAATTTGTTCAGGATTTGATTTAGCATTGCATCCAGAATCTAAATCGTTGAAAATAATCGTTCAGCCACAGAGGTGGTCATAGTGAATAACCACATGATGGCTGCCGTGCTTTACGGCAAGGAACATTTGCAAGTAGAGCCGGTGGCCGTTCCCAGCATTCAAAGCAGAGACATCCTCGTTCGGGTAAAGGTGGCCCTGACTTGCGGCACCGACGTGAAGGTATTCCGCCGGGGTTATCACGCTCGAATGATCGTTCCGCCTGCGGTGTTTGGGCACGAACTGGCCGGCGACGTGGTCGCGACTGGCGAGGATGTGACGAAATTCAAGATCGGCCAACGTGTGGTGGCGGCCAATTCGGCGCCATGCGGCCGTTGCTTTTATTGCCAGCGGGGCCTGGAAAACCTATGCGAGGATTTACTATTCAATAACGGAGCGTACGCCGAATACATCCGCATTCCGGCGCGCATCGTGGAGAGCAATACCTATCTGGTTCCGCAGCATGTCGGGTATCAGGACGCCGCGCTGATTGAGCCGCTGGCCTGCGTGGTTCGCGGCTGGGAAGAAACCGCTCCGCGTCACGGGGACCAGGTGGCCGTCATTGGGCTGGGTCCCATTGGGTTGATGTTCGTGAAGCTGGCGAAGCTGCATGGCTGCCGCGTGATTGCGGTCGGCCGGCGCAGGACGCAACTCGACCGCGCGGCCGCGCTGGACGCCGACGATCTGATCGTGGGCGAGGACGGCGTCGATCCGGTGAAGACTATCCGCGCGCTTACCGGCGGGCGCGGCGTGGATATCGCCATCGAAGCGGTGGGCAAACCGCAGACCTGGC
>Ga0181518_10003729_pt1 | contig 13925 bp, 5 predicted proteins | sample PEATcosm2014_Bin_28_FD_119751 | JGI IMG/M metagenome (GOLD analysis project Ga0181518, IMG submission 119751) | Peatland microbial communities from MTU Mesocosm Facility, Houghton, MI, USA - PEATcosm2014_Bin01_60_metaG | ecosystem: Environmental > Terrestrial > Soil > Wetlands > Peat | place... | reverse complement strand
TGAGTTGCAGTTGAGAAGTGCGATTGGAATGCAATAATGCCGCGCCGAAACTGGGCGTGGAATCCAGGAGGGAGACCGAGTAGTTGCCGGTCGCGTAATTGGTGTAACTGTGCGCCAGAATCGAGTAGACGCCATTCGTCGTCAGCGCCAGACTGCCGCTGGTCCCCTGCGAACCGATGGCAGTCCAGTTGCCCGCGACCTTGTTGCCGGAGGGATCGTAGAGATCAGCGCAGGCGGTCAGATTGGGCGAGTTACCCATGGCGTTGATCACCACTCCGCGGCCCGCCGTGCCGCTGAAAGTGTAAGCGTCGTTTTGCGCCACCGAGACGAGCTCGCTGGAAAGCGTCTGGCCGCAGGCAATCGCCGTGCCGCAACGGCCCGTGGTGAAGGTCACGCAAACCGCATAACTGCCGGTGCTGACGTCAATGAGGTCATGCACCATGATCGTATAGGTGCCGGTCGCGGGCAGGGGGATGCTGTTGGTCACCAGCGACTGAAAATCGTTGCCAATCAAGTTGCCCGATGGATCGTAGAGATCCGCGAAGGAACCCAGTTTGCCGGATGAAGTCATCACGGTGAGCACCACCGCCTCACCCGCCGTGGCGCTGAAAGTATAAGCGTCGTTTTGGGCCACCGTGCTGATTGTGCCGGTGAGCGGCTGGCCGCATTCAATCGGCGTGCCGCAACGGCCTGTGGAAAAGCGCAAATTAAGCTCATAGCTGCCGGTGCTTGCATACATCAAGTCATGCACCAGGATCGTATAAAGCCCGGTGGCCGAGAGCGGGTAACTCTTGTTGCCCGCCACCCAGGAAGTGCCAACATAGTTGCCGGCAGGATCGTACAGGAAGGCGTCCGCGTTCAGCGTCCCGGATGAAGTGATCGCGGTGAGAACCACCGCCTCGCCGTTGGTGGCGTAGAAGGTATAGGCATCCGATTGCGCGGCGGAGGTGATCGCGTTGGAAATCGTTTGGCCGCATTCAATCGGCGTGCCGCAACGGCCCGTGGCAAAGCACAAGCCGACCGCATAGCTGCCGGTGTTGGTGCCATCGAGGGAGCGGACCAGAATCGTATAGAGGCCGTTTGTCGGCAGGAGGCCGCTGCCTACATTATTGCCGGATGGATCGTAGAGATCAGTCGCAAGCTGGAGGCTTCCCGAGGTGCCCATGCCGCTGAAGACCACCGCCTCATTGGACGTGGCGTTGAAAGTGTAGGCGTCAATTTGTGCCGCGGCGCTGATTTGGTTGGAAATCGTCTGGCCGCAGGAAATCGGTGTCCCGCATGCCCCTGTGGCAAAGCTGAAACCAACCGCGTAGCTGCCGGTGTTGGCGCAGGCGGAATCATGCACCAGAATCGTGTAAGTGCCGGTCGCCGGAAGAGGGAAGGCGTACCACATGATATTGTTAAAAGCGCGGCCAATCGAGTTGCCCGAAGGATCGTAAAGCTCGGCGACGGCGGTCAGATGCCCCGATGTATGCACACCGGTCAGGAGCACCGCCTCGCCCGCCGTGGCGCTGAAATTGTAAGCGTCAATTTGCCCCGCCGCGCTGATTGCGTTGGAAATCGGCTGGCCGCAGGAGATCGCCGTCCCGCTGCCACCCGCGGTGAAGCCCAAACCGACGTCATAGTTGCCCGTGTTGGTGCCATTGCGGTCATAGACCAAAATGGTGTAGGTGCCGGTCGCCGGCAACTGAAGACTGAAGCTATCTCCCTGGTTGGCGCTGCCAAGCTGGCTGCCGGACGGACTGTAAAGATCGGCGACAGCGATGAGTTGCCCTGACGTGCTTACAGCGGAGATCAGGACCGCGTTGCTGGCCGTGGCGTAGAAAGTGTAAGTGTCAATTTGCGCCGCCGCGCTGATTGTGCCGCCGGCCGGCTGGCCGCTGGTGATCGCCGTCCCGGAGCCGCCCGCGGCAAAGCTGAAACCAACCGCATAACTTCCAGTGTTGGTGCCATTGCTGTCGTAGACCCGAATGGCATAAGTGCCGGCAGTCGCGAGCGGAAAACTGCCACTGGTTCCGTGAAAATGAAAGCTGCCAACCTGGGTGCCAGCCGGACTGTAAAGATCGGCCCAGGGAACAAGCGCCCCTGATGTGCCTGTGTCGGAGATCACCACCGCCTCGCCCGCCGTGGCACTGAACGAATAGGTGTTCGTTAGATGGGTTGCGCTGATCGCGCCGGTGAGCGGCTGGCCGGGAGAAATCGCAGTTGAAGTGGCGTTGGCGACACTCAGGGTCGCAAGGATTGCGCCCATGACGCGGAGCATTGCCGATAGTGTCCTCGATGGAAGGAAGTTTGGCGCATTTTCCGCCTTGATCCCCGCTGCAATTTTCAAAAAACGCACTGCCATCAGGCCGACTGCTTTTTCCTGCAACTTCTGTGTGGTCTGATTCATATCTTCCTCTCTCGATTCACTTGGCCGCTCCGGAGCCGCCAGGATATTTTGTGTCTTCCCAGTTCAATACATTATTTTTCCGCCGGCAGCACTGATGTGTCTGTTTAGCGTAGCGCAGACTTCCAAACCTGCCGTGTCGCAGACTTCCAAACCTGCCGGCGGCAGTGCAGTGGGCCGGCTTGGAAGCCGGCGATACAGCAGGTTTGGAAACCTGCGGCACGCAACCATGCCCGCTTTGCGCTAAACACATACGCACTGATTCAGCGCTGAATTTATCGCTATTCTCAAGTTCAATTCTTTTACTTGCCACCCCGCGGATTTGCCGCGGGGTGGCGACATACCGTCAATACGTTCCAAGAGTCACGCGGAAATTCGAGCGGCGGTCATAGACCGCCGCTACATCGGGGCGCATCATCAATACGTGCCCAGGGTCACGCGGACGGCTTCCGGCGCGGTGCTGAAAGGCAGGGCGTGGTCGGTCTCGTCGCCGTTGAGAATGCGCATCACCTTGAAGGCGGAGGCGGGCGAGTAGGCTTTCGACGCGGATGACTTGGTGTTGACAGTCCGCTCCAGTTGCTCGGCTTCCTCGACGCGGAGCCAGTCGCGCTGGCCGCCGGAGGCTGCTTTGAACTCAATCGTGCAGGAACTGCCGGTAAGGTAGAATTGATTCTTGCTGATTTGCGCAACCAGGGCGCGTCCCGTCGGCGCCGGGGCCGGGGCGGCTTCCGCCGCATCCGGGGCCGGGGCCGCGCCGCGCGCGCCGCGCGCTCCCGCTGCCGGGGCGGCTGCCGCCGGCGCGCCGCCGCGCCTGCCGCCGCGACCGCCGCCGGATGAGAAGTTGATGATCGCGCTCCACTCGCCGAAATCGAGCGTTGCGCTGGTTTGGCCAACTTCCTCTTCAACGGCCTTGACTTTGCCCTCGAAATTCAACTTCGCCACTTCGCGCATGATCGGTTCGAGCATCCGGTAGTTCATGCCGACCGGCGCGACTTCGGCGGGCGTAGCACGGGTGTAGTCCAGGCCAAAGGGCGACCAGCCGACGGCGCCGCGCCCCAGGGCGGCGAAGCACATCCGGGAAGCGTTGCCGGTCCCGCCGGTCTCCGGCACAAACAGCGTGTTGTCGGGCCGCGAATAATGGTCCAGCACCGCCAGATATTTCGCGGTGTCGTTCTGGTAAATGTCGGGGCAGAGAATATCAATGGCGGGAGCGGCGGCCTTCCAGATGTCCAGCACATTGTCGGTCGCGCCGCCGCTTTCGTAGCTGCCGGCGCGGGGATTGGTGAGGGGATCGCGCAGCGCGGCATTGACGTACATGGGCAGCGGGTTGACGGCTTTGCCGGCCGCGGCAACCTGGCCGATGTAATGCGCCACGCAATAGGCGTGGAAATACTCATCGGCGTTGTCGCCGAAAACTTCCTTCCAATTGCCGCTGGAGGCTTTGACCCCGTTCCGGCCGTCCAGCGCCTTGAGGAACTCCGTCGGCACCGGCGCGGCGAACACCTTTTCCGCCTCCGGCGAATAATCGCGGATGCTGCCCCAAGCGCCCGGCTCATTTTCAACCTGGATCATGATGACGGTGTGGTTCGGGTCCGCGCTCTTGAGGTGGGCCATCAGGGCGCTGAACGCCTTCATGTCCGCTTTCATGCACGCCTCCGCGAGAGGCGACGGGGAATCCACGGATCGGCCGCGGCTGCCCGTGATGTGGGTGAACATATCCGGGTGGCTCTTGGCCCACATCGGGATATAGTGGCCGCTGCCATTTTTCCAGGTGCCGAACCAGAGGAAAATGAGGCGGACGTTGTGTTCGCGCGCCCCCTTGAGCATTAAGTCAACAATAGAAGTGTCGAACTTGCCCTGCTCCGGCTCGAACTGCTCCCAATAGACCGGGATTTCCAGCGTGTTGGCGTGCATGTCGTCCATCGCCGCCCAGACTTTGGGAAGCGTGCCCGGCCAGCCGCTCGAATTGTGGGCTTGCGCGCCCAGGATCAGGTAGGGGGCGCCATCCACAAAGAGCGCATGGCGCCCGTTTGTGGTGACGACCTGCGGCATCGGCGCCGCCGCCGCCGGTGTTGGACCGCTGAGAAGGACCAGGCCAAGAGCGGCCAGAGGCCCGGCGCAAAGCCGAGCGCATGAGTGTTTATTGATTACAAGTTTCATAATTGCCTTTCCATTTACTGTTTATTCGGCTGCAAATACGCGGAATGAATGGGCCGGAATGGGCACTTCAAAGGTGCTGCCACCGCCGCCGCCGCCGCCGCCAAAACCGCCACGGCCACCGCCGCCGCCACCACCGCCACGCCCGGCTCGGCCGCCGCCGCCGGGGGCGCCGCCGCCCGAGGAGGCAAGGGCCTTGCCGCTAAGAAGATCGGTCAAGGCGGTCGCGCGCGCCGTGACGCGCGCCGTTACCGCGGCGTTCTGGAAGTTCTGAACGATGAATGTGCGGTTGTCATAAACAAACAGGCTGACATGATCCGGGGCGTCAATACTGACGAACAGGTCGCGGCCCAGGAGGGTGCGGATTTGGGTCAGCACGCTTTGCGGGAGGCGATAGATGTCGGCAAAATCATCCGGGAGGGCCAGGGCGCAGAAGGTTCCCTTGCCGTAGGAGGCGCGAACGAGCATCGGATAGCCGGAAGCGGCGGTGCTGAATTCCATGCCGGTCCCGGTGTCGTTTTCAAAATGCCGCATTTGGGGCATGAGCATGTTCAGGCTGGCCGGCGCGGCAGGCGCCCCGGCTGCGTCTCCGCCGCGTCCCCGCCCGCCGCCAAAACCGCCGCGCCCGCCGCCGCCGAAGCCCGTGGCGAGCACGCGGTGGCCGGTGATTTCAATCTCGGCGATGTCCTGAAATCCCTTGTCGCCGAGGGCTTCCATCAAGCCGGTCGTGGCGATGGCCGTGCCGCCCTTCTGCACAAATTCCTTGGTCTTGGCAACCAGGTTGGGGTCGAATTTGGAAGCGGCGGTAAGGAAGACAGTTGTAGCCGTGGTTGGGAAGCTGGGAACCAGATCAATGGGGACGCCAACCATGCCGAGGTAATCGGGCAGATACATTTCGCCGACGGAATTGCAGGGCTTGTAGGTCGGAACGCCAACCGGCTTGCCGAGCTTGCCCATGAAGCGATCCAGGATTTCCGCCGAATAACCCGCGGTGCGGGCCACCATGTTGGGGGTGTAAGTGGAGCCGTCCGGCTGGGGGATGGGCGCCATGAGATTGGCCAGCACGCCCGCGTCCTCCGAACCTGCCGCGCCGCCCGCGCCGCCCGCGCCGCCGCCGCCGCCGCGACCGCCACGGCCGCCCAATCCGCCCATGATCTGCTGCGAGTTGAAGAGCATGATCTCCGGCACCTTGGCAAAAAGAGTGTCCCAGAACTGCTCGGCATAACGGGCGTCGCCGCCGCCGTCAATCCAGCCGCCCTGGTTGCCGCCGGGCTTGATGCGGCAGAACCACTCGGTTTGGAGGTAGCTCTGGTAGGATTGCAGGCGCTGGCCGCCTTCGGCGTTGCGCGTCTCGGTGCCGGTGTAGATGGCGTCAAAAATATCCGGCTCGACCGCCAGATCGTAACCCAGGCCCTGGAAGCTCTCGTACCAGTTTGGGTACTTGATGATGATGTGGCACTTGGGATTGACAGCCTTGGCGGGGCCGACGATGAGGTTCCTGGAAACATCGTCCATCAACTCCGTGCGGAATTGCGTCCAACTCCTGCTGCCCTTGTCCGCTATGGCGTCATCGCCCTTGTTGTTGGAGAAATAAAAGTCGTCCAGAATGATCTCGTCGAAGTGCCGGGCGGTGAACTCGGACATCTCCCTGATCCGGTCCCGGCCCGCCTTGGAGCTGTAGTCGAAGGACTGGAAGCCATTGCCTTCATTGGTGGTCAACCCCATGCCGCCGGAGGCCTTGATGCCGCGGTCGGTGAAGAACTTCTTCATCGTTTCCACTTCGTCGGCGGTGGCGAGGCCGTTGTTGCGGGTGGTTTCCAGATAGACCTTGGAAACCTTGACCTGTTTTTCGACATTGGCCCATTGGGCGGCGAACTGGGTCAGGTTGCGCGGGATGGAGCTGACCTCCTGATAGCGGAAATAGACGCACACATTGAAGTTGGTGTAACTGGCCGCGCTGGCCGGCGCGCCGGAAGCCGCGGCGGCCAGCAGGGCAAGCCCGCCGGCCAGTTTTGCAAGAAAGCCGGTCTGGAAAAAGCCGCTTTGTGATGGAGCGGAACAACGATTGGGACGAGGAGGATTATGCATGGTGTAACATTTGAGTTATGGGTTCTTTTATTTGCCGCCCCGCGGTCTTCCCGCGGGGCGGCCTGACGATTTCTTAGTTTGCGATGTCGCCGTAGAGGACTCCACGGCCATTGGTGCCGACATAAACACGGCCATAAATGCGCGGGTCGCCCGAAATGCACTCGAACCGGTTACCCCATTGATGCTGCGCATCGTTGATCTTGACCCAGGTTGCGCCCTCGTCATCGGAACGGAAAATACCCGCCGATCCGCCGCCGCCGCCACTATAGGTAAAGACAGCCGGATAGTCCTTGCCCGGCGCGGCCTTGCCAAAGCTGTACCTGCCACCCCCGGGATGGTTGGGAACGGTCTTGAAGGTCCGGCCGCCATCGTGCGAATAGGCAAGCGTTCCGCCCGTTATCCAAAGGTCTCCCTCCACGCCGTCAACCGCGACTAATCCGCCGCCGCCACCGCCACCGCCGCGCCCGCCGCGCCCGCCGCCGCCGCCGCCGGACAGGCCGGTCACCGCGTAAGCATCCGTGAACGTCGCCCCGCCGTCGGTGCTCAGATACATCCGTTGCGCCGCGGAATCCAGCCCGTAGAACTTCGCGCCGTTGGCACGGTCAGCCACCGGGCTGATGCCCGCGGGCAGGCCGGTCACATCCTTCCACGTCGCGCCGTGGTCGGTGGAAATTCGCGCAGTCCCGCCCGTGCTCATGAACACTTTGCCATCCGCCGACAGAATCACCCGCCCGCCGCCTCCTCCTCCTCCGCCTCCGCCGCCGGCGCCCCGCCTGCCGCCGCCGGCAGCCGTCCCGCCGAGCGAGAAGGGTTGCCAACTGTGGCCGCCGTCCAAGGAATACCCCATCGTGCCCTCATCCGGCGGATGAAACGGCCCGCTGCCGGTGCGGATGAGGACGTTGGGATTCTGGTAAGCGTAATCCAGCGAAGATGTGTTTGCGAACAGCGGATGCCGGTTCGGCCCATTGGTCGGGCTGACATCCAGGTCGTCGTGCGTGAACCCGCTAATGTCGCCAAAGCCGCTGATCAAGTGCGCGCCGCCCGACGGGCTGATGAGGCAAAGAATGGCGGTTTCCTCGATCCCGTCCGCCCAAATCGTCCAATGAGTGTCGCCGCCGGAATCGGCGTTATTGATGTCAACTGTGTTCCAGATTGTCGCGCCGGTGGCGTAGCAAACGTGCTTGGAATCAAACGGGTCAATCGCCAGCGTATCAATCCACCAGCCCAGCGAGGCTTCGGGCTTCGGAACGGTCGAATCATACACTCCCGCCCACGGCACATAAGGCGAAGCGGATGAATCGCGGTGGGACTTCGGGGTGAGGTCAGTCCACGTCTTGCCGCCGTCGGTCGTGCGGAAAATGCGGTCATCGTCGTTTGCCCGCGCGGGCAGGTTCGGATTGATCCGGTCAATCGTGGCGACCACAATCGTGCCCGGATGCTGCCGGTCAACCCCCAAGCCGCCGTAGCCGCCTCGCGCCCGGTTGGCGCCCTTTTCCGGGGTAATGTCCGTCCACGCGCCGTCCTTGGGATTGTATTTCCAAATCGCGCCATCGGACACGCCGCCCGGCCCGGGGCCATTGCCATAAGCGACATACAATATGCCCTGCGTATCGAAGGCCGCATGAATGGCCATGAAGTTCGCGGGCTGGCCGGGAACCGGCTCCCAAGTTGCGCCCGCGTCGGTGCTGCGGAACAGGTGGCTCGCGCCGGAATCTGTCGAGCCGACGTAAATCGTTTTGGTCGGCTGGCCGCGCGTTCCGGTGCCGGGGTCGAAGACCACGAAGCTCAGTCCCACCCCGCCGCCGCCGCCGCCCGCGCCGCCCCTGCCGCGCCGCGCGCCTTCCGCCCCTTCACCCGCTCCCGGCGCCGCCGCGCCGGCTTCGGCGCGCGGAGCCGCGGCGGGCGGGAAGCCGGGGACTCTGTTCCAGGTCTTCGCCGCGTCTTTGCTGATCCAAAGCCCGGCGGAGCGGGAACCGAAATAAAGAATGTCGTTGTAATTCGGATCAATGGCCAGGCGCTCTCCAACACCGCGTCCATTGGAATTGCCGCCCATTTGGAATGTCACCGGCACCACGTCCCAAGTCTTGCCCTGGTCCATCGAGCGCAGGATGGCCGTCTGGCCAGGCCCCATCCCCGCGGCGATATAAACGCGCTGCGGGTCAATCGGATCGGTGGCGATGCTCTCCGAGCCGTGGTAATTGCCCACGCCGCACCAGTCCGTCAGCGGAATCCACAACTTCTTCTGGCTGTCCCACTTGTAGGAACTGCCGATGTCGCACCGGCAATAAGCCAGGTCCGGCTGGGTTTGGTTGAAGACAACCCCGCAGATGAAGCCGCCCCCCTTCACCGTGACATTTTTCCAAGTGTACGGCTGGAGGGGGATGCTGGAGGGTTGCGCGTAAACAAGCGCCGGACACAACGCGATGCAAAGGCCGGCAACAATGATTTTGAACGGGGACGATGGGTTGCTTTTCATAAGTGTCTGGACGGATTAAAGCCTTGACGGGTTAATTGCAAGCATAAAATGAGAACGGTGTTACCACGGATTACGCGGATTACACGGATGTCGGTAGGGACGCCTCGCCGAGGCGTCCAGGGGCCGGACGGCTTCCCGATTCGGAATCGGGATCCCTGCCTGCGAATGCTTTGTCGGTGAAATCCTTGAAAACTGTGAAAACTTTTCTTGCAACCGCGGCGGCGCGCCTTTAGCATCGCCGCGTGGTTTAGGCCAAAGAAATGATTGAACTTATCCAATTTCCATGGAGTCCTTTCTGTCTGGTCCAGCGCCGGATTCTGGAGTACTCCGGCGCGGCGTTCAAGACGACCAACATCCCGCCTTCCGACCGCTCGCGAGTCTGGCGGCTGACCCGGCAGCGCTATTATTGTGTGCCGATCATCAAGGACGGCCAGACGGTGGTTTTTGAAACCGACGATTATTCGCAGATCATCGCCAAGTACCTGGACGGCAAATTCCAGCTTAATTTGTTCCCCAAGCCCTGGCAGGGGATTGACCGGATGGTCTGGCGCAACATCGAAGACCAGATCGAAGGCCCGTGCTTCCGGCTCAACGACATTTATTTTGAGGAAATCGTCCCCGATGCGGAGCAGTTGCCTTACCGGCGGCACAAGGAGCGCAAGTTCGGCCGCGGTTGCCTGGAACAATGGCGCGCCGAGCAATCGAGCTGGCTGGAGCAGTTGACCAAGAACCTGCTGCCCTTTGAATTGATGCTCGCCACCCGGCCCTTTCTCCTGCGCGATGAGCCGCACTTTGTGGATTTCGACCTCTGGGGGATGCTGGCCAATTTCCTTTATTCCGGGCATTACGAATTGCCCGCCGCCCATACGCGCTTGCGCGATTGGCACGGGCGCATGTCCACAGCCGCCAGAACCGTTCCGAACAGTGAAAAATTACATCCTTGACACCAATGTCCTCCTCCACGATCCCAATTCCCTCCACCGCTTCAAGGACAACACGGTTCTCATCCCCATCGAGGTGATCGAAGAGGTGGACCGCTTCAAGCGCGAATCCACCGAGTTGGGGCAGAACGCCCGCAACGTCTCCCGCGCCCTGGACGCCCTGCGCGCCAAAGGCCATCTCAACAAGGGGGTGAAGCTGGACAACGGCGGCAAACTGCGCATCATCTTTCACGAGCGGCCGGCGGACGGCAAGTCGGTGTTCGAGAACAATACAGTTGACAGCCGCATCGTCAACCTCGCCCTGGCCGTCCAGAAGGCCGAGCCGAAGCTCCCCACCATCCTCGTCACCAAGGACATCAACCTGCGCATCAAGGCCGACATCGTGGGCCTGGAGGCCGAGGACTACGAGAGCGACCGCGTTCCGCTGAGCGACCTTTACACCGGCATGTTCGAGCTGAACATCAGCGCCGACAAAATGGCCCGCTTCCGCACCGAGGGCGAACTGGACCTCAACGGCCACGGCAGCTATTTCCCCAATGAATTCTGCACGTTGACCGAGGAAACCAACCCCAAGCGCACGGCTCTGGCCAAAGTGGACCCCACCGCCGCCAAACTGGTCCCCATACTCGATTGCCGCGAAGGCATCTGGGGCATCAAGCCCCGCAACCGCGAGCAACATTTCGCCTTCGACGCCCTGCTCGACGACCGCATCAAACTCGTCACCCTCATGGGCAAGGCCGGCACCGGCAAGACCTTGATGGCGATGGCCGCCGGCCTGAAACGCACGGTGATGGACCGGGAATTCCGCCGCCTGGTCGTCGCCCGGCCCACCGTCGCCGTCGGGCGCGAGATCGGTTTCCTGCCCGGCACGCTGGAGGAGAAGCTGAACCCGTGGATGCAGCCCATCCACGACGCGCTGGAGTTGTTGAGCGATTTGAACATGGGCGCCGACCACCGGCGGAGCACCGACCTGATGCGTTCTGGCACGATCGTGGTGGAGGCCCTGAGCTACATTCGCGGCCGGAGCATCGCCCACCAATTCATGGTCATTGACGAGGCGCAGAACCTCACGCCGCTGGAAGTCAAGACCATCATCACCCGTGTCGGCACGGGGACCAAGATCATCTTCACCGGCGACCCGTATCAAATAGACAATCCCTACGTGGATTCCACCTCCAACGGCTTCAACTACATCATCAGCAAATTTCGCCAGCAGGCCATAGCCGCGCACATCGAACTCCAGAAAGGCGAGCGTTCCGAACTGGCCGAACTGGCCGCCAACCTGCTGTAGGGTAGCACAGGCGACCCGCCTGTGACGGTCGGCGACTCGCCGACCGAAACCCGGAAGAGCGCCGCACTTTTCGGTTCCTCGACGTTACCAGTGGAATTCCGCGGTCGGGGTCAGGCGTTGCGTCTTCATCCGTGTAATCTCCCGATTCGGAATCGGGAAGGTAATTCCCCCTGCCCTCATTCGGGTCGTCATTTTTCATACCAATGGAGTGAACCACGGATTACCCAGAGCGGCGAAGCCGCAACCAAACGGATTTGGAACAGAAGCAAACGAAGGAAACAGAGAGAAAAGGAGAGTCGATAAAATCTTGTCGGAAATGCGCGATTTTTCACTATAGTGGTACGGAATACACGGATAAAACATTCGCAGGCAGGGATCCCGATTCCGAATCGGGAAGCCGTCCGGCCCGTGGACGCATCGGCGAGGCGTCCCTACCCGCAGTAATGTCCAACTCGTCCCTTCCGGGTTCCTGTGAAGCGAATCCGGGAAATCCGGGAATAATCCACTTCACCCATGCTCGAATTCCCGCGCCACTTCCTTCAAGATCGCCCGAATCGGGATGTGCTGCGGACAGGCGTCTTCGCACCGGCCGCATTCCTCGCAGTGTGAAGCCCGCTGCTCGGCGGTGAGGACATGATGATAGAAGAACCCGGCGAAATTGCGGTCCTGGTAAACCGCCAGGTTGTTCAGTTGCTGGAAATTAGCCGGGATTTGAACCGAAGCGGGACAGGGCAGGCAGTAGCCGCAATTGGTGCAATGGACACGGATACGAGACTGGTAAATGGCTTTGGCTTCCTGGATGAGTTCCAGTTCGCGGGCTGCAAGCGAGTTGGCCAGTCCTCCGCCGGCGTAGTTTATATTTTCCTCAAGTTGCCGCAACTCGCTCATGCCGCTCAGCACCACACTCGCCTCGGGCCGGTTCCAGACAAACCGCAGCGCCCATTCCGCGGGCGTCCGTTTGACCTGGGCTTTGTCCCACACGGCTTGCACCTCAGCCGGAATTCTCGCGGTCAGCCCGCCGCCGCGCAGTGGTTCCATGATGACGACCCCCAGCCTTTTGCTGGCCGCGTATTCCAGGCCCACCCGCCCCGCCTGGAAGTCTTCGTCCATGAAGTTGTATTGAATCTGGCAAAAAGACCAGTCATAGGCGTCCACGATCGGTTTGAACTGCGGGGACGCGTCGTGGAAAGAGAAACCGGCGTGCTGGATTCTGCCATCGGCGATGGCCGCGTCGAGAAATTGGGCGGCGCCAAGCTGGTTGAGTCTGCTCCACAGCGCTCCCGTGAGGCTGTGCAGCAAGTAGAAGTCAATATGGCCGGTTTGCAACCGTTCGAGCTGCTGGTCCAGATACCGGTCCATGTCGGCCCGGCTGCCAATCAGCCAACTGGGCAGCTTGGTTGCCACATTGACCTTGTGCCGCCGGCCTTTCAGCGCCTGGCCCAGAAACACCTCGCTCATGCCCGCCTCAAATGGAGCCGCCGAGTGATACACGTAGGCGGTGTCGAAATAGTTCACGCCCCGGCCAATGGCGCTGTCCACCATCGCCAAGGCCCGCTCTTCGTCAATGAGATGAAGTTTCCCCTCCCTAACCGGCAGGCGCATGCAGCCGAAACCCAATATCGAAACCAGTTTTTCGGTCTTTCCTGCTTTGCGGTAAAGCATGGCAGTCTTTTCTTCATCAGGCCCGCGCTTGCCCGCCGCTTGTTCCACCCGTGGCGCGCCGCAACTTTCCCGGTTCGATTCCGCCACGAGTTCGGGCTTGAGGTAAAAGCCAAAGCGGCGGAGCAGTTCGAGCTTGGGCATCACGTTTCCTTCAAGGTCAAAGTGAAAAAAACCCGGGAAGAGGTCCGGGTTCGCGGTGATGAGATCGAAGTAACGGCGGTGCCGCGCCGGCACCTCGACGTTGTCTCCGCGCAACACCTCGTGGCCGGTGATCATAAAGTGCGGCAGGAACCAGGGACAGAATTCGAGGCGAGTGTCCGGGGCGAGGTCCTGGTAAATGGGCGTTTGCGGCAGCAGACAGAGCAGGCTGGGCAGGATCCGAGCGCCCATCGTGCGAAACGTGACCATCTGGAAAAGCGTTTGGTTGAAGTCCTCCATGGTCTCGAAGGGAAATCCCCAAACGTAGAACGCATCCACGCTCGGAAAGAGTTGGACCGCCTTGGGAATCAGCGCGAGCGATTCGGCCGCAGTGAAGCCTTTCTTGATAAGCTTGAGCACCCGGTCCGAGCCGGATTCGATGCCAAAGCGCAGTTCGACACAACCGGATTCTGCCATCGCGCGCATCATCTCTTCGTCAATCAGGTTGACGCGGCCAAAGGCTTTCCATTTGACGGCCAGGCCGGCGCGTTCCAGGGCCTCACAGAAGGCCATCACATGCTTTTTGCCCGACACAAAGAACTCGTCCTGAAACAGGAACAAGTCCGCGCCGGCCTGGCGATGGAGCAGCGCCATTTCCTCGACGATGTTCCGCGGGCTGCGCGAGAAGCTCTGATAATTCCAGACCGGCGCCACCGAGCAAAAGGTGCAGGGATACGGACAGCCGCGGCTGGTCATCATCCCGTAACCACGGTAACGGTCGAG
>Ga0181518_10003723_pt1 | contig 13938 bp, 11 predicted proteins | sample PEATcosm2014_Bin_28_FD_119751 | JGI IMG/M metagenome (GOLD analysis project Ga0181518, IMG submission 119751) | Peatland microbial communities from MTU Mesocosm Facility, Houghton, MI, USA - PEATcosm2014_Bin01_60_metaG | ecosystem: Environmental > Terrestrial > Soil > Wetlands > Peat | place... | reverse complement strand
GTGAGAAATACGGGGTGCGCGTTGTGCTGGATTTGCATTCGCCTTTTGGCGGCGCGCCCACGAGCAGCGGATATGTCGGCACCGACACCGGCTTGTTCACTAACCGGGCGGCGCAAGATCAGTTCGTGGCAGACTGGGAGCGGATGGCCCGCCGTTATCGCGACAACCCGGTGATCTGGGGCTACGACCTCGCCAATGAACCGGTGGAAGATGAGGTCGCGGAAGGCTGCGACGATTGGCAGGCGTTGGCGACGCGCGCCGCTCGTGCCGTCCGCGCTGCCGACGCGCGGCACGCGATCATCGTGGAGCCGACGCCGTGGGGAGGACCGGAGGGGCTGGAGAATCTGGAGCCGCTCCCCGTGCCGGGCGTGGTCTATAGCGTGCATATGTATCTGCCGCACCAGTTCACCCACCAGGGTGTCCAAGGCGGCGAGACTGGCATAGTGTATCCGGGCATGATCGGGGGCAAACTCTGGGACAAAGCCGCGTTGCGCCGCGCGTTACAGCCGGTGCGCGACTGGCAACGCGATTACGGCGTGCAGATCTATCTCGGCGAGTTCAGCGCCATCCGCTGGGCGCCGAACGACAGCGCTTACCGGTATTTGAAGGACTGCATCGAGTTGTTTGAGGAGTTCGGATGGGATTGGAGTTATCACGCTTTCCGTGAATGGAGCGGCTGGAGTGTCGAGCACGGCGAGGACAAGGGCGACGCCGCCCCGAGCAAGACGCAGACGAGCCGTGAGAAACTGCTCCGCGAGTGGTATGGGAAGAACCTGAAAGCGCTGAAGTAATCGCGCAGGCTACGCGGCAACTGAGCCCGGCTCTTCAAGGTCACACCACTCCGGCAGCAGCGGCATGGCGACTTCTTCCTCCAGCAGATCACACCTCACGACAATTTCGGCCTCGGGCACCCTTTCATCGAAGGCGAACCTGGCCGCATGGCGGACGCTGGTGAAAGGAAGTGGCTGCGTCATGGCTGCGGCCCAACCGTTGGAGGCGGCGCAGTAGAGCCGGGTATGCTTGTTCCGTACAAATACTCTCATTGTCAGTCAATTCAAGACCTCTCGGCGGAGAGCCAGGCGACCGAACCCCATCGGCCACCTGAGTTTGTCCACCGTTCTCCCGCTGCGACCCAATTGTCTTCACCGCAGCAAGTTGGCAAACTCTCCTATGCCGGTCAGGGAATCTCAAATGGGGTGTTCACCCCATATAGATCATTTCATCCGCCGAAGGCCATCCAGGCGGCCAGAATCACGCCCATAATGCTTTCGCCCGCGATGCAGCCGGACGCGATGGGGATCGTGTAGGTGTTGTTCCATTTCGGAGCTGTCCTTTCCAGTATCCACACGATGAACGCGCCGAGGAACATGGCGAAGCTGGTATAAGCGGGGATGGTCAGCGCAATCCCGAGGGCGGCAGGTGAAGGCGTGTAGGGCCTGGCTTTGGGGAACACGCGGTCAATGATGACGATGGCGACGCCGATCACGAAGGCAACAATCATGGCCATCACGGCGCTGCGCGGCAGGGTGCTGAGCCCCTGGGACAGCACTTTGGCCACGCCCATCCAGACCAGCGCCGAGGGCGCGGGGAATTTCTCTCCGCCCAGCGCATTGGCATCCGGCACGAGGATGAAATAGGCTGGCACCGCCAGCAACGCGCCGGCCAGCACGCCAAAGAGCTGGCCGATGAACTGGCGGCGCGGGTTGGCGCCGACCATGTGGCCGACTTTGAGGTTGCCGACGGTGTCGCTGCAACTGGCCGCCGCGCCGGCGGTGATGCCCGCGGTCATCAGGTTGGCCGAGATGTTGCCGGGGGCAATCACGCCATAGGTCAACTGGGTCACTTTACCTAGCGCGCCGATGGGGTTGATCCCGATTTCCGCGCCCGCCCGGGCGGCCACCGCCGCCAGGAAGAACGTCATGCCCACCGCCAGCAAGCCCATGTACCAATGGATATGGAAGAGCCAGGTCAGGAGCGCCGCCCCAAGAATACCCGTGACGGGAAAGCCGATCACAAACCACACCATCGGGATTTCCAGATGGTCGAGCGCGCCCCGGGTCCGATTCTGCTGGTTGCCAAAGCTGGTGAAGATGGTGGCAAAGGTGCGCGCCAGCGTGCGCCATTGAAACGCCAGCGCGAGCAACCCGCCGACGACCAGCACCGTCGCCCCGGGCCAAAGCGACCAGGCGCAGATATTGCGGAAGCCGCCGATCACCTGGAGCGTTTTGGCGCCCGGCTTGAACCCGAGCGCGGCGACCAGGTTGGTTGGCTGGTCCGCAAGGATGGACAATCTCGCCTCCCAGTTGGTGGCGGACGGTGCTTCAACGTATAGCACCTCGGTGCCCACCGCTTTGCTTATGACGTTGCTTACGTTCAGAACGTGGCAGAAAGGATTGGCCGCGCCGTCTTTGAGCGTCGGAGCCGTCAGGTCGCGCCCGAGGTCAGCGAGGCTGGAATAGGTTGCCGGCTGTGTCCAGGTGTAGCGCAGCACATTGGTGGTTGCACCGGAAGCGAGTTGGGGTGACGTCGCCGCCTGTTCGAGCATCACCGTCAGCGCTTGTCCCTCCTGGATTTCCAAGGGCAGGGTGGGCGCCGCCACCGCGCGGACCTGGGGCGCGGCATGGCGGATGATCTTGGCCTCGATCAGGTTCGGCGCCAGAACGCCATAGTTCAGGATAAGGCCCAGCAACATGCTGTAGCCCACCTTCATGCCGAAGAGCGCGCCGATGCCGATGAAGATGAGGCTCGGCTCCAGGCTCAAGGTCAGCTTGCTCATGTTGATGCGGCCGATGCTCAAGCCGAGGTTGAGTTGGGCGGGCACCCACTCCAGGCCATCTCGCAGCCAGGCTATAAGCATGCCCAGGACCCCGGCGAGGCCCAGGGCCTTGGCCTTCTTCATCGCCTCGCCCCCCTGCGAATACATGGCTTTGAGGGTTTCTCCCGTCGGGATGTTCGCCGGAAACCGCAGGGGCTCAAACTGAATCATCTGGCGCTTGAGCGGAATGGCCATGAACAGGCCCATGTAAAGAACGATGCCGATGAAGAGCGCGAGTTGCCACCAGACGAACTGGTAGCCCGTTAGCATCGTGAGCGCCGGGACCGCGGACACCAGCCCAGCCGAAGAAATCCAGCTCGCGGCAACCGCCACGCTCATCATGATGGTATTCTCCAGCAAGCCGAATTCCTGCTTCACCAGCCTGCTGGCGCGCAGCCCTTTGAACACAGCGAAAATGACAATGACCGCCGCGATGTCCACGCCCAGTCCCCATCCGGATTTGAGTCCGACATAGAGGTTCGAGAGCGACATCAGGCCGCCAAAGACCATGCCGGCCAGAACGGCTCGCGGGGTCAGGTCCTTCTCCTTGTCGCCACGATAGACGTTTTCGAGCCATTCGCGGTCACGCTCTTCGACACTCTTTAGGTTCTCCGGCGTATTGTCAGCCATAGACGTTGTGTAATCAGCGTTCAGTTGCCGCCATGCGGCGGCAGATTGGGCGTGACACACGCCAGACCCCGCGCGGCTGAGACCGCACAATGCCACGGATGCCGAGACGCCCGCAAGCAACAATAGCTTCTATTCATGGTCGCTTGACAAACTAGCTGGCGGTGCTATAAGTTAGTCAGCAGTAAAATGCAGCCTAAATTGGCTTTCCTTCCTGAAGGCCAATGCGGGGGACCCAGATTCCTCGGACGCAGGTCCGGGGGCGGGGCGAACGGCCACGGGTAACCGTGGACCAGGTCACTTCCATGACCGAGCCCGTCAGCTAACCTCGTCGGCGTTTGGAAGGGCGATCCTCCAGGGTCCCGCGTGTACGGGATGCCTATGTTCACCCAGTCGAAAAACGCGTTGCGCTCTGCGCGGCGATACCGTTGCGGTGTGCAGCCACATCGGAGATTGGTATGAGAACTTTAGTCATGCTGGTTAGTGAACATCCGGTTCTGTCAATGCTGGCAATGCTGCTAGCGCTTTGCGCGCTGGCGCCCATCCTCCTGGGCGCCGTGTTAATCCACGAGCGCCAGGTCGGCATCGTGGTCAAGAAGTTCGGCGGGCGGTCGTTGCCGCCGGGACGGCTGGTCGCGCTGGCCGGAGAGGCTGGCTACCAGGCAGACACGCTGGCTCCGGGGCTGCACTTCGGTTATTACCGCTGGCAATACCAGATCATCAAGGCGCCGGTCACTGTCGTGCCGCAGGGCGAGATTGCGCTGGTGGTTGCGGCGGATGGCGCGGCAATCCCGGCGGAGCGCATCCTGGGCAAAGTGGTCGATAGCGACAACTTCCAGAACGCGCGCAAGTTCCTGCTGAACGGCGGGGAGAAGGGCCGCCAGCTCGGCATCCTGACGGCGGGCACCTACCGCATCAACGGGGCGCTGTTCGCGGTGATTACCGCCGCGACCGCGCACGAGCATGGGATGGCGGAAGCGCAACTGCACCTGCAACGGGTCGAGCCGGACATGGTGGGGATTGTGACCGCCCTGGACGGCCAGCCGATCGAGCCGGGCGAGATTGCCGGACCGACCATTCCCGGCCACGAGAACTTCCAGAACGCGCAGGCGTTCCTGGCGGGCGGCGGGCGGCGCGGATTGCAGGAGCAGATCCTGCTCTCCGGCACATGGAACATGAACCCCTGGTTCGTCCAGGTGGAGCAAGTGCCGATGGTGCAGATCCCCATCGGCTATGTCGGCGTGGTCATTTCCTACGTGGGCAAGGCTCATGTGGACGTCAGCGGGCTCGAGTTCAAGCACGGCGACCTCGTCGAGCAGGGCCACAAGGGCGTCTGGGTGACGCCGTTGTATCCGGGCAAGCAGCCGATCAACACGCGAGTGATGAAGGTCGAGTTGGTGCCTACGACAAACATCGTGCTCAACTGGGCCTCGCGCACCGAGGCGCACCATTACGACGAGAAGCTCTCGTCCATCACGGTGCGCTCAAGAGACGGGTTCGCCTTCAACCTGGACGTGGCGCAGATCATCCACGTCGGCGCGCTGGACGCGCCGAAGGTGATCTCGCGCGTTGGGTCGATGCAGAACCTGGTGGATCACGTCTTGCAGCCGATTGTGGGGAATTACTTCCGTAACTCGGCGCAGGATTACACAGTGCTCGACTTCCTGAGCGCGCGCAGCCAGCGGCAGACGGAAGCGGCCGAGCATATCCGCGCGGCGTTGGCCGCCTACGACGTGCAGGCCATCGACACGCTCATCGGCGACATCAATCCGCCGGCCCAACTGATGCAGACGCAGACGGACCGGAAGATTGCCGAAGAGCAGCGCAAGACCTACGAGATGCAGGAAGCGGCGCAGGTGCAGCGGCAGCAGCTCGTGCGTCAGACCTCGCTGGCGGACATCCAGCAGCAGGTCGTCGATGCCGAGCAAGGCGTCAACATCGCCGAGCTGCAAGCCAATGCGCAGGTCAAGCACGCCACCGGCGAAGCGGAAGCGGTGCGCTTGCGCGCCCACGGCGAAGCCGAAGCCATCCGTGCCACCGGCACGGCGAAGGCAGAGGCCTACCGGGTCGGCGTCGAGTCGCTGGGTTCGCAGGCTTATACGGTCATGCAACTAATGCAAATCGTCGGCGACCGCAACGTGCGGATCGTGCCCGACGTGGCCGTCACCGGCAGCAGCGCCAATCCAGGCATCGTGGACGGGCTGTTGGGACTGATGCTGCGCAACCAGTCAAACGGGCAACCGAAGTGAGGGGCCGGTGTGAGGGCTATGGAACACGTGGAGTGCGTGTGAATGCACGCTCTCCATTTTGCTCCCGAAGGTAGTTGGCGCTCTATCGGTTGGTCCACAAGCCCAGTGCGGGAATACCGCCCGCCGGGATCTGTGAGGGGGGGGCGCTGGGCAACCGGCGTCCCTACCTCGACAATGCAGAAAGGGCGGGCAAAGCCACCCAAAGCCACATCAAAGCCTATTTATGGCCAACCGATTGCGACCCCAAGATGACCACGGAGGGAAGGAGGAAGGATGAAAGCCACCCAACGACAGGTGCAGGCCAAGGGAATGGGAAAGGAATACGGCAGCAGGGCGTGGGTAATTCGCGGTCAAACGAAGGTGAGGAGTATCCCACCGCGCGCTCAGGCCCACTCTTCAAGGGCCCAGGACGCCAGCGCCCAAACGAGTGCGCCGACGGCAATTACAACCGGTGCGAGCGAAAGCAGCGGCGCCACCTCTCCGTGCAAGGCGTGTTGTAGGAAGGCGGTTGTTTCTGTTCCGACAGTTGGCGCGTGCAGCAGCAGGATTACCATGCCTGTCAGCCACGCCGTAGAGAACACGGCCAGTCGTAGTCTGTCGGAACGTCGGCGTGGCGGCAGGGACTTCAGCACGTGCGCTGTGAAACCGTCGTCCGGCAAGTGGACCTCGGACTCGCGGAGCAATGCCTCCAGCGGATCGGGCGCGTCCGGTGATTTCGGCGAATTGTCATTCATAGTTCGAGCCAGCGGCGCAGCTTTTCTTTGCCGCGAAGTATGTTGGTCTTGACCGTGCCCAGTGGGCTGCGCAGCGCTTGCGCCGCGGCCTCGTGCGTCAGCCCGTGCTGACAGCAGAGTACGATCGCCGCGCGTTCCGGCAGTGTCAACCGCCGCAGTGCTTCGTCGAGGTCCAGGCGCAGGCCGGCGGGCGGCGCTTCGACCGCGGGCTCCGCGTCGGCGGCTCGGTCGCCCTTATCGTTCCACGGATGCCGGCGGTCGCGCCGGAGGCGGGCGCGGAACTCATTCACGGCGATGCCAAAAAGCCAGGTTGGGAACCGGGCCTCGGCGCGAAACGTCTCCAGCTTGCGCCAGGCGCGCAGGAACGTCTCCTGGGCCAGGTCGTCCGCCAGCGCTGCATCGCCGCCCGTCAGCTTGCGCAGGAACGAACGCACCGGCGACTGGTAGCGGCGCACCAGTTCGCCGAACGCGTTGGGGTCCCCGGCCTGCAGGACGCGCGTAATCAAGTCGGCGTCGGAGAAGCCCACGGCTTAACCTTGTGTCGGCTTCTTGCGTGAAATCCACCACAAAACCAAAGCATGCGACAGAAAAGCTAGCCCAACACCCAGGGGAACCAGGCCGACGCCCCACCACGATTCGAGGTCATATGTCTCCGCGGGCGTATACCCTAGGGAACGCAGCGCCAGCGAGAGGCTCATGCCCAGGAATGTCCAGAAAATGCCGCGCCATAGAGCACTTGGCTCTCGCCCGGCTTCCCGGCGCTCCTGCGTCCAACCGGCAATCCAGCAGATCAGGTAAGCTACCCCAATAAGCGCCGGAGTTAGGCCGGTCGCCCAAAGGCCAGGCTCGCCCCCAATCTTCTTCAACAAGATCATCAGGCCCCCGCCGAGCGCGACCCAGATCAGCCCACGGCGCAGGTCGCTCTTGGGGCGTTTGGCCGGCGGCGGCGGGTTGATCAGTTCCATCGGCACTGGCAGGCCCTTCTCGATCATTAGCCGCATGGTTTCATGGGCCAGTTTCTGTCGGCGATAGCGGAAGGTCAGCACCAGCGCAACGATGCCGACGGGTAGCGCCAGCACGATTAAGTATTGCAGGGTGTCGCCGAGGGTGGACCAGGCGTGGCGGTGTTTGAGGTAGGCTGCCGCTTGGTCAGGTGGCAGCTTGTCAGCTAGTTCTTTGTCGGCCTTGGCCTGTTCCGCGTTGCCGCCGCCGATGTTAACTTTTGCGTCTTGCGCGAGGAGTGGCGCCGGGAGCAAACCGACCAGCGTGAGCCACAATGCGAGCGAGGATACCCGAAGGAGTTGAGTGAGTGTGGTCATAATCGGATTCATGTCTTTACCCGGTATGATGCTATTAGAGGTGGATTTGGATTCAACTAAATCGCTGTGCCACCCCAGCGCACTGTCGTCACACCAGACCAAGTCCAATCCTTACTTCTGCGTGCTGTGCGGTAGCGGCGCATGGCAGCCGGCGCAAATACTCGTCCGCAGTCCCCGCGGTGGCGGTTTGGACAGCTCTGGCGCGACGAAGATCAGCGCGAACGGATGTTCGGGGCTGCGGGCCTTAGATTTGATCCGCCGCTAGTTAACGATTACCCATTACCGATCACCCATCCCAATCGCGGGCGTCGCGCTTTACTGATTTACGTGAACCACCTTCGCCGGCGCAAAGCCGTTGAACCAGGTCGAGGAGGCGTGGCTGTAAGCGCCGATGTTCTCGCTGTAGAGCAGGTCGCCCAGTTTGAGGTCGCCGGGCAGTTGCTCCGCCATGGAGACCACGTCGAGCGCGTCGCAGGTGGGGCCGAACACGGAGCAGATTTGCGTCGGACCGCGCTTGAAGGCCTTGAGGTGGTAGTGGCAATGGTCGAAGATGACGCCGGAGAAGGTGTGATAGACGCCGTCGTCGATATAGTAACAGAGCTTCCCATCGCGCACGGCCTTGCCGAGTATCCTGGAGACGGCGAAGGCGGCGGTGGCGACCATGAACCGGCCCGGCTCGGCGAGTATCTGGATGTTCTTCTGAAACAGGCGGGCGAGCTCGCGGTTGATGAGCGACGCCAGCTCGCGGAAGGGCTTGACGCTGTCGTCATAGGGGGCGGGGAAACCGCCGCCGATGTCGAGCAGGTTCATTTTGGTGTAGCCGCGGGCCCGGGCTTCCTTAAAGAGGTTGGCGGCCAGCTCAAGGGCGGCCACGTAGTTCTGGAAGTTGGTGGTCTGGCTGCCGACGTGGAAGCTCAGGCCCTCAACGACCAGGCCCGCCTTGTCGGCGGCGAGGATCATATCAACGGCTTCTCCAGGGGCAGCGCCGAACTTGGAGGAGAGTTCGACCATGGCGCCTGTGTTGGGGACTTTGATGCGCAGAGCCAGTCCCGCCAGAGGGGCGTGCCTCTTGATCTTCTTGATCTCCTCGTAGTTGTCGTAAGTGACCAGCGGTTTGTACTGGTTGAGCTCCTGCAGGGTTGCCTCGGCTTTGGTGGGATTCGCGTAGATGATCTTGTCCCAGATCCAGGCCTGCCGTTCTTTGTCGGGCAGGTCCTTGATGTACTCATAAACGATCCGGAACTCCGGCATGGAGGCGACGTCGAAGCTCGCCCCCGCATCGTAAAAGGTCTTCACGATGGCGGGGTCGGAGTTGGCCTTCACAGCGTAGTAAGCTTGGATGCGCGGCAGGTAGCGTTTGAACTGAGTGTAGTTGCGGCGCAACTGGTCGTGGTCCACCACGAACAAGGGGGTGCCATTTTGCTCGGCCAGTTTCTTGAGCAGGCGGCGATTGATCATATTAGTCTCCGTCGGTGATGAGGAAGTTCTTGAATTGCCAAGGGTCGTCGGGGTCGATTTGCGGATTATTGTGGCCGGGGAACGTGTTGGTGTAGTGCTTTAGCGGCGTCCAGTCGGTCGGCTTGGAGATCCACTTCCCCAGATATGGCTTGGAGACCCTGAGCACATATTCGTGGGGCAGGTCGTCGGGCAGACAGAGTCCCCGGTCCGGGTTTTCGATCATCCACATCGCGGCAGCGACGACGGAGATGGCGACCTGCACGGTGGTGGCATTCTGGTGCGGCACGAGACGTCGCGATTCTTCGATACTGAGGTCGCTGCCAATCCACCAGGAGCAATAGGCGTGGCCCATCAACAGCGCCCCCAGGATGTCGGAACCGCTGATGATCTCGTCGCTGAGGATACGCTGCTTCCTGGCGAGTTGGTAATCGTAGCCCCGCATTTCATTCAGCGACGCAATGGCCACGTCCGCCGGGCAATAGGCGTAATGGACTGTGGGCCGGTAGATCGCTTTGCCCCGATCCCAAACCGTCAAGCGGTCGGAGATGCTGAACGCTTCGCCGTGGCGCACGACCATGCCGTGGATGCAGTAGTTGGGCACCCAGGAGGTCACCCAGGTGTTGATGCCCATGCGGGCGAGGCAGATTTGGTTGCGCGGGCCTTCGGTGTGCTCGTAGGCCAGCGGCGGCAGCTCCTTCTCGTGCGTGCCCCAACCCATCTCGGCGGTGGTGGTACCTTCCTCACGGAAGCCCTCTACGCTCCAGGTGTTGACGAATTCATTTACCTGTTTCGGCTTGTCGGTGATCTGGGTATCGCGCTCACTACAATGGATTACCTTGACGCCCAGCGTCATGGCCAGGCGATTGAACTTCTGCCCGGCGATAAGCTGGCGCAGCTCGTCGGCGGCCTTGCCCTTGACTTTCCCGTCCTTGATGGCGCGGTTGCCGATGTCCAGCAGGCCCTGTTTGGTGAAGTGAGAAATGAGGCCGGGGTTGGCGCCGTGCTCGATTACCGCTGTGGGACCGGGCTGGGTCCATTGGGCCGTCATGCGGCGGAGATTCATTTGGCGCCAGTAAAGCGTCATCTGCTGCGGCGGCGCGCCCTTGGCGTTCTCATAGGGGTCCCATAGCTCGACGGAGGTGTTCACGTAGAGCACGCCGCGGTCATGACACCACTGGAGGAGTTCGCAGCAATCGATATTCCAAGCCAGGTCAATGAGCAGGTCGCCCGCTTCCAGGTATTTGCCCAGGAGCAAGCCCATGTTGTCGCGCGTCACGCGCTTCTGCACCAAGTTCACGCCGCGCTTCAGCCAGGGCGCGAGCAGGGCACGGCGGTCTTCAAAGTCCATCACCGTGATATCCCGGGCGGGCACTTTGATGTGCTTGACCAAGATGGGGAGGGCGCACTGCGCCACGGCCCCATAACCGACGAAGAGTATCTTGTTCCTGTATGCGAGCATTGGCTATTGATTGATAAAACGCGCGCCGCCGTCAATGACGTTCAGACACGGACTTCACGAATTCACACTGATTGGGCTGCACTGGGGGGAATTGGTGATAATCCGTGCAATCCGTGGCTAGTCCGCCGCGCCGAGGCGCTTCTGAAGTTCTTCGAGCGAAACGCCTTTGGTCTCCGGCAGGAACTTCAGCACCAGCACGAACTGGAGCACCATCATCAGCGCGAAGAAACCGAACGCATAGGCCCCCGACTTAGCCGCCACCACTGGAAACGACCAGCTCACCCCGAGGCATAGCACCCAGACCAGACAGGTTACTACGGCCGAGCCCGAGGCGCGCACAGCGTTGGGCAGCAACTCGTTGATAATGACCCAGACCACCGCCCCCTGCGAATAAGCATGGGTGCCGACGATTCCCATCAAGGCCGCAATCACAATCCAGCCCTGGGCATGAGTGGCGAAGACCCAGGCGGCCAGCGCATGGGACATGACAAAGGTGACGGAGCCTACGAGCAGCAGCGCCTTGCGCCCGACCAGGTCGATCAGGGCCATCGCCAGAATAGTCATCACCAGGTTAGTGAAGCCGATAATGACCGACTGCATTAGCGCGCTCGCCTTGTCGGCCCCGGCCATGCGGAAGATGTCGGCTGAGTAGTAGAGCACCGCGTTGATGCCATCGAGTTGGTTGAAGGCGGCGATCATGCAGGCCAGCAAGAGCGGCTTGAGATACTTGTGCTGGAATAGCCGCTGGTGCGCGCCGCCTATCTCGGCTTTCAGGGATTCCTCGATATCGCCCGCTTCCTTGGCTGGACTTTCATGCCCAAACCTGGCCAGCACGGCCTCGGCCTGGTCACGGCGGCCACGCTTCACCAGCCAGCGCGGGCTCTCCGGAATCAGCAACGCCGTGAGCAGGAAGGCCACCGCGGGCGCCGTCATAACTCCGAACATCCATCGCCAGGTGGCGGGATGGTCGGCTCCGAGCACGCGCGCCACGAGGTAGTTCGAGAAATACGCCGCCAGGATGCCGAGCACAATGTTCAACTGGCTGACGGCCACCAGCAACCCGCGCCGCTTGGCGGGGGCGATCTCGGTGATATACATCGGACAGACCACGGAAGCTCCGCCCACCGCCACGCCGCCCAGCCAGCGGAAAAAGAGCAGCGCATACCAGTTCCACGCCAGCGCGCAGCCCAGCGCCGCGATGACGAACAGCACCGCCAGCATCGCGAGCACCGGCCGCCGGCCCCACCAATCCGCGGGCCGACCCACCAGCAGCGAGCCCACCATCGTCCCGAGCAGCGCGCTGGATACGGTGAAGCCCAGGAGGTTGTCGCTGAGTTCAAACACGTGGCGCAAGGCCTCCGTCGTGCCCGAAATCACTGCGGTATCGAAGCCGAACAGCAGCGACCCGAGCGCGGCTACGATGGCACTGATCACCAGGATTCCGCCGCCGCCGCCGCTGCCGCTCGAGGTGGTGGGAGATTCAGTTGCGAGAGCGGTATGCATGTTCAGCGCCTTAGTTCTTTGCCGGCATTGGGCGGCGATTGTATCGGGCCACACCAAGCGATCAAACACTTTTGCGCTCGGGTTTCAGACTTTCGTGTCGGGCAATTCTCCTTGCAAGAACCTGCTGGGGTGCTCTCATGGACGATGATGCGGAGCGCATTATGACTAAAGTGTCGGAAAGATGTCGCTTCTTCACCGTGACATTGGGAAGCTTCCTGGTGCTAGTTCTATTCGTGGCATTCCTGGCCGGTCTCGCGGTGCCGAATTTCGCCGGTAGCCACCACAGCAAGACCCATGTTATTGTTCACAATCTCCAGGAACTCGATGGTGCAGTTCAGTATTGGGGAATAGAGCACCGGCAGACCGGCGCGGTCGTCGCCACCTGGGAGAACATTGCTCCGTACCTAAAAACACCCGTGAAACCAGTGGCTGGTGAGGTTTATGTTCTGAAGGACCTCATGCACTCGCCCGAGGCGGTACTAACTCGGAAATTGGATGAAAGACCAAAAGGAACAGTCCTGCGTCTTGGCACAAATGGAGATCTTGAGATCATCCTACCCAAGCCTTGACCATCTTTGAATCAGGCTCGGGCCCATCCCATGAGCGCCCTGGCTTGCAGCCGGCCTAGACCGTCCAATGCTCATAGGGTGACGAGCGGGCTCAAGTCATGTCTAACCTGGCTACCAGCCGGTGCTCCGGCGGCAGTGTGAAGCCGCGCACGGTGCACTCGTTCCGTGGCTTGACCGTTCGCCTTTCTGTCCTAGCTTGATGAGCTATGGAATATGTCAATCTTGGTTCGACTGGGCTGAAGGTTTCGCGCATTTGCCTGGGCTGCATGACTTACGGCTCCCGGAAGTGGCGCGAATGGGTGTTGGAGGAGCCGGAGAGCCGGCCGCTCATCCGCCAGGCCATCGAGGCCGGTATCAACTTCTTCGATACGGCGGATGTCTATTCCGTCGGCGTGAGCGAAGAGATTCTGGGGCGCGCCCTCAAGGAGTTCGGACCGCCGCGTGACCGTCTAGTCATCGCCACCAAGGTATTCGGGGTGATGGGCGACGACTTGAACCAGCGCGGCCTTTCCCGCAAGCACATCTTCCATGCCATTGACGACAGCTTGCGCCGGCTGCAGACCGACTATGTGGACCTTTACCAAATCCATCGCTATGATCCGGCCACCCCTATGGAGGAGACCCTGGAAGCGTTGGCCGATGTCGTGCGCGCCGGCAAGGCGCTCTACTTGGGCGCGTCGTCCATGTGGGCGTGGCAGCTTGCGAAAATGCTTGGCCTGGCCGGGCAGCGAGGTTGGCCGCGCTTCGTGACCATGCAAAACCATTACAACCTGCTCTATCGCGAGGAAGAGCGGGAGATCATCCCGCTCTGCCGTGCAGAGGGCATCGGCTTGATCCCGTGGAGTCCACTGGCCCGAGGGCTGCTGGCCCGTAGCCGGCAGGTCGGAACCGTCCGGTCCAGGACGGACGATTTCGCCACACGCCTCTACGCTGCGACTAACGAGTCAGATGACAAAGTCATCGCCCGGGTGCAAGCTCTGGCTGCCGCCAAGGGCGTGCCGCCAGCGCGGATTGCCCTGGCCTGGTTGCTGCACAAACCCGCGGTCACCGCGCCGATTGTCGGCGCCTCCAAACCTCAGCATCTTGAGGACGCCGTCGGAGCACTGAGCATCAAGCTGACTGCTGAGGAGATGCTGTCGCTGGAGCAGCCCTACGTGCCGCACCTTGTTGTCGGGCATGAGTGATTCCGGCGATGCTGGCGGGCG
>Ga0181518_10003722_pt1 | contig 13944 bp, 13 predicted proteins | sample PEATcosm2014_Bin_28_FD_119751 | JGI IMG/M metagenome (GOLD analysis project Ga0181518, IMG submission 119751) | Peatland microbial communities from MTU Mesocosm Facility, Houghton, MI, USA - PEATcosm2014_Bin01_60_metaG | ecosystem: Environmental > Terrestrial > Soil > Wetlands > Peat | place... | reverse complement strand
GCCGAGAGGGCTCCGCAACGGAGCACGGAACCGAAGGAGACAGAGGACATGGCCGAGGGCATGACGCTCGAAGAGCAGGGTGAGATCGGGCGGGCGTTCCTGGCCGGCCTCCTGACCGAATTCGGCATGGAGGGCACGGTGGAGACCCGCCTGCTCGACGAGGACACAGTCGAGATCGCGGCCATGGGTGAGGACCTGGGCATCCTGGTGGGCCCGCGCGGCTCGACGCTCAGTGCCCTGCAGGACCTCACGCGGGCCGTGGTGCAGCGCCAGTGCCCGTCACGGACGGATCGCATCCTGGTCGACGTGGCCGGATACCGCGAGCGTCGCTCGGCCGCCCTCAAGCGGTTCAGCACGCAGATCGCCGAGGAAGTCGTGGCGTCGGGGCAGGAGAAGGCACTCGAGGCGATGAGCCCGGCCGACCGCAAGGCCGTGCACGACGCCGTCAACGAACTGCCCGGTGTCGTCACCCGCTCCGAGGGCGAGGACCCCAACCGCCACATCGTCATCGCACCCGCGGGCTGAAACGGCGCCGGTGCCCGGCGCCGACGAGGGGACCGAGTCCCCCACCCCGCTGCACGAGATCCTCGCCGAGGCCCGTCAGGCGGGCTTCCTGGGCCCCGGGCCTATTGAGCCCCAGCTCCGCCACGCAGAGCGGTTCACCGTGATCGCCCGTCGCCTGGCCGCCGACGGCCCACCCAGGCCCCGCGTCGTCGACCTGGGATCCGGTGGTGGCCTCCCCGGCCTGGTCGTGGCGACCAGCTGGCCCGAGGCGACCGTGGACCTGCTCGAGTCCGGGGCCCGCCGGGCCGCCTTCCTGGAGCGGGCCACGAGCCGCCTGGGACTCGCCGGACGGGTGACGGTGCTGCACGAGCGGGCGGAGGTGTGCGGGCGGCAGGGGGGCTTCAGGGGTGGTTACGACGGGGTGCTGGCCCGGTCCTTCGGGCGCCCGGCGGTGGTGGCCGAATGTGCCGCGCCCCTCCTGAAGGTGGGCGGCTGGCTGGTGGTCTCCGAGCCGCCCCGGGCTGGCAATGCGGCACAGGCCGACGACGGCCCCCGCTGGCCGTCCGACCCCCTCGGCCAGTTCGGCCTGGAGCCCCGCGAGGCGGTCCATGAGGAGTTCGACTACCGGATCCTGCGACAGACGGTGCCCTGTCCCGACCGGTTCCCCCGCCGTAACGGCGTGCCGGCCAAGAGGCCGCTGTTCTAGGCCGCCTCGGCCGGCTCTGGGCGGGGGATGGCCTGTTCAACACGATGTTCCACGTGAAACCAGGGTGAACGCCCGGTGAACTCGGCCGTGCACCCCCGGCCCAGGTTCCACGTGGAACAATCTCAAGTCTTGACCTAGGGACTCTGGCAGGCCAGGATAGGCGACGTGCCGCGGCAACTCGGAGGGTCTGCTTGATGCGCATCAGGCGCCGGGACAGAGAAGCCCCCGAGACACCACAGTCCGCTCCAGAGCCCGCCCCGTACGATTACGACCGGGACACGCCCGCTGCCGGCGACGGTCCCACCTCGCTGGACCCGGTGAAGAGCCTTATCGTCGAGTCACCGCCGGACCAGGCAGCCGAAGCCGCTCCCCCACCCACCGCGGAGACGCCGGCCGTTTCCGGATCCGAGGTGCCCGCTCCCCCACCCGAGCCCCCGGAGCCGGCCGTGGCGACCGAGCCGGTGGAGGCCGTCAGCCAGGTCGAGGCCGGCGTCGAGGCCGAGCCGGAGGAGGCTGTAGTGTCGGTGCCGGCACCAGCCGAGGAGCCCCAGGCGGAGACAGTGCAGACCCCGGAGCCGGAGCAGGCGCCCGCGACGCCTACGCCGGCAGCCGAGGAGGCCCCCATCATGCGATCCCCGTCGATCCGGGAGGACACCGCCGGGCTCCTCAACGGGGCGAAGCCCGCGGCCCGAGAGCTCCCCCGCGTCATCGCCATCGCCAACCAGAAGGGTGGTGTGGGCAAGACCACGACGACAGTGAATCTCGGGGCGGCCCTGGCCGAGATGGGCTACCGGGTCCTCGTGATCGACCTGGACCCCCAGGGCAACGCCACCACCGGCCTGGGCGTCGAGGCCCGCAACTTCGAGCTGTCGATGTACGACGTGATCATGCGGGACCAGCCCCTCGAGGACTGCATCGAGCCCACCAGCGTGAAGAACCTCTTCGTGGCTCCGGCGACCATCGATCTGGCCGGCGTGGAGATCGAGCTCGTCCCTGCCTTCAGCCGGGAGCTGAAGCTCAAGCGGGCCATCGACACCGTGGTGGACGACTTTGACTTCGTCCTGATCGACTGCCCGCCCTCCCTAGGCCTCATCACGGTCAACGGGCTGGCCGCGGCGGACGAGGTGCTCGTCCCCATTCAGTGCGAGTACTACGCCCTGGAGGGGCTGAGCCAGCTGCTGCGGAACGTGAACCTGGTCTCGTCCAACCTGAACGAGACGCTCGAGGTGACCACGATCGTGCTGACGATGTTCGACGCGCGGACCCGGCTCTCCGTCGATGTCGCCAACGAGGTGCGGGAGCATTTCTCTGAACGGGTCTGCCGGGCGGTGATCCCCCGCACCGTGCGGCTGTCCGAAGCACCTTCGTTCGGGCAGCCCATTACGGTCTTCGATCCTGCCTCGCGGGGTGCCGTGGCCTACCGCGAGCTGGCCAAGGAGGTGAGCAATGGCGCGCCGCAGCGGTCTCGGTAAAGGGCTGAGCGCTCTCATTCCGAGCGAAGCGACCGGGGAGACGGACTCCCTGCTCCGGGTGGTGCCGATCTCGCACATCCGACCCAACGTCTTCCAGCCCCGCAGCCACTTCGATGAGGAGTCGATGGCGGCGCTGGCGTCCTCCATCAAGGCTGTGGGCCTGCTCCAGCCCGTCCTCGTGCGCGAGCTGCACGACGAGGCGGAGACGTACGAGCTCATCGCGGGGGAGCGGCGCTGGCGGGCGGCCCGGCGGGCCGGCCTGCAGACGATTCCCGTGCTGGTCCAGGTGGCCGACGACGTGGCCAGCCTGGAGCAGGCGCTGGTGGAGAACCTCCACCGGGTCGACCTCAACGCGCTGGAGGAGGCGGCCGCCTACCAGCAGCTCATCGACGAGTTCGGGCTGACCCACGAGCAGGTGGCGACGCGGATGGGCAAGGGACGGGCGACCGTCACCAACACCCTGCGCCTCTTGCAGTTGCCGGCGGGGGCCCAGCGGGCCCTGGCCGAGCGGACGATCTCGGCGGGTCACGCCCGTGCCCTGCTCGGGACGCCGGACCGTGCCCTCCAGGAGAAGCTGGTGCAGCGGGTCGTGGACGAGGGCTTGACGGTTCGCGCCGTGGAGGAGCTGGTGCGCGACGGCGGCTCCGAGCTGCGTGTCGTTCCCCCCGAGCCCGAACCGCCCCCCCCGCCGGCGCCGGAGCCCGGTACGACCTCAGGTGTGACCGAGCCGAGTGGGCGCCGGCCGCCGGCCCGCAAGCTCCCCGAGCCGGGCGTGCTCGAGCTCGAGGACCTGCTCTCGACCTACCTCAACACCAGGGTCAAGGTAGATATCCAGAACCGGCGGGGCCGCCTCGTGGTCGAATTCGCCACCCTCGAGGACCTCGAGCGGATCTACCGCGCCATGGTCGGCGACGGCGGCGTCGCGTAGTTCACACAACCGTCAAGGGTCGGTTCAGCCTCATCCACAACCTGTGCATGACGTTGTGGATTGTCACCCTGTTCACCTGTCGGAAGGTTTGATCGCGCAACCGTCGCCGAGGGCTCCGGGTCGCCAGATGGGCCTCCGCGACGCTCTGCACGGGGGTTGCCGATTACCGGTAATCAGTCCCAGGAAGCGTCAGCCCAGTGCCCCAGCGCGGCGGAGATCGCCGCCGCCAGGGCGGGTGCCTGCTCGACCACCGTGCTCGCCGGGCCCACCTCGACCAGCACTGCAGGCATGCGGGTCTCGCGTAGGAGGGGCACCGACATGCCGTGCACGCCGGCATCGGCCACGCCGAGGGCCTCGGGGACGGTGCGCTGGACCAGCTCGGCCAGCGTCCGTCCACCCGGCGACTCGTCGTGGGTGCCGGACCAGAAGGCGGTGCGACAGGCCGAGGCCGAGGGGTTCAGGCGCAGCCCCACGAAGACGTCGACGTCGAGCTCGTTGGCCTCCTTGGCCTGCACGGCGTCGTCTGGGTGGTGCAGCTCGGTGACCCGGGTCCCTCCGAGAGTGAGCCGCCGCCGCAGCGCGCCGGTCACGCTGCCCAGGCCGCCGCTCTCGCCCACGGCAACGTGGCGTCCCCGCAGGGTGTGGGGTGCGTCGCGCAGGGCGGCGCGGGCCCGTACGGCGGAGACGAGCTCAGGCTCGTGGTGACGGCTCTCGAGCCTCAACAGCTGCTGGAGGGTCGCGCCGCCGACGATGCCGTCCACGGGGAGGCCGGCGTTGCGCTGGAATTCGCCCAGCGCCCGCACGGTGGCGTCGCCCAGGATCCCGTCCACCCGGCCGGTATCGAAGCCCAGGGTGCACAGGCGCTGCTGCAGTTCGGCGACGTCGTCACCGCGCAGCATCGGGGTCCGGCGGTAGAGGAAGCGGTCACCCAGCCGGAAACCGGCCTCCACCAGCGTGTTCCAGGTCTGCACGCCGCAGATCCCGTCCACCCGGAGGCCGCGCAGGCGCTGGAAGGCCTCGAGCGCGGCCCGGGTGGCGGGACCGAAAATTCCGTCGGCACCGACCGGCGCCCCGGGGAGGATGGCGGTCAGGCGGTGCTGGACGTCGGAGACCGCGTCGCCGCGGTCGCCGACGGTGAGGGGCAGGCCTACAGGTAGGCCGAGATCTCCTCGAGCAGCGCGCCCTTGGGCTTCGCCCCGATCACCCGTAGCTGGGGCTCGCCGTCCTTGAACAGGATCAGCGTCGGAATGCTCATCACGTCGAAACGACGGGTCACGTCCAGGTTGTCGTCGATGTTCAGCTTGCTGATCCGGATCTTGCCCGCCTGCTCCTCGGCGATCTCTTCGAGGACCGGGGAGATCATCTTGCACGGGCCGCACCATTCCGCCCAGAAATCCACCAGGACTGGGACGTCCGAACTCTTGACATGCTCGTCAAAGGTAGCGTCGGTCAGGGTCTCGATCTTCTCGCTCATGGCATCTCCTTGTCAGGGGGTGCAACAGCGCCCCGCCCGGATCTGTTCCCGGTCACTCCCCGCGCATTTCGAGCCAGCGTTCGGCGTCGATGGCGGCCATGCAGCCCGACCCGGCGGACGTGACCGCCTGCCGGTAGTAGTCGTCCTGCACGTCGCCGCAGGCGAAGACGCCGTCCACGCTGGTCCGGGTGGTGGCGTCGAAGGTCTTGACGTAGCCGTTGGCCTCCAGCTCGACCTGGCCCTTGAGCAGGGAGCTGTTGGGCTCGTGGCCGATGGCGACGAAGAGGCCGGTGGCGCCGAGCTCGGACGCTTCTCCGGTGACCGTGTCCAAGAGGCGCAGCCCGCTGACCTTGGTGTCCCCGAGGATGTCGGTCACGACCGAGTTCCAGGCGAAGTCGATCTTGGGGTTGGCGAAGGCGCGCTCCTGCATGATCTTGGAGGCCCGCAGCTCTTCGCGCCGGTGGATCACGGTGACCTTGGAGCCGAAGCGGGTCAGGAAGATCGCCTCTTCGAGGGCCGAGTCGCCACCGCCCGCCACGGCGATGTGCTGGTCCCGGAAGAAGAAGCCGTCGCAGGTGGCGCAGGTGGACACGCCGTAGCCGAGGAGCCGGTCCTCGTTGGGGATGTCGAGCATGAGCGCGCGGGCGCCGGTGGCGACGATGAGCGCGTCGGCCTGCAGCGGCGGCTCCGCGGCGTCCGGATCACCGACCCAGATGTGGAAGGGCCAGGGGGAGACGTCGATGCGGCTGACCTTGGCGGTGCGCAGCTCCGCATCGAAGCGCAGGGCCTGGGCCCGCATGATCCCCATGAGCTCGGGCCCCATGATGCCGTCGACGAAGCCGGGGTAGTTCTCCACCTCGGTGGTCAGCATGAGCTGGCCGCCGGGCTGGTCGCTGGTCGAGGAAGGCTCACCCTCGATCACGAGCGGTGCCAGCTGGGCGCGGGCGGAGTACAGGGCGGCCGTGAGCCCGGCCGGCCCGCTGCCGATGATGACGACTTTGCGGCGCTCAGGCATCGGGCGGCACGCCACGGCGTGAGTACAGGACGGCGCCGACGGCGGAGAAGATGAGCCCGAGCACGATGTAGGAGGCCCAGATCCTGTGCCCGGCGATCGTGGTCACTCGGATGAAGCCGACGCAGAAGAGGACGACGACGGTGATGGCGACCACCGCGATGACGACCCCGAAGACGATGCCCCGCGCGGCGACGATGGCCGGTCGGATGGCCTTGTCGTTGACGGTGGCGACCACCGTGTCGATCGTGTCGAGGGCACGGTCCGACAGCACGTCCCCGAAGTCGTTCTCTGCCACGGCGTGAGACTACCCGGCGGTGCCGGATGTCCTGGCGGGCACGATGTAGCAGACCCCGACCGTGTTGGGCCCCGCGTGGGTTCCCACCACCGGCCCGAGGTCGACCAGCACCAGGGGGTGCTCGGTGGCGATGTCCGCCAGCGCCGCCAGGACCTCGGGAAGGTCGTCGCAGGCGCCGTCGGCCACGGCGAGCCTTTCGAGCGGCGCGTCGGCCGCCACCTTGGTGCTCAAGTAGGCCAGCGCGCGGGTGCGGGTGCGCTGCTTGGACTCCTCGGCCACCTCGCCGTCCTTGAGCTGGATCACCGGTTTGATGTTCAACAGCGAACCGAGCAGGGCGCGGGCCCCGCCGATGCGGCCGCCGCGTTGGAGGAATTCGAGCCCGCCCAGCACCCCGTAGATGCGGGTGCGCGGGATGCGGTCCTCGGTGGCGGCCACCAGTTCGTCCAGGCCGGCGCCGGCGCCGGCCTCCTCGGCTGCTGCGATCACCAGCAGGCCCTGGCCCATGGTGAGCGAGAAGGTGTCGATGACGCGCACGGGCACGGCGCTGAACGATTCCGCCGCCGTCACGGCCGAACTGTAGGTCCCTGACACCTTCGACGAGATGGTGAGGCACAGTACGGCGTCGGCCCCCTCGTCGACGGCCTGCTGGAAGGCGGCCTGGAAGGCACCGGGGGAGGGCGCCGCGGTCTCGGGCAGGGCGCCCTTGCCGCGGCAGCGGTCCCAGAACTCCTCCGGGCTGAGCTGGCGGCGGTCCTGGAGTTCCTCGTCCCCGAAGCGGATGGTCAGCGGCACCACGATGACGCCGTGCTCCTTGACGAGCTGGTCGGTCAGGTCGCAGGCGCTGTCGGTCACGATGTGGACGCCGGGCATGCGACGAGTCTTGCACGGGCGAACCTGTGCCATCAGGCCCAACGGCGGTTCAGACGCCGAGCGACCCGACGGGGCGTGCCCGCGGGGGCCGCCGCGCGTCGTGTCGTCGGCCCAGCCAGACGACGGTCGCACCGAAGGTGAGGGCACCGGCCACCACGGCGCCCGCCACCCGGAACAGCAAGGAGAGCGTGCTCGTCGACCCCGAGAGGTTCGACACCACGAGTACCACCACGGCCATGGGGATCGACGCCACGACCACGCGCCACAGCGGTGCCCACGTCTCGCGCTCGGCCAGGCGACCGAACCACTGGCGGAAGACGGCGAGGGCCGCCAGCGCGGCGACGGTGTAGGCGATGGAGAGCGAGAGAGCGAGGCCGCGGACACCGAGCGGGTGGACGAGGGCGAGGGCGAGCACGATGTTCAGCCCGTTCTCGACGAGGTAGAGGTAGAAGGCGATCCTGGTCCGCTGCATCGACTGCAGCACCCTGACGAAGTAGAGGTAGGCGCAGAAGCCCGGCAACCCGAGGGCGAACATCGCCAGTGCGGCCCCGGCGGTGGCCGTCTCGGCCGGGGTGCTGTGCCCGACGCCGAGCAGCAGTGCGACGGCCGGGCGCGCCAGCAGCAGCATCCCGACGGCGGAGGGGATGATCAGGGCGAGCACGGCGCGCAGGCCTCCCGTCAGGCGGTGCAGGAATGGGGCCAGCTGTCCCGTCGACCAGCGGTCGGCGAGGTCCGGCGTCACCACCGACATGACGGTGACCGCGATCACCCCGTAGGGGAGCTGGAAGAAGGCGTAGGCGTAGGTGTACGACGAGACGGGGTCGGGTCCCGCGACGCTGCCGGCCAGCACGGTGACGACGAAGAGCGCCACCTGGTTCGCCACGACGAAGCCGAAGGTCCAGCCGCCCAGGCGGGTCACCGCACGCAGCGCGTCGTCGTGGAGGTTCCAGTTCCAGCGCAGCAGGCCGAGGTCGGCGCGGCGCAGGCTCGGCACGAGGGCGACGCCCTGGAGGACCACCCCGAGGGACGTGCCGAGCCCGAGCAGGACGAGCTGGGAGTGGTGCGCCTCGACGCTGGCCAGCGAGGCGCCGTGGCCGGCCCACAGCCCGAACCAGACCAGGATGCCGATGCAGACCAGGTTGTTGACGATCGGGGCCCAGGCCACGGCCACGAACTTGCGGCGGGTGTTGAGGAGCGCGGCGCCGAGGGCGAAGAGGCCGTAGGCGGCGATCTGGATCACGAACCAGCGCAGGAACTCGGTGGCCACCTCGCGCTCGAGGTAGACGCGATGGAGCTGGTGCGGATGGGCGTGCGTATCGAGCGCGGTGAGGGCGTCGATGATGTAGGGGGCCGCGACGAGCGCCGCCAGGGTGGTTGTGAGCAGGACGACGACCGAGACGGTGATGACGGCCGAGATCGACTCGAACGCCTCGCGCTCTTCCTTGTTGGCCAGCCGGTCGACGAAGACGGGGATGAAGGTGGCGGAAAGCACCCCGCCCAACACGATGTCGTAGAGCATGTTGGGCGTGGTGTTGGCCAGGTTGTAGGAGTCGGCGAGCGGCGTCTGGCCGAGCGCCCAGGCCAGGGCGACGAAGCGAAACAGCCCGGTGACGCGCGAGACGCCGGTCCCGACGCCGACGTAGGCGGCCGAGGTGCGCAGCGAGAGGGTCCGGGCCCGGCGGGGGACGGCCACGGTCAGTGCGCCCGGGGGCGCGCCCGGCGCGCCCGGCGCCAGGTGCGCATCCACCAGGCCAGCAAGACGGCGCCGGCCAGCACGGTGAGGGCGACCCCGACGAAGGAGATCTCGGTCGACTGCACGGTGAGCACCGTCTGGGCGATGAGCAGCTGGCCGTCCGGCGTGTGTAGCGTCACGTCGATCGGTAGCCGGTCGCCCGAGGTGCGCGCCTGCGCTGTCACCCGGACCGAGGTCGTCGGGCGGTCGAGCGTGAATTGGCGCGTGCTGCCGTCGGGGAAGGTGAACTTGTCGCTGGCCAGGGTCACCACGACGGTGACCGGGTAGGGGGCGGACGACAACACGGTGATGGGGATGTCCGCCCGCTGCGAGGTGAAGGTCACCGTGCGCTCGGTGGCGAGCGTGATCTCCCCGATCTCGGCCGCGAACGCCCGGTTGTAGGCGGTCAGGGCGGCGTCGCGCCCCGCGTCGCCCAGGCGGAGCGACTCGGTCGAGAGGAGCAGGTCGCTCAGGCCGGTGACGGCGGGCGGACGCCCGCTGACCGCTTTGGCGTAGGACGACAGCTGCTGGCGCCCGACAGCGATCCTCTGCGCCGCGGCCCGCGTGATGCCGTGCCCGGCCGGCCCCGCCTGCAACCGGCGGGTCGACGGCTCCCGGTTGCCGCCGGCCGGAACCTGGGTCATGAGGTCGGTCAGGGTCAGCGGCGTCAGCGCCGGGTTCTGGGTGAGGCCCGACAGCAGCGTGTCCATGAACACCTCGGAGGGCCGCCAGGCGGATGGCGGAGCGACCACGACGCCGCGGGGATCGGGCTCGAACGCGTTCTCGAAGTGGACGAAGGACAGGCCGGCGAGCAGTTGCTCCGCGCTGAGCACGGGATCTCCCGGCGAGGCGGTGAACAGCGAGCTCAGGCTGCTGTCCGACGCCATGGCGGCCGGGTCGGTGCCGTTCCCCAACTCGAGGCTGAAGGGCTGCGCGAAGGTCAGGTTGGAGGACCCAGCCGACGCCAGGTTGCCGTCGTTGAGCACGAGCTGGTCGGCCCCGGCCACCTGGAGCCCGCTGGCCAGGTTGGCGGCGTCGCCCTGGGCGAAGGACGAGACGGTGTCGACCCACAGGCCACTCTGCGGGTGCAGCCCCACCTGGCGGAGCAGCTCGGTGCCCCTGGTCAGCTGGGCCTGGATCTCCCCGGCGATGCCGGCCTCGCTCAGGGCGGCCACGTTGACGGGGACGTAGGGCTCCGACAGCACTTCGTCGCCGCTCAGGCCGGCCAGCTGGTCGAGGGCGTGTGCGCCGTCCTTGGTGTGCCCGGCCGCGAGTGCGGAGGCGGTGCGCGGGCTCACGGCGAGGGTGACGGGCACGTCGTGATGGGCCGTCAACGCGGTGGCCATGACGGGGGCCCCGGTTCCGAGCACCGGCGCGATGAGGCCGACGCGCAGGGGGCCGTCCGTGCCAACGGGCCCCTGCGGCTCCTGGTAGGTAAGGAAGGTGGTGAAGCGCGCCACCGGGGTGGCGTCGCCCTGGCGCAGGAGGGACACCGAGACCGGGTACACGTCGCCGCACACGCCGGTGTCCGGCGTACAGCCGAGCACCAGTGTCGGGCTGCCCGACGCGCAGGCGCCCGTGCCGGTCGCGGGTGGCGACGCCGACGAGTCCGGCAGCACCGTCACGCATGCGGTGGCGGCGCGCTCGGCCCCTGTGCCCGAGACGGGGACGTCGGGCACGCGGAGCAGGGCGGTCTTCTGGGGCAGCGCGCCGACCGCCTGATCGAACTGGGACGCATCGCCGACACGGCTGTAGAAGGTCAGGCCGACGTGCAGGTCGCCGGCGGGCACGCCGTCGTCGCCGACGGCGAGTGACAGGGTGAACCAGGGCGTGGCGGGGCTGACCCAGGAGGTCTGCGAGGCCAGGCTGAGGGGCGCGGCGGCCGCGCCCGCCTGCACGGCCGCCACCGAGGCGCCCGCGGCGATGCCCGCCGTGCTCAGGAGGGTTGCTGCGGCCACGGCGAGCGTGCAGAGGGCGGTCGTGGCCCAGCGCGTCGACACAGGGAGAGGCTAGAGGCCGAACTAGCGTGGGCGGGTGCAGTCCACGTCGGTGCCCGAGCGGTTCCGCCCCTACGTCAGCGCCACCGAGGAGCTGGCACGCCGCTTCGCGGCGGCGGGGAAGACGCTGTACTTGGTGGGTGGTTCAGTGCGTGACGCGCTGTTCCCGGGTGCGGCGGAGCCCGGTGCCGACGTCGACCTGACGACCGACGCCCGCCCCGAGGAGATCCAGCGGCTGCTGCAGGGCTGGGCGCACGACGTGTGGACGCAGGGTGCGCGCTTCGGCACCATCGGCGCCCGCAAGGGCACCCAGGTCTACGAGATCACGACGCACCGGGCGGAGGTCTACGTGCCCGAGTCGCGCAAGCCGGAGGTGACCTTCGGGGACGACATCGCGGTCGACCTGTCGCGGCGCGACTTCACCATGAACGCGCTCGCGTTGCGGTTGCCCGACATGGAGCTGATCGATCCCTTCGACGGGTTGGGCGACCTGGCGGCGGGCCGGCTGCGGACGCCGCTGGACCCTGAGATCTCCTTCGGAGACGACCCGCTGCGCATGCTGCGCGCAGCTCGCTTCGCAGCCCGCTTCTCCCTCGAGCCCGACCCCGCGCTCGCGGCCGCGGTGGAGCGCATGCACGGCCGGCTGTCCATCGTCTCCGCCGAGCGCATCCGCGACGAGCTGGACAAGATCGTCATGGTCGACGTGCCGTCCGCGGCACTGTGGTTCGTGGTGCGCACGGGCCTGGCCGAGGACTTCCTGCCCGAACTGCCGGGGCTGGCGCTCGAGCAGGACCCGATCCATCGGCACAAGGACGTCCTGGCGCACACCCTCGCCGTCGTCGACAAGACCTCGAAGAACCGCCTGCTGCGCCTGGCCGCCCTCTTCCACGACGTCGGCAAGCCGCGCACGCGCGCCATCACCGACGGCGGCGTGAGCTTCCACCACCACGAGGTCGTCGGCGCCCGCATGACGCGGGCCCGCATGGAGGCGCTGCGCTACCCGACCGCCGACGTGGACACCGTGGTGCGGCTCGTCGAGCTGCACCTGCGCTTCCACACCTACCGGCTGGGGTGGACCGACAAGGCGGTGCGCCGCTACGTGCGCGACGCCGGCCCCCACCTCGACATGCTCAACGAGCTGACCCGCTGCGACTGCACCACCCGCAACGCCGCCAAGGCGAGAGCGCTGGCCAAGCGCATGGACGAGCTGGAGGTCCGCATCGCCGAGCTGCGCCAGCAGGAGGAGCTGGACGCGCTGCGCCCGGACCTCGACGGGGTACAGGTGATGGAGTTGCTCGGTGTCGGGCCGGGCCGGGCCGTCGGGCAGGCGCTGGCGTTCCTCATGGAGCTGCGTCTCGACGAGGGCCCGCTCGGGGAGGAGGCCGCCGCGGCCCGCCTGCAAGAGTGGTGGGCCGGGCAGCAGTGACCGGGCGGGACTACCCTCGCCCCATGACCAGGATCACGGCTCCGGAGAGCGGCATGGGAGAGCACATCGACTGGGCGTTGCTGCGCCCCAAGATGGCAGCGGGCATGGGAGCGCTCTCCGCGGCGGTCTACGACAACTCGCAGCTCTCGGTGCGCGAACGGGAGGCGGCGCGCTGGACGATCGCTCTGATCAACGACTGCGCGGTGTGCCGCGACACGAGGGCCCGCGACGGCGCCAGTGCCGGGGCCGGGGAGCCGTTCTACGATGAGGTCACGGACTGGCGTGCCGCGACGGGGCTGAGTGACCGCGAGCGGCTGGCGGCCGAGTTCGCCGAGCGCTTCGCACTCGACCACCAGGCCATGGACGACGGGCTCTGGGTCCGCCTGCATGCGGCGTATTCCGACGAGGAGCTGGCGGACCTGACGATCTGCTGCGGCGCCTTCCTCGGCATGGGGCGGACGCTGGCGGTGGTGGGGGTGCGCGCGCCCGCGCAGCGGATCCTGGTCTGAGCGGCGCCGGTCAGTCGGCCGGCCAGCTCCCCTGCACCTCTCCGGCGGCGAACGACTCCACGAGCGCGTGGGCGACGTCGTCGTGGTACTGCACCGGGGGCGACTTCATGAAGTAGGCCGACGGGCCGAGCAGGGGGCCGCCGATGCCGCGGTCGAGCGCCAGCTTGGCGCAACGCACGGCGTCGATGATGACGCCGGCGGAGTTGGGCGAGTCCCACACCTCGAGCTTGAGCTCCAGATTGAGCGGCACGTCGCCGAAGTTGCGGCCCTCCATGCGGATGTAGGCCCACTTGCGGTCCTTCAGCCACGGGACGTGGTCGGAGGGGCCCACGTGGACGTCGTCGGCGGGGAGCACGTGGTCCTCCATCTGGCTGGTGACGGCCTGGGTCTTGGAGATCTTCTTCGACTCGAGCCGCTCGCGCTCGAGCATGTTCTTGAAGTCCATGTTGCCGCCGAAGTTGAGCTGGTAGGTGTGGTCCAGCGCGAGGCCACGGTCCTCGAACAGTCGGGTCAGGATGCGGTGGACGATGGTCGACCCCACCTGGCTCTTGATGTCGTCACCGACGATCGGGACGCCGGCGTCCCGGAACTTGCGGGCCCATTGGGGATCCGAGGCGATGAAGACGGGGATGGCGTTCACGAAGGCGACGCCGGAGTCGAGGCAGGCCTGGGCGTAGTGGCGCTGGGCCCGCTCGGAGCCGACGGGAAGGTAGGAGACGAGGACGTCCGCCCGCGCCTCGCGCAGCGCGCCGGCTACGTCGACCGGCTCGGCGGGCGACTCCTCGACCGTCTCCGCGTAGTACTTGCCCAGGCCGTCGAAGGTCGGCCCGCGCTGGACCGTGATGCCGAGCTCACCCACTTCGGCGAAGCGGATCGTGTTGTTCTGCCCGGCGTGGATCGCCTTGCCCAGGTCGGTGCCGACCTTGGCCTGGTCCACGTCGAAGGCCGCCACCGGCACGAGGTCGCGGACGTGGTAGTCCCCCAGCTCCACATGCATCAGTCCGGGGACGACGTCG
>Ga0181518_10003714_pt1 | contig 13958 bp, 12 predicted proteins | sample PEATcosm2014_Bin_28_FD_119751 | JGI IMG/M metagenome (GOLD analysis project Ga0181518, IMG submission 119751) | Peatland microbial communities from MTU Mesocosm Facility, Houghton, MI, USA - PEATcosm2014_Bin01_60_metaG | ecosystem: Environmental > Terrestrial > Soil > Wetlands > Peat | place... | reverse complement strand
TGCAACTGCAGAGGACAATTGCTCCTCAGTCAAGAGGACTGTGGTGAATTGCTGGATGTAGCGTCGCAACTTCGGAACCCCCGGCGCGATCGTGCTGATAACGTTGCCGGGCAGCCCGGGGAGGAGAAATTTGGAAAGGCCGACGAAAACGATCACCGACTGGAACAGTGCCTCCGGCAGCGACAAGCGATCGGAAAGAACAGAAACGTGGTGTCGGTTCTGATGAATTGGGTTGGAAAAAGGGAAGATTCGATGCCCCAGGATTTCAAACCATAGTTTATCATCTGCCACACCCGCAATGGCCCCTCGAAACTTCTTCGTTTCGAGGACAAAAATTCCAAACGGCGACGCGAGGATGTGGTCGATCTGGGTGGTTTTTGGGGTGCGTGCGCCGAATGGAACTATCAAATTGTCGGCGTGCCAATATGGAGGACGAAATTCCGCAAGGGTTTCGCTGACTAAGCTCTCACCCAAAACGCCCTGTTCATATGAGTGGGTATTCATTTTGCAATTTCGTTTGCTCAATTTTCGGCGATTGCGACCTTAAGCATTAGGTTTGACAGATGTTTGGTCTTTTTCGGCGTCAGCCAGAGAGGGTTTGAGAAAGGTTAGCCGCGCGACGCACGCATGTTTGGTATGAACGAAGAAGTATTCGGGTGGTTATTCGCCGGCTTTTTTCGCCCGGAATCCCAGAACCGGGCGAACTGATCCTCCAACGGAACCGTTACGCAGGTTGCGGCTCCACCGGTTTCGGCCGGAAGAGCACGACGACATTGCCGACTCGGGTGACCAGGTGGTTGGCGCTTTTCTCAGCCAGTTGCGGAGCAAGTTCCTTTTTCTGCTCTTTGAAGTCGTCGAACTTCACCTTGACCAGTTCGTGGTGTTTCAGCGCGTCATCCAGGGCGGCGAGGGGCTGTGGGCTGAGGCCCTCCTTGCCGACTTTCAGCTTGGCCTTGAGCCGCTGGGCCTGGGCTTTGCAAACACGTATTTGCGCGTTGGTGAGCGGAACCATTGCGCTAAAATACCCAGATCTGCATATCCCCTTTACTCTAGTCCTTTCCCGAGGGGTTTACGATCTCCCTATATCCTTTTGCTTTGCGCAGGACCATCTGTTCCATCAGGCGGTAGAAGATCTTTCCCACGTGCATGGATCGCCGGCGATTGAACCGGAAGGCGTACTCGTCCAGGTAAGCTTGAAGATGCTCCTTCTGGACACGCCCCTGGTGCGTGGCGAGCAGCCATCGCTTGAGCAACGATGCTACCAAGTGAACGTGCGGGAAGTATTTGAGGGCACGCTCTGTGTCGCATTGTAGCACGGTGACCCGGTGAACAAAACCAGCCGCGCGTATTCCACGGCCAAGACCTGGCGACGACCTTCCCAGTCAATCCCCAAGGCGATCTGCACCGCCCGGTTCTCGATCGTCCCGCCTTCGCGCACTTTCTCGTAGCGCGCATCCACGACGACGTAGGGAAAGGCCTCCTTGAGCTTGCGTCGGCTAGCCGAGCCGGCCCCCCTGTGAAAACTCTTCGTTGCCGGAGGCCGCTTCATTTCCAGCCTACCTGCACACAAGCTGGCACGGGAATTGAGATGACAAATATAGAAATATCGGACACTGTAAGAAAAACAGTGAAAGCCCAGCTGCCATGAGCGACGTCACGCAAATCCTCGAAGCCTTGGCGCGCGGCGATCCCACCGTTGCCGATGAACTGCTTCCGCTGCTTTATGACCAACTGCGCACACTGGCCGCGCACAAGATGGCCAACGAAGCGCCAGGCCAGACCCTGCAACCCACCGCCTTGGTGCATGAGGCCTGGCTGCGACTCGTCGGATCCGGTCAGGAACACTGGAACAGCCGCGGGCATTTTTTTGGCGCGGCTGCCGAGGCCATGCGGCGCATCCTGGTGGAGCGGGCCAGGAAGAAGGCGCGGGTGCGGCACGGGGGACAGTTGGAGCGAGTGGACCTGGACCACGTGACCATGGCCACCCAGGACAACGACGACACGATCCTGGCGGTCCATGAGGCCTTGGAGAAGTTGGCTGTCCAATCTCCGCAAAAAGCCGAGGTGGTCAAACTCCGCTATTTCGCCGGCATGGAGCACGCCGAAATCGCCGAGGCCCTCGGGGTTTCCGAACCGACGGTGCGCCGCCATTGGGCCTACGCGCGTTCCTGGCTCTACGCGGAACTCAAGTTGCAGATGGCAGGCAAGGCCAGGGGCGCGTTATGAAGCAGGTTGTTGCCGCAAATCCGAAAGCACCATCTCTGGCGTTTCGGTTTTTCAGCTCTCTGATCGTTTTGCCTGCGAAAAGGCGCACTAAAGGTGGGAACTGTCATCGTGTCCCATTGGCATGAGTGATCCCAACGAGAGCAGCGAGGAGTCGCTCTTCCAGGCAACCCTGGAAAAGTCCTCTCCCGAAGAGCGCGCCGCTTTTCTGGACGTGGCGTGCCGTGACAACCCCGCGTTGCGGGCGCGGCTTGAGATTTTGTTGGAGGGTTTTTTTAAGGCGGAGGGCTTTCTGCCCGACCAGCCCGCGGGCCAACCGGCTTTTGTTCCAGTGAACGAAAAGCCCGGCGACCGGATTGGCCGTTACAAGCTGCGCGAGAAAATCGGCGAGGGCGGCTGCGGCGTGGTCTATGTGGCCGAGCAGGAGGAACCCGTCCGCCGGAAGGTCGCCCTGAAGGTCATCAAACTGGGCATGGACACCAAGAACGTCATCGCGCGCTTCGAGGCCGAACGCCAGGCGCTGGCCATGATGGACCATTCCAACATCGCCACGGTGCTCGACGCGGGGGCGACCGAGACGGGCCGGCCCTACTTCGTCATGGAACTGGTGCGCGGCATCAAGATCACCGATTACTGCGACCAGCATCAACTCTCGACACGGGAGCGGCTGGAACTGTTCATCAAAGTCTGCCAGGCCGTCCAGCACGCCCACCAAAAGGGGATCATCCACCGCGACCTCAAGCCCTCGAACATCCTCGTGACCGTCAACGACGGCGCGGCGGTTCCCAAGGTGATTGACTTTGGCATCGCAAAAGCGACCGAGGGAAGACTGACGGACCTGACGGTCTATACCGATCTGCGCCAGTTCATCGGGACGCCGGCCTATATGAGTCCGGAGCAGGCGACGATGACGAGCCTGGACATGGACACGCGCAGCGACATCTACAGCCTGGGTGTCTTGCTCTACGAGCTTTTGACCGGCCACACGCCTTTCGACACCAAAGAGTTGATGGCGCTGGGCGCGGACGATCTGTGCCGCACGATTCGCGAAAAGGAACCAGCGCGCCCTTCGACGCGGTTGAGCACGATGCATGAAGGCGAGTTGACCACCACCGCCAAACATCGGGCGTCCGAGCCGCCCAGACTCATCCATCAGGTGCGGGGCGACCTGGACTGGATCGTGATGAAGTGTCTGGAAAAGGACCGCACCCGGCGCTACGACTCCGCCAACGGGCTGGCCGCCGATCTCCATCGGCATCTCCACAACGAACCTGTGGTCGCCTGTCCGCCGAGCATGCGGTACCGCCTGCGGAAAACGGTGCAACGGCATAAAACCGCCTTCGCCACGGCCGCCATGGTCGCCGCCGTGTTGATCCTCGGCGCGGTTGCCAGCTTGTCGGAGGCGATTCGAGCGACGCGAGCGGAACGCGACCAAAGCCGCCTGCGCGCCGCCGCCCAGCAGGAAGCGGCCAAGAGCGAACAGGTGGCCCAGTTCCTCAAGGACATGCTGAAGGGGGTGGAGCCCAGCGTCGCGCGCGGACGCGACACACGGTTGCTGCGGGACATCCTGGACGAGACCGCGCAGCGCCTCGACCGCGAATTGAAAGGCCAGCCGGCGGTAGCGGCGGATCTGCTGGAGACGTTGAGCGCCGCCTACCTCGACAGCGGCGACTTCACCAACGCTCTGGACATGAGCCGCAAGGCGCTGGCTCTGCGCCAGACTCTTTACGGCAAGGAGCACCCCGACGTGGCCGCCTCGCTCTATGCCATCGGACAGGTTCTGCACCAGCTTGGCAGGTGGGCCGAGGCCGAAACCTCCGAACGCCAGGCCCTCGCCATGCGCCAAAAGCTGCTCGGCCCGACGAACCTGGCGGTGGCCCAATCGCTGCACAGTCTGGCCTGGGCGCTCATGGCGCAAAACCGCGATGCCGAGGCCGAAACCAACCTCAACTTATCCCTGGCCATGCGCCAGAAACTCCCGGGGGGAGAAGATCTCGATTTTGTCCAGACTCTCTCCGCGCTGGGGAACTCGCTTTTTCACCAGGGAAAGTTCTCCGAAGCGGAGGCCGCACTCCGCCGGGCGCTGGCCATCCACGCAAAGCTCCACGCTTACGAGTATCCCACCGTAGTCGATATCTCGGGCGCGCTCGGGTGGATCCTGAGGGATCAAGGCAAACCCGGCGAGGCCGAGGCGGCCTTTCGCAAGTCACTCGACATCTCCAGAGCCGTGGTTGAGCCCGGCCATCCGAGTTTGAGGTATGAGTTGACGGGCCTGGCTTGGGCCCTCATGGACCAAGGCAAGTTCGCGGAAGCGGAAGCACCCTTTCGCGAAGCGCTGGCGATCACGAAGAAAGTGCTGGGCGAGAATCATCCCGATGTGGCGGCCTTGTATGATGGCCTGGGCAGGGCGCTCGCAGAACAAGGTAAATGGGCCGAGGCCGAAGCTGTGTGGCGCGAGGCCCTGACGAATCAATGCCAATCGCTCAGGCCGGGTGATACCAACGTGATCCCATCACTGAATGTGGCGGCCTTCTACGATGGCCTGGGGCGGGCGCTCGCGGGACAGGACAAGTTGCCGGAGGCCGAACAGGCCTACCGAGAGGCGCTCCGGGCCTATGCCGCCTGCAACGGGTTTGGCCGATCCGAATACTTCGAGGCAATGCAGAGGATCGAGAACATCCTGGCGCTTGAGAACAAGCCGGCGGAAACCGTGAGGTTTTTCGAAGAGACTTTGGCGCAAGAGCGGGCGGCGCTCGGCGAGACGAACGTGACGATCGCGGTCACTCTGGCCAAACTGGCCAACTTCCTCACCGCACAGAACCAGACCAACGAAGCGGCGAGCCATTATCGCGAAGCCCTGGACATAGCGTCCCATGCATCGGCGGCGGCAACAAATGCCCAAGGGCTGAATGAGCTTGCCTGGGCCTTGGTCGTGGCGAACAAACCGACGAGTTGGGATGGGGGCGCGGCGGTCGAGATTGGCAAAAAGGCTGTCGCGGCGACCGATCGCAAGGATCCGGGCATCCTGGACACGCTGGCCGCGGCTTACTCGCTCACCGGCCAGTTCACCAACGCGGTCCGGGTTGAGCAAGAGGCCCTGGCCCTCTCGAAGACGCAGGACCAAAGGACACTTTACGCCGGCTGCCTGAAACTTTACCAATCAAACTCTCCTTATCGGGATCACGATCGATTGGCCACACGGGCACTCGCGCGGCTTGTTGAGGGTAAGTATGCCGAGGCCGAGTCCCTTGCCCGTGAGGCCCTGGCCATCCGCGAAATAGTTATTCCCGACGACTTTCGGACATTCAACGCCCGTTCCATGCTCGGCGGCAGTCTCTTGGGGCAGCGGAAATACGAAGCGGCTGAACCGTTGCTGCTTTCCGGTTACAATGGCATGAAGCAACGCGAAGACCAGATTCCGGTCCAAGCGCGTCTCCTGCGTCTCAAGGAAGCCCTTCAGCGCCTGGTGCGGCTCTATGAGGAAACGGGCCGGCCCGAGCAGGCCGCCGAGTGGAGGCGCAAGCTGGCAGAATTGGGGAGGGACAAGAAGTGACCTGGAGCCTTTCCCCACTTCTTAATTCCTTGCACCAGTAGAACCCTGGCAACACACCCATCGCGTCCGCTCATGGCAACGGCGGCGTGGAGGCCAGAATCCAACCGACCCTTGCCGCATTTCGATTCCGCTTAAAACAGCGAGGAACCACCTTGTTCTTCTCTTTCCCAATCCTGTTCATCCTGTTGATCCTTTCCCAAAAAATCTCAATTCGCCTGATCGTTTTCAGGAGCAAAAGGCGCACTGATAGGTGAAGAGCAGAACCATGAGTCAGGAACACAAACAATGAAAAAGAACATTGCCCCTTCAAATCGCGCTGGGAGCGTGTCCGGCACAGGTTATATGATGAAACCCCACAGTCTTTTCCGGCGGCTGACCGGGACTTTGCCGGGCGTCCTGCTCGGCTTTTGCGCAATCGTTGGGAGCCCTGCCTTGCTCCACGCTCAACCGGACAGCCTATTCACAACCGGCGGCGTTACCTATGCCGAATATTCTTGGGGGACCCCCGCCCCCCAGAGCATGGGGCCCTTGATCCGCAACGGCAGCAATTTCTCGTTTGATTTGTCCATACCTGGAGACATTGTCGGGGGGGGGTTCACGTTTGGCTATGGCGTGGTCTTAGGCGCGCTGGCCCCGGGTGACTACACCCTGACCACAACCTCTTACAACGTGCCGGTCGCGACCAACACCTTCACTGTTTCGACGAATGCCACGCCCACTCTTCAGCCGATCGGTTTTGCCGCTGACGGATCGTTCCAAATCCAGGTCAACGGTGCTGACAACGTAAACTACGTCCTCCAATGCTCGACGGATTTCAAGAGTTGGACCTCGCTTTCGACCAATGGAAATACAGGCCCGTTCGATTGGGGGACGGACCCTTGTACGCTTTTGTTGACGGACACCTCCCCGGTTTTGCGAGGCTCGCGGTTTTACCGCGTTCTCCTCCAGCCGGCGATCGGCAGTCCAAACTACGGCACCGGGCCTGGGGATGACGGAACACGAAATAATCAATAATTTTTGCCAGTCCCATTCTTCAACCCAGCGGTTTTGCCGCTGACGGATCGTTCCAAATCCAAGTCAAAAACAAAAAACACAACCTATGAAAAACATGATCAAACCCAAGAGTTATTTCCGGCGGCTGGCCGGGAATTTGCCGGGCGCCCTGCTCTGGCTGGCCGTCCTGCCTCTGGCCGCCTTCGGCCGGGCCAATTACGCCACACCCTACACCTTCACCACCCTGGCCGGGGACAGCGGCTCCGGCAGCGCGGACGGGACGAACAGCGCCGCGCGGTTCGCGCAGCCTATGGGCGTGGCGGTGGACAGCGCGGGCAACCTCTATGTGGGGGACGACCAGAACTGCACGATCCGTAAAATGACGCCGGTCGGAAAGAACTGGGCGGTGACGACCCTGGCCGGACTGGCGGGCGTTGCCGGCAGCGCGGACGGGACGGGGAGCAACGCGCGGTTTGGTGATCCTGCCCGCCTGGCGGTGGACACCAATGGCAACGTCTATGTGACGGACAGCGTCAACAACACGATCCGGAAAGTGACGCCGGCGGGCGTGGTGACGACCCTGGCCGGACTGGCGGGCAGTTCTGGCACGAATGACGGGACGGGGAGCGCCGCGCGGTTTAATTATCCTCGGGGTGTGGCGGTGGACAGCGCGGGCAACCTCTACGTGGCGGACAGGGACAACGACACAATCCGGAAAGTGACGCCGGCGGGCTTGGTGACGACCCTGGCCGGACTGGCTGGCAATGCCGGCAGCGCGGACGGGACGAATAGCACCGCGCGGTTTGCAAACCCTGTCGGCATGGCGGTGGACAGCGCGGGCAACCTCTATCTGGCGGACCACGCCAACAGCACGATCCGTAAAGTGACGCCGGACGGATTGAATTGGGTGGTGACGACCCTGGCCGGACTGGCGGGCGATGCTGGCAGCCAGAACGGTACTGGGAGCGCCGCGCGATTTGATGGTCCTGCCAGCGTGGCGGTGGACAACGCGGGCGACGTCTATGTGGCAGATTTTAACAACTCGACGATCCGGAAAGTGACGTCGGCGGGCGTGGTGACGACCCTGGCCGGACTGGCGGGCAGTATTGGTACGAATGACGGGACGGGGAGCAACGCGCTGTTTAATCAGCCTGAAGGCGTGGCGGCGGACTCCAATGGCACGGTCTATGTGGCGGACACGTTCAACAACACGATCCGGGAAGTGACGGCGGCGGGCGTGGTGACGACGCTGGCGGGAATGCCGGGCTGTCCTGGCAGCGCGGACGGGACGGGGAGCGCCGCGCGGTTTAACGAGCCGGACGGTGTGGCGGTGGACACCAATGGCAACCTCTATGTGGCGGACCAGCTAAACTCGACCATCCGCAAAGTGACGCCGTCGGGCGTGGTGACGACCCTGGCCGGACTGGCTGGTGTTACTGGCGACCAGAACGGGACGGGGAGCGCCGCGCGGTTTAATGAGCCTGCCGGCCTGGCGGTGGACAACGCGGGCAACGTCTATGTGGCAGATTTTAACAACTCGACGATCCGCAAAGTGACGCCGTCGGGCGTGGTGACGACCCTGGCCGGACTGGCGGGCGTTACCGGCAGTGCTAACGGGACGGGGAGTGCCGCCCGGTTTTACTGGCCTGCCGGCGTGGCGGTGGACTTGGCGGGCAACGTCTATGTGGCAGATTATAACAACTCGACGATCCGGAAAGTGACGCCGGCGGGCGTGGTGACGACCCTGGCCGGACTGGCGGGCTCGACTGGCAGCGCGGACGGGACGGGGAGCGCCGCGCGGTTTAATGGTCCTGGCGACGTGGCGGTGGACAGCGCCGGCAACGTCTATGTGGCGGACATGGGCAACAACACGATCCGGAAAGTGACGTCGGCGGGCGTGGTGACGACCCTGGCCGGACTGGAGGGCAGTTCTGGCAGCGCGGACGGGACGAACAGCGCCGCGCAGTTTAACAACCCGTCTTACTTGGCGGTGGACTTGGCGGGCAACGTCTATGTGACGGACTCCTGGAACTCCACGATCCGGCAAGTGACGCCGGTCGGAACGAATTGGGTGGTGACGACGCTGGCGGGAGACCTGGGCTGGAATGGCAGCGAGGACGGGACGGGGAGCGCCGCGTGGTTTTATAACCCTTACGGCGTGGCGGTGGACAGCGTAGGCAACCTCTATGTGACGGACACCTACAACAACACGATCCGGAAAGGATTTCCGGCCAGTTCAGCAGCGCCGATGTTACTGCCACCCAGCCTGAACGCCGGCCAATTCGGTTTCGGGATCACCGGTCTTGCCAACCTGGTAGTGAACATCGAGTCTTCGGCTGATTTATCCCAGTGGCAGGTCATCGCCTCATGCATCCTGGAGGACGGGACGAACTACTTTGTCAGTCCCAATCCATCCCTAGGCGCCCAGTTCTACCGCATCCAGGTACGCTGACCCGGTAAACTGTGGAACCCCAGAGCATGATGACCGGTTTCATCAAACCGATTCCGCAGGCCGTGGGCGAAACAGCCCACGGCCGACTACACTCTTAAGGGGCAACCGTCCGTGTGGCCGAGGGCTTGCCCGGCTTGTCGGCCGTAGCGTCCTTGCGAAGGCGGAAACATGCCCCGGGCCTCCGGATGAAATTCCAGCTACAAAGCAACACTGGATGAAAATCAATAGAGGCTGGCAAAGGGATCAAAGAATGAAAATACGCATTCAGAATGGGGTCAAATTGGCGGTCACGGTCGATGGGGATCTTTCCTCCGGCCCGATTGACACGTCCGCTGATTCCGGCGCCACCTGGACGCCCGTAAAACAGACGCACAGCGATTCAAGCGCGTTTGGCCTGAATCAATGGCTGCCAGCACAGAATCCGCTTCACGCAATTGTCGGAAAGGCTTCCGACCCCTCCCAGCTCATCGAGAGCTTATAAACCTCTTACTTCAGTGATTTCCGCGCAGCGGAACACGCGTACACCGTTATACCCGTTCCAGTCGTCCGTATGTACCGTTGTGCCCGGGGTCACGCAGTCCTTCAAGAAACCCACCAAGCTGGAACCGGAAGCGTCCGGAATGAGACGCAAGCGCACTCGCCCCACCTTTTTGCCTTCCAGTTCCACCGCGATCACCACCAGCGCCTTGTCGCCAGCTTGGCGCCCCATCACGCCAGGCTCCTGGCCACCAACGTAGGTTTCGTCTACCTCAACGCTTCCGGTCAACTGGCTGCGTTCAGCGCGAATGACCGGACGAAGCAGCATCCTCAGCGCAGCAGTCCCGCCCGGTCAAACCGCTGAGGCGGCTTGGGCGCAGAACCGTCAATCTGCGTGGCGATGACTGGCGTGATTTAACCGAAATCGAATTTGACCGTTTGCTTAAGGATTTAAGAAACGCATTTTGGAGGCGCCCCGTGCAGGAATTTCAACCTGACGGCACTTGGGTCGCGGTCAAGCCCAGATAACGCCCGCTGAACTCCTTCACTGGACAGTGGTACGTTCATGCAGCCTGTTCCAGTTCAAGGATATCGGCGTAGCCGCAGCGGCGAGGGCTGATTTTGGAGGCGAGGAATTTCTTGAGGATGAGGCTTTGGGGTGAATTCGCCAGAAAATGGGGCCAGGTGTGGCGCAGCGCGTGTGTCACGACCCATTCGGTGGGCGGCTTTTGGGGCGAGGCGGTGCGAATGTAAGAATGGAAATTGAACCAAACGACCCGGCGGAAAGTCAGGGCCAAGTATTGGAGCAGGCCCTGGGCGATCAACCCCAACTGGATGTGGCGCTCATAGGCGGCCAGTTTGCGGCGGATGTGTTCGCGGTATTCGGGCGACTGGCGGTGAGGATGCTGGGAGCCGTCGCCGCGCCGGATCGGATTCATGTCTTGCATCCAGAAGTGATAAGCGTAAGCGCCGACGGTGTGGATGGCCTGTTTGAAGCTGACCTCGATTTTGAACCGCCACCCGTAAAGGCGAATGATCTCCAGCGGCTCCAGAGTCAAATCGGTCGAGAGCAACACCAGCCGTCCGCGCAAGGGATGAATGACCCAGACAAACCGAACCAGCCGGCCCAAAGGACGCCAGATCAGGTCAAAGGCGTAATAGCGCAGCACCACCCCGGACTCGCCATAGACGGGGCTGGGAGCTGGGATGAATTTTTCCTGGTAGCGGAACCAATCGTGCAGTTTGGTTTTCAGCCCGTAGAGAGCGGGCCGTCCGCGCCGTTTGCCTTTGGGCGGTGAGGGCGGGAAATAAGCCACGCCATTGCAGCGCACCCGCGTGACCAGGTGATGCCCCTGGCTCAAGAGGGCGCGGGCGAACTTGGCGGCGGCGTAATAGGCGTCGGCGACGACCGTGACGGCTTGATCCCACGGCAGCCCCAGGAGCAAGGAGGCCAATTTGTCCAACAAGGTACGCCGGTCGCGATTGCTCCAGACCAGGCCCTCGTGAATGCGGGCGGCCACCGGCACGGCCAGATAGACACCCGACGCCTGAGCCAGCAACGCCACCGCCTGCAGGGAGTGACCCATGATGAAGGACGCCTTGGCGTTGCAGCGGGACTCTTGGTGCAGGCTTTTGACTCCGGGCATCTTCTTGCCCTCCTTGGGCCGCTTGATCCCGTCCACCAGCGCCACCCTCCTTCCATTGACCAGCACCCAGTGGCGGCCCAGCAAACGCCCCAAGGTTTGGTGCCAGAGCCGTGTGAGCGCCTCCACATCCAGCGCCGGGGAATGGAAGAAATGCAGCAGGCAGTAATAGCTGGCGTCCGAAAGCCCCAAGGCCCGCATCAGGCTGGTGACGCCGGCCAGGTCCGGGCGCAGGCACAAGGCGGCCAGCACCAGCGCCAGCCAGAGGAAGGTGGTGGAGCGGGAGCAGGCCGGGCGGAGCGGCTGCACGGCGCGCCAAAAGGCCCGCCAGAGGAGAACAGATCGTTGGGGAACGCGCGCGGAGAAAAGCATTGACATATCCGATAGTAGTATTATGCTATCGGATATGAAATCAAAAACAAACGCCTCCCGGCGAAAACTCCAAGAACGAATTGCCCGGCTGAAATCCCAAATGGGAGAATTGGGGACGATGCGCCCCGGCAGCCTTTCCCGCCAATACAACGTGTGCGGCAAGCCCGGCTGCCGCTGCAAAGACCCGAAGAACCCGCGCCGGCACGGCCCCTACTATCAACTCAACTACGTCCACGGCGGAAAAAAGACCTCCGAATTCGTGCGCCCGCAAAACCTTAAACAGGTGCGAACCCACCTGGCCAACTACAAACAGTTCCGCAGCCTGGCCGACCAATGGGTCGGTTCAGCCATTAAACTGGCCCGCTTGGAGTTGGAAAAATGACCGGCTGACAAATGACCTGCCGAAGCTTGCTCTTAGCGGGAGAACGTACCACTGTCCAGTCCTTCAGTTTGGCGTATTAAACAGTTTGCTGGGTGGATTGGTTGGCGTCCCGATCCAGGATAGTGGAGCGTTGCGCGCCTGCACCCTGTTGTTTGGCATGCCAATCCAGGTAACGGAAAAAATCTCCGACATGGAATATGGTTTTGCCCTTGCTCGCGCCAGGTTCTCGGAGATTCACAACACGAACGTAAGGGCGCGCAGCGCCGCCCATTGCGAGCATTGCGTATAGGTGGGTGTGCCTCAATCCGGTGTGACCGCAAACCTTGCCGTTGGGAGGAATCGCCGCGTAACAATTCGGATAGTCGCCATTCTGCACATCATCAACTGCAATTTCAATAGTTTTTGTCGTCATCAGTAAACTATGTGTGACGCCATTTCGGAAAGAAAACACCGCTAGACAGTAATCGCGTCATGCGAGATGAAGAGCAAATCAATCCTTTGCGCCATATTACTGCTCAAAGGGGTTCGATACAAGATCGAGACGATCGTTGTCCATATTCCAGGAAAGGCCTCTGGAATCCGGCAATCGCCACTACACTTGGGGCGGTCAAACCGTTGTCGTTGTTGATGAGGCTGCCAAACGCGTCGCTAGCCTGGCCCTCCACGGAGTTCATTCCTCTTCCCGGTTTGGCGGCGAAATTAATTCTCCAATCGCGACAACTGCAATCTTGAAAATACGCACAAAAGGCACCGACCCAGCGGCAGGATGCTACTTCTCTATGCTGGCCGCCAGTCAAGGGTCCGGGAAGCATGCCGTGAACGGCTCGGATGCTCGACCAACCGAATTGAAACACGGCGGCGGCAATCGAAGCTGGATCGTAGGAATAACGCTTGGATCACCGACCGGCCACCGGTGCCCCAAGACTTGCCGCCGGGGCAGCGTGACGGCCTACCCCCGCCGGACCCACACAGGCGGACAAATTCTGCGCCTTGCTCAACTGGGGTTTTGTGATTCGTCGGGTTCTTCGGGTGTGTCTTGGTCCTTTTTTCCGTTTTTCATTCCAAGAAATCCGCGTGCCGGCTGAGGAGATTTCGGGAGATGGGACTGGATTTTGTCGCGTGTCAACCGGCGGGCGGAGTTTTCATTTGTCGGCGGCATGCTTCCCCATCGCGTTTCGAGGACTTCCAGTTTCTTTATTTCATCCGGCGTGCACCGGCGCTCCCTCAGCCACCGCCTTTTGGCGCTAATTCTTTGATAGGCGACAGCCTCCTTGTGGCGGCGGTTGTAACCGCGCACGATGGCGAATTTGCGGATGAAGAATCCGGCCTTGGCGTACAATTTTTTGAAGGAAAGGGAAAAGCAGTTTTCCGACATGGCTTTGTGTCGTGGACAAAAGCACTTCGGGTCTGCCTTCAGTCCTTGCAGATGCTCCCACAGCGGGTCGGGTAATGTTCGGCTCAACGGCGCGCCGTTGAGCGGATGTTGGAATGATATTACCTTTCCGACCAGATCGGGCGGCCCCAGTTGGCACGCGATGCTGTTCTGGATGCCTCCCTCATCGGCCATTCGGATCAGCGTCACCAGTTCCGGATCCATTGACTCGGCCACCTTGGTGAGGATGCGGATATTTTCCGGGTTGTAGTCTCTCTGTTCGAGTTTCACCGGCAATTCCAGAAAGAGCAGTTCGAGCAGGCGGCGATTGAGTCGGGCGGCATGCAAATGCGCCGGATTTTCCCGGAGTAAGCTGGTAATTTCCGCCCCCAACTCCATTCCCGCGAAGCGTTCCGCCGAATAAATGGAAGGTCCTCCGATGATGCGGTTGAGCGCGCCCGTCAGCGCCAGGCGCATTTTCTCCGAGGCCT
>Ga0181518_10003713_pt1 | contig 13959 bp, 11 predicted proteins | sample PEATcosm2014_Bin_28_FD_119751 | JGI IMG/M metagenome (GOLD analysis project Ga0181518, IMG submission 119751) | Peatland microbial communities from MTU Mesocosm Facility, Houghton, MI, USA - PEATcosm2014_Bin01_60_metaG | ecosystem: Environmental > Terrestrial > Soil > Wetlands > Peat | place... | reverse complement strand
TAAAGTCCTTATTTCTGTCTCTGTCAATGTCCGCCATCGGCCCGGTTTCAACTCGCCCAGTTTGATTTTGCCAATCTGCGTCCGCTGCAACCGTTTCACCGCCAGACCCTGCGATTCAAACAATCGCCGCACTTCGCGGTTTTTGCCTTCGCCCAGTTCCAACTCCACCACGCTCCACGCGCGACTGGCGGAAACGAGCCGCGCCGCCTGCGCTTGGAGCTTTTCGCCCGCGTGCCACACGCCGCGCGTGAACTGCCCGAGCATCGCCTGGTCCACCCGGCCTTCGACAGTAGCCACGTATTTTTTGCGGACACCGTAGCGCGGGTGGGTCAGGTGCAAGGCGAATTGTCCATCATTGGTCAGAAAAATCAATCCCTCACTGTCGAAATCCAAACGGCCAACGGAATGCAGATTTTGCCACTCTTTTGGCAATAAATCGTGGATGGCCGGACGTCCCAATTCATCCCGGGCCGAACAAACGCAGCCGGCCGGCTTGTGCAAAGCCACGTAAAGCTTGCGTTTGGCGCGGACGGGCCGGCCATCCACCGTCACTTCGTCATGGAGGGGATCAACTTTGGTTCCGAGCAACCGCACCAACTGGCCGTTGACGCTGACGCGTCCGGCCAGAATGATTTGTTCACCAGCGCGGCGCGAAGCCACGCCGGCGTCGGCAAGGAATTTTTGAAGTCGGACCACGGGAAGTGACATGTGACATGTGACAAGTAGCGTGAACGCGCGTCACCCGCCACCCGCCACTCGCCACTGTTTACACGTCAGGCTTGGTTTTGCGGAGGCCGGTGATGCGGTCGCCTTCCTTCCACTGGCCGCGCTTTTTGAGAAGTTCGGTGCGCTCGAAACGCTTGAGGACATTGCGCTTGCCGCCGAGTTTGGACGCCGCGCGCAGACTGCGATGCTGTGACATAAATTGTTTTTGGTTAAAGTTCAGCCGCCTAAACAAAAAGCGGACGGTTTATATATCAGACCTGCGGATTAATTGCCAATGGTTAATTTGGCGTGGTAGGGCTGCGTTGCTGCGCAGCCCCAATATCAAGGCGGCGCGGCAGCGACCGCCCTACCAACTCTTCACCACGTAATTCACATTCTCTCCCGACCTGTCGGGACTCGCGGTCGAGGTTGGAGTTCACGCTCTCGCCTCGGCGAAGCCTCCGGCGCAGCCTGGGTCAGCGTGTCCCTTACCACTTCAATCCCGGCAACCGGTTCGCGACTTCTTCCGCGTTGGCGCGGCGGTTGAAGGCGCTGATGCGGAAACAGCCCTCACCTTCGAACCAGAATTCCGGTCACGTCTTCCCCGCCAATGCCTGCTCCCGCTCCAGCAACGTGGGATGCGAATAGTAAAATCCGCTATAGAAGGGATGCGGCGTGAGATTGTTTAAATTCTTCTCGTTCAGCTTGCGCAACGCGCCAATCAGTGATTGCGTCCCGCTCATCACCCGCGCGGCGAAGGCGTCGGCCTGATATTCATAACGCCGCGACCACCAATGGAGCAGCGGGGAAAACCAAAACGTGACCGTCCCCGCCAGCAGTCCAAACAACAGCAACGCCGGGGCAACGTTTCCCGGTTCAAAACCGAAGGCGCGGCAAAACCATTCCTGCCGGGCCAGAATGGAGATGAGATAAAAGCCGGCGAACGAGCTGACCGCCGCGAAGACCAGCATTTTCGGGATGTGCTTTTTCTTGAAGTGGCCGATTTCATGCGCGAGCACCGCTTCCAGTTCCGGCCCGGTCAGTTGCTGGACCAACGTGTCGAACAGCACGATTTTCCGGAACCGCCCGAAACCGGTGAAGAACGCGTTCGAATGCCGCGAACGTTTGCTGCCATCCATCAACTGAATGCTTTGGGCGTGAAATTGGGTTCGCCGCGCCAGCTCGAGCAGCCGTTCGCGCAGGCCGCCTTCCGGCAGCGGCGTGAATTTGTTGAACAACGGCAGAATCAAAACCGGCGCGAGCACGCTCATCAGGAGTTGAAATGCCAGCACCGCGCCCCAGGCCCACAGCCACCACTCCGTTCCCGTCCACTGGACAATTTTCAAGATGAGCAGCAGCAGCGGATACCCAAGCACAAGGGCGAGCAACAAACCTTTCAACCGGTCGGACCACCAGATTTTTGGCGTCGTGGTGTTGAACCCGAATCTTTGTTCGAGCCGGAACTGCGCGTACCAATCGAACGGCCAGCCCGGCAGCGACACCGCCAGCCCGGCCGCAAAGAGAAACGCCGCCATCGCCCACGCCGACTGGCCCAGCCCGTGGGAGAAAAGATGAAACCCCCACGGCAAAACACCGCTGAATAATACGGCCAGCAAGACCGCGGTGTTGTAGATACCTTCAATGTTTCCCAACCGGCCTTTGGCCAGCGTGTACGCGACGGATTTTTTGTAAGTCGGCTCGTCAATGATTCCGCGAAAAGCCGGCGGTATTTCGTCGGCGTGCGCCAGTACATGGCGGCGGTTGAGCGAGGCCAGCCAGAGTTCCGCCGCCAGCCGGGCGAGAATCAGCAGCGCTGCTGTTGTTGCAACAAAACTCATCGGTTCGGTTCCCGCAAACGGCGCGGCTTCCTTTCCAGCAATTACGGCTCGAAGAACCGATTAAACCCTTTCGCTTGCAGGGCGGTCTTCAACTCGCGATCTTCCGTCCATAGCCGGCCATCCATGTGCAAGGTCAACGCGAGATAAGGCGTGTCTTTTTCATCAATCCCTTTGGAAAGCCGATACGCTTCCACCCAGGTTCCCATCGGGACGTTTACTTCGTTGACAAACTCCAACTGGCTTACCAGCGCATAGAGTCCTTCCAGCAAATCCGCCTCTGTCAAACTCGTCGCGCGCGCCAGCCGCTCCTTGTGTTTGAACAATTCGACAAAAAGATACCGCGGGCAGTAAAACTTCAAATTAGAATCCGGGGCGAGCCGCCGCCGCAAATCACCGCGCCCCGTGCAGAGCGACTTGAACGCGATGTTCGCGTCAACGATGACGCTCGCCGCGTTCATCGTTCCGACGACGGTATGAACTTCTCCTTGTTGGCCGTCCACCAATCAGCCTTTGCTTCTTCGGCCAACCGGTCGGCATCCGTTTCCGTCAAACGACTGCGCTGGGCAACTTCCTCAAAACGCAACCAATCTACAAACGCATTGAACTGTTCCGGAGGCACGGCATCCTTTGGGATCGACACTCGCAAATCCGTGTTTGTGCTTTCCACCGTTATCATGGTGATAGTCTAGTTCATACATCCATACCCGGCAAGCTGTGAAAACCAACTGTGAAAACCAGCCGCAAAAATCTCGTTTCTTGGTTGTTCATCTGCAAAATCACCACTTCAATTGCGGCAACCGGCACGCGACTTCCTCCGCGTTGGCGCGGCTGTTGAACGCGCTGATGCGGAAATAACCTTCGCCCTTCGAGCCAAAACCGCTGCCGGGCGTGATGACCACGTTGGCTTCGCCCAAAATTTTATCGAATGCCTGCCAGCTCGTGACGCCTTTCGGCGCTTTCACCCAGATGTAAGGCGCGTTCACACCGCCGAAAACCTTCAATCCGGCTTTCTTCGCCCCGTCGCGCAACACTTTCGCGTTGCCGAGATAATGCCCGATAAGCGCCTGCACCTGCGCCTTGCCTTCCAGCGAATAAAGCGCCTCCGCGCCGCGTTGCGCGATGTAACTCACGCCGTTGAACTTCGTCGTCATGCGCCGCAGCCAGAGCGGATGCAGCGGCTGGAACCCGCCGGATTTAGTCTGCGCGTTGAGCGGCTTGGGCACCACGGTGAACGCGCAGCGGACGCCGGTGAATCCGCCGTTCTTCGAGCAACTGCGGAATTCAATGGCGCACTCGCGCGCGCCGGGAATCTCGTAAATCGAATGCGGCAAATTGGAGTCGGTGATGTAAGCCTCGTAGGCCGCATCGAACAAAATGACGGCCTTGTGTTCGAGCGCGTATTTCACCCACGCTTCGAGTTGCGGACGATTGGCCGCCGCGCCGGTCGGGTTGTTCGGCGAACAAAGATAAACCACGTCCACGTGCCGCTTGGGCGGTTCGGGAATGAAACCGTTGCTTGGTTTGCATGGCAGATAAACGAGCCTGGCGTAAGCGCCCGCGTCGTTGGCCTCGCCGGTGTGGCCGGCCATGACGTTTGTGTCCACGTAAACCGGATAAACCGGGTCGCTGACGGCGATTTTGTTTTTGTGGCCGAGGATGTCGAGGATGTTGCCCGTGTCGCACTTCGTGCCGTCACTGACAAAAATCTCGTCGTCGGCCACGTCGCAGCCGTGGTCGCGGAAATCATTTTTGGCAATGGCGGCGCGCAGCCATTCATAGCCCTGTTCCGGACCGTAGCCTTTGAACGTCTCGCGCACAGCCATTTCATCCACCGCCTTGTGCATCGCGGCGATGGCGGCGGGCGGCAGCGGTTCGGTCACATCGCCGATGCCGCAACGGATGAGGCGTTGGGCCGCCTCGGGGTTCGCGTCGCAAAACGCCTTCACGCGCCGGCCGATTTCGGGAAAAAGGTAGCCGGCCTTCAGCTTCAAATAATTGTCGTTAAGCAATGCCATGATGTCTCAAAATGCAGGTGAAACGATAATGAAAACAGAGAACCGAAGCAAGGAAAGCGAATTATTAGCCAAGGATGGATAAAACGTTTGAAGGTAGGGCGCGTCACTCCGTGCGCGCCGTGGTTGGCGTTTCCACGAGCGGCGGGCAAGGGACTGCCCGCCCTACCATTCCACGTTTTATCCGTGTTAATCCGTGGTTAAAAAACTCAAAGTAAAATTCACCCGGTTGAATTATGCCACTGCAACTGCTTTACCTGCGCGTGTTCGGGATGCTGCGGGTCGAGGCTGCGCAGTTCAAATTCCGCGCCGTCGCGAGCGAGCGTGGCCCGCACCCAGCCGCTCGGACGGCCTTCCTTGAAGACGTAGCCCGTCGGCGGCAGATTGACGAGCTGCACGCCGCTCGCGTGCTGCTCCACGTGCCAGTTGTGCGTGTGACCGAAGATGAACGCCTTCACCTGCCGATGCCGCGCGAATAATTCCTCCAACGCCGCCGTATCCTTCAAGCCCGTCGTGCCGCCGGGCGCCTGCAGGTTGTGATGGCAAACGATCAGGGCCGGTTTGTCCGGGCGCAAATCCAATTCGCGCGCCAGCCAGTCAAGCTGCACGGAGCCGGCCTCGCCGGGCGCGGCATCGGTGACCTCCAGCGAATCGAGCAGAAACCAGTTCGCGCGGTCACTGGCAAAAACCGTGGCCTGCCGATGCAACTGGGAACTCTGCTTTGTCACATCGCGTGGAAAAGCCTGCCAGAAGTTTTCACGCTCATCGTGGTTGCCGAGGGAAAGATGAATGGGTGCCAACGCGCGGACGGGTTCGATCAACTTTCCGAACGTCGCGTAATCTTCCGGCAGTCCGGACTCAAACGCGAGGTCGCCGTTGACGATGACCGTGGCGGGTTTTACCGGCCACGCGGCGAGTTCGCGCACGCAGGCAGCGAGATTGTCCGCCATGTTGACATTGCTGTGTTTCAGTGTGGCATCAGCGGCGATGTGCGTGTCGGAGAAAAAAGCGAATGTGTTTTTGTCCCGCGATTTGCCAAACAGCCCGGCATGGCTTTTCGGAGGGGCGAGTTCCACGAGTCCCATGCCAACGCCGGCAAGCGCAGCGCGTTTCAGAAATTCACGACGCGTGAGTTGCGGCAGCGTGACGGGCATGAGTTGAGCATAAATAAATTGTCCGCACCGTTCAATCGGCTTAATTTTGTGGTCATGCCAAAGGCAAAGCACTTCCAAGCGGCGGCATTTGTTCGGAGCAAATTATTCGCCGGCCTCGCCAGCTTTGCCCAGCTTGAGTCCCGCATCGCCGCACTACCGGATGAAAAAGCCCGGGGTGAGCGGCGTTGAATTCTTAAAGCTGGCGAACGCACCACGTCCATGTTTGCAGGTGACAATTTTGCCATCATGGGTATTTTGCCATGTTATGACCGTGGAAGATTTGAAAGGCGTCGTTCACTCCGACCCGGAAATCATGGGCGGCACGCCTGTTTTTGTCGGCACGCGGGTCCCCTTGCAAAATCTGATTGATGCCCTGGAAGGCGGCGGATCCATTAGAGATTTTTTGGATGGATTCCCTTCCGTCAAACGCTCGCAAGCCATCGCCGTCATTAAAGCCGGCCAGTTGAAAATGCTCGAAACTGTCGGCTATCAAGGTGCAAATGGGGCACCCCAATTGCGCCCATCAGTAGCTGCTTACCTCGATATTCTTGGCTACAAAGCTTATATTGACGAGGCTTTCAAAGAGAAGGGGAAAAGTGAAAAGGAGTTGGTTCGGCTGCGAAATGCCTTGGATGTCGCCTATCAGTATTTGAAGGAACGAACAATCAAGCAAAAATTCACTGGCAAGCTGGACTTTCAAGTGCGTTCTTTCACCGACAATCTTGTGATAGGCTACCCGATTCCTGCACACGGTGATGCTTTGGGTGTTTTACTAATGGTGATGGATTACATTGGATATTTTCAAATGGAGTTAGCGCGGGAGGGATATTTTATTCGAGGGGCGATTTCGGTTGGCGATCTCTATGTGGATGAGGACATAATCTTCGGGCCAGCGCTGATGGAAGCTTATCGAGCAGAACAAGAACTGGCTGTTAATCCGCGAGTAATTTTGTGCGATACCGCAGCGGAGTCATTTCGAGGAATGTGGCAGTGCCAACGGAAGGTGCCAGGTGTTCTTGTTGATTCGGACCAGCGTGTGTTCATTGATTACCTGGAACAAACTGTAATGATTGCTTACCCGGATGATCGTCCATTTACGGAATTCCTCGAAGGACACAAAGCCGCCGTGGTTGCAAAACTTAAACAATTTACGGACAGGCCATACATCAGAGCAAAATATGAATGGGCGGCGATATATCACAACGCGTTTTGTGACACTTATCCTGAATTATTTGATGAGAACGATAAAATACCACACAAACTTTTAGCACTGCCCCCACAAGAATGGATAGCCACGCCTGCTAAATGACAAGGGCTGTTCCAGCAGACGGATATCCGAGCTTGACGGATTGAATTTTCAGTCAAAGATACTCATTGATTAAGGCAATCTTAACAATTACAGCCATGAGAATTACATCCAGTTTGCATCAAGTTTTTTTGGCCGCGCTCGTTTTGCTTTTCGGCGCGGGCGCGACAATGGCCCAGGTGCCGCAGTTGCTCAATTATCAAGGGCGCATCGCGGTCAACGGCACCAATTTCACCGGCACCGGCCAGTTCATGTTTGCGCTGGTGGACGGCGGCACCAATCTCACCCGCACCGCCACCGGCACGGCGACGGTCGTTTATGGATTTCTGGTAGAGGTGACTGTCACTGATGGCGGCGCGGGCTACACCACACTGCCCACGGTTTCGGTGATTGGCGGCGGTGGCAGCGGAGCCAATTTCACGGCGCAAATTTCCGGCGGCGTCGTTACCAATGTCATTGTGAACAGCGCAGGCAGCGACTACACCGGTTTGCCGGCCATTTCTTTTTCAGCGCCTACTGCAAATATCGTGGCGCAGACGTTTTGGAGCAATGACGGCACCAGTTCCAGCGGCGGCCAGCCCACGGCGAGCGTGCCGTTGCCAGTGACCAAAGGGCTTTATTCCGTGCTTTTGGGCGACACCACGCTTTCCAACATGACCGCGCTGCCTGCGAGCGTATTCGCCAATCCCGGCGTGTGGTTGCGGGTGTGGTTCAGCGACGGCACAACCGGCTTCCAGCAATTGACGCCGGATCAACGGCTGGCGGCGGTTGGCTATGCCATCATGGCCGGCACCGTTCCTGACGGCAGCATTACCACGGCAAAGATTGCAGCGGGGGCAGTCGGTGCCGCTCAAATCGCGCCGGGAGCCGTGGGCAGCAGCCAACTGTCATCGAACCTCTCCATTCCCGGCACGCTGGCCGTCAACAATTTGGTCATCAATGGCTCGGCAGTGACAGGCTCAACCAATTACATAATCCCCAGCGGCACCAACATCCAAACCTATGCTGGGGGCACTTATTTTATCACCAATACTTCGGCCAATATCATTTTGCCGACAATCGCCAATGTTGGGGACACAATTCGGTTAATTACTCTAACTGCGAACGGTCAAAGTCAAAGTTACAACATCTTGCAGAATCCGGGTCAGAGGATTGTAGCATGGAATACGCTATACCCCGGCTCTCCGGTGGTTTCCAGTGCTGATGGCAGCCGGTTGTTGGTTAATGCCGGACAAGGTTTTTACCTTTCAACCAATTTTACCGCCAGTTGGACGTTACAACCGCCACTGGAACCTTGGCCGACACCCAATAGCTGTTGGCCACTTCAAATATCCAGCGACGGCTCACATATATTTGCGGGAGTTAATTTCAATTATTTTAGTGGTGTTGTCGTTTCTGGTGATTACGGGCAATCGTGGTTTTTGAACACAAATTTCTCGCCAAATGCAATTGCATGTTCAACCAACGGAGTCAAAGCTGTGGCTGTTGCTGGTGTCGGTATTTTCACTTCAACGGATGCCGGGTCAAACTGGACAATACAAACCGGCGCGCCAACAAACGCAAACTGGGGATCCGTCGCCTCATCATCTGACGGCACCAAACTCGTGGCGATTATGGGATGGAATGGTAGTGCTAGCGGCATTTACACCTCTGGAAATTCTGGCTCAAACTGGACACTGCAAACCAACGCGCCAACGAACGCTATTTGGACATCAGTCGCCTCTTCATCCGACGGATCCAAGCTCGTGGCGGTGGCGCAATTTAACGGTAGCACAGAGACTAGCGGCATTTATACTTCTAGAAATTCTGGCTCAAACTGGATATTGCAAACCAGCGCACCGACGAACGCATACTGGGAATCCGTTGCCTCATCAGCCGACGGAACCAAACTTGTGGCGGTGGCCGATGTTGGGATTTATACTTCTGTTAATTCAGGCTCGACTTGGATGCTCCAGACCAATGGGCTGCCTTCACCTTCCTATTGGGGGTATTCCGTCGCTTCTTCAGCGGATGGGTTGAAATTGGCTGCCTCCGTTTACGGCCAACTTTACACGTCCGTAGATTTGGGAAACACTTGGACCCCTTGTTCCACCCTTCCGGCCAATGCATTGGCATTGATTGCCGTCAGCAGCCTTGGCACATCAGGCGGAGCCACATTCAATTACCTGAATAATAATGAATTGACTCTGGTTTATTTAGGCAACGGCATGTTTGCCATCGCAGATCAAAATCAGCTTTCCGGTTATTAACGCTGTTGCTCATTAAAATCGGATATGAAAACGGCATTTCTCTTGTTCCTCGCATTAGAGGCAAACGCCTTTGCCGCCGTGCAGAGCAGCACCAATTACACGGTGCTGTCCGATGTGGTTGATGCCGGTGGTTTGCATTCGACCAGCGCCAGGTATTCCAATGATGGCAGTGTCGGCGGCTTCGGCGGTCTGGTCACGGCCAGTGCTCCACAAGAAACCGACCGCACCGGCTATGCCGGTCAGTTGTATGAGGTAACGGCCTTCACGCTCACGGCTGCCAGCACCAATTTGAACGAGGCCACATCCATGCCTTTGTATGCCGCTCAATTCCTGGATGACGGCACGGTGTCGCCCGCCAACAGTTTTGCACAATGGTCATTCACCGGCCCCATCGTCGGTGTGAACGCGGCGGGCATCGTCACCGCCGCGAATGTCTATCAAAATACGCCTGCCGTGGTGCAGGCCAGTCTGGAAGGGTGGTCGGCGTCGTTGAACCTCATGGTGATATACACGGGTGCCTTGCCGGGCTTCAATCAAATCACCGGTCAACTTTTGAGCGGCGGCAATATGCGTTTGTCTTTTGTGGGCAGCAATGGAATAAATTACGCTTTGGATCGTTCCTATAACCTGTTACCACCGGTCAACTGGGTGCCGCAGATGACCAATTCCGCCGGCTTCAATGGGTTGCTGATTTTCACCAACTTGGCCAACCCGACTACGAACAATTTCTGGCGCATCCGCTCGGTGCCATAGTTTTTCTCCCTTACCACTTGGATAGATAAAAATGATAAGCAGAAGAACATCGCTGTCACTTGTTCAATATCTAGGTCTCCACGATGACTCAATTGTAAGAATTGTGCTCGAAAAACACGGCATTCCGTATTCAACGGTTTCATACCCGCAAGTTGTTTTGAATGCTCCTATTGATTCTGTCAGCGCATCATCTCAAGCCCAGCTTCATTCATTGTTGAGTGAGATTGTTCAAACGGCTAATGACCTTCGCTTGCGTATTACCCCTAGATATCGGCACGATGAGCGATTTGGCGATTTGGAGCGGTGCTTGTTTTTGGACGGCTACATCATCAACAAAGGAAAATTGGTTCCGCAAGACCCCGCTATTATTGAAGCGCCACCTGTTGAGGATGACCTCACTCGGGCGCTCCAGAATTGCGCGCTTCCTGACGCGAGCGATATAATCAAAAAACTAAATGATTCCACGGAGTCATTTCGCAGGACCGAACCCAATTTCAACGCATCTCTCACAGATGCCCGTATCGCGCTACAAACGCTCGCAACATCCATCGCCAAGGCACGCCTGCCGAATCATGCCGGAACTTTCGACGAAAAAAGCTGGGGGGCAGTTTTGGCATATTTACGAAATTCTGGATTCATCACCGAAGATCAAGAGAAAGGACTTGCCGGCGTTTTTAGATTTGTCAGCCCCGGCGCTCACCTTCCACTTGGCTTGTCGGAAATGGAAATGACGAGGCTTGGCCGCAGTTTCGTTTTTGGAATGTGCTGGTTTCTTGTGAAAACATTTACGCCCTAGAATATTTTTTATCAGTGCCTTGAAAATTTCGGCTATTCATCCGATTTAATCTTCATTCCGAAAATAAGCAGATCCGCAACAAGATCGGGATTCTGGTGGATTGATTCAATGGACCAGACAAAGTCTGTTTGCTTTTTAATGCAGTAAAGTTCGACTTTGCCAGGATGAAGAGCCTGATTGCTTACACAAAAATCAAATCTGACTCCAGTGCTGAAAAGCCGATAATATGTTATACCATCGAATCGTTCCTTACACGGCTGTAACTGACAATCTGTCAGCAATCTTTGTTCAACCTCAACCAACCGCAATTGGCAAGGATACAGACCCGGTTCTCCCGGATCATTGTTCAGCAGCATGTTTCTAATCTTTGCCTCGTGAGGTCCAAGTTCAACCTCACGAAAGAAGTAAAGGCTCGACACTCCCATCCGCCATAATAGCGAAAGCAGGAACAACTTCAATTGGACATAATCAACCCCTTCGACCTGTAATAGTGCAGGCACGGCAGCGGTTGTTGGCTTCCCATCGCCGTCGCGTCGCGTGAACTTGAGCGATTTGCCGCAAAGGGATTCAGACCTCGTCGTATCTGAAAAGGCCGCGATTGCGCCACGGTAAAAAACTGCCGCGTATCGCTCATAATCAGAAAAATGCTGTTCACACTCATCGCAGAGCAGGTATTCTCGCTCCCCTTTTTGCGCCTGGCCTAACTCCGGGCTGCCTTCCTGCCCAAAGGTGTTATACCTGTGAATATCGTCATCGTAAAGCGGGTGGTAAAGAAACTCTGGAATAATGTGGGAATTCCGCAGGAGTCGGTTCTGCTGACACAACGCGCAAGTTTGTCTCTTTGGCTTGCTCATTTTTTCTGAAAGCAGGATTAACTAAACGGCTCGACAAATCCAGAGTGGTTTCAGACTTTTCCGGTTGCTAGTGCTTAATCGCGCAGATTGACGATAGTATTCCGCAATTGCAACCTTTGACCTCCCGCTTGCGCCATTCAATCGGGGCTGCGCCCGCCCCAGTTCCGGCTGGGATGGCAAATCCGGCATCGGCCCGGCCGCGATGTGGCCGTTGGCATTTTTAATCAACCCGTCGTCGTGGGTGATGACGCGCACCGCTTTTCCCGTCAGCGCGGAAGCCCCAAACGGTCGAATTTTGACCGCTGACCGCCTCGCAGACGACCGGGAACAGGTCGCGCGCTTCGAGCAAAAACTCCAAACCAAACTTTTTGAAATCCGGGGTGCACCCGCATTTTGAATTGAGCCGTTCTGAAATTTCTGCTCCGCTGTCGTGCAAGGCAGATGAAATTTGAACTGACCAGGCACGCCAGACAGGTTTTGGCCGGGCGGGATATTCCGGTGGAGTAGCTGGAACGAACTTTGGCCGCGCCGGAATTGGTGCTGCCCGACCCGGACGATGCCACGGTGGAACGGCGTTTCCGTAAGATTCCTGAATTTGGCGGGCGGGTGTTGCGCGTGGCAGTCAATACGGCAGTTGAACCAAACCGGGTGGTGAGTATATTCTTTGACCGGAAGATGAAAGGCAAACTATGAGATTGCACGTGGACAAAGAAGCCGACGCGCTTTATTTGCGGCTGGATGATTCCAAGGTCATCGAATCGGAGGAGATCGCGCCGGGGGTGGTTGTGGATTACAACCGCAAAAATGCGGTCGTAGGAGTTGAAGTGCTTTATCTTTCCAAACGCGCGCCAAAGTCCAAGGCGCAAAAATATCCTGACTCCCGCACCACCGCCGCGCTGGTGTTGCATGACAAACCGGCGAAGAAACACGGCGCGTAACCCCGCCTAAATCCCTGAAAATGCGCACGGCTTTTCCCGCCGGTGTAGGAGCCGGGGTGACGAGGCTCAAATTAAAGAGAAGTTAGAGACTCCTTCTGCCTTCGCACGGCTTCGGCACGACAAGCACGTCGTCTCCTACAATTCTCAAATCGCCTTCATCAGATTCCGGCGACGAGGTAGCCATGAATTTGTTTTTGCCCCACGACCCTCACCTGTCCTGCGGACATCCCGTTCCCACGGGCGAGGAATTCATTTTTGGGACGTGAAACCCAGGGCGGCTCTCTCCCGCAAAGCGGGATCGTTTGCCCTGGGCTATTATCTTTTGCGCTTTCAGCGCATTTCGGTTTGGAACATCCGTGTCAATCCGTCCCGCATTGCGGGATCCGTGGTTGAAAAAACTCAAAGCAAAAATCCCGCGAGCGAGGCGGTCATGTAGGCGGCGAGCAGGCCGCCGCACATCGCGCGGAAACCGATCTTGGCCATTTCGCTGCGGCGCTCAGGCGCGAGCGAGCCGATGCCGCCAACCTGGATGGCGATGCTCGAGAAATTCGCGAACCCGCACAGCGCGTAGGTGGCAATCGTGAAGCTGCGCGGGTCGAGCGCGAGCTGTTTCGCATTGGCCGTGAGGTCGAGGTAGCCGACGAATTCATTCAGCACCACGCGCTCGCCGAGGATTTGCCCGACGCTCAAGCAGTCCTGCGCCGGCACGCCCATCAGAAATGCAAATGGCGCGTTCACCCAGCCGAAAATGTTCTGCAATGTCGCCGGATGCGCCGCGCCGAAATAACTTTGCGGCCACGTCACGATGTAATTCGCCAGCGCAATCATGGCGATGAACGCAATGAGCATGGCGATGACGTTCAGGGCGAGTTGAAAGCCGTCGCCCGCGCCGCGGCAGATGGCGTCAATGGAATTGACCGTGGTGCGCGGCACGGTGGCGGGCGCGCTGGCGGCAGTTTCGCTTTTCTCGGTTTCCGGCAGGAGAATTTTCGCAATCATCAGCGCGGCGGGACAATTCAGCACGGACGCGGTGAGCAGGTGTCCGGCGGTGTTCGGGTAGCCGGCGCGGATGCCCATGGCCGCATACACCGCCGCGACACCGCCGGCGATGTGCGCCATGCCGCAAACCATGATGGTCATGAGTTCACTGTGCGTCAGGCGCGGGACATAAGGCCGGATCATCAGCGGCGCCTCGGTCTGGCCCATGAAAATGTTCGCGGCGGCGGAAAGCGTTTCGCTGCCGCTCGTGCGCATGATTTTGCGCATCACCCACGCGAAGGCGTGGACGACTTTCTGCAAAATGCCCCAGTGATAGAGCAGCGACGAAATGCTCGCGACGATGATGATGGTGCCC
>Ga0181518_10003705_pt1 | contig 13969 bp, 14 predicted proteins | sample PEATcosm2014_Bin_28_FD_119751 | JGI IMG/M metagenome (GOLD analysis project Ga0181518, IMG submission 119751) | Peatland microbial communities from MTU Mesocosm Facility, Houghton, MI, USA - PEATcosm2014_Bin01_60_metaG | ecosystem: Environmental > Terrestrial > Soil > Wetlands > Peat | place... | reverse complement strand
GCGCTTCTCCTTCTGATGCTTGAGGCCGCTCAACGCGAACCTCGTTTCACCATCAGCCTGAAGCGCAGCACCCAAAATCTTCAGCTATCCACAAGAACGCCGGCCGATTACCCCATCTTTCGGACTGACGTGGACATTGAGCCGTATTTTATGAGTACACGGTCTTATTAGCTTGGCGTCGCGGCACGAGGCTATGCGATAAACCGCAAATGGACGAAGCAATACAATCAGCCAGCGGACGGACTAACGAGCGCCCATCAAGTCAAGCAGATGCCGCAAATTATTTGGCAAGCGTGCTAATGTAGGCGGCGATATCTTCCGCCTCCCCCCGAGTTATGACCATGTTCATCCTCGGGTGCGGATCACGCACAGCTGAATAAAGTAATTCAAAATTGGAGCCGAATTTTCCCGCAATCGCATCAAAGGGCGGAGATTTCGCCACCTCATTGCGCTGGTTCCGCATGACGACATGGCAGGACGAACATCGAAGCAACGCGAGACGTTTGCCATTATCAGCATCGGCGGCGAATGCCGTCTGAGCAATCATGATCGCTCCGAGCGGGAGATAGCGATAAATCGGTTTCAGACGACTCATAAAGTTTGGCCTCTTATCAGCCAATCCCCAACCGCCCGGTAAAAAGGCATCGAATAGTTCGATGATCCGCATAGGCCGCTGCCGCGCACGCGCCGCGAGCGGCGAAGCGGATGTTCCGCTGCCGAGCGTCGCAATGAATGTGCGCGTTGCCATCTTGAGCACCATCGCACCCGCCGTCGGAAATTACCCAAAAATAATCTAGCACGCCACAGCGCTACTGAGAGTCCTTTTGCGGTATCGAATACGGGGGAAAACTCGATCGTCGTCAATTATTTCAAAGCCTCGTTTCAGGTACCAGGGCACCAAGAGCCGTGCAAACGGAACGAACCGTCGTTCCGGGTTCCAATTGGTCGGCTTCAATGGCTTCACATCGGCTTCGATAGACAAATCATACTTATCCGCGATCTGTTTAATGCGCTCGATCAGAGCATGACCAGAGCCTGGAACCTCGGAGACAAGCATATCAAGCGACATTCCCTCGGGATTCTCACCTCCTCCGAAAGTAATTTCTGCTAGTCCGCCTGTTATTGAGTTATGGCGACGCATTGGTTTGCGGGGATGAAGCTTGAAGAGTTCGAATGACACGAAATCAGGGCTTGTTTCGGCAAGCCACTCAGCTTCAGCGGCACGAAGTCTCTCGTCGACAGTTAGCGGCGGCGGAGTCGACAACGCACCAATCTCCCTCGACTAAAAATGGCCGTGCCTCGCGGCAGCGTGCGCATTTGCTATCGTACCACGCGCTTGATGGAGAATCCTATCGTGAACTGTTGCCTAGGATGATCCGTTGTACGGTCCGAAACTCGCAATCGATGCCTTCCTTAATATCCTTCTCTGCAAATGTACGATTATCTGGCCTTCAAATTCACAAGTCGTCGCCAAAAATATTCGACAAGGCTCGTAGGACGAAGCCGCGATAAATGATAGCTCTCTCAACTTCGCAGCTCTGCCTCAGAGCTATTCTGCGAACTCAGCTCTGCCACTCACGTGCGCGGGCGCGAGGCTTTTTTTACGTGTGACAAATACTTATATATAAAACGTTGCTGTACACCACGCATCAACGCTGCAATGTGTCTTTATGGCGTGATTGCCGCACAGGAGATATTACCATGAACTCAGATCAAGCCCGACAACGGGCGGAAAGAAATTTAAAAAAAGAAGAGCGTGCCCAGGACGGCCGAGAGGCGATGATCGAATACAAAGCTCATGCTGCGGCCACTCGCAAAAAGACCATACGTTTGAAAGCGCTCCGATTAGCTAGCGAAGCCCAGGCGCAGATCGAGCCGCCGGCCGCGAAGCCGACCAGACGGCGTTCCCGGACGGCGCGCCAAATAAGATCTCGCTGAGCCCCCAAGCTACGTTTTTTCTGGTCCCCAGTTCTTGGCTACCATTTATAGACGTTCTGATTGTAGCCGAGGCTGCCGCCGCCTGTGAGCGCCGGATCATCGGGATCCAAATGCGTCTGCGGATTGGAACCACGGACGACGTTATGGGTCGCCGTTCGATGAGCGAAAGTCACGTGAACTCTGGTGGCAGCCGCCGCCGAGAAGGCGGCACCCAGAACAAATACAGCGGAAACCGCCATTTTTGCCTTGATGAACATTGTGTCTCCAGGTTGGTTTGGTTGTGGTAGTCGCCACTCCGAGGCCGGTCGCACCAGCGATAGCTGCTCATGGCCCACTGCAATTTTCTTATGAATTTGATGTATCTCAATATCTTCGGGTTTGAGGCGCTTAAATCCTAATGGGGATAGTTGCTCGAAAGACTGCCTATAGAAGGAGATCAATGACATGAGAGACATCATCATCAGACTCGATCAACCTGAAGAGGCGGTCCTTAGTGACGAAGTCGCTGACGAGGCGCTGGAAGCCGTCGCGGGAGCGGTGCAGAACACGGCCGGAAGCATTACGCTTGTATACTGCACGGGTGTCTATACTTGCCCCACTTGAGCGAAAATGTCTGGATTTCGGAGAGAGCCCGTCGGCCATCCACTTTGAACTAGATCATTGCGTCATATCGGTATCCTTCAAATTGAGTTCAAAGTAGCAACTTGGGGGAGGAACGATTACATGAATTCAGAGTGTGGCTGACGTTCCACGGCGTGAGCGAGTGAGTCACGAGATTGCCGAAGGGCTATTCAGAGTCGCTCTACCGCGCTCACCAGCCCATTGGATTTGTCCATTTCATCGAGACCGGCGTCGGCGCGCTGGTGAGCGATGGCAAACGGTCAAGCGTCCGAGGTTGGAACGATTGGCAATGAGGGCAATACTGACCCAAGTATCCTTCGCGCCAATGGGGGAAACCGCTCTTGAGCTCGTTTGTCGTGAGCTTTTCCATTGAGGACCGGTTTGGTGGAGGTCAGGAGGGAGGTGTCCGCTCAGGCACACTTCCGACAGTCCTGATTGCGGGTTTTGAAGTCGACTGCCCAACCGCTCGAAAAGTCGGTACTTTTTCAAAGGAATTGAGATCGCGCGTGGAGACCGAACTGACTGGCTGACGACGCAGTCCAGATCGAACCGGTCTCCGCACCAAATTCCCTGCTGTGAGAGGCTACCGTATGCGATAGGGGCATGGCATGAGCATTAAATCGGAAGAGGAATGGGCGGAGCGGGCAGCCGCCTTCCTCAAGCACAAGCTACGGGAATGCGAGCTGACCTATGCCGAACTGGCAAAACGGCTCAAAAAGCACGGATTCAAGACCGAAACCGAGGCGTCCATCACGAATAAGCTGGCGCGGGGGACGTTCCCGGCCACGTTCTTTCTGGCCTGCCTTGCCGCCCTGGAATTGGACGGCGTAGCATTGGAGGAGATTTAGGCAGCCCCATCCGAGCGGTTATGTTGGCGTGGTCACAAACGCGTTTTTTTATCACGCTGGCCGTTGCGGTTTTGCTCGTCATGGAGGCGGTCAGTTGGATAACCGCGCCTATTCCCGGTGGCTGCATAGTAAATCCAGAAAATTATGGAACCTATTACGCCGAGGGCAATCATTGCCCCACGTTCCACGTATTCCTTTTTGTACTTGTGGCCCGCATAGTCGAAAGTCTCGGCGAACCTAATTGGGTTATCGCCGATTTCACTGTCGTTTTGGCCTTCTCGACTATCGGCCTTTGGGTTGTGACTTGGCGCGCTAGTGACCGCCAAGTCCGCGAGACAGAAATTTTGCAACGGGCCTATATTAGCATCGAGGCTATCGGATTTGAGCCATTTAGAAGCGACCCTAAAAATTTCGGAGACGCGAGAATACAGGTTACAAACGTTGGCAAATTGCCGGCCAGAAAGGTTTCGTGGATTGCGAGCCGAAAGTTTAGCAGAAAAGCCGATCTTGAGTGGTTTCCCGTCAACGAAAGCAGGATGGAAGGGAATAGCGTTATCCCGCCTGGGGCAGAAATGAAGAAAGGCACGCTCCGAATATCTGCCCAGAGGTTTGATCGTTTCAAGCAAGGGATGGGGACGCGCGACCGCTTCCTCTATGTGTGGTGTCTGATCAGGTATGAAGATGGTTTCGGGCAGATGCGGTTCACTAGATTTTGCCATCGCTACAATATCGCGGCACTCGAAACTGACCCCAGCTGGGGCTTGCGCATCTGGTCTACCGAGGCGCGGCACCACGAACACGGTAACGACGCCGACTAGGACAGCGGCCAGAGCCGCGCGCCGCCACACGGCGCGCGCTCCTACAAGATACACCTCCTCAAAGCAGGAAAAATCCCTACAATTCCTGCTAGAATGGCCCCCAATGCTAGGCTAGCCCAAATAGAGATACGGGCTACCGCCGTAAAGCCGAGAACAGCAAGCGCAAGGCACGCAATGGCGCAGATCGTGAGTGCAACCGTCTCCAAGGGGAAGAGACGAATGTTGGGATTAGGGTTAGATTCCTGGAATAATATAGTGGTTGCATCGCTCGCATTCGGCGCGCTTGCGGCCGTGATTGTGGGAGTATCTACATACGTTGTTATTCGACTCCAAAAAGCAGAAGCAGTAGCCGCCGCTGAGGAGTTTTCGCGATACAAGCTCGCCACTGAAAAAAGCATATCAGAGGCGAATGCCCGTGCCGCTGAGGCCCAGCTAGCCCTTGAAAAATTCAAGACCCCACGATCAATCCCGCAAGCTGACAGGCCGCGTTTAATAAGACTGTTGTCGGGATTCCCCGACACAGAGGCCGCCATATACGTGCTTGGCGAAGGACCTGAGCCTAATGCTTTGGGAGGCTCGATTACAAATCTTCTCAACCAATCAAAATGGAAGGCGTTGTCATGGGTTTGGTCTGGCGTCGGTTCGGCAGTCGGCGTTTTAGTCTTCTCCAAACCGGGCAGTACCGCAGATATTGAGGCTATATGTGACGCCTTAGTAGCCGGTTTAAATTCGGTGCAAATATCGGCGGGAAAACAGGCATGGCCGGGAGACTGGGACCATTTCGGCGGGATGCTCAACGGACCGAATCCGCCAGCGCCAACCGCCGCGCCCATAAGGATTGTAATTGGTACCAAGCCCCTGTGAACGAAACGCCATATCGGGGTCATGCCACACCCCCGTTTCCGGGGCTTGTGGCATTTGCGCCAGAATACCGGGAAAATCGCAAAATCCGGACTGAGGCAGCGACGAGATTAAATGTTTGACCCAGCATCCACGGGTATTTTTAGCGATATTCCCTACGAAAACTAACAGGGAAAGAATTCGCCATAACAGGGAGACGTTCGCCCGATAACAGGGAAATTACCCGCGCGCCAAACTCACTCGGCTCGCAGCTCGGCGGCGGCATCGAGGACGGCACGGATGACCTTGTCGTAGCCGGTGCACCGACAAAGGTTGCCGGCGAGCCAGTACCGCGTCTCAGTCTCCGTCGGATTCGAATTACGGTCCAGCAGCGCCTTGGCAGCGACTAGCAGGCCCGGCGTGCAGAAACCGCACTGCAGCGCCGCATGTTCCAGAAATTTTCGCTGCAGCGGATGGAGATCGTGCCCACGGGCCATGCCCTCGATCGTCTCGATCTTGTGGCCTTCTGCCTCGACCGCAAGCATCAGGCACGAGCAGACCAGACGGCCGTCGACCGTCACGCTGCAGGCGCCACAGTCGCCTGAGCTGCACCCCTCCTTGCTGCCGGTTAGATGCAGCTCGTCACGCAGGACGTCGAGCAGCGTGAGTTGCGGCTCACACAGAAATTCCGTGGGCTCGCCGTTAATAATGGTCGATATATGATGCTTACTCATCGACGCTCCCCCGCGCGCTCAAAGGCGATCGTCGCCGTCCGGCGTGCCAACACGCCGGCGACTTTGGTCCGGTATTCGATCGTCCCGCGCTTGTCGTCTATCGGCTTGCACGCGCGCCGCGCTGCCTGGTCGAGCGCGGCGAGCGCTGCTTCGTCGAGCTTGCGTCCAACCAATGCAGCGACAGCCTCGGGAACCAGGATCGCGGTCGGCGCCACGGCGCCAAGCACGACCCGCGCATCGGTGCAAACACCGCCGGCATCGAGCGTCAGGCTGACCGCCACGCCAACCACGGCAATGTCCATCTCGGTCCGCGGAATGAAACGGAGATAGGCGTCGGCCGAGCGCGGCGAGCGTTTCGGCAGGTAAATCTCGACGATGAATTCGCCCGGGCCCAAGGAGGTGCGCCCCGGAGCCGTGGCGATACTTTCCACGGGCACCTCTCGCTGCCCCCTTGGGCCGGCGACCACGCAGGTCGCGCGCGCGGCGATCAGCGCCGGCACGCTGTCGGCCGCCGGCGACGCGTTGCAGAGATTGCCGGCAAGTGACGCCCTACCCTGCACCTGGGTCGAGCCGATCAGATTGGCGGCCTCGACTACCCCCGGCCAGGCCCGTTGCAGGGCTTCGCATTCGCCGATCACGGCGCCGGGCGTCGAGGCGCCGATGACAAAGCCGCCGTCCCGCTCGCGAATGCCGGAGATGCCGGGGATCTTCTTGATATCGACGATCAGGCCCGGCTTGGCCCGGCCGGAGCGAAGCTGAACCAGCAGATCGGTCCCGCCGGATAGGACCTTCGCGGTGCCAGGGGCCTCGACCAAAATACGTACGGCCTCCTCGACCGTCGACGGGGCGGTATAATCGAGCATGATCTTAACGTCTCCAAACTAACTGGACGGAACGCTAGTCCAGCATTGGTCGGCGGTCCAGGCCGAAGCGCTATCTTGCGACGGTCCCGAGCGCATGGCCAACCCGATTGCGGACGCGCTTGCAATTGTGAGCCGCCCGCGCAACTCTCCGGCAAAGCGAAGCGCAACGCGGCAATCAGGCGAGGTAGCTGTGGACGACATCACTTCGCACGAAGCGGTAAAGCAATTCAAATGGGTCGGGACCCGGCAAGTTCGTCCGGACGGCGTGCCGAAGGTGACGGGGCTCGCGCAGTACGGCTCGGACCTGGCGATGCCGGGTATGCTGGTCGGCCATATCCTGCGCTCGCCCCACGCCCACGCACGCATTCGGTCGATCGATACCTCGAAGGCGGCCGCGCTGCCCGGCGTCAAGGTCGTGGTGACCTCTGCGGACTTCCCAGAGCAGAAGTTCGAGTATGTCGGCCCGGAACGCGTCGCGCAGAATTTCTGGCATATGACGCGCAACATCATGGCACGCGAGAAGGTGCTCTATGAGGGCCATGCTGTGGCCGCGGTGGCGGCGACCAGCAAGGCGATCGCCGACCAGGCGCTGTCGCTGATTGAAGTGGACTACGAGGTGCTGCCGCATGTCATCGACGTCGACGAGGCGATGAAGCCAGATGCGCCACTCTTGTTTCCCGACTTAATCACCCGCGGGGTCGAGCCGCCGCCGAAGCCCTCCAATATTTCGAAACGGGTCGAATACAAGCTGGGCGATCTTGAGGCCGGTTTTGCGGCGGCCGACGAGATCGTCGAGATGTCGTTCAAGACCGCGCCCGTGCATCAGGGCTATATCGAGCCACAAGGTTGCGTGGCCCGCTGCGACGCCGATGGGCAGGGCGAACTCTGGAGCTCGAGCCAGGGGCACTTTGTCGTCCGCGCCTACACCGCGCAGCTGCTCGGCATGAAGCTCGGCGACCTGCGCGTCTATCCGGCGGAGATCGGCGGCGCGTTCGGCGGCAAGACCGTGATCTACGTCGAGCCGGTGGCCGTCATGCTCGCGCGCAAATCCGGCCATCCGGTGAAGATCGTGATGAGCCGGGAGGACGTGTTCAGGGCGACCGGCCCGGCGTCTGGTGCGTCGATGACGGTGAAGATCGGCGTCAGGCGCGACGGCACGATTGTCGCCGCCGACGGGCTATTCAAGTTACAGGCCGGCGCATTTCCGGGCTCGCCGTTCATGAGCACGTGCATGTGCGCGTTTGCTCCTTATGACATCCCGAATGCGCGCGCGGTCGGGTACGACGTGGTCAGTAACCGCCCGAAGGTTGCGGCCTATCGCGCGCCGGGCTCGCCGATCGGCGCCTTCGCGGTGGAGAGCGTGCTCGATGTTCTGGCGCAGAAGATCGGCATGGACCCGCTGAAGCTGCGGCTCAAGAACGCCGCCAAGCAAGGGACCCAGATGCTCTCCGGCGCCAAGCTCTCGCACAACGGATATGCCGAGACCATCGAGGCGCTGCTCAACCATCCGGGCTATAAGACGCCGCTCGGCAAGAACCAGGGGCGCGGCGTCGCCTCCGGCTATTGGTTCAACGGCGGCGGCGAATCGAGCTCCACCGTGCACGTCAACGAGGACGGTACGGTCGTCGTCGCGACCGGCAGCCCCGATATCGGCGGCTCGCGCGCCTCGATGGCGATTATGGCCGCCGAGACGCTGGGGATCGACTATGACCGTGTGCGCGCGATCGTCGCCGACACTGCATCGGTCGGCTATACACATGTCACTGGCGGCTCGCGCGTCACTTTCGCCACCGGCATGGCTGTGGTCGACACCACCAAGAAGATAATCCAGGAGCTGTGCGTACGGGCGGCCAAGATGTGGGACGTCGACCCGGAGGGCGTGGTCTGGGAGGACGGCTGCGCAAAGCCGGCGAGCAGCAACGTAGGCGACTTTAAGCCGCTGTCGCTTAGTGAGATTGCCGCCAAGCGGGCGCAGACCGGCGGGCCGATCGTCGCCGAGGCGGCGGTAAATCCCAGCGTGGTGGCACCCGGCTTCGCCACCCAGTTCTGCGACGTCGAGGTCGATCCGGAGACCGGCAAGGTGAAGATATTGCGTTTCGTCGCCGCTCAGGACGTCGGACGCGCCATCCACCCGAGCTATGTCGAGGGGCAGATCCAAGGCGGCGTGACGCAAGGCATCGGCTGGGCGCTCAACGAGGAGTACATCTACGACTCGCGTGGGCACATGGAAAATCCGGGCTTCCTTGACTATCGGATTCCGGTGGCATCCGACCTGCCCATGATCGAGCCGGTCATGGTCGAGGTGCCGAATCCCGGTCATCCGTACGGCGCCAAAGGTGCCGCCGAAGTCAACATTTGCCCGCCGATGGCGGCCATCGCCAACGCGATCGAGCGCGCGACTGGCCGGCGGCTGACCGAACTGCCGATGTCGCCGCCGAAAGTGCTCGCCGCAATCGACGCGGGCGGGCAAAAGTAGAAGAGGCAAACCGGCAGTCGAAAATTTCGCGGAATTGGTACCAAGCGCCAAGGCGATGCGTATCGCGGCAAGGATGGCGCCGCGGCCATTAGCAACAATGTCGAACCCATTCTCAATCGCTGTAATCGCTCTCTTCCAGAAACTCTCGGACAGCTTCCGAAAAGCCTTCGAAGCGAATGCGGCGTTTAATGATTTCTAAGACTGGCTGCTTTTGCTGCTCAGTCTTCCTTTTAGTCTTACATAGGGTCTTTCTAAAAACGACCCTTGCTCGTTTCGAACTCTGCATTGGACCGGCCCTTCCCTGTCTATGCGACTCATCAAGGGCCGAAATTTACAAATAGCGCGTTAATATTAAGTCAAACGCCAGAATAGTTGATTTTTATCAATAGCTTAGTTTTGAAATGGTTAACAATGGTTAACGGCCATGTGTGGCAGATGCATTTCGGCAGCTGGCGCGACATCCGCTCGAGCCCAGCTCGACTCCACATCGCCTGTCAGGAAAGCATGCGATTGTCACGGGGGACAGCGGACGCGTCTTCCGCGTCGAGATTATCGCACCGATGGCGTTGGCGGCCACCAATCATTTTATTGCGCGCATTGACGGCGTCTGGCGTCTGGTTCATCACCAATCAAGCCCGATCACGCAGATGGTCAGCCAGGCGCTTGGCGATGCGCCATTTCGGCGCCGTCAAGTTCGTTAGGCATAAGAATTCCTATGATCCATTCTCAACAACAACCTGGCCCGATTATCATCGATGTCTTCACGGCAGGTAGCCTATGAAGCTTGTCCTGTTCCAGCAAAGTGATGCCGGCCCGAAGCTGCCCGGCCTGCTCACCGATCGCGGCGTGGTCGATATCACAGGCGTGGTCAGGTCGAACTACACGCCGCAGCTGGTGATGGAAGGCATCATCGACGATTTCGAGAAGCTGCGTCCTGCACTCGAGAAACTTGTCCAGACCGCAACGGCGCTGCCGCTGTCCGCGGTGCGGTTGCGGGCACCTTTGCCGCGGCCCCACAAGATCCTTTGCGCGCTCGCCAACTATTGGGAGCACGCGCAGCGCGCGCAGCGCCCGCTCAACATGTTCATGAAGAATCCCGACGCCGTCATTGGGCCCGGTGACACGATTCAACTGCCTGCATATACCGATCCTTGGATCTTTATGCACGAAGCCGAGCTCGCGTTGGTCATCAAGGGTCCATCCAAGATGATCAAGCGCGAGAGCTGGCGCGATGCCGTGTTCGGTTACACCTGCTTCATCGATGTCACGGCGCGCGGCGAGGGCCGGCGCACTTGGCCCGCCAGCCAACCCATGAGCTGGCTCGGCAAATCGTTCGATACGTTTGCGCCGCTCGGCCCATGCATTGTCACTGCCGACGAGATCGAAAATCCCAACGATCTGCTCGTGCGTTTCTGGAACGACGGGCAGCTGCGACACAACTATAACACTGATGATATGGAGCACCACGTGCCCGAGTTGGTCGAGTTCGCGACCACTGTGATGACCATGGTATCCGGCGACATCATTGCCTGCGGCACCAACCACGAAGGATTGGGGGCGCTGCAGGATGGCGAGACGGTCGAAATCGAGATCCAGGGCATTGGCAGGATGTCGCTCAAAGTCGCGGATCCGCTCAAACGCAAATGGGAGCGCGGCATCTACATGGGTGCTGATTCAACGCACCCCGAAGCCGTCAGGCGCCATCGGCCTCGTGATGCAGCCACTCCCGGATCGCAACCCAAGAACCCATCATCCTGATACGCTTTCGTAACGACGACGCGCGCTACGGCAAAGTGCTCAGCGGCAGTGGCCTGCAAGTCGAGTGAGGGCGAATTCGAGAATGAAATTATTCCGCAATCGCTGGTGGGTCGTCTTTGGCTCTGCCATTGGCCTCATGGTCAGTGGCGGCCCCATCAACATTTTTACTTTTGGCGTGTTTTTGCGGGCAGTAACTGAGGATATTCATATCGGACGTGGCGCCTTCGCCTCGGCGATACTGGCGACGAACTGGATTAGCGCCGCATCGGGACCGTTTCTTGGCTGGCTTCTTGACCGCTATGGCGCGCGGCGCGTGCTGCTGCCCGGAGCAGTACTGTTTGCGCTCGCAACTGCGATGCAGGCTTACATCACATCGTCGCTGCTCGTGATCTATCTCTTGTTCGCCTTCAAGGCCCTGATGGGCGCCGGGCTATCGCCCGTTTCCTATGCTTTCGCTGTGTCCAAATGGTTCGATCGGCAGCGTGGCTTGGCGCTTGGCTTGGCTCTGGCGGGCGTGGGGCTCGGTACGTCGGTTATCCCCCTGCTAGTCGCCCATCTCATCGCGAATTACGGCTGGCGTTTCGCCTATGTCGGGCTTGGCCTGGTCGTGCTGGTGCTGGGCGGCTTGTCCGCACTGCTTTTCATCCGCGAGCCGGACCGGCAGGAGCGGGCCATGCTCCCCCATTTGGCGCAGGCTGCATTGACCGGTTATGACTTCATCGACGTGCTGAAAGGGTGGCGTTTCTGGGCCCTCGCCTTTGCCTTCTTCCTGGGCGTTGTTGCGCTCAACGGCACACTGACGCAGATCGTCGCCATGCTGATGGATCGTGGCATGACACTCCAGGTCGCTGCCCGGGACCTCGCCGCCTCCGGCATTGCCGCCATCCTTGGACGCATTGCATCAGGCTGGTGCGTCGACCGGTATCACGGGCCTTATGTCGCGATCGGGTTTTTCATCCTGCCGATGATCGGCACCCTTTTCTTTGCGAGCGGCGCTGGCGAGCCCATGCCACTGTTCGGCGCGCTACTTTGCGGTGCTGCCTTGGGCGGTGAAATCGACCTCATGAGCTTCTTGGTCAGCCGCTATTTCGGTCTCAAATCCTACGGCAAGATATTCGGTACGATGTTTGGCATTTTTGCAGGCTCGACCGGTGTTGGACCCTTTATCTCTGGCCTGTCGTTCGACCATTGGCACAGCTACGTACCGGCCTTCGCGCTTTACGAGGTGGCGCTCGTCGTCGCGTGCCTCATCTTCTTGCCTCTCGGGCCTTATCCCTTCCCGGCTCATCATCGCCGCGCCTTAGCGGAACCCGCCGAAAAGGTGTCGGCGTGAACGGCATAAAGGAAACGCCCATCCTTATCGTCGGCGGCGGACCAGTCGGTCTCGCGCTAGCCGCGGATCTCGGACGACGCGGAATAGAGTGCACTTTGGTCGAGCAAAGTGACGGCACCATCTATCATCCTCGTGCCAACACCGTGAATTCTCGCACGATGGAATTCTGCCGCCGTTGGGGCATCGCCGAGGACGTGCGGCAAGCCGGCACGCCACCCGACTTCCCGCTGGACATCATCTATTGCACCGGATTGGCGGGCTACATGCTCGCGCGGGTCGACCGGCCAACCTATGGCGGGCACAAGCCGCTGCCGACGACGCCTGAACGCTCGCAGCGTTGCAATCAACTCTTCTTCGATCCGCTCATGCGCAAGCTCGCCGCAAGCTTCTCAAGCGTTCAGCTACGCTATCGTTGCCGCTTCGAGTCGTTTACTGAGACGCCGGACGGCGTATTGTGCGAGCTGCACGATCTTGCCAACGATCGACGCGAGACCATTAAGGCTCGCTTTCTTGTCGCATGCTGCGCCGGGCGGAGCAGTGTGCCTCGGGCACTGGGCGTGCGCTGGGAAGGCCAGCCGGTCCTTTCGTACCACCTCAACGTCTTTCTCAAGATCAAGGAGCTTTGGACTCGGCACGACAAAGGCAAGGCCGCGTTTTATTTCTTCGTCGACGAGTCAGGCGGCGGCCCCAGCCTTATCGAGCTTGACGGCAGGGAATTATGGCGGCTCGGCATCAACACCGGGCAACACGCCGTTGCGCCAGAAGATATAAATATTCCCGCGATCGTCGAGGAGTTCGTGGGCGCTAATATCCCCTATGAACTTGTCTCGATCCTTCCCTGGACTTGCCGCAGCATCGTTGCCGACACGTGGCGGCATGGCAACGCCTTTCTTGCAGGCGACGCCGTACACCAGCACAGTCCCTCGGGCGGCTTCGGCATGAATACCGGGCTTGGCGATGCTGTTGATCTTGCGTGGAAGCTCGCGGCGGTTGTCACAGGTTGGGGCCGGCCCGCGCTTCTCCAAAGCTACGAGATCGAACGCAAACCCGTTGCTCGCCGCATCGTGCGAGAAGCGACGGAGAATCAAGCTCCGCTTGGTGACCCGGCGACTCGCGCACTCATCCGCGCCCAAGGCCAAGAAGGCGACCGGGCACGCCGCACTATTGGCGACGAGATCCTACGCGAGCGAACAAGAGTGTTCGTATCGGATGGGCTCGTGTTGGGATATCGCTATGAGCCCTCCCCCATCATCGTGCCAGACGGAACGCCGGCGCCCCTGGAGTCTGTGAGTCAGTACGCGCCTACGGCGCGGCCCGGCTCGCGCGCGCCACACGCGTGGCTCGCCGAAGGGCGCTCGACACTCGATCTTTTTGGCAACGGCTTTGTGCTGCTAACTTTCGACGGCGCGGCGGGTGATGCATCACCGATCGTGGAGGCAGCACGCGTGCGCGGCATGCCGCTCAAAATGGTGGAGATTGAAGACGGTGCAATCGCCAAGCTTTATGAACGACGACTTGTGCTAGTGCGGCCAGACGGACACGTTGCCTGGCGCGACGATGGGCCGCCCAAGGATCCACTAGCGCTCGTCGATCGCGTTCGCGGCGCTGCTCACTAGAGCGTCGTCCGTGAACAACGGTTAGGCCGTTGATTGTGAATCTGTTTTTGGCGAACACTTCGGATTGATTTTGCAAGGTATTGGCGCTTGATGCCTGTGAACCTTGCAATTTCATTTTTTGTTT
>Ga0181518_10003702_pt1 | contig 13975 bp, 14 predicted proteins | sample PEATcosm2014_Bin_28_FD_119751 | JGI IMG/M metagenome (GOLD analysis project Ga0181518, IMG submission 119751) | Peatland microbial communities from MTU Mesocosm Facility, Houghton, MI, USA - PEATcosm2014_Bin01_60_metaG | ecosystem: Environmental > Terrestrial > Soil > Wetlands > Peat | place... | reverse complement strand
TTCTCGATCAGCTTTAGCGCGTCGTCGATGAGCGTGAGGGTGGTCAGGCCCAGGAAGTCCATCTTGAGAAGCTGCAGCTTCTCGAGACCGCTCATGTCGAACTGCGTGACAATTTCTTCCCGGTTGGTGCGGTAGAGCGGGACGAGGTCTTTCAGAGGCTGCGGCGAAATCACCACGCCGGCGGCATGCACGGAGCAGTTGCGCGCCATGCCTTCCAAACGCAGCGCGACTTGCAGGATCTCGGTCACGCGCGGATCTTTGCGCTCCAGCTCGCCGAAGCCCGGCTCGGCTTTCATGGCATCGCTGAGCGAGATGTTCAAGACGTTGGGCACCAGCTTGGTGATGCGCTCCACATCGGCATAGCTCATGTCGAGCACGCGGCCCACGTCTTTGATGGCGGCACGCGCGGCCATGGTATTGAAGGTGATGATCTGCGCCACCTGCTCGCGGCCGTATTTCTCGGTGACGTACTGTATGACTTCGCCGCGCCGGTTCATGCAGAAGTCGATGTCGATGTCGGGCAGGCTGATGCGCTCGGGATTCAGGAAGCGCTCGAAGAGCAGACCGTACTGCAGCGGATCGATGTCGGTGATCTCCATGGCGTAGCCGACCAGGCTGCCGGCGGCCGAACCGCGGCCCGGGCCCACGGGGATGGACTTCGATTTCGCGAAGCGTATGAAATCCCAGACGATCAGGAAGTAGCCCGAGAAGCGCATCTTCTGGATCATCTGAATCTCGCGGTCGAGGCGTTCGGTGTACTCGGGGAGGTCGTGCTTGAGGCGGCCGGCGGCGCGCAGAGCCTCCAGGCGCGGCCTGCGCTTTTCGAAGCCCTGGCGCGCGATGTATTCGAAATAAGTATCGGTGGAATGCTCGGCCGGAACTTCGAATTTCGGAAAGGGCTCTTTGATCTGTTCCAGCTTGACGTGGCAGCGCTCGGCGATCTGCCAGGTGCGGTCGACGGCATCTTCAAGGCCGGTGAAGAGCTGGAGCATCTCGGCACGCGATTTCAGATAGAAATCCGGCGTGTTCCAGCGCATGCGCGCGGGGTCGTTCATAGACTTGCCGGTTTGGATGCAGAGCAGGATTTCGTGGGCGCGGGCGTCATCGCGGCGCAGGTAGTGCGCGTCGTTGGTTGCCACAAGCGGCAGTCCTGTTTCCGATGACAGGCGGTGCAACGCGGGCACGACGCGCTTGTCCTGATCGAGATGATGGTCCTGGATTTCGAGGAAGAAGTTGCCTTTGCCGAACAGGTCCGCGTAGGTGTAGGCAGTGCGGCGGGCTTCGTCGTAGCGGTCGGCCAGCAGGATTTCGGGGATATCGCCGCGCAGGCAAGCGGACATGCCGATGAGGCCTTTGGCATGCTGCGCGAGCAGGTCCTTATCGATGCGGGGCTTGTAATAGAAGCCGTCGAGGAAAGCGGTGGAGACCAGATTGATGAGGTTGCGATAGCCTTCCTGGGTTTCGCAGAGCAGGATCAGGTGATTGTAGCGGTCGGTATCGCTGCGGGTTTTGTGGCCCTGCTGCGAGACGTAGACCTCGCAGCCGATGACCGGATGCACGCCTTTGGCTTTGGCGGTGTTGTAGAACTGCACGGCGCCGAACAGGTTGCCGTGGTCTGTCATGGCGACGGCGGGCATCTTCTGCTCGACGACGGTGTCCATGAGCTGCCCGATTTCGCAGGCTCCGTCGAGCATGGAGTAATCGGTGTGGCAGTGCAGATGGACGAACGGGCTTTCCGGCATGGCCTTCCTTTTGATCGGACTGTGGGGAGGTGATTCTATTTTACGACATTGGTTGCGTGGCGGCGGGGTGTAGGCTGCAGGGGAAGCATATTCGCCTTATCTTCGCTAAAATGCCCCTATTTGAGGGTAGACGCTACCCTCATATTTTGGCTTTGTTTGGTAATTTTCATTTAGTTTGGGGCGGCGAGGCGCGATGGCGGGTTTTGGTGGATGTTTTTACGGTCCGCATTGGTCTAGGGTCGGGTGACATTGATTGGTTCATGGTGCCGGTTTTTGGCCGGAGACTCATCTCCCCGATCCCATTGTCCGTCGTGGGGAAAAGGATGCGTGTGGGGTTGGCTTACAAGCGATTGAAAGGGAAGGGGAAGGGATTGTTTGCTGGTTTGTCACCGGGTTTTTGTGGAGGTGGTTTTTGGGGATTTTCAGGAATCCAAGGCGTAGGAGGACCAGGGGCGGGGCGCAGTTTGGGGAGTCGGGCGACAAGGCCGTCAGTCCGTTCGCCGGAATGCCGACTGCGGCCATGCGGTCAGAAGTGTTCCTGGCAAATACCGTGACCGGCGTGTACCGGAGGAATCTTGCAGCACCTGGACCGGGCTTGTAGAGGCCCGTATCGAGCATTTCTCCGAGTGGCGCGTAATCCGACCGAAGATCCGTACGGTCCCCAGCAAAGAAGACCCTTTGTGACGGAGCGGGCAGACGGCCCTCAGATCGAAGACTTCCAAGGCTGGAACCATAGGCGCACGCCGTCTTCCCGCTCGGCGACTGTGCGCGCCGTGGCGCGTTCGTAATCCGAGTGTGCAGCGGCGACGTCGTCCGGGAGACTTTGAGATGCGGAAGTACATTGCACCTGTCGAGTCCCAGGCCTGCCACGCTGGCGTTGCGTCGGCCGATCGACTCAAACTGCAGACACACGAGCATCGACCGGCCTTCTGAGACTGTAATTTGAGCGATTTAGAGAGGGCTATTCAATTGCACCCGTGGAACGTCAAAGGACGAACGGTTAGGACATGCCCGAAGCGACTTGGGAACCTCACGAGAAACACGGACGGCTCACGACGGAGAGTGACCTGCCAGCTAGCGTTTATGCATTTCCCAAACAGCGCAAAGAACCGCTGACCGACGCAGAGCACGTGCGTAACGCCGTCGCCCGGTTCGATCAAGTCATCGACGTCTCCGATGAAGATCGTGATTTGGCGTTCGCGAACATCCAGAAAGCTGCACGGCACTATGGTGTCAACCTCTCGGAAGGGTCGTGGCACGATCTGGGCATCCACCGGCGGAAGAGAAGAAAAAGCGCACCAGACGCGCTGTGACGTGAACCGCGGAGGTATGAAATGAAGGCAGTCGTCGTCCACAAGTATGGCGGTCCGGAGGTTCTGAAGTTCGAGGACTATCCGGATCCGGTGCCAAGTGCAGGCGAGGTGCTCGTGCGAGTCGCCGCCGCGAGCGTGAACCCGCTCGACTACAAGCGGCGTGCCGGGTTAACGGACGATTATTATCCGATCCATTTCCCGGGCCTCATAGGGGTCGATATGGCGGGAACCGTCGTGAAGATCGGGCCGGAGGTGGAAGGGTTTTCCGTCGGCGATCGGGTCTTCTCTATGGCAGACAATACTTACGCTGAACTTTGTGTCGTCAGTGCGGCGATCCTGGCGAAGGTCCCCAAGGGGCTCGATTTGATCCAAGCGGCGGCGCTGCCGCTGGTGACGATAACGGGCAACCAGCTCCTTTCGGCTACGGGAATCAAGGCGGGCCAGACGGTTTTGGTCGCAGGCGCTGTGGGAAATGTCGGGCGTTCGGCAGTATTCACCGCCAAGGAACGCGGGGCGACTGTGATCGCGGGGGTCTTGAAGAGGCAGGTGGATGAGGCGAGGACTGCCGGCGCGGACCAGGCGGTCGCAACCGACGACGACACAGCGATTGCGAATCTTCCGCCGCTCGACGCGGTGGCGGATACGGTCGACGGAAGAACCGCCGAGAAGCTGATCGCCAAGGTCAAGCCCGGAGGAGTGTTTGCCACGGTTCTCAGGGCGCCGCAGAACGCCGCGAAGTACCCAGCTGTGAAGGTGGCACCGGTATTCTCGAAATTCGACAGGAAAACGCTCGAGTTCATGGCCGAAGCCGTGCGAGATGGCAAACTGGTGATCCCGATTAGCGAGACCCTGCCACTCAGGCAAGCGGCCGAGGCTCAAGCAGCGGCAGAAAAAGGTGTCGCCGGGAAGATCCTGCTAGTCGCTTGATATTACTTTGCGAACAGAAGACACGAAAGGAAAATCGGAAATGAGCAAAGAAACCCAGTTATCAACGAGCGTACAAATTGAACAGAAGAGCTACGAGATGCCCCCGCGAGAGGGGATCAGCATCGCGCAGTTTCTCACCGTCGCCGACATCGAGCGATCGGCTCGCTACTACGAAAAGGTCTTCGGTGCTCGCATCCTGAGCCTGGGGGATGGCAACGCGCCTGGGTACCTTCAGCTTGCGAATATCTGGATGATTCTGAACGTTGGAGGCGGCCCGACCGCGGATAAGCCGACCGTAACGCTGAGCGTCCCCGACCCGAATCACATCAACAGCTTTATGAATTTCCGCGTTGCGGATATTCAAGCGTGCTATGAATTATGGACAAGTCGCGGAGCGGAGTTCATCACAAAGCCGATACCCAAGTACGGCGAGATTCGCTGCTACATCCGCGATCCCGACGGTTACATTATCGAGGTGGGACAGAGCACCGACCTGAAATATGGTTAACGCTCGGCCCCGCACAAGGCTCTGAATTGGCACGCGTCCCACTTTCAGGCATAGAAAGGAGCACGAGATGAAACTAAGGAGACCCCGCGGGTGAGTGCCGCCATCACGTCGAGCACGCTCGGTGTCAACGTATTTACCGCCCCGGGAAAGGTAATGGTAGGCGGCCAAGGCCTTTGGGCGAACCGCTCGGCTTTGACCCGATGACGTCGACTTTAATCTTCGGCGAGTACGATGCGGTGCTGGTAGACGCAATGACGACTGTGGCTGAAGCAGAGGCGCTCGCGGATTGGATTGCGCTGCACAACCGCAACCTGGAGACCATCTCTACAACGCACGCCCATTTCGACCACTTCTAACGGTTTGAGCATTCTGCTCGACCGTTTCCCGAGCGCTCGGGCGATCGCAATACCCAAGACGGTGAACGCCATGCAGATGTCTTTCACTCCCCCAGTAGAGCGGTTAGCCCGCCGGTTGTTTCCTGGGCAAATGGCCGCTAAATTCGTTGCGCCTGAGCCATATCAGCACAACACGTTCACTCTCGATGGATGGGTAACTTTGCAGTAGCTCTTCGCGAGGCACGCCCGCAGCCAAGTTATCCAGGATCACGGAAACCATGACGCGTGTTCCGCGGATACACGCCTTACCATGACAGACCAGCGAGTTGATGTTGACGCGCTCCTGCCACTCCAACATGTTTACATTTTACCTCGTGGGCGTCGAAGAGCATGCGATGCTCAGCGTTTGGGTCGCCAGAAACAGAGCCCACAACGGGCTCAGGTGCATGTCGAGGAGTCGAGATCCAGAAACGCTCGCATGCGATCCAACTCCTCCGCGAGTTCGCGTTTGAAAGCGCGATCGCGCGGCGGCGATTCGATATAGCCGAACTCGGGCTTGAGATCACCGTTCTCCACTGCCAGGTTGCTCCAGCCAATCACGCGGTCGCGCCAAAGCAGCGGCAGAGCGTAATAGCCGAGCTTGCGTTTGGGCGCGGGCGTGTAGGCTTCGAAACGATACGTCCAGCCCCACAACAACTCGAAGCGGTCGCGATCCCACACCAAGGGATCGAAGGGCGTCAGCAAGCGCACCGTTTCCTGCGGGGCACTGCGCGCCGCATCTTCTTCGGCCGGCCAATACCAGTCGACGCCATCGACACGCGCATGCGAGAGCCGCTGTTTGGCCCGCTGCAAGGCATTCTTCAACTCTTTGTGCCATTGCGGCACGGCGAAGCGCAGCCGGCGCACGAGGTCCGACAGGCAGGCACCGGGCAGCGGCGCGTAGATGCGGACGGCCACATCCACCAGGGCGTCGATCCGCGCGCGGCGCTCGGCTGCGTCGGCCGGTTCGATCCCGTGCTGGTGAGCGGTGTAGATGCGGATGCCACCCTGGCGCCGCGCCACCCGCAGCATGCCACGGTAATGCATGGCGGCGAGCAGATGGGTCGTGGCGTTCGACGAGCCGCCCCAGTAGTTCGTCACCGTGCCGTGCGAGAAATGGTTGTCTACTTCGCGCGGGTGTACCGCGCCGCGTTCGCGTACGAACTCCAGCAGGAGTTGCGCCTGTTTCCTGCGCGCGGCGGACCAGGGCTGCCGGCCTTCGGCTGGTACGCCGGTAACCGAGCGGGGATGCATCAGCGCCTGTATGGCTCTTGTCACGAAGCCATAGACGACGAAGAAATCCTCCTCCACGGCGAGCTGCGCGTAGCGGCGTTCGAGGTCGCCGGCACGGTAGTCTTGGACGCGATGGCGCAGCGTCAGGTCCTGGGCGCGGGCCGGCGCGCGGATCGGATCGGCCTGCACGAAGCCCAGCTTATGTAGGGCGCGTTTTAGCGTGGTGGGCGGGAAGAGGCTGCGGGCGACGGTAAAGCGCCGCAGGCCGTCGAGGGTGATCGGCATGGCGCTTCATTTAGGTGATACGGCGATGTACGTGGCGGCTTTTCCGGCCACCCCCAACTGCTCCAGCATGCCGAGCATGTCCCAGTTCTGCCAGCCTTCCACTGCTTTGCCGCCGGCAACGCGAACAATGCTGATGCCTGTCATGTGGATCGTCTTTCCCGTCGCAGGGATGCCCAAGCCAGGGCCGGAGTGCTTCCCCGTGCACGACCAACGCACGCAGATGCGATCGCCCTCCGCGAGGGTATCGTGGACGGTCACGTGAATGCCTTCCAGCGTGGCATTCAGGCGATCGAAGAACGGGTAGAAGCCTTCCGGACCGACGGAATCGAGCGCCCCGTCATGGATCACGGCGTCCGGCGCAAGCATTTCGGGAATCGCATCGCGGCGGCCTTTGTTCCAGACCTCCTCGAACCAACGCCTTCCTAAGTCTCGTTCGTCTTGTGTCATACGGTGCTCCCTCTCCGTCTATGCTACTCCGGGCCGACGCCCCCACTCTACTCCTCATGGATCACCTCCACCGGATTCAATCGCGCCGCCACCCGCGCGGGATACAGCGCGGCCAGTACGGTGGCGCACCAGACCGCCAGAACGGCGCATGCCAACAGCACGGTGGGCGGGTGAAACTGGATCGTCCAACCGAAGCTTTGCTTGTTGACGACGTAGATCAAGAGCAGCGAAAGCACCCATCCCAGCGCGAGGCCCAGCAGATTCGCGAGCAGACCCAGGAATCCGGCCTCCAGCAGGATCATGCTTCGGATCTGCTGGGCGGAGGCGCCCAGGTAGCGCAGCAGGCCGAGTTCGCGGCGGCGGTCGAGCACCAGGGCCAGCAGCGAATTGGCCGCGCCCAGCATAGCGACTACGATGGCTACGGCTTCGAGCGCGTAGGTTATGGCAAACGTGCGGTCGAAGATGTCGAGCGCGTTGCGGCGCAGCGCCTGGTTCGGTGCGATCACGATGCGGTACGCCGCCGTGCGTTTCTGGATTTCACGCTGGACAGCGGCGGGGTCCGTGCCAGGTCGCAGATAGATCGCTATGTTGGTGGGCGGCTGGCCGGGGAGGTATTTAAGCAGCGTGCCGCGATCGAGAATCACGAAGCCCTGATTGCTGGAGTATTCGTAATAAACACCGGCGACCGTCAGGGCCAGCGAGCGCTCCGCGAGCGGGATGACGATGCGGTCACCTTGCCGTATGCCGTGCTTGTTGGCGAACGGCTCGCTGACGATGGCGCGATCCTGGCCGGGGAGCGATCGCAGAATGGCGTCGCGATCCTGGCCGGGCAGAAAACGCAGCCTGCCGGACCGCCGCACGATGTCGATATTGCCGCCGCCGAGGGTGGCGCGCTCGCCGTGGTAGCGGAACTCGAGCGCGTGAAAGACATCCACCGCGTCGACGCCTGGCACGGCGGCGACGATCGGCGCGAGATCGCGCGACAACGCCAGGAATTGGTCCGCGCCTGTTCGTCCGGCGGGGCGTATGTAGAGATCGGCGCGTAATTGCGTGTCCAGCCAGACCAGCACAGTCTCGCGGAAACTGCCGACCAGGATGCCGACGCTGGCCATCATGGCGATGGCGGTGGCCAGCGCGCCCACAATCACGGAGGTGCGCGCTAGCGAAGCGGCCAGGCTGCGTCCGGCAAACATGCCTTCCACGCCGAAGAGGCGGCGTACCGTGTGGCGCGTCAAGCGGTTCACCGCCAGCACCACGGCGGGGGCGGCCAGGCCTGCGGCGCCGATGGCGAGCAGAACGCTGGCATACCCGCCGATGGGTTGGCCGCCGAGAGGATGCGCCTGCGACGCGGCCGCGGCCAATGCAGCCAGCACGGCAGCCCAGCTTAGATCGCGCCGCCAGCGCAGCCTTTTGTGATGCTCATGCGCGCCACGCGCCATGGCCTCGGTGGGCGGAACGTTCATCGCTTCGCGCGCGGGCGCCAACGCGGAGAGCAACGCGACCGCGGTTCCCGCCAGCAGGCCGAGCAGCGCTTCCCCAACGCCGAGCGAAACCGGCGCGGGCCGGCTGCTGGTGTAAAGCGAGTTCACCGTTTCAGCGATCAGTCCGACGGCGCCTTCCGCCAGCGCGCGGCCGAGCGCCACGCCTGCCAGCGATCCCACCAGCCCGAGCACCACAGCTTCTGTCAGGAACATCCACAGGATCGCGGCCCGGCCGGCGCCCAGCGCGCGCAGGATACCGATTTCGCCGCGCCGCCGAACCACGCTGACGGCGATGGTGTTGTAGATTAGGAGCGCGCCCACCACCAGCGAAATGTAGCTGAGCATGCGCAGGTTCCAGCGGAAGGCGCGCAGCATGCGCTGGTTCTCCTCGCTGCGCGTGCCCGTTTTCTCCAGGCTGTACGAGGGCGGGAGCGCGGCCCGGATGGCGCGCTCGGCGCGGGCGAAGTCTTCGCGCGGCGCCAGCGTAATGTCGATGCGGTCCAGCTTGCCGAAGCGGTTCAGGGCCTTCTGCGCGTCGGCGATGTCCAGCACGAGGAATTCGGAATCGGTGGAATTGGCGAGGGCGGCGATGATGTAGGTTTGGCGTGTGTCGTTCAGGGTGATGGCGAGTTTGTCGTTCGGGCGCAAATGCATCCGGCGCGCCAGGGGCCGCGACATCAGAATCCCGGAACGCCCGAGCAGATCGACGCCGTATAGCGGCACGTTGCCTAGGCCGTCGATGGTAGCGAGGTCTTCGATTACCGGTGAGAAGCGCGCATCCAGCGGCAAGGAAACCAGGCGCGCCAAGCACGATTCGTCGATGCCGCCGTTGGCCCCGATTTCCAGGTCGGTGGTGCCCACCACGGTCGCGAGCGAGGAGCGGAACGATCCGGTGGCGGCATCGCCCGCCAAGTCGATGGCCACTACTACTGCGACTCCCAAAGCCACCGAGAGCACCGTCAGCGCGGTGCGGAGCGCATCGCGGCGGAGCGGCCGCAGCATGAGAATGCGGAGGAGTCGCATGTGCTCAGGCAGGCTCGATCGATTCGATGCGGCCGTCGCGCAGACGCACGCGCCTCTCCGCGATGGCGGCGGCCTCGGGGCTGTGCGTGGCCAGCAGGACTGTGGCGCCGAAACGCGCGGCGGCCTGCTGGAGCAGACGCAGCACCTGTTCTCCGCTGGCGGTATCCAGGTTGCCGGTAGGCTCATCCGCCAGAAGCAGGTCCGGAGAATGTACCAGGGCGCGGGCGATGGCTACGCGCTGCATCTGTCCGCCGGAGAGCTGATAGGGCATCGCGTGCGCCTTGTCTTCCAGTTCGACCCAGCGCAAGCGTTCGAGCGCAGGCTCGCGCGTGCGACGCGCGCCGCTTAATAGCAGGGGCACTTCTACGTTCTCGATCACGGAGAGCGCCGGGAGCAATTGGAAGAACTGGAAAACGAAGCCGATGCGGCGGCGGCGGACCAGGGTCAGCTCGGCCTCGCTCAGGCGAGCGGTGGATTGGCCGTCCAGCAGGACTTCGCCCGCGGTCGGAAAATCCATGGCGCCCGCCAGGTTCAACAGCGTGGTCTTGCCGCAGCCGCTGCGCCCCACAAGCGCGGTGATGCTGCCGGGCGCGAGCGCGAGCGAGATCTCGTGCAGGACGGGGAGCGGCTGCCCGTTATCGCGATATGTCTTGGAGACCCGGCGGAGCTCCAGGCGGGGAACAGGCGTCAATCTTCATCCATTATACGGGCGCGCACAAAAACAGCCACGCGCGTCAAAAATCAATTTACATTGAAAATGTTTTGAGGTATAGTGATATTGCTCTGGCCAAAAATCCGTGCGAGGAAATGTACGCTACCGTTGCCGTTACGTTGAATCGCGATGAAATGGAACGCAGGCGCCTGGAAGCCGCTCAGGACCTGCTAAAGGGAATCACGCAAGCCCGGGTCGCCCGGAAATTCGGGGTGAGCCGGACCACTGCTTCCCGCTGGTATCGAGCTCTGGAGGGGGAAAATCTGGAGCGTCTCCGCAAGCGCAAAGCGCCGGGACGTCCCAGCCGGTTATCGTCCAGCCAACGGGCGGAGATCGCCGAGATATTCGCCTTGGGCCCCCGAGCTTTTGGCTTCGAAACGGACCGCTGGACCACCGCACGCCTGGCACAGGCGATTGAGGCGCGCTTCGGCATCCGCTACGATCCGGACCACGTGGGCCGCCTGATGCACCGGTTGGGACTACGCCGCAAGCCGGCCCCAGCGCCCCAGGATGCGCAACCGGTCCAGCAGGTGGCGGCGCCTGTCGCCCTTGAAATGCGTTTGTAGCAATCTCCTCCGGGCAGATCGCTGAATTCCACAATCACGAGCGTGAGATTCTGCGCGCCCGGAGGAACGAGGATATGCCGTACCCGCCCAGCAGGCACACGCCGAATGCCAGCAAGACCAGCCGCAGGATCGCGGAGACACTACCGTCGAACTGGCGGACGGCGCGGAAACCGGAGAAAACAAAGACGATGGCCATGGACACGAATACGAATCCAATGATTTCGTGCCATAGTGTGCGGGCCGGCTTTAGAACCGCTGGGACCACAAATCCGAGGAATTTGCGGCCGTGTGTGTAAACTCGCGCGCCTTCTCGATAGATGTTACGCCGTGGCACAACACTACAATGCTATCAGAAGGTAATAGTACGTGAAGTTTTGGGAGTGGGAAGCCGATAAATAGTTTGGGTGAAGACTTGTGAAGCTGGGCCGTCTCCACTACAATCTAAACGGGTACGGCTGTTGCAACCGGTAATTTGCAACGAGACGTGGGGCGAATGCATCCCACCATAATGGAGGGAGGTCTTTGTGGACGAGCCTTTGAAGAACCTGATGCAGGAGCTTGGAAACGCGATCAACGACTCGCTCTCGGAGTCCGACCGTATTGCCGAAGCGATCGGCGAAATCAAGCGTGCGGGGTATGATGTCTTCCTCGTCCTGGAAGCCACCATCGGTTTCAACAAGCGCGACGACAACGAGGAAAGCTCCGACGAAGAACAGGCAGCCGAGCCGGAGCGCAAACGCGGCTTCGAAACCGCGGGAAAGATCAAGTTCACCACCCAGGACCACCGCTTCCTGAAAGCGCTGAAGATCGCCGTAGATGACGAATCCCGCTAGCCGGGCGTGCCATCGACCAACTCGCGATAAACCTGCCACGTTTTTTCGACTGCGTCAGCCCAACTGAATTGCGAAGCCCTGAGGAGCCCACGGCGGGAAAACTCCGCCCTGCGATCCGGATTTCGCGTCAGGTCCACCAGCATGCCCGTCAACTCTTCGATGTCCTCAGGATTCACCAGCCATGCGGCATCTCCAGCTACTTCGACCACTGAGGAGCGATTTGACGCGATCACGGGTACGCCGGCAGCCATGGCTTCCAGCACGGGCATGCCAAAGCCTTCGTCGAGCGAGGGGAAGGCGAAGATCATAGCGCGCGCATACCAACCGCTCAATTCGTGCGACGGCACGTAGCCCAACACGAGAATACGGGCACGGCTCGGGGAGCTGGCGATCCTGGCGAGGATCTCCGGCGCGCCGTATCCGGCAGATCCGGCCAGGACCAATTGCCATTCGGGATCGACCTTTTCGAACGCCTCCACCAGCCGCGCGATGTTCTTTCTGTGCTGAATCGCACCCACGTGCAGAATGATCTTTTCACGACGCGCCGGTGTAGGCGTATGGGTCAGCGCCCTCACTCCGTGATGCACCACCCGCACTTTTCCGGGATCTACCCCCAACAGGTCGATCACCTGCCGGGCCGTGAACTGCGAGACCGCGATGATGCGGCCGGATCGCTCGGCGGCCTGGCGGGCCTGTTCCGCGAATCGCTGCCGGAACTCCGGCGTGGAATACTCGGCGGTAAGGACGAACAGGTCGTGGAAAGTGGTCACCGCGCGGCGCAAGGGCAGGCGCGGCAAACGCTGGTTCAGGCCATGGAAAAGATCCGCCGAGCGTGGTGCGCGGGTTTCGCCGAGTAGGAAGCGGCTGGCGTTGGCCGGCAAGCGGGAGCCGAACGAGCGCAGAATACGGTGCGGCCGGTAGCAGAATTCGAAGCAGGCCTCGGGATGCGCCCGCGCAAGGCCGGTGAGCAGTTCGCAGGAATACACGCCCACCCCGGACAGATCCCGGCCGACGCTATAAGTCGCATCCAGCGCGATGTTCAATTCTCGATTTTATATTCCTTCAGCTTGCGATAGAGGGTGGTGCGGCCGATGCCCAACATGTGAGCCGCTTTGGCACGGTCGCCGTGGGTTTCTTCCAGCGCTTTCAGGATAGTTTCCTTTTCTATGGCGGGCAGGAACAAACCAGCCGGCCGCGGGGGCGCATGCATCACAGGCAAGTGCGCGGTTTCCGCACCGGCGGCGACGACCGATGCGAGCACCGGCGCGGAAGCCGCCTGGCGGTTCTGCAACGAGGAGGGCAAGTCGGCCACGGTCAGCACGGGACCGCTGTTGATGGCCACCATGCGTTCGATCGCGTTCTGGAGCTCGCGCACGTTGCCGGGCCAGTCGTAGCTCAGCATGGCCGCGAGGGTCTCCGGCGCCAGATCGTAGCGCCTGTCGAACCGCCGCATGAAGTGCTCGATCAGTTCGGGGATATCGGTCATGCGGTCCCGCAGCACCGGCAGACGCACAGTGACGATGTTCAGGCGATAGTAGAGATCCTGGCGAAACGCGCCGCGCGTCACGTCGCGTGCCAGATCGTGATGCGTGGCGGCTATCACCCGTATATCCACCTTGTGCTGTTTGAGCGAGCCCACCGGGCGGAACTCGTGCTCCTGCAGCAGTCGCAGCAGTTTGACCTGCATATCCAGCGGCAAGTCGCCGATTTCGTCGAAGAAGGCGGTGCCCCCGTCGGCCACCTCAATCAGACCCCGCTTGGCTTCGGCTGCGCCGGTGAAGGCGCCCCTGGTGTGGCCGAACAGCTCGCTTTCGACCAGCGGCCCCACCAGGGCGCCGCAATCGATGGGCACGAAATCGCCGCAAGGGTTGGCGGCATGGATAGCGCGGGCCACCACTTCCTTGCCCGTACCGCTTTCGCCCAACAGCAAAACCGGCGCGCGGGAACGCCCTAATTTCTCAATCAGCCGGCGGATCTGGCAGATCTGCGGAGACTGCCCCACCAAGCCTGGAGAGCAGCCGGCGCCAGTTCGCTCCATGAAAAGATTCGACTATACGGAATCGACTCGAACTACTAGTGCGGCGGTGAGGGAAGCATTCTCGCCGCGGATACGCTGGGCCAGGGCGCCAGCGCCCTCCTCGGTGGACTCCAGCCCTACCAGCACGCGCCAGGGGGCCGGCCCGCCCGCCCGCTCGACCAGGCGGGCCGTGCCGTATTTCGCCTCCATGTCGCGGCGCAAACGTTCGGCATTAGTGCGGTCCCGGAAGGCGCCGACCTGCACGGCGAAGCGCGCCGGGCCTGCTTCCACGACCACCTTTGAGACCGGAGCGGCCGGCTGGCTAAGGATCTCCAGGCGCACGCGGGCTATTCCAGGACCGATCATTTCGATGGCGCGCGCGGCCGCGTGCGACAGGTCGATGATCCGGCCGTCGATGAACGGCCCACGGTCGTTGATCCGCACGTCCACGGACTTCTCGTTGTCCAGATCGTGAACCCGCACCCAGACGCCGAACGGCAGCGTGCGGTGCGCC
>Ga0181518_10003700_pt1 | contig 13980 bp, 15 predicted proteins | sample PEATcosm2014_Bin_28_FD_119751 | JGI IMG/M metagenome (GOLD analysis project Ga0181518, IMG submission 119751) | Peatland microbial communities from MTU Mesocosm Facility, Houghton, MI, USA - PEATcosm2014_Bin01_60_metaG | ecosystem: Environmental > Terrestrial > Soil > Wetlands > Peat | place... | reverse complement strand
GAGTGAAACTCACACGGTCCATCAATCCTGCCGCATGAGGTGACCCACGTAATGGAGCAGTAGAGACTGGTGACAGACCAGATATATTTTCATGAGCGGATACCGGTGGATAGGCGTCCCGGCAGCTACTGGTTGAAGAGCGCCCCTATCGACCTTCTCAGGAATCCCGCCACCGCATTAAGCCGTAGCCTCTTCCTTGGGAGCCCAATGTTTGGCAGTGCGCATATCGGTCCAGTCACAGTGAAGTTCAAGGTGTATCTCTGCGTCGCCTTGGGGTACAAGGAAACGTTCCAAGGCTGCTGGTATGGGGGAATAAATTCCGCCGTTCATTTCCTGCAGCAGTCGCTCAAGCTGGATCGCACCTTCGGCCCGGAGCACACCGTTGAGGTTGCAGAGACGACGTCATGCAGTCGGATTTCATACTGAAATGCCGCGCTAACCGTACCCGATGCTACATAAGTATTCTCGTTGCCGGAGCACTGTCACGTCGCGAACAAAGATGCCAAACGGGCGAAGGATCACCCGGGTGCTGCGTGTCCTGTCGGGACCAGCAATTGCGCGAGCTGCCATATGCCGAAAGTAAAGATTCCCAGTAAGCATGCACCGCTTACGGACCATCTCATTAGAGTTGTGCGAACCAGTGCGCCATAAGTCTACGAAGCGAAACCATGGACTGAAACAACAAGCCCTCAGGACTTCCCGCCTGCTCAGCGAAGAATATGAATTGTCCAGTCGCGAAGGGCATCTGTAACCGCGATTATGGCGGATTTTGTTTGCCCATCGTAAGACCATTCGGGATCCTTTCCCCCTTCCAGTTGGATCCGATTCGGCTTCGTCTCCAAACCGAGAATTTTCAGTTCAGCGCCATGCCACCACGGCTGAAAGCCATTGGTCACCACCTGACTCGACACGCGAATATCAAGCTTTGTAACTTCACAGGAATAATTAATGCGCAGGAATTTGCCGTTTTTGTACTCGAAGGTGTGCCCGTCATCTTCATAGAGTGAACCATGGCAGTTCTTGCCTGGATAAACGCGAAGTTGCAGTGGGCCGTCGGGTTTCTCGTCCGTAGACTGCACGATCGGCTGTTCGGGAAGAATCGCGCCGGCGCGGACGTACAGAGGCAGCTGGTCTAGCGCTGGGTGCAGTTCGAGCCTGTCTTTGTCTGAGTATTTTGTCGTGGTCCAATAGTCGTACCATTCACCCGGCGGAAATTGAACTGTGTGTGCGTCTAGCGTGTCGGTCACCACGGGGGAAACGAAGAGATCCTCTCCAAAAAGGAAATCCCGATCGTTTTGATAAAACGATTCCGCCTGGGGATATTGCAAAAACACCGGTTGCATCAGAGGGATGCCAGTTCTCGAGGTCGCTTCCATCTCCGTGTAGATGTATGGCATCAAGCGGTAGCGAGTTTCGATGAACTTGCGACGGATAGCTTCGTGCTCCGGGCCATTCGCCCAAGGCTCGTGATCGCTCGTCCCCTTCATCGCGTGGCTTCGGTACAGAGGATTGAACGCTCCTACTTCGACCCAGCGGGTGAGAAGGTTCGCTTCTGGACTGCCGCCAAATCCCCCGATATCCGCGCCAACCAATGGAAAACCGGAGAGACCCAGGCTCAAGAGATTGCTTGTGCTCATCGCCAGATGAGCCCAGGTCGGCAGATTATCCCCGGTCCAAGTTGCCGAGTAACGTGCTCCGCCCGCATAACTCGCACGGGTTAATACGAACGGGCGCTCGTCGGACCTTAGCCGGAGACTTCCTTCGTAAGTGGACCGGGAATTTAGCATTCCGTAAATGTTGTGTATCGCCCGGTGATCCAAAGTTGTTCCATCGTCGAGGCGATGAATGTTGTCCAGAGGCATGGTTCTGAGAGGCGGTACAAAAACAGCAGGCTCATTCATGTCGTTCCAAAATCCGCTCGCCCCATCCTTCACGAATTCCTGGTACTGCATTCCCCACCAATCTCGCACCCGCGATAAAGTGAAATCAGGAAACACGCTGTCGCCCGGCCACACTGGAGCAATATAAAGCGATCCGTCCGCTTTTTTCACAAAGACGTTGTCCTTCATACCGCTATCAAACGCTTCGTAACCTGTGTTCGGAGCGTATTTGATGTGCAGATCGGTTATCAAAACGGTGTGAAAATGCTGAGCCGCAAGATCGTGGATCATCTCCTCGAAGTGCGGAAAATATTCACGGTTGACGGTGAACGGGGCAAATCCCTTCTGGTAGTCGATATCTAGATAAATCGCGTCCGCTGGGATCTTGTCCTCTCGAAGCCTGTTGGCGATTTCCCGAACACGCGCTTCGGGGTAGTAGCTCCAACGGGACTGTTGATATCCCATAGCCCACAGTGGAGGAAGCGGAATGCGTCCGACTAGCGCGGTGTAGGAGGACATCACAGACTTGGGATCGGGCCCGGCGAAGTAGTAGTAGTCCAACTCGCCGCCCTCGGAGCCAAAAGAGTAATACTCCGGAGATTCCGTGCCGAAATCGAAGCTGCTGCGGTATGTATTATCGAAGAATATTCCGTAGGCGTTCCCTTTCTGCATGCCGATGAAGAAAGGAATTGTCTTGTAGAGCGGATCCGTGGTATCCCCCCAACCGGGATTATCCGAATTCCAAAAAGAAAAAGCGCGGTTGCGGCGGTTTATCGGACCCGCTTTATCGCCGAGGCCAAAAAACAGTTCCTCCAGCGGCATCTTTTTCCAAACACGCATGCGGGAGCCGTTCCATGCCATCGGCAGAAGAGGTTCATCGGCGAGGACTACATTTCCGCGATTGTCTGCAAAACTGACGAGCAACGGAGATTTGTTTATCGTTGCGACCGCAGAACCTGCGCGAATGCTTATCGCTTGAGCAGTTTCCTGGATAGTGACGGCGGGTGGTTCCGCTTGCTGAACCACAGCCCAGGAAAAATCCTTCATGAAGGATCCGTCAGGAGCCACCCGGACCCGGAAAACTCCTTCTCGAAATGCGGTGATGCGCACTCTGGCTTTTCCGGCAAGCACCTCGACGCCATCACCGCGCCGTTCCACGGTCTGCACATCGCCCAGGTGTTGCCATCCCTGAGCATGACATTGCAATCCAAAACACAGCGTTCCCGCAAGCACGCTGGCAATCCGCATTTTCCAGTTCCAGAAAGAGTTCTTCATGCTGTGCGAACCTCGGATGTTCCGAATCGGCTCTCGCCGAATTGCGGCACTATTGAGACAAGAAGACTGTGTCCCAATAGTGCAGCTCCGGCAGGGTGAACTCGATCCATGCAGTATTTCCATTTTTGTGGATATGGAAGGGGATTGAATGGAATTGGCCGCCGTCGAGGTCTGGCGAAGCCCATCCTACCGATCGAATATTCTCTGTCGATGCGATCTGCATTTGCAAAGTCTTGAGCAACGGCGGCCCAGGCCGATTGAAGCCGAGATCCCGCCAATGAGGATCGCCCGAACCGAGCAGGTTGATGAGGTGGACCATTGTCGCGTCGCTCTTCTGGCGTGCGATTGTCCAGAGTGTATTTGGGACTGCAAGCTCGTCGGTGGGTTGACCGGAAACGTTGATCCCAACGGGTGCTGGCGTGACGCCGTCACGGAGGTAATTTTCGTAGGCGGTCAGATAATCGTAATGGCGGCGCAGCGAATCGTGCAGTTCGGGTGACACCGTGGTACATGTATCCGCGGGGAAGTACTCACTGGAAAGCATCCGATCGCCGTCACCCAGTTCGATGTGAGCCGCTCCAGAGGCGAAAATTGCGGCGTCCGTAAGCAGGACGCTTCGCAGGTTAAATTGCTTCACGGCCACCTGGGTACGGTCTAGCGCCTCGCGGCGATTGACATAGGCAGCGATAACAAAACCGGCCTGAGGATCGGCGAGGTGGACCTGTTCGGTGGTCTCCAAAATGCTCGCGAATGTTTCGTGGTCCTCCCAAAGTTCGGAGTAAACGAAATCTGCTGCGGAGCGAGCGATGTATTCTTGCCCCACGGCATTCACTGCGTTCATTACGATGGGTTTGTGGAGAACAGCACTCGCGTGATCAATATAGGGATCGGAACCCGGCAATGTAGTCCACGTAAGTGCCGTCGATGGCATATGCGCCTCTCTCGCCAAAGGTGTCGATATGCCATTCGTCGAATGGATAGACTTCCATAAAGTCGTGCCTCTTGTCGAAAAGGTCCTTCTGCCATCAAAGATCAGTTGGTTCATGTAGAAAAGGTGCTTGGTCGACCAGTCGGTAGCCTGGGGGTGTAAATTCTTCGCGGTGGCGCGGCGGAACGATCGCCGTCCGGCGTGTTCCATGTGCCCCATTTGAGCGGCACGGGGGTCGTGCTGTCGGCTGAACACATCGTCGTAGGCGCTATAGCTAACGTTATAGGCCATCGCCATCGTGTTGTAGCGATGGGCCTGATCGATTAGGGCGGTGACTGTGGCGCCGTCGATCATCCGTGCGGCAATGTCCTTCCAGCTTGCGGCCGAGTGCGCGACCCTGCCAGGAAGCGGTTGATCGTGCCGGTACTGGAAGTCGTAAAACTCGAGGCCGTCAATGTGGAAGCGATTCAGCTCGTTAATCCAGAGCTGTGGCTTGGTTTCATCATCGGGATTGTAGTGTGCAAGGTAGCCATAACGGGGAAAGCGTTTCCAATCCGACGATACATCGAAGGCTGTCTGCAGCTCGCCGAGTGGGCGCCCGTTTGCGTCCGTCAGTCGCACCGTAACTAAATTACCCTGGAAGTCCTCGGGCGGAAGCGAACACCGCAGAATTAGCCTGTTGCCGGCTCCCGGGGCAAGTTGAATCGGTCCGCACTGCCCGACCGCCTTTCCAAGCTGCCGTACCGTAGCTGAGACCCTCGCCGTTCCCTGGGGCTTGCCGTTCAACTCGATCGTCAGATTTACTGGTTCGGAGGGAGCAAATCGTGCCTTCTCGGGATATGCGTCAGTGAGCTGCGCACTCCGCGCAGAAGCACGGAAGGTACCCAGGAACGTGACGGGAACGAGCAAAAGAAGCCGCATTCGAATGATCAATTATGCCGGGCAGTTCGCAATTGCGCAAGAAAAGGATTGCCGAGGTTTTTCCGAGGGGAAGGTGAGCTCACCTACTGGAAATGCTCCACAAGCATAAGGTCGCTCGACGCCCGGGCAAGTTCAGCGAAAACAATCAGTTTCCCGTCAGGTGTGATCGAAAGGCCAGCGAAAGGCGTCGGATCGTGCTTCAAGACATGCACAGTTTGAGTATGCCCGGTCTGAGGGTCGATACGCTGCAGACTGGATTGGCTTCCTTGGTCCGAGAGTGAATATAGGCTGCCCCCGCCGAGTGTCCAATAATTTTGACTGCCGTCCGACAGCCTATCAAAAACCTTCCGCTCCGGCCCGCCGGAAGTAGCACGTCGCCAGATACCAGATTCACCATATTTGATGAAATAGAGCCAATGACCGTCGGCGCTTTCCAGCGCGACCATGCCGCCTCCGGTGGTCACCTGTTCGGCGGACCCAGAGGGTTCGGACGGAGTCTTCCAGATCTGCCATGAAGCGGAGCGATTGGAACCGAAGTAGAGCCAATGACCATCCGCCGACCAAGCTGGAACGATGTCGTTGTAGGGGCCACGAGTTATCGTGGGCGGTACACTGTCGGTCGCATCGATCACGTAAATATGGGCGAAAGAGTCAGGGCGAGCATCGAAAGCGCCACGCAGACCATTGGGTGACCACGCGGGACTCCCTGCCACGGCACCTTTGGACGTGAGTTGAACTGGATTGCTGCCGTCGATTCCCGCCGCCCATATCTCTTGCGAGCCCGAGCGCCAGCACTGGAATGCGATCTTATCGCCACTTGGTGAGATATGGGGCGATGCGTCCTGTACACTGGATGACAGGATTTCGACTTCGGCCTCACGGTTCTCTCCGGGGAGATCGGCTCCGATAATCTTCCATGCCGCGCTGCCGTGCGCGTAGACCAGACGATTACCCTGCCTTGCGATCGACGGTCCGTAGGCGTCATCGCCACCAACCGGCTCAGTTCGGGCGTGCCGCCTCGCGCCGAGATTTTCCAGAGTGAGAGACTACCCCTTCGATTCGAGGAGAATACAAGCGCCGAGCCATCGGCCGGCCAGCGGACGGACGCGAATGTTCTTGAAGTACGTGGTGCTTCTCGGGTCGTGCCCCTGCAGCGCGAACGTGCCTCGGTTGATGACACGCTGGAAATTGAGATCGGCCCGGAGTGGCGGGTCGGGCTCCACGTAGTCCACCACGAGCATGTTGCTCACCCTATCTGCATCTGCTTGCCGCGAACCAGGATGTTCATCCGGAACCACTCGTTGTCGTTGCAACTGCTTGTACACGTTGCGCACGGCGTAGAGGGAACCTGTCTTCTTCCGTTCGCTGTATCCGTTTCTGCCTTCGTCCGTGTTTGCCACCTGCACCTCGAACCCCGCTGCGGGCCAGCCTGAGGGCTGATACGCGGTGTGGAAGTAGATGCCGGAGTTCGCGCCCGGGCGTGTCATCACATCCGCGCTTGGCTCAAAGTTTTTAAAATCGGCGTTTTGCACGAGGCCCACATGGAACAGGTGCGACCGGCCGCCGTGGGCAACAATCTGCCCGTCCACGACTTTGAATGTATTCACATGCTCGTTGGCTTTCCATCCGTCAAGCGACTTGCCGTCAAACAGTGAAATCCAGTCTCCGGATTCGTCATTGAACGGGTAGACGGTCGCTGGTGCGGCCAGCAATAAAGCAATCAGATCGCGACGCGTCAGTGTCGGCAGAAATCCTCCTTGTCAAGATCGGAACCGAATCCGCCAGTATAGCCCAGCACGAGCCTTCGGTTCAGAACTCCAGGGCGACGTGTTTTAACTCCATAATTCTGTCACCCCTTAACGGCAATGTGAAAATGTCACCCTATTCTCCCCGATGAGTTGCACGTTGCGTGCATGAGCCACGATCACTTCGTGACCCAACTGGGTCGACTGCCGGCGTACCCAGGGAGAATGAGTCCCGGTTTCTAGTGCGATTCGACCGCGAGGGATCCGGCTGAAGACTTGGTGGATTCCCTGTGGCGTCGTCGGCAGGCTGTGCTCCAGAATCACGTTACCTGCCTCATCCAAGATGCAGCAAGGGCTTGTTCGGCCTCCCAAATCCAAACCGATCGTGAGCTGGTGCCCTTTAAAAACCTCATTTCTGTTTGGCGCCACAGTGCTAATCTTCTTCACAGCTGGTCTCCTTTCTATTGTGCTTCGAGCGCGTCATTCATTGGGAGCGTATCGCACCCCGTGGGATTCTCATCCCATCTGGTAAACGCAATAATCGGAAAGTTGGGGTAAGGAGTGGTGTTGCAAAAGTAGGCCACAAGTGGGGCAATTTTGGGCTGTGCTGGTGTGGATGGCAGACCCTCGGGAGTGCTCCCGATGAAAATCGTTTTGCAGTGCCGCAAACAACCCAGACGGGTGTACTATGGTGCTGTTTTCGAAGCCAAAAAGGAAATTCCGGCCTACATGAACATGGATCATGGAGATTAGATCTTGGGCGACCCGACGCAAAACAGAATGTTCGCAAACGCGATACTTTTGAGCAATAGACCGCAGTGTCAAAGGACGACCATATATGAAAATCCTAGGGACCGCGTTAGTCGTACTTTGCGTTGCCCTGAGCAGCCACTGCGCGGCGCAAACCGACGTCCCTCTCAAGAAGCACCTGCTGGTCCTTGGTGAGCAAAAAGGATACCGGCACGAGGCTGTTTCCCACGCCATGGCAACCATCGAGCGCCTGGGCCGCGAGTCGGGGCTATGGGACACGACCATCCGGACGGATACCGAGGTCCTTACGAAGAAAAAATTGGAAGAGAATGCGAAAAACCTGAACGATTTTGATGCGGTGCTCTTCTACACCGAAGGCGAACTGGAAATGGATGCGGAGCAAAAGGCCGCCCTGCTCTCCTTTGTGCGTGTTGATGGGAAAGGTTTTATCGGCGTGCATAGCGCCACGATCACCTTCACCAACTGGCCAGAATACGGAGAGATGATCGGTGGTTATTTCGACGAGCATCCCTGGGGCACCTTTGATGCGCCCATCCTCGTGGAAGATCCGAACTTCCCAGGCATGCAGCAGTGGCCAAAGTCGTTTGTACTCCGGGACGAGATTTACCAAATCAAGGATTTTTCGCGCGACAAAGTACGCGTCCTGATGCGGCTGGATACCAGCAAGCTAGACGTGAATAATCCTCGTGTGCATCGCAAGGACCTGGATTTTGCCGTCACCTGGGCCAAAATGTATGGAAAAGGGCGCGTCTACTACTCCACTCTGGGCCACGTGGAACAGAACTGGGACGATTCCCGGGTTCAAAAGATGTATGTGGAAGCCATCAAATGGGCCATGGGTCTCGTGGATGCGGATGTAACGCCGCGGCCTCTTGCGAACCAATTCGGCAATGGACGAAATGATGCAGTTGCCAACGGCACGGAAGCCGCGGCCCGATGAGCGTAAAATAGACGCTCGCCGTGGCGCGCTATTTTCTTTTTCCTGATGACTTCCGCAGTCTGGGGACAAACTGCACATCCGATCCTGGCGTTGGGGTCACCTGCAACGGATTTTGCCTTGCCCGGACTGGATGGTAAAATTAATCTCCTATATAATTGCGCGTCTAGTAAAGTTATCGTCATCCCCTTCACCTGCAGTCACTGCCCGATCGCGCAAATGTATGAGCAACGTATCCAGCAACTGGAAGAGGATTACCGGGGCCAGGGCGCGGCGGTTGTGGCGACTCGGCCCAACGACCCGAAAGCGATTCGCATCGACGAACTGGACTCTTCCGACATTAGCGACACTCTTGACGAAATGAAGATTCGCGTGGGCTACAAGCACCTGCGCTGTACCTACCTGTACGAGGGCGGAACGCAATCGGCGACGCGCTTACGGTCCCCAGGCGACTCCGCAGGTGTTCATTTTCGACAAGGACCGGAAGCTGCGGTAGGAAGGCCGGATGGATAGCTGTCGTTCGCCAAAACTCTGGCCGACTGTGAAATCAATAACATAGGTGCTGTCGTCTCACCAGCGCTCTGTTGTAACTCCTGACCATGTTAGGCTTCGTCAGGCTCTGCTTCGGATTGCTGGTTCACCTCTGTCGCGCGCGGCGAAGTTTCCTTCTCGAGAATCTCGGGTTGCGTCAACGACTCGTCGTGCTGAAGCGTCGACATCCTCGCCCGAGCCTCGGCCTCTTCGATAAGTTCTTCTGGGTAGTGGCTCGGCAGGTCTGGTCGGCTTGGAAGCAGTCCCGCATCCTCGTCACGCCAGAAACCGTGGTCCGCTGGCACTGGACTGGTTTTCGTATATATTGGAGGCTGATCTTTAGATTTCGGACACAGGTTGGAAGAAGACGGACGGCGAACGAGGTTCGGAAGCTGATCTTCCGGATGGTTGTTGAGAATCCAAGCTGGGGCGCACCCAGGATACATAGCGAGCTCCTGATGCTTGGTTTTGATGTCTCGGAGCAAACGATCTCTTGCTGGATGCGCCGGGCACCTTGCAATCCTGAGCCAGCCAAGCGCTGGCTTGCGTTTCTTCGAGACCACCGAGAAGCCATTGCCGCGATGGATTTCTCCACGGTTCCGACGATCACCTTCAGCGTGCTCTATTGTTTCTTCGTCATCGGTCACGACCGTCGACGCATCCTACACTTCAACGTCACAAAGCACCCGACGAGCAGTTGGATCGTTCAGCAGTTGCGTGAGGGGTTTCCATTTGGGTCCGCTCTTAGGTTTCTGATCTTCGACCGAGACGCGAAATACGGATTAGAGGTCACCGTGGCCGTTTGATCCTTGAAGATGAGCCCGGTGCGAACTTCGTTCGAAGGTCCCTGGCAAAACGGTGTGGCGGAACGTTGGGTCGAAAGCTGCGGAAGAGACCTACTAGGAGTTTGTCCCACAAGGATTTGTGTCGCGGGAAATGGCGTGTGCAATATCGTGCGGTGTAAAGAGTGATTTTTCGCTCTACGGGACAAACTCCTAGCCCTCGGCTAGCCGCGTTGTCCTTGGCGTACAAACCGCCGAAAACTCGCCTTGAATTTGGTACAAAAATCCCCGTCAGATCAAGTCGGGCTGCAACCGCCAATAGGCCTGATGGCCAAGGTAATCGTCATCGGGGAGATTCGCGATGATCATGCGGCGCACGTCGAGGGGGTTGATGGTGCCCTGATGCTGGTAGACCACTTCGCCGTTGGGGCGGATGAGCATGGTGAAGGGGACCGCGGCGTTCCAATCGGGGTCGAAGGCAGCGAGCAAGGTGTAAATGTCTGTGGAGCCGAGAATGAGATTGCGGCTGGTGGCGTGGAGTTTTGTCAGCGCGGAAAGAGCGGCTGTTTTCTCGTCAGGGTAGTTGATGCTTACAGTGACGACTTCGAAGGCGCGGTGGCCGTACATGCGCAGCATGGTTTGCACTTCCGGCATTTCCTGGACACAAGGAGCGCACCAGGTGGCCCAGAAATTCACGAGACGGAGCTTGCCGGAAGCATTTTTCCGCAGCGCTTTGAAGTCATCGGCGCTGGCCGGTTCAAGAGTGACGGGTTTGCTTTCGATTTCGGCGAGTTCTTCTTTGCTGGCTTCCTCCTTGTAAATCCATTTTGTGGAGCAGCCGACAGAGGGAGTCTTCGCGGTTGTCACCGGCTTGTCCGCGAGAAGGGCGTCGATGGCGTTGCGGGCGTCGCGGCTGGTGACGAGCGCTTCGCGAGGATTGTTATCCACGCGGCCCTGATAACGCAGCTTGCGCTGGGCATCGAAAATGAACAGGTGTGGCGTGGCGGCAGGGCCGTAGGCGCGGGAGACTTTTTGATTTTCGCCGTCGTAGAGGTACGGGAAATTGAAGTGACGGTAGGCGGCGCGGATCTTCATTTCCTCAAAAGAATCGCCAACGTCAGTGTAGCGCAACTCGTCGAGGCGAACAGCATTGGGATTGTTGGGCTGGATGGCGACCAGCGCAACGCCGCGGTCCTTGTAATCTGCGGTGAGCTGCTTGATGCGGGTTTCATAGAGTTGCGCCGTGGGGCAGTGGTCACAGGTGAAGGCGATGACGAGAACTTTGCTGGACGCGTAGTCGGCGAGGCAGTGGGTTTGGCCGTCGATGCCGGGAAGGCAAAAGTCCGGGGCGGAAGCGCCGATGGCGAGAGGCGGTGGTCCGGGCTCGTCAGCACGCGCCACAGCGGTGAGTACGGCGAGAGCGAGCATCGGGAGGAGAGCGCAAAAGAGATTGCGATGTGGAAGCATACAAAACCTCTAGAGCAGAATTATACATAGGATGGCCGGACAACGTACGCTGTCTTTTGCACATTTGAAGAGAAGGGTCTGGTTGGCAAAACAGAGGGTTTGAGGAAGGCCCGAGAAGAGGGGCGATGGAGCTCACCAACCAGAGAGAAGCAGGCAACGAAGTGGCGAAGCGGAACCTGGTGATTCAGGTCGATGATGGGAAGATTCAGGCGGATCTGGGAGAAGTGGTTCGCGGCACGGTGGAAGAGACGTTGAACGCGAAGCTGAATGCAAAAGCCGACCGCCTGTGCCGTGCGGAGCGCTACGAACGGACCGCAGCGCGCCGGGACACCCGGGTGGGTACCTATCAGCGGCAGTTGCACACCAAAGTTGGCGAAGTCACGTTGAAAGTGCTGAAGTTACGCACGGTGCCGATTGAGACGGCGATCACCAAACGCTAAGCTCATCTGAAGACTTCTCATGGCGCAGGTCTAGTAGACCTCGAATGACAGCTCACATTATGTCAAGCCGCTCATGGCTGTCTGCTGCTTCCTTGATCCATTCAACATTCAGAACGCCCGCCTCTTCTCCGCTGCGCAGAATTCCCCTCTTTAGCGCGGAGGCACCTCTTCGCCGGTCGTCTCACTTTTCCGTTTGTATTTCCAATAGGAGAGAATAAGTTCTCTCAAGGAATTTCTGGTTGACACGATGAGAGCTCCAACGGTATAGGTCAGGCTGCGAAACGGTTGGTCGGCGGATTGTTAGCGCCGTGCGAAGATATGATCAAGTTGGCTTAGGACCTTGATCGCCGGCCATCCCCTGGAGGAAATCGAATGAAAGTAGGTGTGCTATTGGGTGTTCTGCTTATCGCGGGGATGGCCCTTCAAGCTTCCCTCTACCGTGATCCGGGGTTGAATAAGGTCGTCCAGGTGGCGTTTGTGTGTCGCGATGTCGAAGCGACAAGCAAACGGTGGGCTGCCGTTATGGGCGTGGATCCGCCCAAGATTTGGACGACGCATCCAGGCCCTGAGGTTAAGATGATTTATCGCGGTAAGCCCTCGGAAGGACGGGCTAAGATTGCCATCATCAATGCCGGACAAGTTGACCTCGAGTTTCTTCAGCCTATCGGCGAGAACAGTAGTTGGAAGGATTACCTCGATACAAAAGGGGAAGGTGTTCAGCACATTGCGTTCAGAGTGGAGGATACTGCCAAGGCTACGGAGTTCTTCAAGCAACTCGGCATGGGAGTAGTACATCATGGCAGATTTGACAACGATGATGGGAGCTACACTTACATCGATAGCCGCGACCAGCTCCTCGTGAATGTGGAGCTTCTACACGACGATCCAAAGAAATAGGGAATATCCGGTAGTAGCCGCATCACGCACCCGCGCTTGCACCGGGATTCGAGCGGAGGAGCAGGGGTATCTACTTCTCGCAAAAGACCGAGGAAAAGCAGATTCCCCGTGCCGTCCCACAGCCGAAAGCAAACAGGCGACAGCGAAACTAAAGGAGATGAATCTCGCCGAGGGAGTGTCCAGAGCTTCCTGCAGATCTGTTTGAGCCATAGGCCTGTTGGTGCCCAAACGGAGCTCCATGGCGGCTCTCCAGATTTCATTTTTACGCTATATTACATTTGATCCGTTCGGCTGGAAGGTGGAGCTGCAATGCATTGAGGACACAGACCATTAATCTGTGGATTGCGCTTTCGATCCTCACTTCCCCGAGCGACTTCTTTTCAGATCAGCAGATTGCCGAGACGGAACTAGTGATCTGTCTGCCTAATGCTTTTGCTCAGACCATTCCAGGGGTTTGATCGTGGTCATCTTTTCATAGCGGGTGCTGAGCTTGGGAGGGATGCCGACGGTCGTCATCCACAGATCGAAGTCGCCCAAAGTGCCGTAATTCACATAGCCGTGGCCGCCCGCTTTGGTGTGATCGGCCAAAAGGAACCGGCGCGTCGCTCGCTTCAGCATCACTTGAGTGAGGCGCGCAACTTCGGGTGAGCGCACGAAGCAGACGCCATTCTCGTCAACCGCGTCGGCGCCGACGAAGGCGGCATCGAAAGAGAGCAGTTCCAGCAGGCGCTCGGAAAGACCACCGCCAAGGAAGTTGGTATCACGATGGTGGAGCCCCCCGGGAATTTCCAGTTGGATTTGGGGGAAGCGAGCGAGTTCCGGGATAACAGCAATGGAATTGGTGACGACCTTCATGGCTACGTCAGTGTACTCCAGCGAAAGTATTTGGTCGTGGATGTCCACGCTGACTGAATCCCACATTGCGCTGACCTACTCTAGTTCGGTAACCAAGTGCCCGAGATAAAGCGGCACTGAATGCGGCACATACCTTCCGCCCGGTACCGAAACTGGGTCGAGGATTTGGTTCTCTTCGATTCGAGCAGTAGCTAGTTCTGGAAATGCGTGAAAAAAGTTTTCCCAGTCGATGGGGTACTGCATGAGCTTGTTCTTGTTCGGGCTTGCAGACCGAAACTCGTGAACCAAGAACAGTCCCCATTCTGCATCGTACTTTTTTGCTTCGAACAAACCGCTCGAAAGTTCGGCTGGACGTCGAAGTGGCCTACGCCGACAACGATGCCATCAACCAGAGCACGCAAATCCTGAGAGCAATCCAGGCCGCGCCTGAAGATCGTCCGGATGCCATCATCTTCGAGCCTGTGGGAGGTACCGCATTGACGCAAGTGGCCCGCGCGGCGGTGAGTTCCGGAATTGGCTGGGTGGTCCTAAATCGCGACGCCAACTATATT